>ERZ1645187.1026-NODE-1026-length-26386-cov-10.072272_pt1 | contig 26386 bp, 22 predicted proteins | sample MGYA00575352_ERZ1645187 | MGnify/ENA primary metagenome ERZ1645187 (study PRJEB40837, sample SAMN11349314) | freshwater sediment metagenome | isolation source: river sediment | host: Sediment | place: India: Wazaribad , New Delhi | collected 2017-02-21 ...
GACGTGACGGCGGCCTGCGACGCGATTCCGGCCCCGGCGACGGTAACGGCCACGGCCAACTGCGCGGCGAATATTGCGGTCCAGTTCGCGGAGACCGCCGATGGCGAGTGCGCGACGACCCTCACGCGGACGTGGACCGCCACGGATGCCTGCGGGAACAGCACGCAAGGGGTGCAGGTGATCACGCTGTTGCCGGACGTCGAGGCGCCCGTGCTCAGCGGCGCTCCCGAGGACGCGACGGTGCCCTGCGACGCGATTCCGGTTCCGCCGACGGTGACGGCGACGGACAATTGCCGTGGAAGCGTGCCCGTGACCTTTGCCGAGGACGACAGCCAGCGTTGTTCGGCCGGCATCTTGATCCGCACCTGGACGGCCAGCGACCCTTGCGGCAATGCGACGCAGCACGTACAGACCATCCATTTCGGCCTGGATACGGAACGGCCGGTGCTGAGCGGGGTTCCGGCCGACGTTGTCGCGGCGTGCGATGCCGTTCCGGCGCCCGCCGAGGTCAGCGCCTTCGACAATTGCGGCGGGGCGCTGGCGGTCCAATACCATCAAGAGGCCATCGGCAATTGCGCGGGGGTCCTGGTGCGGACCTGGACCGCGACGGACGCCTGCGGCAACACGACCTCGGCGACCCAGCAGATTCAATTGGAAGCCGACGTCGTTGCGCCGGAACTGACCGTTCCGCCGGACGCCACGGTGGAATGCGGCCAGTCCATCCTGCCGCAGGCCTTGGGCTGGGCTACGGCCAGCGATGCCTGCACGCCCGGCGTCGCCGCGACGTATGCCGATCATTATTCGACGAACTCCTGCTCGGAGATCCGGCTGGAACGAGTCTGGTCGGCCATCGATTCTTGCGCCAACGCCACGGTCAAAACCCAGCACATCACCATCGTGGATACCCGGTCGCCGGTTTTGACGCTGCCGGCCGACATCTCCATCGGCAACGCGGAATCCACGAGTCCCAGCAATACCGGCTGGGCGATCGCGCAGGATGCCTGCACGACCAACGTGGTTCTTTCGTTCGCGGACGAGGTTTCCGGCGCAACCTGCCCCTACGTGATCGTCCGCACGTGGACGGCCGTGGACGTCTGTGGTTCTTCCACCAGCGGGGTGCAAACGATCACGGTGACCACCAACGCCACGTTTGGCGGCGGTTCCGGCACGGTGGCCGATCCTTATCAGGTTTACACCCTGGCCCAGCTCAACAACATTCGGGGCACTTATTTGGACAAGCATTTCAAACTCGCGGCCAATATCGATGCGTCTCCTGCTGCTTTGTGGAATTCCGGATTAGGGTTCTTGCCCATTGGAGATGCCTCCAGCATGTTCCGCGGCAGTTTCGACGGCATGGGACGGACAATTACGGGATTGCGGGTTGATCGGCAAATAACGTCCTATGTAGGGTTGTTCGGGGTGGTTAGCAACGCGACCATTCACCATCTGGTGCTCACGAATGCATATGTCAAAGGATCGTCGTCGGTCGGCATTTTGTTGGGAGTGGCGCGAGGAAATTCGCGTCTAGAGGAGGTGTTCACCAGCGGTTCGGCGGTTTGCCAAGGTACCGTTGTGGGCGGATTGCTTGGCAATCTCGGCGAGGGGAGCGTCATCAACAAGTGCGGGACGGATGCCCAAGTTGTTTCTTACGGATGGGGCTCGGCAGGCGGCTTGGTTTATCAAAACAACGGAAGCATATCCAACAGCTACGCAATCGGTTATGTAAGGGCTGCATACCTTTCGGCCGGTCTCGTAGGCGTTCAAGCAGGATCGCTGTCCGACAGCTATTCCGCCAGTACCGTGGTCGGAACAGCTGAGATTGCCGGCGGTTTGGTAGGAAACAACCATGGGATCACCCGGCGTTGTTTCTCGTCGGGAACCGTGACCGGCAATCGGGTCGTCGGCGGGCTGACGGGCAATAACTGGGCGACGGCGGCGCTTCAGGACAGTTTCACCGTGGGCAGCGTTACCGGCGCGGTTGCCACCACCTTTGCAGTGGCGGGAGGACCGGCCTCCAATTTCGGAAGCCTGGTGAATTGCTTCTGGAACAATCGTCCGGGCATCCCGGGGTCTTGCTGCCCCAGCGCGAGTGCCGATTGCACGGCGATCGACAACGATATCACCTACTTCTACGACGCCGACAACGCGCCGATGAACGGCTGGGATTTCATCTCCATCTGGCGCATTCCGGAAGGCGGCGGACTGCCGGTCCTGCGATGATTCGCTGGACGCGTCTTGCCGTGGTCGAATGCGCGGCGCGGGTGCGACGTTTTGTCCGACCGCGGGCGGTCTAGTTTTGCGATATATCGCGGTATAACAGCAAGGCCGCGGCGGCGGCGGCGAGCGGTTCGCGTTGCGCGGGCGCCAGCGTCTGGTCGAAGCGGACGGATCCCGCATTGACGACGTCGACGGCGGCGACGAGGCGGGTGCCGGCGTAGATCAGGAAGCCGGCGTTTTCCATCAGCGGCATGGGCGAGCCCGCGAGCTGGCGGGAGCCGTCGATGCGGTAGGTGGTCTGGCCATCGGTCAGCGCGCCGTTGAGCAGGACGCCGCCGCGTTCTTCGGCGAGGGCCAGCGTCCAGGCGCTGGTCTGGCCGGCGCGACCGAGGCGCGCGACGAAGTTCACCTCGCGGGACAAGCCCCAGGTGAGTTCGCCGCCGGCTACGACATCCTTCAGGTCCTGCTTGCGCACGCCGGTGGCGGCCTGGCCCTGCCAGGTCTGGCCGGAGGGGGCGCGCAGCGAGAATTCGTACTGCTGGCGCGCGCGCGAACGTTCGTAAGCGGCGATGCTCCAAGCGACGCGACGCGTCCAGCCGCGGTGGACGTCGACGACCTCGTAAGGGCCGAAGGAGAATTTTTCGGAGAGCGTGAATCCGCCGCGGCCGACGCAGGGATAGACGTCGGACCGGGCTTCGAGGTCGGCCGGCACCGCCATGCGGGCGGTGGTGCAGCCGGCGGCGAGGGACAGCAAAAGGGCCGCTGTCAGGCCATGGGACAGGATGTTTCGTTTCATGGAAACAGCTTAGCATTCGTCCCGGCGGGCGTCGAGAGGCCATTCTTGCCGGTTGCCTGCGGGGGGCGGGTCGGGTAGGATGCCGCATCATGAGCCATCCGAACAAGATCACGATCGTGGTGCCGTTCCTGAACGAGAAGGAAAACCTGCCGGTATTGCTGGAGCGGGTGGCGGGGGTCTTCGCGGCGCGGGCCGAGGACTGGGAACTGCTGCTGGTGGACGACGGCAGCACGGACGGGTCCGCCGAGTGGGCGGTGGAGCAGTCGCGGGCCAACCGCCACGTGCGGGTGCTGCGGCTGTCGCGCAATTTCGGCCACCAGCTGGCGATCACGGCGGGCTTGGACCGGTCGGACGGGGATGCGGTCGTGGTAATGGATGCCGACCTGCAGGATCCCCCCGAAACGATCGGCCCGATGATCGACAAGTGGCGCGAAGGCCACGAGGTGGTCTATGCGGTCCGCCGCAGCCGTGCGGGCGAGACGTGGATGAAGAAGTTCCTGGCGGCGGGGTTTTATCGCGTGTTCCGCCGGCTGGCGAAGGTGAACGTGCCGATGGATGCCGGGGATTTCCGCCTGGTGGACCGCTGCGTGGTGGACGCGCTGAGGGAGATGCGCGAACTGCACCGGTTCATGCGCGGGCTGACGTGCTGGGTCGGGTTCCGGCAGGCGTCGGTCGAATACGACCGCGCGGCGCGGTTCGCGGGCGAGACGAAATATCCGGTGTGGAAGAGCGCGCGGCTGGCGTTCGACGCGATCACGTCGTTTTCGGCGTCGCCGCTGCGGTGGATCGCGGTGCTGGGGGTGGGGATTTGCTTCGTGGCGGCGCTGTGGGTGCTCTACGTGATGGTGCAGGCCGTGACCCATCCGGGCAGCATGCAGAAAGGCTGGGCCTCGACCATCGCCGTGATGGTCTTCCTGGGCGGGGTGCAGCTGGTCAGCATCGGCCTGCTGGGGCAATACGTGAGCCGCATTTTCGAGGAAGGCAAGCGGCGGCCGCTGTATCTCGTGCGGACGGACACGAAGAACGAAACCGCGTCCTGATGTCCGCCGCCGAGCCCATCTTGGTTTCGGTGGTGGTGCCGGTCTACAACGGCGCGCATTGCCTGCCGCGCTGCCTCGCCAGCCTCCAGAAGCAGACCCATCCGCGCGTGGAGATCATCGTCGTGGACGACGGTTCGACGGACGGTACGCCGGAGCTGGTGCAAGCGCCGGTGCGGTTGCTCGCGACCGGCGGCCGCAAAGGGGCGGGCGCGGCACGCAACGTCGGCGCGCGGGCGGCGGCGGGCGAAGTGCTGTTTTTCACAGACGCCGACGTGGTGGCGCCGCCGGAGTGGATCGCGAAGGCGCTGAAAGCCCGCGAAGAAAAGGGCGTGCCGTGCGGCGGCGGAGGCTACGCGGGGCCGGTGAAGGAGATTTTCATCCAGCAGTTCGCGCACGAGGAACTCGTTTGGCGGCGGCGGCACCACCAGGGCTACGTCGAGACGCTGGTCTCGAACAATCTCTGGTGCGAGCGCGATCTGTTTCTCGCCAAAGGCGGATTCCCGGAGGCCTACCGGGCGGCCAGCAGCGAGGACATGGAATTTTCGTGGGCCGTCTCGCGCGACCATCGCCTGTGGTGGGACGCGGACAACGGCGTGTTCCACGATTTCGCGGACACGGTGCAGGGCTATTTGAAACAGCAAATCCGGTTCGCGAAGGACGCGGTGCCAATGTTGCTGGGCAATCGGGCGCTGGCGCACGGCGGCCAAACGCATCACGGGAAGCAGTTGTACGTCGAAGTGGCCTTCACGGGGCTCGGAATCGTCTGTTTTCCGCTGTTTTTGGTCGTTTTGGGCGCAAATTTGGGCTTTTTGACCGAAATATCGAGTAAAAGAGGCCCGGAATTCGCCGCGAAAGCCCTTGGAATGGCTTTTTTGCGCAATTTTTCGATTATCTGGGGAGTTGCGGTAGGTTTTATGGAGTTTTTCGCCAAAAACGGCGAAAAAACGTGATTTTGGAGTCCAAAATGCGAGTTGCCCTGATCAGTCCGCCGTTTTTGCCGAATTTCTGCCGCAGCCAGCGCTGGCCGGTGGTGAACCGCACGCGCGCGATGCGCTATCCGGATTGGCTGGCCTATGCGGCCGGCGTGGCGATCCAGGCGGGGTTCGAGGTCGAACTGCGCGATTTCATCGCCGAAGAAGCTTCGCTGGCGGACGTCGCGAAGTGGTGCGGCGAATGGAAGCCGGGCCTGCTGGTGCTGGATGCGACGACGCCGTCGATCTACAACGACGTCGAGTGCGCGCGGCTGTGCAAGGCGGCGAGTCCCGGAACGCACGTGACGCTGGTGGGGCCGCACGTGAGCGTCTATCCGCGCGAGACGCTGCTGGAAGGCCAGGGGGCGGTGGATTCCATCGCGCGCGGCGAATACGACTTCACGATCCGCGATTTGGCGGCGGCGCTGGCGGGCGGCCTGGGTCCGGAAACGGTGGACGGCCTCAGTTTCCGGACGGCGGCGGGCGAGATCGTCGAAAACAAGGCGCGCGCGCCGATCGAGAATCTCGACGAGATTCCGCCGCCGCCGTGGCAGTTCTTCGACGTAAAGAAGTATCGCAACAACACCTATCTCTATCCGTTTCTGGACCAGATCAGCGGGCGCGGCTGTCCGAACCGCTGCACGTTCTGCCAGTGGCCGCAGGTGATGCACGGCCGGCGCTACCGCTACTGCTCGCCGGAACGCGTGGTGCGGGAAATGGTCGAGGATTTCGACCGGTTTCCGATCCAGGAGATCTTTTTCGAGGACGACACCCTGACGACGGACCGCGCGCGGCTGCGGAAGATCTGCGAACTGATCCTGCAGCAGAAGCGGCGGATGATCTGGTCCTGCAATTCGCGGGTGGACTGGGCGGATCTGGACCTGATGAAGCTGATGAAGGCAGCCGGCTGCCGCATGCTGCTGATCGGGCCGGAGAGCGGCGACCAGCAGATCCTGAACAACGTGCGCAAGGGCATCCGCGTGGAGCAGACGCGCGAATTCGTGGCGACGGCGCGGAAAGCGAAGCTGACCACGCATTCGTGCTGGGTGATCGGCCTGCCGGGCGAGACGAAGGAAAGCATGGCGCGCACGCGGCAGTTCGTGAAAGACGTGGACACCGACACGATCCAGGCTTCGGCCGTGATGCCGCAGGTGGGCACGGAACTCTACGCCCTGGCGGTGGAGAAGGGCTATCTGCGGATGAAGGACTGGGCCGACTACGCGATGCAGGGCGAGCAGACAGCGGTGATGGAGTATCCGGATCTGTCCCAGGCCGAGATGAACGCCGGGGTGAACCGGCTGCTCAAGGAATTCTACTTCCAGCCGCACGTGATCCTGCGGTTGCTGGGTCAATCGTGGCGGCGGCCGGCGCTGCTGTCGAGCTACTGGACCGGCTTCGTGATGCTGCTGCGCTATCTGCGCAAGCGCGCGGATCTGGTCGAGAAGAAATAGGGGCGACGTGAGCTATACGGGGATGCACCAGCGCTGCTGGGTCCACGATTATCGCACGCCCTGCTTCTACCTGATCACCTTGGCAACCGAACCCCGCCGAAGCTGCTTGGGGCGTCTGGAAGGCGAGCAAATCCGGTTGTCGCCGCTTGGGGAAATGGTGCGGCAGTGCTGGTTTCGTTCGGCGGAAATCTATCCGGGGGTGGAACCGGGCATTTGCGCCGTGATGCCCGATCATTTCCATGGGCTGCTGCGGGTGAAGGCGCGGCTGGCCAAGCCGATGGGGCAGGTGGTGCGCGGGTTCAAGGCCAGCACCACCTTTCTGTGGCGGAGGGATTTTGGCGGCGCAACGGATGCGCCGCCACCGGACAAGGCCGGTTCCGTTGCGGCGCATCCATTGCGCCGTTCCAATGCATTCACGCTCTGGCAAAATGGCTTTCAGGACACGATTCTCCTGCGCCGGGGGCAACTGGAACGGATGCGGAACTACGTGTTGGACAACCCGCGGCGATTGGCCATGCGGCGGGCGCATCCCGAACTGTTCACGCAGGTGGCGCAGTTGACGCATGGTTGCGTCGGGATCGGAAACCGGTTTCTGCTGGACCGCCCGGTGCGGCGCCCGGTGCAGGTGTCGCGCTCCATAGCGCCGGAAGCGTTGGCGGAAAAACAGGCCGAACTGCTCTATGCGGCCGCGCACGGGGCGGTGCTGGTGTCGCCTTGCATCAGTCCGGGCGAAAAACAGATTGCCCGGGCCGCGTTGACGGCGGATGTACCTCTCATCGTTCTGCTGGAAAACGGATTTGCCCCGTATTACAAGCCCGCCGGTAAATATCTGGGAGCGTGCGCCGCCGGGCGCCTGCTGATGCTGGCGCCATGGCCGCACCATGACGGCAAGCGCGCCATCACGCGCGAGCAGTGTCTGGCGCTGAACCGGCTGGCGCGGGCGATGTGTGAGTAGTCAGCGCCGCGCGGCGGCGGCGGAGAGCGCGTCGATCGAGTCCTGCAAAAGGCCGAAGACGCGGAGGGCGTCGGGCCAGGCGACGCGCTCGGGGGGCTGGCGGGTCTCGCAGGCGGCGACGAACCGCCGCATGACTTCGCCGACGCCGTAATCGAGCCGGCCCGTCACGTGCCGCCAGCCGGATTCGACGAAGCCGCCCCACGTGCCGAGCGTGGCGAGGGCCAGCGTGCGGAAATGGTCGGCGGCGCGGTGTTCGCGGTCGTCGGGGAGCCGCAGCAGAATGTCGCGGAAGACGTCGTGGACGAGGATGCCTTTTTCGCCGACGATGGTCATGTGCCATTCGCACACGGGCGCCTCGAAGTTGAGCGAAAAGGCGAGGGGAAAGGCGTCGGACTGCAGTTCCAGCGTGGCGAGAGCGGGCGTGGCGTGGCCTTTGGACGAAGGAAAGACGGCCGCGTTGCGGACGCGGAGGTTTTTCCCGAGGCTGTCGCCGAGATAGAGGAAATGGGAAAGCTCGTCGTAGAGCAATCCGAACGGCAGCGCTTCGTACCAGTTGGGCAGATGGCGCCGCGGGCTGTTGAACAGCCGCGTCTGGACGGCCGTGACGCGGCCGAGGACGCCGTCGGCGATAAGTTGCCGCGCGCGGATGGCCGAGCGGGTGAAGAGGTTGTTGTGCATGACGCCGACCATGGCGCCGCTCTTCCGCGCGCGGGCGTCGAGGTCGGCGACCTCGTCGCGGGAGAGCGCGACGGGCTTCTCGATGAGGACGTCCTTGCCGAGATCGAGGCAGCCGGCCATCCAATCGCGATGGAACCGCGGGGGCGTGCTGATGCTGACGGCGGTGGCCTGCGCCAGCCACGGCACGTCCGCGGCGGACGTCGCCGCGGAGAAATTCGGGATGCCGAACTGGGCGGCCACGGCGCGCGCGCGGGCTTCGTCGGGATCGACGATGCCGACGATTTCGACGTGGGGCAGCCGGCGCAGCGCGGGGACGTGCCGGGCCTCGCAGACCCAGCCGGCACCGATCATGGCGATTTTCACGCTCATGGGATCAGCCGATCAGCTTGACCTTGGCGGGATCCAGCTTGCCGTTGCGGAGGAACCATTCGATTTCGTCGCGCAGGGCGTCTTTGAGGGGGAGGGGGGCGTAACCGAGCTGGGTCTTGGCCTTCTGGTTCGAGTAGTAGAGATCGCACCAGGCGCGCTTGGCGGTGGAGACGCGGATGAACGGATCCTTGCCCGTGATCTTGAACAGGGCTTGGCAGGCGTAGGCCAGCGGGAAAACGGCCAGCAGGGGCAGCTTGAGCGCCGGGGGCGGCACGCCGGTCAATTCGCGGATGAGGGCGAAATATTCGGACAGCAGGAGGTTGTCGTCGCCGCAAACGAGGTAGCGCTGGCCGAGCGTGCCTTTTTCGAGGACCAGGAGATGGCCGGCGGCGACGGAACGGACGTCGACGTAGTTGTGGCGCGTCTCGAAGTAGCCGGGCAGGGCGCGGTTGATATAGTCGATGATGAGCTTGCCCGTATAGGTCGGCTTGATGTCGCCGGGGCCGACGGCGGCGGCCGGCTGGGCGATCATGACGGGAACGCCTTCCTGGGCGAACAGCTCCAGCGCGGTTTTTTCGCCGAGGTACTTGGAGCGTTCGTAGTCGGTGGAGGCGTTCCAGAGGTTGAAGGCGGTATCCTCGTCGTTCATCTTGCCGCGGCCGGCGCAACCGAGGGCGGCCGTGCTGCCGGTGTGGACGATGCGCTGGATGCCGGCCTTTTTCGCGGCGCGGAGGATCTGCTTCGTGCCTTCGACGTTGCTGGTGAAAATGTTGTCGCGCTGAGCGGAAGAGGGGGTGTTGACGCCGGCGACGTGGAGCAGGGCGTCGGCGCCTGCGAGGAAGGGGGCCAGATCGGCGTCGTTGCGCACGTCGCCGCGGAAAACCTGCGCACCGAGATCGCGGACGGCCGGCTGGGGATCGCTGCGCAGGAGAAGCCGGAGCTGGTAGCCCTTTTGGGCGGCCTGGATGGCCACGTGGGAGCCGATGAATCCGTTGGCGCCGGTGATGCACAGGGTTTTCATAGGGCTTGAATATGGCGGGAGAATGACTTTAACTCAAGTCCCATTCAACAAGAGGATGCGACGTGAAGAACCGGATGAAAGGACTGGGGGCATTGGCGCTGGTGCTGGCGACGGCCGGCGCGCTGCGGTTCCACGATCTGTCGCGGGCGGCGGTGCGCAGCGACGAAATCAACTTCCTGAACTACGTGGGGAGGAACCAATCCCTGGTGGATCTGTGGAAAAGTCCGCCGTGGTTCAACCAGATCCCGATGGCCGATTCGGTGCCGATCGTCTGGGCGCGGCTGACGCGGCAGCCGGCCGGCGAATCCATCATCCGGCAACCGTTCGCGCTGCTGGGCTGGCTGACGGTCGGCTTTTGCGCGGCTTGGGCGCTGCGCCGCCGGGGCGTCGGCGCGGGGCTGCTGCTGGGAATTTGGATGGCGATCCTGCCGTTCCACGTCTACCACTCGCGCGAGGCCTATTACTACGTGCTGGTGATGTTGTTCGCTTCCGGAATGGCCCTGCGCGGGGCGGATTTCGCCGCGCGATTGCGCGCGGGCGGCGCGCTGCGGGCGCGGGAATACGCCGAATGGACGGTCTGGACCCTCTTGGCCTGCATGAGCCACATGTCGGCGTGGATCGTGGCGGGCGTGACGGGCCTGGTGCTGGCGGCGACCGGCTGGGCCGGATTGAAAGCGGCGGCGCGCAAGCGGCATGCGATCGCCATGGGCGGAGTCGCGTTGGCCATGGGCGCCGGCATGATCCGCTGGGTGTTGCGGGCGATCCACGAAATGCAGCGCGCGGCGGCCAATCCCGAGGCGCACATCGGGTCGGCGTTCGATTGGATCGGGCCGCGCGTGCTGCCGTTTTTTGCGGGCGGGGCCAATGCCGTCGGCATCGGGATCCTGGCGCTCGTGCTGGCGGCCGCCGCCTACGTGGGGTGGCGCGGCCGCTTCCGGGTCGGGCGCGAAGACCCGCTGCTGGGTTCCCTGACGTGGATCGCCTGGTGCGGACTGGCCGGTTCCTATACCTACATTTTCGCCGTGGGCGGCGGCGACAAGGCGAAATTGACCTATTTTGCGGCCAATCTGCCGGCGTTTTTGGCGTGGGCGGTCCTCGTGCTCGACAAGGTTTTCGCCCGGGCCGGGGAGAACCGGCGGCTGGCGCTGGAGGCGGGCGCCGCGGCGCTGATCGCGCTGATGCTGGCGGTTCCGGCCTGGCAGGTGACGCAGCTGGCCGGCAAGCCGGCGGCGTATCGCCAGATCCGCGCGTGGCTGGATGCGAACTTGGAAACGGGCGACGTGGCGATCGTGGACCGCTGGCTGGAGCCGTGGAACGAGATGGCCTTGTATGCGCCGACGAACGCGACGGTGACGTTCACCGTGCCGGACGAACCGTACGAGCAGTACGTGGGCTTGAACTGGCGCAAGACGACCCAGGACCTGTTCAAGCAGAACGGCGCCCAGGCGTTCATCCGGCTCCAGCGCAACCACGAAAAGCGGATCGGGCTGTGGACCTGGCCCGAAACCTGGTTCGCGCGCCGGGCGGTGGTGACCAACGCGGCGGCGCGCTGGTTGCGAGACACGGGTTTCGCTCCGATGGAAGAGTATTATTCCGAACGAAACCGGGTGGAGACGGAAATCTTCTACGACACGCACGAAGACGTCGCGGAACGGGCGAAGGCCGCCGGACAGGACGTCGTTTGGTTTTTCGGCGCCGGTTGGCGGCTGTTCAAGCCCTGGCAGCAAGGCGATTTCGCCGATTACCGCGTGCTGGAGGGCGAAGCCGCGATGTCCGTCCACAATCTGACCGGGAAATCCTTGCGCCTGCGGGGGGAAGTCGTCGCCGTCGCCATGGGCGGCGACCAGAAGCTCCGGATCGGCGACCGGCCGCCGCTGGCCTTCGCGGCCGGACAGCTGGTCCGGCAGACCTTCGATTGGGAATTGCCGCCGGGCATCCAGTCCTTGCGCTGGAAAACCCTCGGCCCGGGCGGAGCGCTGCTGGTGCGGGAGTTCCGCTTGGCGCGGGCGGATTAGCCGCGGCCGTTTTTCCTCGTTTTTGATTGCGCGGGGGCAGGCGGGTCGGTAAGGTCTCCGCAACCTTTGAACAGGGAGTCTGGCAGATGATGAAAACGATGAAATGGGCTTTGGCGGCGGCATGCGTCGCCTCGTGTTTGGCGGGTCCGGCGCTGGCGGCGGACGACGATTTGTTCGAGCGCGCGCCTTGGTTCGCCACGCTGGGACTGAACTGGTACGAAACCGAAGGCGACTGGGAGATGGAACCCGGCTTCGGCTTGATGGGCAAGGTGGGCTACAGCTTCAACGCCTGGATGGATCTCGAAGCCGGCTTGAATTTCATGCCGTCGCTTTCGGCCCGGGACCAAGCGGATCTCAACACCAACGTGGAAGCGCTGGACGGCAGCACGACGGCCTTGCGGCTGAGCCTGGAAGGCCTGCTCCATCTGCGGTCGGTGGCCAACCGCCGCATCGACCCGTTCCTGTTCGCGGGGCCGGCGGTCACCTTCTTCGGCGACGACGTGGAAAACGGCCGGACGCAACTCGGCCTGTTCGGGGGCGCGGGCCTGTTCTACCACTTCAACGATTCGTGGGCGTTGCGCGGCGACGTCGCGGTGGGCGTGCAAGGCAAGAACAACGAAACGCCCGCGGTGGTCGAGCTGGGCGTGACCTATCGCTTCGGCGCCCAAAAGCAGGTGGCGCCCCAGTTCCAGGTGGCGGCCGGCCCCGGCGACATCGACAGCGACGGCGACGGCCTGTTCGACCGGGATGAAGCGGTCATCGGCACCGATCCCTACAATCCGGACACGGACGGCGACGGCCTGTCGGACGGCGACGAACATTTCGCCCGCTACGGCAACCAGACCGATCCGCTGAATCCCGACACCGATTTCGACGGCCTGAAGGACGGCGCGGAAGTGCTGACCTACAAAACGAATCCGCTGGAAATCGACACGGACAAGGGCGGCGTGGCCGACGGGCACGAAGTCATCGAAGACGGCACCAATCCGCTGGACCCGGTCGACGACCTGCAGAAGTTCACGCTGTTGATCGAATTCGACTACGACAAGTCGTTCATCCGCCCGCAGTACTACAAGGATCTGGAGCCGGTGGTGAAGGTGCTGCGCCGGGATCCGAACGCCACGGTGACCGTGGAAGGCCATGCCGACAAGCGCAAGCGCTCGACGCGGGAATACAACCAGCGGCTGAGCGAGCGCCGCGCCAACGCGGTGAAGGACTACCTGGTCGAAAAGAGCGGGATTTCCGCGGCCAACGTGAAGGCCGTGGGCTTTGGATTCGACCGTCCGGTCGCGCTGAACGACACCGAAGAAAACATGCAGAAGAACCGCCGTACGGACGTCTACATCAAGAAGGGCGGCGCCCAGTAAGCGGCTTCATGCAGGCAGACGCTTCCTCCTTGCCCTCCGGCGCCGCGAAAGTGGAGCTGGAGGGCAAAACCGTTTATATCGTCGGCACGGCCCACGTGTCCGCGCGGAGCGTGCAGGACGTGCGCGACGCGGTCGCGGCGGTCCGGCCCGACGTGATCGCCATCGAACTGTGCGAACCGCGCTACCAGGGGATGGTGAAGAAGGACGCCTGGCGGAACACCAACTTGTTCCAATTGATCAAGCAGAAGAAGGCGACCTTCCTGCTGGCGCAGCTGGCGCTGCAATCGTTCTATCGCCGCCTCGGCAAGCAGCTCGAAGTCGAACCGGGGGCGGAAATGCTGGCGGGCGCGGCCTGCGCGGAGGAGACGGGCGCCCGGCTGGAGCTGATCGACCGGCGCATCGACGTCACGCTCAAGCGCGTCTGGCGGCATCTGGGGTTCTGGCAGCGCTGCAAGCTGTTCGGCGTGATGCTCGAAGCGATGTTTTCCTCCGAGGAAATCGGGGCGGAAGACGTCGAAGCGCTGAAGAAACAGGACCAGCTCGAAACGCTGATGGGCGAGATGGGCCAGGCGTTTCCGGAAATCAAGAAGCGCCTGATCGACGAGCGCGACGTCTACTTGGCGCAGAAGCTGCGGGCGATTTCCGGCGAACGCATCGTGGCGGTGGTGGGCGCCGGCCACGTGCCGGGCATGCTGAAATCCATCCAGGCGGACGCGTCGCTGGCGGAATTGGATAGCTTGCCGCCGCCTTCGCGCTGGTCGAAGACCTGGCCGTGGCTGATTCCGGCCGCCGTGGTGGCGCTGATCGCCTGGGGATTCATCCAGGGCGGCGCCGAACGCGGGGTGGATTCCATCGCCATCTGGGTGGGCGTGAACGGCGTCTTGGCCGCCCTGGGCGCGGTCCTGGCGCGGGCGCATCCGCTGACCGTCCTGGCGGCCTTCGTGGCCGCGCCGATCACGAGTTTGAATCCGACCATCGCCGCCGGCTGGGTGGCGGGATTGGTGGAAGCCTGGCTCCGGCCCCCCTCCGTCGGGGATTTCGAAGCGCTGCCGGATGCGCTGGAGAGCTGGCGCGCACTGATCCTGAACCCGGTGGTGCGGATTCTGCTCGTGGTGGTGCTGGCCAACGTCGGCAGCACCCTCGGCACCGCCGTGGCGATTCCCTGGATCGCCGCCCGCTGAACCTGCCCCGCTTCAGCGGGAGTGGAAGCGCACGACGGCGTAAAACCGATCCTCGTAGTCCTTGAACTTGCCGAGGCGGGTCAGGAGCTGGGCCAGCGGCGCGAGCTGGGCGCGGTCGTTCGCCGCCAGGCGGAAGGCCCGCTCGATTTCATGGCGCGAACCGTCCGGATCGGCGCGCAAATCGCGCGCGTTGCCCGGGGCGGAGCGGCGAACCACTTCGAACAGCAACTTCAGGAGGCAGACTTCCCACGGCTCGTCCACGCCTCGCACCAGGGCCGACAGGGGATCTTCCTTGGTTTTCAGGTCGGCGCGGACCCGTTCCAGCACGTTTTCGATCGAATCGTGCACGATGGATTCGGTGGTGGTTTCCTGGCGGATCTTGAACCCGTACTTGAGCAGGACCAGATCCGCTTCATGCTCGCGGAGCCAGCGGACGAAATCGTCCGCGGGTCCGGCGCGGAACCCCGTTTCCAGCGGCGATTCCTGGAACGATTGCGGGGTCAGGATTTCCGGGCGGAACGCCTGGATGCGGCCTTCGCGGATCCGGATCTGCCCGACGGCGTCCATCAGTTCGGTGACGAGGTGGTAGTGGATCAGGGTGGACCCGAACGTTTCCAGCCGGCCGGCCGGCAATTCCAGCACCTCGGTGTTGTTGACCGCGTACCAGAAATCGAATTCTTTCGGGGAGGGGGACATCGTGGCCGAAAAAGTACGGCATCGCGCCGCCGAACGCAAGGCGGGAGGAACGATGGAATCGGGTTGTTGCGCGGGGATGGGGGAACCGCTAGGATTGGTTTCCATGAATGTCTGGAAGTTCACCCAGCGGATTTGCCTGATCGCCAGCGTGGCGCTCGTGGTGGGCATCGTGCTGCGGCTCTTCCTGCCGCTTCTCGCGCGCCAGAAAACCCTGCGGGCGCAGGAGGCGGCGCTGCGCCAGGACATCCAGCGCGAAGCGGAACAATTGCGGCAGCTGAAGCTGAAGCAGGAAAAACTGCAGGATGATCCCCGCTACATCGAAAAGATCGCGCGGGAGGATCTGAACTACGCCAAGCCGGGCGAAACGATCTTCCGTTTCGTCGATGAAGAGCAGCCGTAGCGGGCGGCGGCCCAGGCGAGTTCCCCGGCGATGGCCTGGGCGAGAGAACGGGGACGCAGGGCGCGGGGAACGACCTCCAGCGTGTAGGTTTCCACTTCGCAGAAGGTCTTTTTCGCCTGCCGGAAGAACGCGGGGGTCAGGTTGGCGCGGGTGGATCGCAGCGGGCCGTTGCCGTCCCAGGTCAGCGGCACGTGGTAGTGGGTGCGGACGACGGTTTGGGCCGGCAGCTTGGGCAGATCTTTCAGCGCGGGGGCCAGATCGGGCCAGGAACCGACGATCTCGCCGTCGAGGGACGCGCGGGTCTGGTGCAGATAGCGCGGTTCGGCGAACGGCGCCAGGGCGGCCCGCGCGGCCGGTACGTTGTCGCATTCGATGGCGGCGGAAAGCTGCACGCGGGCGATGCGCTTCCACGGCAGCCGGGCCAAGGGGCGAAACTCGACGGCGGCATGGCAAGCATCGAGGCACCAGCCGATTTCGGGGCCGGCCGCTTCGACGGTCGGATCGAACAGCTGCCATGCGCAACCGGGCTCGGGTTCCACGGCGATGCGGATGCGGCGGCCGGTGGTTTCGAAGACGTCGCGGCAGCCCGCGGCGGCCCGGGCCAGATTTTCCAGGGCGCGGTGCCGGTCGGCGGCGGTCGTCCAGTCGGGGAGCCAGCCGCCGGGCACGGTGGTGAGGGTGGCGGTCGCGCCGGCGGGGATCAGGGCGGCCAAAAGCCGGGCGACGAGCAGGCTATAGGCGAGCCGGTCGGAACTGCGCCAATCGGGGCGATAGACGGCGGCTTTGACGGCGGGCGAGTGGAAATCGCCAAATGGAAAGGCGTTGACTCCGGCGACGAAGCAATCGTGGTCTTGAAGCCAAGCGCGGAAGGCTTCGAGGCGCCGGGGCGAAGCCAATTCAAGGGCGGTCTTGTAGCCGACGTGGAGACTCAGCGGAAACGGACGATGCGACGCGACCAGTTGCTTGACGGCAAGGGCATGCGTGGACAACGCGCGCTTTACTTCGCGCCAATTTGCCGCCGGATGGACGTTGAGGCAATAGGGGATGGGAAATGGGGTTTTCACTTCCAGGCGGCCAGCGCGGCGATGCACTCCGCCATGCGGACGGCATCCACCGCATGGATTTCCACGCGGGAACCCAGCGGAGACGGGAAGGTCAGCGTGAGCTCGCCGCCGAGATGGGCGCGGAATTCTTCCAGACCGGCGAAGACGGCCAGCCGGCCGCGGCGGGCGGCCCGCGACAATTCCGGGGCGTAGATCGGCAGGCCGCAGGCGCGGAGGGTCGCGACGAGACGCCGGGCGTCGGCCGCGGCCAGCAATCCGGTTCGGGCCGCATAGAGGGCGTCGAGCGCGATGCCGATGGCGACGGCGTGGCCATGCGAAAGGCGGTGTTTCGAGAGCAGCTCGAGCTTGTGGGCCGCCCAGTGGCCGTAATCCAGCGGCCGGGCGGTGCCGAGCTCGTAGGGATCGCCCGAGGTGGCGATGTGGTCGAGATGCAGCAGGGCGCAACGCTGGAGAATGCGGCGGATGACCGGCAAATTGCGCCGGCGGATTTTCGGCGCGGCGCGCTCGATGGCGCGGAAAAACGCGGCATCCTTGATGGCGGCGACCTTGACGGCTTCGGCGACGCCGTCGAGCAGCAGCGGCAGCGGCAGCTTTTCGAGGAAATCCGCGTCGTTCAGGACGGCCCAGGGCGGGGCGAACGTGCCCAGCAGGTTTTTCGAACCGCCGTAGTTGATGGCGTTCTTGACACCGACGCCGGAATCGCATTGGGCGAGGGCGGTGGTGGGGACGCGCACGAGGCGCACGCCGCGATGGAACAGGGCGGCGGCCAGTCCGGCGGCGTCGAGAAACGCCCCGCCGCCGACCGCGATGCAGAACGAATGGCGGCAGATGTTTCCGGCGCGCAAGGCCGCGAGCATCCGGCGGACGGGCGCGGCCGATTGCTTGACGTTTTCGCCGCCCGGCAACGCCAGCGGAGCGCGCACGAGCTGCAGCGCCTTCGCATGGGCGTCGAAATAGGCCTGGATCCGGTCCGGAAGGTCCGGAAAGGCGACGAGCACGCCTTGGTCCAGCAAAACCAGGCAGCGGTGGCGACGGGCACCGCCGGCACGGGCCACGGCGTCGCGCAGCGCGCGGTTGCGCGGCGCGAACAGATGCCGGGTAAAGACGACGGGAAAGGCGTGGCGGACGACGATTTTCTGCACGTGGACGATCATGGGAGCGGAATTCCTCTTTTGGATGGAAGCGCGCCGCATGGCCGTTTGGTTCACGCCGATTTCCAGGAATCCTTCAGGGTGACGGTGCGGTTGAAAACCGGCGCACCGGGCCGGCTGTCGGGCTCGGCGTAGAAATAGCCGATGCGCTCGAACTGGAACCGGTCGCCGGATTGGGCTTCGGCCAGGCACGGCTCGACGAGGGCTTGGACGACCTTGAGCGAATCCGGATTCAGGTGCGTCTTGAAATCCACGTCCTTGTCGCCGTCCGGCTCGGGCACGTTGAACAGGCGGTCGTAGAGGCGGACCTCGACGGATTTCGCCGCGTGGGCCGGCACCCAGTGGATGGTGGCCTTGACTTTGATCGCGGCATCCATCGGCGCAAACGTGCCGCGCACGGCGGTCACCCGGCCGGCGGCGTCCTTTTCGACGCCGGTGCAGGTGAGGAAGCCGGCGTTGCGGAGGCGGACGGCCTTGCCGGGGCTGAGACGGAAATACTTCGGCGGCGGCACTTCGGCGAAATCCTCGCGCTCGATGAACAGTTCGGGGCCGAAGGGGATTTCGCGTTCGCCGGCGGCGGGATCCTCGGGATTGTTGACGCCCTTGACCGCGGCCGGCAGGTCCTGCGGGTTCTCGACGACGACGCGCAACGGGTCCAGCACGGCCATGGCGCGGCGCGCCGTCCGGTTGAGGTCGTCGCGGATGCAGTGCTCGAGCAGGGCGACGTCGGTGAGGGAATCGTACTTCGTGATGCCGACGCGTTCGCAGAATTCGCGGATGGCGGCGGGGGGCACGCCGCGGCGGCGCAGGCCGCACAGCGTGGGCATGCGGGGATCGTCCCAGCCCTTGACGAGCTTGCGCTGGACGAGCTCGAGGAGCTTGCGCTTGCTCATGACCGTGTAGGTCAGCGACAGGCGCGCGAACTCCATCTGCTGGGAGGGGAAAAGATTGCAATTGCGGATGACCCAGTCGTACAGCGGGCGGTGCACCTCGAATTCCAGCGTGCACATCGAATGGGTGATCTTTTCGAGGGCGTCTTCGATGGGATGGGCGTAGTCGTACATCGGATAGATGCACCACTTGTCGCCCGCATGGGGATGCGCGGTGTGGAGAATGCGGTAGATGACCGGATCGCGCATGTGGAGGTTGGGCGAGGCCATGTCGATCTTGGCGCGCAGCACCTTGGACCCGTCCGGAAACTCGCCGGCGCGCATGCGCAGGAACAAATCGAGATTTTCTTCGGGCGACCGGTTGCGGAAGGGCGATTCCTTGCCGGGCTCGGTCGGGATGCCGCGGTATTCCTTCCACTGCTCGGCGGTCAGTTCGCAGACGTAGGCCTTGCCGGCGCGGATCAGGCCGCAGGCCAGTTCGACCATCTGCTCGAAATAGTCGGAGGCGTGGTAATAGTGCTGGCCCCAGTCGAACCCCAGCCAGCGGACGTCGGCCTTGATCGAATCGGTGTATTCGACGTCTTCCTTGACGGGATTGGTGTCGTCCATGCGCAGGTGGCATTCGCCGCCGTTTTCGAGGGCCATGCCGAAATCGAGGCAGATGGCCTTGGCGTGGCCGATGTGGAGATAGCCGTTGGGCTCCGGCGGGAAGCGCGTGACGACCTGCCCGCCGTATTTGCCCGAGCGATTGTCTTCCGCGATGATTTCGCGGATGAAGTGCATGTTCTTGGCCGGGGTTTCCGGCGCGGTCGGGGCGGGAGCGTTCATGACTTGCCTTGCGTTTGGTCCATGGTCTGCTTGCGCGAGAAAAAGGCGGCGGCCTTCTTGCGGATGGCGGCCAGACGGGGATGGTTGGACTCCTTGACGGCGGCGCCGAACGCGGCCAGCAGGTCGGCGGCGTTGCCGTGCAGATTCGTGGGCACTTCGACGGCGACGGCGACGACGTGGTCGCCGGTGCCGGTGCCGCGGACGTTGGGCAGCCCCAGGCCGCGCAGGGTGAAGACCTTGCCGGGCTGGGTGCCGGCGGGAATTTTCAGCGGGACGTCGCCGCGGAGCGTGGGGATCTGGACTTCGCCGCCGAGCGCGGCGATGTGGAAGGGAATGGGGACTTCGCAATGCACGTCGAGCCCGTCGCGGGAAAACAGCTCGTGTTCCCGCACGTGGAGGACGACGAACAAGTCGCCGGGCGGTCCGCCGCGCGAGCCCCCTTCGCCCTTGCCGGACAGGCGCATGCGCGAACCGGTGTCCACGCCGGCGGGAATGGTCAGATTGATTTTGCGCGAAACCTTGGCGCGGCCCTCGCCGTTGCACTTGCGGCAGGGGTGGCGGATGATTTCCCCGGTGCCGCCGCAACGCGGGCACGGCTGGCGGATCTGGAAGAATCCGTTGGAGTTGACCACCATGCCGCGCCCGCCGCAGGCGGAGCAGGTTTCGCGTTGGCTTTTGCCGTCGGCGCCGGTGCCCTGGCAGGCTTCGCAATCCTCGACGACCTGGAGCGTGAGTTCGCGCTGGGAGCCGAAGGCGGCTTCCTCGAAATCGATTTCGAGGTCGTAGCGGAGATCGGATCCGCGGGAACGCCCGTCGCGATCGCGCGCGCCGCCGCCCATGCCGCCGAACAGGCTTTCGAAAAAGCTGCCGCCGAAACCGCCGCCGCCCCCGCCGCCGCCGAACGCGGAGGCGAAGGCGCGCATGGCCTCTTCGAGATCGATGTGGCCGGCGCCGCCGAAGCCGCCGCGGCCGTTGCCGCGTTCGAACGCGCCCCAGCCGAACTGGTCGTAGCGCTGGCGCAGTTCGGCGTTCGAGAGGATCTCGTAGCACTCGGTGGCTTCCTTGAACTTCTCCTCGGCCGTCTTGTCGCCCGGGTTTCGGTCCGGGTGGTACTTCATGGCCAGCTTGCGGTAGGCCTTCTTGACCTGGTCTTCGGAGGCGTCGCGGGCAATGCCGAGGACGTCGTAGCAATCGCGCTTTTGGCTCATGGGATTGCGGGTGCCCCTTTATTCGCCGGGGCCGGAGGAAACGACGACCTGCGCGGCGCGCAGGAGCTTGTCGCCCAGCTTGTAGCCGCGGCGCGTCTGGGCGACCACGTGGCCTTCGGGCACGTCGTCGGAGGGCAGATGGGTGATGGCTTCGTGGAGATGGGGGTCGAAGGCGGCGCCCTCGGCGTCGATGGCCTGCACGCCGGCCTTTTCCAGCGCGGCGCGGAGCTGGTTGCAGATGAGCTGGAAGCCTTCGATGAAAGCGGGAGCCGCGCCGTTCTTGGCGCCGTCGGCCAAGCCGAGCTCGAAATGGTCCAATACCGGCAGCAATTCGAGGACGAGTTTCTCGCTGGCGAAGGCGATCCAGTCCTTTTTCTCGCGGTCCATGCGCTTGCGGTAGTTCTCGAAATCGGCCTGCAGCCGGAGCAGGCGGTCCTTGAGGACTTCTTCGGGCGAAAGCGCAGGTTCGGCGGCGGCTTCGGGCGCGGCTTCGGCGGGGGCGACGGGAGCGTCTTCGGGGACGGGATGGGCAGGATCGACCGCCGGCAAATCCGGCTCGGGAGTCGGTTTGGGCGCTTCGGGTTTGGAATGGGGATGCTTGTGGGTCATAACAGGGGTGCAACCATACGCAGGGAAGGGGGTTTCGTCAATCCCGCCGGGGGCGGAATCGGTCCTAGGGATGGCTCGCCAACTCGCCGAGGACCCGCGTGGCAAAGACTTCCAGCGCGACTTCGGGATCGACCGCTTCGCCGCCGGTCATGGCGGCTTGGGCGTCCACGGCGGCATGGAGCCAGCGATACCAGCGGGCCGGCGGCAGGCGGTTGGCCTGGGCCGCCATCTTGGCGACGGCATAGGGATTGCCCTTGCGGGGGTCCTTGGCGAGGGAGGCCAAGAGTTCTTCGCCCTCCGGGGGCAGGGACCACGACAGCTTGGGCCAATCTCCGCCGGACACCCGGGCCCAGCCGCGCTTTAGGCAATCGGACAAGACGACGACGTCGCGCAGGCGGTTCTGGAGGCTCACGATCAGGCCCACGGGCGAGACGCCCTGCTCGAACATCTGCCGCATCACCTGCAAGGTCTTGGCCAGCCCGCCGTCGCAGAAGGTGTCCGCGAATTCCCAGAACTTGCTTTCGCGGATGGGCGCGACCATGAGCTGGACGTCGGCCGCGGCCACCGTCTTGCGGTCGCCGAGATAGAGCGAAAGCTTTTCGATTTCGCTTTCCACCTGCCGCAGGTTGTAGCCGGTGCGGTCGAGCAAAGCGCTGAACACGGGCCGGGGCATGGACAGGCCCTTGTCGGCGAGCATCTGCTCCACGCGGGGGATGAAATCTTCCTGGGCTTCCTTGTTCTTTTCGGGCTCGTCGAAGGCGAGCACTTCGCCTTGGGCCTTGAACGTCTTGTAGAAGGTGGTGGATTTGTTGACCTTGTCGGTCAGCAGGACGAAAAAGACGCCCTCGGGCAGGCCTTTCTTGAGCAGCTCGACGAGCCGTTCCGTTTCGGCCTTCACGGCGGCGAATCGGCCGGGTTCGGCAAGCGGATCGAAGAACGGCGCGCCGCGCAGGTAGACCGTCTTGTTGCCGCCGAGGAACGGCGGCGTCAGCAGCGCTTCCAGCGCGTTGCGCAGCACGGCGCAGACGGCGTCGGCGGTGTCGGTTCCGGATTCGGGCTGGATGGTTTCCAGCCCGAACGCCTGTTCTTCCGGCGGACAGAGTCCCGCGACGATCTCGTCGGCCCGGCGCGTCGCGGAAAGATCGTCCGTGCCGTGGACGAGGAACATCCGCGCCGCGCCCGGTTTCGGGGCGGCGGCGGAAGTCGTGGACTTTTTCGGAGGCATGGGGATGAAGGTCCTCCATCCGGCGGCATTTTTCAATTATTTATTCGCCGGAATCCAGCCGCAGCGCGGCGGGGCCGTGGGCGTGCCAGATCTTCTGGACGAAGCCGGCGATGCGCTCCGTGGGGTGGTCGGGGTTGACCTCGACCCAGACGACGTCGGCCTGATGCCGGAACCAAGTCATCTGCCGCTTGGCGTATTGGCCGGTGCGGAGCGCGGTCCGCCGGATCGCCTCTTCCTCGGAAATTTCCCCGTCGAGGACAAGTCCCGCCTCCTCGTAGCCGATGGCGTGGCGGGCGGTTTCGGACAGCGCCGGATATTGCTCGCGCAGCCCGCGGACCTCCTCGACGAGACCGTAGGCGAACATCTGGCGGGCGCGGCGCGCGATGCGCGCGCGCAGCTCCTCGGGCGGCAAAAGCAGGCCGGCGATCTTGGGGCGCGGCCGCTCTTCGGCGACGGGCAGCTCGTGGCCGGACGCCAGCAGCTCGTAGGCGCGGACGACCCGCCGCGGGTTTTCAGGATCGCGCAGGCGGTCGTACTGCTCCGGAGCCAGCGCGCGGGTGGCCGCCTGCAGAGCTTCGAGCCCCTCGGCCTGGAGCAACGCCTCCGCGGCGGCGCGATGGACGGGGTCGGCGCCGGCGGCGCTGCCGAGGCCCTCGGTCAGGCAGCGGACGTAGAGCCCCGTGCCGCCCACTACGATAGGGGGCGCGCCGCAGGCCGCGATCTCCGGCGCGGCCGCGCGCAGCGCGGCCAGATAGTCGCCCACCGAAAACGGCCGGTCGGGAGCGACCAGATCGAAGCCGAACGACGGAACGGCGGCCCGCTCCGCCGCGTCGGGCTTGGCCGTGCCGAGATCCATGCCGCGATAAATCGCCATCGAATCGGCGGAAATCACGGGGCGCGGCGGGCGCGAGAGCTGCGCCAGATACTGCGCGACCGCGCTCTTGCCCGACGCCGTGGGGCCGACGAGGAAATGGGCCGCCAGCTCGCTCATGCGGTTCCCTTGGCGGGGAATCGCGGCTCATCGGTTTTTCCACGGTGTGGAAAACTTTTTTCCACGGTGTGGAAAAAACGGTCAAAGTTTTTACGTAGCGTGGAAAAATCGCCGAAAGTTTTTACGTAGCGTGGAAAACTCATGGCGCGGGCGTTTCCGGCGGTTTTTCGCCGGCGGGGAGGGCCGTTTCGGGGGACTTGGCGAGCAGCGTGCCCAGGACGTAGATGCCGACGCCGACGCAAATGGCGGAATCGGCCACGTTGAAGGCGGGAAAATGGCTGCCGCGGACGAAGAAATCGAGGAAATCGACGACGTAATCGAGGCGCAGGCGGTCGAACAGATTGCCGGCGATGCCGCCGCAGAGCAGGCCGAGCACGACGCGGTGGACGCGGCCGGGCGGCAGGATCTTGCGGCGGAACACCACCAGCGCGGCCAGCATGACCAGGGCGAGGACGGAGAGCGCGACGTTCTGACCGCTGAACATGCCCCAGGCGGCGCCCGTGTTGCGGATGTAGGTGAGATGGAAGAAGCCCGGAATCACCGGCACGGACTCGTGCAGGGAAAAGGCGCCGCGCACCCATTCCTTGGTGGCCTGGTCGAGCAGGACGACGCAGAGGGCGACGAGCAGCGGAGTCATGGCGGGCGGGGCCGGCCCGCTAGTCCATCGGTTCCGCCGAGTCGGCGGCGTCCTGGGCCGCCAGCTGCTGCAGGGGCAGCGTGCCGCCGAAAGGACGGTACTTGGTGCGGCCGCGCTCGGCGGCGTTCTGGCAGGCCATGCACTTCTTGGCGAAGGGCAAGGCCTTCAGGCGCGGCAGCTCGATCGCGCCGCCGCAGGATTCGCAGGCGCCGTAGGTGCCTTCATCGACGCGGCGGATGGCGTCTTCGACGTCGTACAGGGATTCCTGGCGGCTCGAAGCCAGGTTCAAGGCGAGTTCGCGGTCGAAATTGTCCGTGCCTTGGTCCGCCATGTGCGTCGAGTGGGCGCTGATGTCGCCGGACGCCTCGATGGGCGAGCGCTTGAGGTTGTCGCCGGCGAGGGCGTCGAGATTGCCCTGGATCAGATCCAGCTGTTTCTGGAGCTGGGCGCGGAAGAACGCCAGTTCGTCCTTGCGGAACGCGCGGGCGGGTTTCACCTTGCGCGGCGCGACCGGCGCGGGCGGTTTCGGCTGGTACGGCTTCTTGATCGCCGGCTTCGGAGCGGCCTTCTTGGCCGGCGCCTTGCGGACGACCTTCTGCGGAGCGGACTTCTTGGCGGCTTTCTTCGCGGGGGCTTTCTTGGGGGCTTTGCGGAGGACCTTCTTCGGAGCGGCTTTTTTCGCGGGCGCTTTGCGGGCGGCTTTCTTCGCGGGGCGGGAAGTCTTTGGAGCGCGTTTTTTCGGAGCCGTCTTTTTCTTCGTCGCCATGCTGCACCTCTTGATTGGATCGTTCGTCCGCGGAGCACCGGAAACGTCCCGGAGTACCGTCAGGGTTGCGGTGTTTACCACGGGCGGCGGACAAAAGTCAACCGCCGGATGCGGCCGATTCCGGCGAAAAAAATTGCGGCGGCTTCCGGGGTCGCATAGGATGCCGCGCATGAGCAAATGGAGTCAGGTCGGATGGGCGGCGGCGCTCGCGTTTTGGGCATGCGTCGGCCCGGCGGCCGGCGGGGATTCCGCGGCCGCGGAACAGATGGAACGGGTGCGGCGTTCCATGCCCGACGTGCCCCTGGAAATGGAGGCGTCCATCCGCGTGCTGGATGCCCACGGCAAGGCGCGCAAAACGGTGCGGGCGGCGGCGGCGTTGACGCCGCAGGCCGGCGGCCGCACGGCCCGCTATGCGCTGCTCGACGCGTTCGGCGGCATCCTGGAAGAGATGACCGTGGCCTTGGGCGACGGCCCCGCGGCGTTTTCCTATGCGCGGGGCGATCCGCCGCAAGCCGCCCCGTTGCCGGACCTGTTCGCGCCCGTCGCCGGCACCGACGTCTGCTGGATGGAACTGAGCTTTTCGTTCTTCTGGTGGCCGGATCCGAAAATCGTCGGCACCGAAAAGGTGGCGAATCGCTGGGATTGCCAGGTCATCGAAATCGCCTGCCCGGCGGAATACGCGGACGGCTGGTCGCACGTCCGCCTGTGGGTGGCGCCGGCCTACGACGCGGTCGTGCGCGGCGAGGCCTGGCGGGATGGCCAGGCCATCAAGCGCTTCGAGGTGAAGTCGGTGAAAAAACTCCGGCAGATCTACATGATCGGCGACATGGAAGTGAAGAACCTCGAAACCGGCACGCGCTCGCGGCTGAAAGTGGGCAAGATGAAAATGGTTTCTCCGGACTACACGCCCGAAGAGCTGGAAGAGCTGAACGCCCCGGTCGAGTGGTAGGACGCATGGACGATTTCTTTCCAGAGGCCGAAGCGCCCGCCAGCCGGGACGACGCCCGGCGGCGGATCTGGAAGGTGTCCGAGCTGACGCGGCGCATCAAGGGCGCGCTGGAAGACGCCTTCGGCAGCGTGTGGGTCGAAGGCGAAATCTCGAATTTCCGCAAGCCGGCGTCGGGCCACGCCTATTTCACGCTGAAAGACGCGACGAGCCAGCTGCGGGCCGTGATGTTCCGCAGCGCGCTGGCCGGCGTGAGCCTGCCGCTGAAGGACGGCTTGCTGGTGCGCGGCTACGGGCAGATCACCGTCTACGAGGCGGCCGGCGACTACCAGATCCTGCTGAAGAAAATCGAACCGGCCGGCGAAGGCGAACTGATGCTGCGCCTGGAAGCGCTGAAAAAGCGGCTCGCCGCGGAAGGCCTGTTCGCGCCCGAGCGCAAGCGGCCGCTGCCGGCGCTGCCGCAGCACGTGGGCATCGTGACGTCGCCCACGGGCGCGGCCATCCGCGACATTTTGCAGGTGCTCGAGCGGCGGTTCGCCAATCTGCACGTGGTGCTGGCGCCCGTGCGCGTGCAGGGTGCGGGCGCGGCCGACGAAATCGCCGCGGCGATCGATCTGCTGAACAAGCGCGGCGGGCTCGACGCGCTGATCGTGGGGCGCGGCGGCGGCAGCCTCGAGGACCTGTGGTGCTTCAACGAGGAAACCGTGGTGCGGGCCATCGTGCGGTCGGCCATTCCGGTGATATCGGCGGTGGGGCACGAGATCGACTGGACCTTGAGCGATTTCGCGGCCGACGTGCGCGCGCCGACGCCCAGCGCCGCCGCGGAAATGGTCGTGCAGGGCAAGGCCGAACTGGAACGGCGCGTGGCGGATGCGCGCCGGCGGCTGGCGCTGGGGGCGCGCGCCGCGACGCTG
>ERZ1645187.1027-NODE-1027-length-26378-cov-17.531854_pt1 | contig 26378 bp, 20 predicted proteins | sample MGYA00575352_ERZ1645187 | MGnify/ENA primary metagenome ERZ1645187 (study PRJEB40837, sample SAMN11349314) | freshwater sediment metagenome | isolation source: river sediment | host: Sediment | place: India: Wazaribad , New Delhi | collected 2017-02-21 ...
CAGGTGCCGATCACCGCGAAGTCGGCGCGATGGATGGCGTTGACGCAGTCGTTGGCGCAGCCCGAGAACTTGAACTTGAACTTGTACGGCAGCGCCGGGCGATGAATTTCGCTGACGTTGTCGTTGAGGATGGTGCGGTGAGCGCGCGGCTCGTCGTACATCGACATTTCACAGCGCGCATGGCCGACGCAGCTCATCGAGGTGCGGAGCGCCGGGCCGGCGCCACCGAGATCGAAGCCGATCTCGTTCAGCTCGTCGAAGGCCTTCTGGCAGCCGTCGGTGGTGGTGCCCTGGAACATGATGTCGCCGGACTGGCCGTGGAATGCGATCAGGCCCGAGCCGTGACGCTCCCAGATGTCGCACATCTGGCGGAGCGTCTTGGTGTCGTAGTGATAACCCGCCGGCGGCATGACGCGCAGCGTGTGGAATTCCTTCGACTTCGGGAACTTGTCGCCGACCTCGGAGAAGCGCGGAATGATGCCGCCGCCGTAACCGAACACCGAAACGGTACCGCCCTTCCAGTAGCCGAGGCGGTTCTCGTAGGAGTGCTCGAGCTGGCCGAGCAGGTCGTTCATGTACTCGGCGTAAGGCTTGTCCTCGCTGTCACGCAGGCGCTTCAGGCCGGTGACGAAGCTCGGCCAGGGGCCGCCCTCGAGTTCGTCGAGCTTGGGCGTCGGACGCTTGTCGAACTTAGCGCCGGGCGTGCCCACGCCCTCCTTCTTCACTTCTGTCATGACGTCCTTCCCTTTCGTCGCGCCCACTCGGGTCGCAATCTGCATCGATGGCTCGAGGCGCTGGATCAACCCGCGCCTCCGATGCCCCGCCGCGTCCGCACGTTCTTGCGATGCAGTCCGTGACGAGGATTGCCCCGGGCGGTCCGACACACGTCAGTGTCAGCTCCCAGCGGCGCTGCAAGGGCCCCCCAACCGAGCGACGTCGGGTAGGGCGCTCTTGCATATTCGTGAGTTTGCATATTATGACTGACAGCGGCGAGCACACAAGTCCAAAGTCGAATAACGTGTCCTCTCACCGGTGCCCGGTAGCCTTCGGGCCTGTGGAAAAAACACGTTTGCCCAATCGTGTGCGTTGGTAAGGACTGCCGCCCGCGCACGCCGATCGGGATCATTCCGTTCTACTAAAGTCGAGCCGCTGCGAAATGGAGCCGGACCCGTGACAAGCGTTTCGGAACATCGTTCAGACGTGTTGGATCGCACTGGTGGCGCCTCCGGCCTCCCTGCAGCGGGTATAGGCAACCCATTCGATCTCGGAGACAATTCGAGTTACGCGCGCTGGCGCGAGTGGAAGCTTGCGAGCTATCCGCGCTCGCTCGCGGAGACTCGCGTCGCCATTGCGGATTTCGCGCACCCGAGCGCGGCCGAGGTGGCGGCGCTGCAAGCGACCTGCCGTCTCGCAAACATGGCCATCTACGTGACGCCGCCCCTTGCGGAAGCTGCGCGACCGGAAGCCGCAGCGGTCGCCGGCGGACTTCTGAGGCAATTTGCCTCGGCGTTCGAACTCGGTGTGGTCGAGGACCACCGCTCGGCCGGCGAGGACGGCATCGTCGCCATCGAGGTCACGGAAACGGCCGGAAAACGCGGCTTTATTCCTTACACCACGAAGGCGCTGAACTGGCACACCGACGGCTACTACAACGCGCCGGAGGACACCATTCGCGCCATGGTGCTGCATTGTGTGCGCCCGGCGGGTGCCGGCGGCGAGAACGCGTTGCTCGATCCCGAGATCGCCTACATCCGCCTGCGCGACAAGAGCCGCGCCGCGCTCGTTGCGATGATGCACCCGCAAGCGATGACGATTCCCGAGAGTGTCGAGGAGGACGGTCGCGTGCGACCGGTGAGCACCGGTCCGGTGTTCCTTGTCGACGAAGCCGGCAAGCTGACGATGCGCTATACGGCGCGCGCCCGTAACGTGATCTGGCGCGACGACGACGATACCCGCGCCGCAGTGAAGCATCTCGAGGCGCTGCTCGCTCGCGAGGAGGAGCCGCTCATTCTGAAGTATCGCCTTGCGGCCGGAGAAGGCCTGCTCTGCAACAACGTGCTGCACACGCGTACCGCGTTCGAGAACGATGGCGGCGCCGGGCGGCTCATGCTTCGTGCGCGCTATCGCGAGCGCATCAGCGGCACGTGACGGGACTGCGCCGGCAACGGCGATGATCGGGATAATAACAGCCGCCAAGGCTGAACCATTTCGGGAAGGAGTGAAACGCCATGAGCAGTGAACTCGAGCGCGAGCCGGGGCTGGTCAACCTCAGCGATCTCATCATCTACAATCCGCAGGTGAACAGCTTCGAAGGCCTGTTGCGCCTCGTCGCCATGGCGGCCAAGGACGGTGCCCGCTTCATCACCTACGACGTGAAGCCGGATTTCGCCGACACGCCGAAGAAGTGGCAGACCGACATCGAGCGCGTGTTCAACATGGGCGCTCGCTATCTCGGAGAGCGGCCGTGACCACTGCACCGGAGCTCAAGGACATTCGCCGCATCGACGCGCCCTACCGGCGCGAGGTCTTGTTGCAGGACGCGCTGTTCGACAGCGGCATGCGCCTCATGCGCGTGCGCATCCGCGAGGGGCACCGCTTCACCATTCTCGACATCGACGAGGCGACCGCCGAGGCGTGGGCGCAGGCGATGCTCGCGTGGGTGGAGCAGCGCCGTCTCGACGCGGCGACCGGTGACGGCGGCACGGCGATCGCCTGAACTGGCCGTCGCCTTCCCGAACAGTATAAGCCGAGCGCGCCCGCGTATCCGGCAGTTCCTGAATGCATCGGAGTTTCACTTGGAGCAGCTCCCGATCTTCGTCGATCTCAAGGATCGCAAGGTGGTCGTCGCTGGCGGCGGTGCGGCCGCGGCGCGCAAGGCGCGGCTTGCGCTGTCTGCCGGCGCGCGCGTCGAGCTGATCGCCCAGCTGACGGAAGAGGACATCGACGAACTCGCCGCGCGCCCGAACATGCGCGTCAGGCGTGGTCGTGTCGGCGCCGACGACATCGCTGACGCTCATCTCGTGTTCGCGGCGAGCGAGGTCGAAGCCGAGGACGCGGCCGTCGCGGAGCTTGCGCGGGCGGCCAACGTGCTGGTCAACGTGGTCGACAGCCCCGAGCTGTCGACGTTCTCCATGCCGTCGATCATCGACCGTTCGCCGCTCGTCATCGCGGTGTCATCCGCGGGCGTGTCGCCGCTGTTCGGACGGCTCATTCGCCAGCGTCTCGAGGCCACTATTCCCGCAGCGTTCGGCAATCTGACCCGCTTCCTCGGCTCGATCCGCGAGCGCCTGGCGGAGCGTATCCCCGATCTGCGCAGCCGACGCCGTTTCCTCGAAACCGTGGTCGATGGCACCATCGCCGATCTCGTGCTTGCCAACGACGAGGATCGAGCGCGCCAGCAGCTCGAGCAGAGCATGGACCAGTTTCTCGCCGACGCGCATGCCTCGCAGGGTGAGGTGTATCTGGTTGGCGGCGGCCCGGGCGATCCCGACCTGCTGACATTCCGCGCGCTGCGGCTCATGCAGCGCGCCGATGTCGTCGTCTACGACCGTCTCGTCGGCAGCCCGATTCTCGAACTCGTGCGCTCGGACGCCGAGCGCGTCTACGTCGGCAAGAAGCGCAGTCAGCACGCGCTGCCGCAGGAGGACATCAGCCAGCTTCTCGTCACGCTCGCGCGCCAGGGCAAGCGCGTGCTGCGATTGAAGGGCGGCGATCCTTTCATCTTCGGGCGCGGCGGCGAGGAGATCGAGCTGCTGGCGAGCGAGGGCATTCCGTTCCAGATCGTGCCGGGCATTACCGCGGCCTCCGGTTGCTCGGCCTTTGCCGGCATCCCGCTGACGCACCGCGATCACGCGCAGTCCTGCGTCTTCGTCACTGGTCACACCAAGACCGGCCGCTTGTCGCTCGGCTGGGAGGCGCTGCTGCAGCCGAGCCAGACGGTGGTGATCTACATGGGCCTCGCCGAGATGGCGCCGCTGATGGCGGACTACATGCGCCACGGCGGCAGCGCCGACATGCCGGTCGCCGTGGTGGAGAACGGCACGCGGCCGAACCAGCGCGTCGTCACCGGCACTGTCGCCACCATTGCGGACAACGTCGCCGCGGCCGGCATGCTCGGCCCCGCGCTCATCATCATCGGCACGGTCATCACGCTGCGCGACAAGCTCGCGTGGTTCAACGAGCCGGCAGCGGGCGACGCGGTCGCAGCTGCGGCGCTGGGCGCCGAGGTGGCGGCGCGGCCGTGACGGCGCATGGAGAATTCGCGCGTGACAAGCGCGCGTGAGCACTCCGCGCTGCGGCGCGGGCATTCAAGGAGGAAGACAACATGACGATCTCATTCGAAGGTAACGACATCGAGGTGAATGCCAACGGCTACCTCGTCAATGCCGAGGACTGGAGCGAGGGCCTCGCCCGCGTGCTCGCCGAGACCGATGGCCTCACCCTCGGCCAGGAGCAGATGGACATCATCAATTACCTGCGTGAAGAGTACTTCAACAATAACAACAACCAGCCGAACACGCGCACCATCGTCAAGGCGATGACCGAGCAGTGGGGCAAGGACGTCGACCAGAAGTACGTCTACGACCTCTTCAACGGTGACCCCTCCAAGATCGCTGGCCGCATCGCCGGCCTGCCGGAGAGCCGCCGCAAGGGCGGCTACTGACGCCCTGCGAGGGCAGCGGGATTTGTACCCGCTGCCCCGCGCGACGTTTCCCGGCGCGAACCGGTCATCGTTTTCAGAACCGTTCTGAACTAATTTTTTGAGTGATTCCAAACTGCAGTCTTTTTCCGCGCCAAGTCGCCACGGTTGCCACTTGCCGCTTGACACGAACCCTCCCCTTCTCGTTTCTCTATCCGAAGTGTCAGGAATGTCCTGTCCGATGTCGAGGCCTTGAACCTCTTCGATTGGAGAACACGATGATCCGCAAGACGTCTCGCCGCGTGGTCACGCGGCTGGCCGGCACTCAGCCGGTCGCACCGCGCAGCACCGCATCATCCACGGCGATGAATGCCGCGGCGGGCTGCGTTTCCGAACGCTGCAGCGACGCTACCGCCGTTGCGCAGCGCCTCTCGCCCGAACTCATCGTCGGCTATGGCTTTCGCGGCTGGATCTCGGGCTATCAGTCCGGTGACATCGGCTGCTGGGAAGAAGTTTGGCGCCTCTACGCGGGAGCGATGGGCGCGCCGCATGCGCGGGCCGCGGTCGGCTGCCTCTCCGAATGGGCGAAGTCGGTGGCCGTGGCTTCGCGTCATCCGATCCAGGTCCAGCCGCTCGGTGCCCGCGGCTTCTGCCGTGACGAAAGCCTCGCGATCTCGATGATCGCCGCCTTCCAGCACAATACCTGTCCTGCAATGCGTGCCTGCGCCTTCGCGTTGATGGAGACGTCGCTGGTGGACGAGGTTCTCCATCACGCGGGAACCTTCGCGTTGACGCTGCGCAGCATGGACGCTGTGGTTCCGCCGGCGTGGATCGTCAACGCCAATGCGTTCGTGGAGCCCCCGGGTGTGCACACTCATTGATACCGAGGAACAGGCGCGAGACCATCACCGCACGATCAGCACGGGGATGTCGGTGTTGGTGAGAACATCGAGCGCCTGGCTGCCGAGCAGCAGACGCCGGATCGCGCGGCGCCCGTGCGATGCCATCACGATCAGGTCGCAGCCCATGTCCTTTGCGGTCTCGACGATACCCGCGGCGGCGAAGCGGCCGCTGACATGCTCCGTCTCCACCTCGATATCGACCTCGGCGGCGGCCTTGCGCACGTCGGCGAAGATCGCGCGGGCATTGGCAGCCGCCATCCGCTCGTATTCCGCGGGCGGGAAAGCCACCGCAAGCTCACCCGTCATCACATTGGTGAACGGCTCCGTGACCGTGACCACGGTAGCGCGCGCGCCCGTCGTCTTGGCGAGCTTCAGGCCGTGCACCAGCGCCCTGCGCGCGATCTCGGAACCGTCTGTGGCGATGAGAATATGGCTGTACACGAGAGCCTCCCTGGCGTGCGCGTGAAAGCGGCGAGGTAACGGGCGAGCCGCTTCATTGCAGCTGGCCTGATTGGATCATGATGAAGCAATTGGATGCGAAGTCGTAGCGAGGCGCAATGACAGGCATCAACACGCGCCGGTTGGGCGTGCCGCGCTTTGCGCCGCCGGGATGTCAGACCATGCGCGGGTGGCGTGCCAGCAGCGATCGCAGCATGGCGACGAGGCGCGAGGCGGGGCCGGGCATGGCGCAGCATTGCAGCGAAATCCGCGCGCCCTCGAACAGCAGGAACACTTCGTCCGCAAGGCTTTCCGGGTCGGCATAGCCGACATCCCGGAACATCGCGATCAGCCGCTCGCGCTTGCGGTTCTTGTAGTCCTCGATGATGCGCCGGGCCGGGTGATCGGTGTCGCGAAGCTCGACGGCCGCGTTGGCGATAGGGCAGCCGCGCGTGCCGCAGTCGCTGACGACCTCGGAGACATGCGCGAGCCAGGCATCGAGTTGCGTTTGTGGATCGCCGTGCGCCGCCTGCGTGAGTTCGGTCCAGCGGGCATCTCCATCGTCGGCGAGCGACTGGAGGTACGCCGCGACCAGTTCGTCCTTGGAACCGAAATGGCGGTACAGCGTCATCTTGTTCGTCAACGCCGTTTCAGCGATCGCCTCGACGCCGATGGCGCGAATGCCGTGCTGGGCAAACAGATCGCGCGCCGCCGCCAGGATTCGCTGCCGGGGTGGCAGATCGGGCGGGATGATCGCGGTCTGAACTCCCTTCTTCATGTTGGCGAGTTGACTCCGCTCGGGACGGCACGATATAGGTTCGAAGTTACCGATCGGTAACATAGTATGTGCCGAGGCGTCTGTCACCTGCTTCGATGCAGCCAAGGCGCACGGCCGGCCGGTGCGGCGCGTCCTCCGGGGCCGCAGCCGGTTCTCATGTCGGATACCGGGCAGCCGTCCGCAAGTCCGGACGGCGCGGCTGACGCGGCATTAATCAACACACGGCGCCGACAGCCCTGCGGCGCACGTGTCGAATCCGAGGCGACCATGCTGAAGCCGCGTCTGCGTTTCGCAACTGCCGCCGTGTTGGCGTCGTTCGTATCGGTGCTCGCGGCGTGCGACCAGCCGAAGCCGGCGGCACAGGCGCAGGGGGCCCCGCCGCCGCCCGAGGTCATCGTCTCCCCGCCGGTTCGCAAGGTGGTCGCAGAGAAATCCGAGTTCGTCGGGCGGTTCGTCGCCGTCGACAGCGTCGAGATCCGTGCGCGCGTTTCCGGCTACCTCGACGAAATCCACTTTCGCGATGGCCAGCGCGTCGACAAGGGCCAGCTGCTGTTCACCATCGACCGTCGGCCGTTCCAGGCGACGCTGGAACAGGCCAAAGCGCAACTCGAGCAGGCCAAGGCCAACCTCGCCTTCGCCCAGAGCAACCTCGAGCGCGGCGAGAACCTGAAGCGCGGTACCGTAATCTCGGAGCAGACGCTCGACCAGCGCGTGCAGGCCGAGCGGGTCGCCCGCTCGTCGGTGACCGCGCAGGAAGCGGCGGTGCGCCAGGCCGAACTCGATCTCGAGTTCACGGAACTGAGGTCACCGGTCGCCGGCCGGATCGGTGATCGCCGCGTCTCGCCCGGCAACGTCGTCGTCGGCGGCAGCTCCACCAGCACGACCCTGCTGGCGACCGTGCAGTCCGTCGACCCGATCCGCTTCGAGTTCACCGTCGACGAGACGGCCTACCTGCGTTTCATCGCCGTGCATGGCGAGGCGGCGACGCTGAAGCCCAACGTGCCGGTAAGGCTGAAGCTGATCGACGAGGACAAGTTCGCGCTGGAGGGGCGCATCGAGTTCATCGACAATACCATCAGCCGAACGGCCGGCGTGATCCGCATGCGCGCGGAGTTCCCCAATCCGAGTGGCAAGCTGACGCCCGGCATGTTCGGCCGCATCGAACTCGACGCGGCGCCACCGGCCGAAGCGCTGCTGGTGCCCGACGAGGCGATCGGCACCGAGCAGGCGCGCAAGTTCGTCCTCGTCGTCGATGACAAGGACGGCAAGAAGATCACCCGGCCGGCCTATGTCACGCTCGGCGCCGTGGTCGACGGCTTGCGCGTCGTCAAGAGCGGTCTCACGCCGGAGCAGCGGGTCGTCATCAAGGGGTTGATGCGTGTTCGCCCCGGCAATCCCGTATCGCCGAAAGAAGGCACCATTGCCACGGCACAGGCGCCTGTCGAGCCCGCCGCGAAGCGCAACTGAGGCCCGACGCCCGGCGCGGTGCAGACCCGGCGCGTGACGCATGCATTTTTCGAGGTGCGCCTGCTGCACCTCATCAGCAGGAGACGGCGGGCATGAAGCTCTCGCATTTCTTCATCGACCGCCCGATCTTCGCGAGCGTGGTGTCGATCGTCTTCGTCATCCTCGGTGCCGTATCGTACGGACGCCTGCCGGTGGCGCAGTATCCCGACATCGCGCCGCCGACCATCAACGTCTCCGGCCAGTATCCCGGCGCCAGCGCCGACGTGGTCGCGGCAACCGTCGTCGCCCCGCTCGAGCAGCAGATCAACGGCGTCGAGCAGATGCTGTACATCACCTCGAACTCGACCAGCGACGGAAGCTTCTCCATCGCCGTGACGTTCGAACTCGGCACCAATCTCGACGTGGCGCAGGTGCAGGTGCAGAACCGTGTCGCGGTAGCGCAGCCGCGCCTCCCTGCCGACGTGCGCAACATCGGCGTGACGGTGGCCAAGGCTTCGCCCGACCTGATGATGGTCGTACATCTCTATTCGCCCGACAAGTCGCGCGACACGCTGTTCATCTCGAACTACGCCAATACCCAGGTGACCGACACGCTGAGCCGCATCGACGGCGTCGGCTCGATCACGGTGTTCGGCAGCCGCGATTACTCGATGCGCGTGTGGCTCGATCCGGAGCGCCTGCAGTCGCTCGACCTGACCGCGGGTGACGTGGTGACGGCGCTGCAGGGCCAGAACGTGCAGGTGGCATCGGGCATTCTCAACCAGCCGCCCGTGCCGCAGCCGGGTGCCTTCCAGTTGACCGTGCGCACGCTCGGGCGACTGCGCGATCCCGAACAGTTCGGCGACGTCGTCGTCAAGCAGGGCGACAACGCGGTCGTGCGGTTGCGCGATGTGGCGCGCGTCGAACTCGCCGCGCAGGACTACGGCCGCAACTCGTACCTCGATCGCGATCCGGCCATCGGCCTCGGCATCTTTCAGCGGCCGGGCTCCAACGCGCTGGCGACGGCAGACGCCATCAAGGCACAGATGGACGAGCTGTCGAAAGACTTTCCGGAAGGCCTCAAGTACACGATCATCTACAACCCGACCGAATTCATCCGCCAGTCCGTCGATGCGGTGGTGACGACGATCGGCGAAGCGGTACTGCTGGTCGTGCTCGTCGTCATCCTGTTCCTGCAGACGTGGCGCGCCGCGGTGATCCCGATCGTCGCGATTCCGATCTCGCTGATCGGGACGTTCTTCTTCATGGCGATGTTCGGCTTCTCGCTGAACAACCTGTCGCTGTTCGGCCTGGTGCTCGCGATCGGTATCGTCGTCGACGATGCCATCGTCGTGGTGGAGAACGTCGAACGTAATATCGCTGCCGGACTGGCGCCGCGCGAGGCAGCCAAGCAGACCATGGACGAGGTCGGCGCGGCACTGATCGCAATCTCTCTGGTGCTGTGCGCGGTGTTCATCCCGTCGGCCTTCATTACCGGCATATCCGGCGCCTTCTACCAGCAGTTCGCGCTGACCATCGCCGGCGCCACCATCATTTCTCTGGTCGTGTCGCTCACGCTTTCACCAGCCATGTGCGCCATTCTGCTGAAGCCGCACACCAACGGCCACGGCGGTCGCGGCAGCATCCTGCTGTGGCCGGTTCACGCGTTCTTCCGTGCCTTCAACTGGGGCTTCGAGAAGCTCGGCAACGGCTACGGCTGGCTGACCTCGCGACTGGTGCGCATCGCGGTGGTGATGCTGGTGGCCTATGCCGGCATCCTCGCGTTCGGTCTCAACGAGTTCCGCAAGACGCCGGTCGGTTTCATTCCGCAGCTCGACGTCGGCTATCTCATCATCGCCACGCAGCTGCCGGGTGGCGCCTCGCTCGCCCGCACGGACGAGGTGAACAAGAAGATCGTCGAGGAGGCGCTGAAGGTTCCGGGTGTCGCGCACGCGGTCAACATCGTCGGCTTCTCCGGCGCGACCTTCACCAGCGCGCCGAACTCGGGCGCGGTGTTCGTGGTCCTCGAAGAGTTCAAGGATCGCGCCGGCGATCCGGGGCGTCAGGTCGGCGCCATTATGGGCAACCTGCAGAAGCGGATGGCGACGATCCCGGACGGCATGATCGTCGTCGTGCAGCCGCCGCCGGTGCGCGGCATCGGCACCGCGGGCGGCTTCCGCATGATGATCGAGGATCGTCGCGGCCTCGGATCCGACGAGCTGCAGCGCTCGGTGTTCGCGATGATGGGCAAGGCGGCGCAGACGCCGGGCGTGCAGCGTGTGTTCTCCCTGTTCGAAACGTCGACGCCGCAGATCTATCTCGATATCGATCGCACCAAGGCGCAACTGCTCGGCATCCGGGTGCCTGACGTCTTCAGCTCGCTGCAGACCTATCTCGGCTCGGCCTACGTCAACGACTTCAACCTGATCGGGCGCACCTTCCGCGTCACCGCGCAGGCGGATTCGAAGTTCCGGCTTGAGCCGTCGGACATCCTCAAGATCCGCGTGCGCAACACCAACGGCGAGACGGTACCGCTCGGCAGCTTTGCCACCGTCAGCGACATCTCCGGCCCGTATCGCGTTCCGCGCTACAATCTTTATCCCGCCGCCGAACTCGATGGCGCCCCGGCGCCGGGCTTCTCGCAAGGCCAGGCCATCGAGATCATGCAGAAGATGGCCGCGGAAACGCTACCTGATGGCATCAGCTACGAGTGGACCACGCTCGCGTTCCAGCAGTTGCGCGCCGGCGATACGGCGATCTTCGTGTTCGCGCTGGCCGTCGTGTTCGTGTTCCTCGTGCTCGCCGCCCAGTACGAGAGCCTGACATTGCCGCTCGCCGTCATCCTGATCGTGCCGATGTGTCTGATTGCGTCGATCACCGGCGTCATCCTGCGCGGGCAGGACAACAACATCCTGACGCAGGTGGGCTTCATCGTGCTCATCGGCCTCGCGGCGAAAAACGCCATTCTCATCGTCGAGTTCGCCAAGCAGCTCGAGGATCAGGGGCGTGATCGCTTTCAGGCCGCCGTCGAGGCGGCGCGCTTGCGTCTGCGCCCGATCGTCATGACGTCGCTGGCCTTCATCCTCGGCGTGGTGCCGCTGGTGTGGGCGACGGGCGCGGGTGCGGAGCTGCGTCAGGTGCTCGGCACGGCGGTGTTCTCGGGCATGATCGGCGTCACGGTGTTCGGATTGATCTTCACGCCGGTCTTCTACGTCGTCACCCGCTGGATGGCCGGCAAGCGCGATCGCCCCCGCGCTGCCGATGCTGCCGCTGCATCTCCGGCCGAGTGATCGGCGCACGCCGCGCGCAGAATTGATGTGGTCTACGCCGCTGGCGGCATGGCGGCTGCCCGCCAGGAAGGGCGTGGTGCCGGCTGAGGGATTTGAACCCCCGACCAACGGTTTACAAAACCGCTGCTCTACCACTGAGCTAAGCCGGCAATGGCGAACGCGGTTCGCGACCGCACCGCTGCCCGCGACGATGCGCCGGGCGAGCGTCTTATAGCAAGAGAGGGGGCGGGCCCGGCAACGGTTTTTGTCAGGCTCCCGCGCCCGACGGGCCGGCCTCTGCACCCGATGTGGATCGTGGTGCAAAAAGGTCGACGACCTCGATGCCGCCGCCGAAGTTCAGCGTGTGCGGCCCCGCGCAATCGCCCTCGCGCCCGAAACGCAGCGTCGTCGCCAGCGACTGGGCAAAGCCGGTGTCGTCGAGCCGATCGATGCGGCAGAGCGAGAGGGCCGAGCCGTAGCCGGCGGTGCAATCCTGCGCCGGCCGCCACAGTGCTCCGCCGTGCTCGTAGATAGAGCCCGCCGGCCGCGCCGAGCGGGCATCGACCAGCACCGGGTTGGCGGGGTGCGCCTGCCACGGCCCTGTGAGCCGCTCGGCCGAGTAGAGGGCGAGCGTATCCCAGCTCGATGCGCCGTCGGGCGCAAGGCCCGCCGTGATCCACCAGCGGCCGGCGTGCCGGAAGATGGTGGCGTCGTGGAGGGGCGCGTCGACCAGCGTCGCGTGCAGCGTCCAGCGCAGCGGGAACGGATCGGCGCGGTAGAGATCGAGCCGTCCCGACGCCGCGCATTCGGGCAGCATCCAGAATTGTCCATCGGCGGCGAACACCAATGGATAGGAGAGATGATGCGCGGTCTCGAGCACCGGCACGGGCGTCGCGACGGGCTGGCCATAACCCTGCAGGATCGTATGCGAGAGGATGCCGCGACCCGTCGCATAGGGCAGCTCCTCGACGAACAGGTGCGTCGTGCCGTCGTGCGCGAACACGAACGGGTCGGCGTAATAGCGCTGGCCGTCGTCGGCGAGGCGTTGAAAGCGCGTCACGTCGAGAACACTCGGTGGATGCGTGCGCGTGGTCGCCTTGCGCCACGCGGTCTGCCACACCGGCGCGCGCCCGAGGCGCTCGGCAATCGCACTCCGTGCCTTGCGGGCGATGCGGTCGGTGAAGAATGCCGGCGCCAGTCGTGAGTAGCCATTGCGAACGTGTGGTGGCGGCGACACCGGCATCGCGACAAGTGACCCGCCGGCGATGATGCGGGCGACGGCATCCGTGAGCGTGCGCAGGAGATGCGCGAGGACGGCTTCGGCGCTTTCGAGCAATCGGTGCGGTGCCTCGATAGCCGGCAGAGCAAGAGGAAGCGTTTCGCTGCTGTGGCTGTCATGGAGCGAGATCAGCGGGGCCCGCCGATCGAGCAGCGCGCTCCACAACCCGCGTTCGAGCGGAAGGCCGTCGAACAGCGGCGTCAACACGCGGGCCGCGGTGTCGTTTGGTGGTGCCTCGCGCGTCGCCGAGGTCAGGTCGATACACAACTCGGGGGGTGATGCCGCGTCAACGAGGGCGAGATCAATGTGAGATGGCACGAGGTCGGCGAGCCAGCTGCGGGCGCGACCGCCAAGTGTGCGCTCCAGCTCCAGCAGCACGGCGAGAGATGCCGGGCGTCTCGCGGCGTCGCCACGCGTGGGCATGAGCCGGACATCGTGTCCACGAGATGACGCGCGCGGAGCAGCCAACCGCGCCTCGAGGTCGAGTGCGTAGCGGGGCACGTGCGGCGCGGAGACGAGGAGGCCGATGCGCATCGAGTTCGTTATCCGTAAGTTCGACGCAGCATGCCGCAAACGCCTCACCGTCCGGTTAAGACAGGTTAACGCGCATCGTGGCGATGAACCGTGCCGCAATGAAACGCCAACCTGCGGCGTGTCAGCCGTGTTAGACAGAGTTACCCGCTGGCCGGCACATGTTGCGGTGCGCCACCGACGGCGCAGTCCTTGCAGCGAGACGTGCGCCGAACCGGCGCCGCCCCATTCCCGGACGGTGCCCCGCCACCCGTGCGCCGCTTTTTTTCGTAGGGCGCACGCTGAACGCGGTTGGCGAACGGAATTCACGGTCACGCGGGATCGCCCGCGTGCGAGAAACGAGGCTCATGCTCCTTCGCCAGACCATTCTGTACCTGCCGGCGCAGATCGTCGGGCCGATCTTCCAGTTCATCTCGGTGGTGGCTTGGACGCACTATCTCTCGCCCGAGAGCATGGGCGTGTTCGCGCTCGTCACGTCGACGCAGGAGCTGGCCTACACGGTCTCGCTGTTCTGGTTCACGCTCTACACCATGCGCTATCATGACAGCGCGGGTGAATCCGCCGCGAAGGGCCGCTTCCTCGATACCGAGAGCGCCGTCCTGCTGGCATCGGCGGTGGCGTCGGTGGTCATGGTGCTGGCTCTCGTCGCCGCGGTCGAGACGCAATGGTCGACGTCGCTGCTCGTTGCCAGCATCGCCTACATCGTCACGCGCGCCATCGTCACGCAATACACGGACCGCGCCCGCACCGAGCACGATACGCTCACCTACACGGTGCTGCAGACCGTCTGGCCCGTGCTCGGTCTCGGCATCGGTATCGCTCTCGTCGCGTTGGTCGAACAGAGCACAGCCATGGTGCTGTGGGGCTATACGATCGCGCAGGTCATCTCGCTCGTGGTCGCCATCATGCGCCTCGAGATCGGTCTGAAGCCATTGTCGTTCGACCGCGACATGATCCGCCAGGCGCTGCGCTATGGCACGCCGCTGCTCGCCGGAGGACTGTTCGTCTGGATCGCCAGTAACGGCATCCGCTTCGTCGTCGAGGCGCATTCCGGCGCCGCCGCCGTCGGCCTCGTCACGGTCGGCTGGGCTCTGGGTCTGCGCGCGGCCAACTTCGCCGCCATGCTGGTGACGGCCGCTGCCTTTCCGCTGGCTGTGAAGCGCTCGCGCGAACACGGCATGGACGCCGGCCAGCAGCAACTGGAACGCAACGGCGTGCTCTTGATCGCCGCGCTGCTGCCGGCGGCTGTCGGCCTCTGGGCCATCGCGCATCCGTTCGTCACGCTGGTCGTCGCGGAGCCCTATCGCGAGATGACGGCGGCGGTGCTACCGGCAGCGTTGCTGGCCGGCGTGCTGCGCAATATTCGCATTCACTTCGGTGAGCAGGTGTTCCTGCTGCGTGAGAAGACCATCGTGCCGCTCTACAACGACATCCTCGACGCGCTCGCCTCGCTGGCGGGCGTTGCCATCGGCCTTTGGCTCGGCGGCCTCGAGGGCAGCGTCATCGGCGCGGCAATCGGCGCACTGGTCAGCATGATCGTCACGCTCGCCTGCGCGTGGGCGTGGCATCGCTTCACGCTGCCGCCGCTCGACGTCGCCAAGGTCGTCGCGGCGACCGCGGTGATGGGCTACGCCGTGACGCGTCTGAACATCACTCCGAGTATCACGTCGCTCGCGCTCGCGGGCGGCACGGGTGTTGCAGTTTACGGAGCAGCGCTCGCCGTTCTCTATCCGCAGGCCGTCGTCCAGCTCCTGGCGATGGCGCGGAGGCGGTTCGGCGGGCGCAATGAGACCATCGAAGTGCAGGATCGAGGACCCACGGCATGACGCGCGATGCAATGCAAGCGAAGAAGCAGCACCGGCTGTGCGTGATCCATTCGTTCGATCCACTCGGTGCCAAGGTCGGCGGACTCGAAACCTTCATCCGCGACATGATCGCGTTCCTGCCGGACGACTTCTCGTTCCTGATGATCGGTGTCGATGCCAGCGGCGAGCGCGAACTCGGCAAGGTGCACCGCGTGACGTTCCGCGGCCGCGAGATCGACTTCCTGCCCGTGCTGCATTTCCCCGACACGCAGGCCCGCGAGGCGGCGAAGTCGATCCGCCAGTCGATCAACTTCCAGTTCATGCAGGGGCTGCTGCGCCACATCGCAACCGTGCGCAGCGTCCTCAAGGAGCAGCCGACCAGCGTCGATCTGCAGCGCGTCGAGTTCGCGACGCTGGTGCGCGCGCTCGGCATTCCGTTCGTGCAGATGCTGCATGGTGAGGGCGCGCCGAAGCTGCAGATGGATTCGCTGCTGAAGAGCTACCGCTACGTGCATAACGTCAACGAGTGGATGGCGGTGAAGGCGTGCGACAAGTTCCTGTGCGTCAATCCGATCATCACCGAGCGTATCCGCAAGACCTATCCGGGGCAGGCGCACAAGATCGAGACGCTGTCGACGTGGGTCGACGGCCGCACGTTCTATCCGCGCCCCTTGCCGTCAGACGGCGGCTTCCGCGTCGCGTTCGCGGGCCGGCTCGATCTCTTCAAGGTGCCGCCGTTGATGTTCAAGACGGTGGCGCGGCTCGCGGAGAAACTCGGCCTCGGCGTCGAGTTCCACTACATGGGCACGAGCGATCCGAACCGCTTCCCCGAATTCAAGCTGATCGAGGACAAGGCGGTGCTGCATGGCTTCAAGGACGCCAAGGGCGTGGCCGACGTGCTCGCCAGCGTGCACGCAGGCATCCTGACATCCGAGTTCGAGGGTATGCCGTTCTCGGTGCTGGAAGCGCTGGGGGCGGGGCGTCCGGTCGGCGCGATCTATCTGCCGCAGCTCGCCAGTGTCATCAAGGATGGCGTCAGCGGCCATCTGGTGGCGCGCTCGGACGACATCGACGACATGGCGAACCGTCTCGCCGATGCGTTCGTCGACATCGCGCAGCGTCAGCGCGACGGCCGCATCACGCCTGAAGGCGTCGCCGCCGAGATCGCCGACTTCCGGCCCGAGGTGCAGTTGGCGAAGTGCTACGAGAACCACCGCATGCTGCAGCGGCGCAAGTATGGGATGAGCGGCGGCAGCGGTATGCGCCTCAGCGCGGCGGCATCGCTCTGAGGGCGTCTGCCACGGCATGCCACGCCGGTTTCCTCGAGAAGCTCTCGTCGAGCGGCAAGGGCCGCGGCCGGCGCGTCGCGCGCGGCGAGGTTTGCCCGGCTGCATACCAGAGCCAGCTGGTGCGGTCCGAGAGCTGCCAGAAGGTGAGGCTCGTCACCGCCTTGTGCGCGAGGACCGGCGTCAGGAAACGCGTGTAAAGGTCGGCGACCTTGCGATCGCGGCGCGAGACGGTCAGCGGATAGGCACGGTCGTTGACATCGAGTTCGGTGATGTGGATCGCGTATCCGAGCGCGGCGATGTCGTCGAGAAAGCCGGTGAAGCGCGCCATGTCATAGGGCTTGTCGGACCACAGGTGCGATTGCAGGCCGACGGCGTCGATCGGTACGGCCTCCGCCTTGAGTCGCTTCAGCAGCGCGAGCAGGCTGTCGCGGAAGGTCTGTCCGTTCTCATCCGCCGTCTCTGTCTGCGCCTCGTTGAGCACCAGCGTGGCGCCCGGGTCCATGCGCCGCGCAGTGCGGAACGCGCGCGCGATGTAGCCCTCGCCCAGTGCGGTGAGAAACGGCCCCTTGCGCAGGTTCCCCGGCAGGCGATCCCACGGTCCGATCGGCTCGTTGACGACGTCCCAGATCGCGACGCGCCCGCGATAGCGCTCGATCACCGTCTCGATGTGCGCCTCGAGCAGATGCTCGACCTCGCCGGGCGACAGACGATGGACCCATTCGGGCAGGAAGTCGTTCCAGATGAGCGTATGCCCGCGTACCCTGAGTTTGTGCTGTTCGGCGAAGGCGACCAGACGATCCGCGCCTGCGAAATCGATGGTGTCGGCGCGCGGGCGCAACGCATCCATCTTGAACTCGAGTTCGCTGGTGATCGCGGCGCAATCTCGCGCGTAGGCTTCCGCGTATCGGGCACCATACGGGGAATCGAGTTCGTGTACGGCGAACGATGCGCCGAGTTCGAGGCCCTTGGCGCGCGCGAGAGCGGCGAGCGATGGTGATGCATCGGCGCGAGACGCGGAAACAGGGATCGCGCTCGCGGCTCCCGTCAGCAGGCGCGGCGTGACAAGGGCAGCGGTCGCGGCGCCGAAGCGCGCCAGCACATCGCGGCGCGTCGTGTCTGCTGAGCGTGGACCCGCCATCGCGTCAGCCGTGCGAGATGGCAGTGCCGGGCACCGGAACATGGCCGCGCTGCGCACGCGAGAAGGTGCGTCGCGCGCGCTCCGCGTCGTCGGTGGCGGCGCCGTTCCATCGTTGCAGATTGGCGATAGCCGCATCACGCGCCTTTGCGTGCCAGGCGTCGTCCGCCAGCAGTGCCTGAATGATGGCGGCGGCGTGCGCAGCGTCGCCCTGCGGGATGAAGGTGCCGCTGTCGCCGAGCACCTCGCGGAACACGACCTGATCCGGCGCGACCACCGGCAGGCCGGCGTACTGCACTTCGAGCAGCGGCAGGCCGAGGCCCTCGTCGTGCGAGGTGCAGAGATAGACGTCGGCGCCCTCGATGATGCGGCGTGCGTCCGCGAGCGGCATGTAGCCGTGCATGACCACGCCGGGCTCGCTGGCCAACCGTTCGGCTTCGCCGCCCCAGCCGGGCCTGCCGACGATGTGCAGTTCGACGGGGCGCGCGAGCACGCGCTCGAGTTCGGCCCGGATGCGCACCGCATAGGCGTAGTTCTTGCGCGGCTCCACGGTGCCGACGGCGAGCAGGCGCAACGGTTCGGAGGCCGATACCGCGCCGGCCGTGGCGCGCGCGGCATCGAGACCGAAGACGTTGGCCACCGCCGGCCGGTAGAGCGCGATCTCGGCATCGGCGGCGGTGAACGGCTGAAGTTCGTTGAGCGTCTTGACGGAGTTGACGAAGAAGCGCTGGAGCCGTGTCACCGCGAGGCGGAATGGCCAGGCCAAGTAGAACTTCGCCTTGAGGCCGAGGTCCTGGCGGCGGTTGACGAGAAAGAGATCGTGCACGTAGAGCAGCACGCGCCGGCGCGCCAGCACCATCAGCGGCGACGGCGGGAAGCCCGGAAATACGAACGCCGCGCGCGGATGTAGCAGCGCCAGCAACGGGATCAGCAGCTGTTGCTTCAGGATCATCGACACGAGGCCGGTGGAGCGGATCGCCCGCATGTCGGCGTTGTCGAAGTGTGCCTTCTCGAACAGGTCGATCGCAATCCGTTCGATGCCGGTGACATGGCGTCCGAGATGGGTGAGGTCGAGATAGACGCGCTGCGCCGGTACAGTCATCGAAACCTCGGTGTTGTGCGTGTCATCTGTCACCCGGTTCAACGCGCCAACAGCTTGCCGGTCACATCTTCGGCTGTCGTGAACTCGTTCAGCGCCTCCTCGATCAGCTTCTCGTAGGCCGGGACACGGACATCGAAGGAGAATGCATCGGCGCGCTGGCGCCGTTCAGCCGGATTGCCGGGGCTGGCCAGCGTGTCCTCGATCGCCTGCGCGAGCTGCACCTCGTCGGCGAGCGAGACGATGCGGCCGTAGGTGCCGTGCTTCAGGATCTCGAGTGGGCCGGAACAGGCGGTCGCCACGACGGGCAGACCATAGGCCATCGCTTCGACCACGACGTTGCCGAACGGCTCCGATACCGACGACGACACGAAGCATTTCGCTTCGGCGTAATAGCGCCAGGGCTCCGCGCTGTAGCCCGGCATGGAAACGCGCTGGCCGAGACCGAGCCGTTCTACTTCGCGCTCAAGCATGGCGCGTTGCGGACCCTTGCCGAGGATGACGAGGCGCGCGTTCGGATTGCGGATGCGGGCAAAGGCGCGGATCAGCGTGCGGAAATCCTTCTCCGGTACGAAGCGCCCGACCGTCAGGATGACGTCCTCTCGGGCGGTCAGCTCCGTCGCGGTCGGAACCGGAGCGGATGCAGGAAAGAACACCGGATTGTGGATGCAGATGGTCTTCGCCGGGCTCGCATGCCAGCGGCGGAGCAGTTCCTCGCGCAAGCCTTCCGAAACGGCGATGGTGCGCGTGGAAAGCCGCGACAGCATCGGCAGCATGACGTACGTGAACCAGCTCAGCCAGCCGGTCTTCCACTCGTTGTAGCCGTGATACGAGATGAGCGCCCTGGTCGGCACGCCCGACAAGCGCATTGCCGCCAGCAGCTTGGTGTTGGAGCCGCCGACGGCGGTCAGCGCGATGTCCGGGCGATGTTCGCGCAGGACCTCGGCGAGGCGCCAGGTGGCGCGGAAGTGATTACGGCCGAGCGTGATCAGCGGAATCGAGGCGTCCAGATTGGCGCGGTTCTCCTCGGCTTCGAAGTCCTGCACGAAGAGGACGTCGTAGCCGCGCTGCTTGAACGCCGTCGCCAGACAGGCCCACAGGCGCTCGGCGCCGCCATCGACCAGGCCATGCGTATAGAACAGCAGCTTGGCATGTGACATTCGCGAATTTCCCCGGCAGGCACGATCGTCAGACCGCTGCTTGCACTATCTTCTATGCTCAACGCCGTTCGAAGTCGTTAAACTTCGTCGCGTTAGGGTTTACCGGCCGTAAGCCTGAAAATCACTTACCCTCGAAGCCCAGCCGTCCTGCTTGCTGCGTCACCGCAAGACGAGCGTAGAGCAGCGCGCATTGGGCGTAGCGCGTGGCCAGGCGGCGCGGATTGGTGGCGAGCCGCCACAGCCATTCGAGACCGTGGCGCTGCATGATGCCCGGCGCGCGGACCTGCGCCCCGGCAAGGAAGTCGAGAGCCGCGCCGATCGACACGAACACCACCGGGAGGCCGCGCTCGACCGCACGTGCGGCGAGCAATTCCTGCTTCGGAGCGCCGAGCGCAAGGAAGCAGATGCGCGCACCCGAGGCAACGATGCGGTCGAGTGCTGCGTCGGCCGCATCGCTCGCGGGATCGAAGCCCATGGCAGGAGCCTCGCTGCCGGCGATCGACAGGCGGCCATCGGTGTTGGCGGCGAGACGGGCGCCGGCCTTGCCGAGAACCTCGGCGCTGGAGCCGAACAGGTAGACCGCAAGATTGCGCCGCGCCGCTTCCTCGGCGAGCGGCAGCACGAGATCCGCGCCGGTGGTGCGCTCGATGCCGTCTCCTCCCTGCGCGCGCGCCAGGTGCACGATGGGGGCGCCGTCGGCGGTGACGAAGCGCGCGGCGCGATAAGCGCGGCGGAACGCTTCGCTGGTGCGCAGCTTGACGAGGTGATCGAGATTGAGCGTGACGACGCTGGCCGGTTCGCCGGCCTCCGCCGCGTCGGCGATGGCGGAAACCGCCTCGTCGAGACGCGACAGGTTGATCGCCCAGCCGTCGACGACGGCGAGCGAACGCCGGTGACTGCCGGCAAAGGCCGGCATCGGATCAAATCGCGAAGCTGGATTGGGTCGATCGATCATATCGGTACGCGCGTTTACTGAGGTCACACCAACACCCGCCTGTCATATTTCGCAACTGCACAAAAGGCATAAGACCTGTGCGATAAATGCACATGCGGAGCCTTATGGGGCCGGCTTGCGCCGGGTATTCCGTGGGTAGCAACAGACGTGCCGCCGCCGCCCGGACCGGTGCGATCTCAGCACCTGCGTGGTCGGAATGATTGACGAGACGTTAACGCGCGGACCCGCAGGCGCCGCGCTCGTCCGAGGCGCGACGTTCGAAACTATTCAATGAGATGGGGTGCTCAGCCGTGGCCGTGGGCGAGCCGGGCCGCCCGCCTGGTCGAGGTCAGCGGCGCCCGCGCGGTGCGGCGGCTTTCGCGCAGCAGAACCAGGATCATCAGCGTGAAAATGCCGAGCAGCGGGCTCTTGGCCGACAGGCTGACGGACGTCGAGGCGACGCCGTAGAAGAACACGAACGCCCATGGCGAACCCGGCCGCACGCGGCGGATGACGTCGATCGAGAACGCCAGCAGCACGGCGAAATAGGCGAGGCTCGCGATCAGCCCGTACTGGAGCACGAACGACACCCAGAAGCTCTCGATGCCGAAGTCGAGACCGTAATGGTGCTTCAGCGTATCGATCTGGCGCGAATCCGGCGCGAGCAGCAGCTCGCTCAACGGGATGTGATTGAACAGCTCGAACATCTCGGCGCGCGTTTCGGCACTGCCCTTGTCGTCGAAGAAGCGCGAAATAAATTTGTCGAAGAAGCCGGCTTCGGCGGCGACGACCGTCAGCAGCGCCGCCAGCGGTACCATGACGAGACCCTTCAGCACCGACGATGGCGAGAAGCGGCCGCCGCGCAGGATGCCGACGAGACGCGTGGCGGCCAGCAAGACCAGCAGCACCAGCAGCAGCACGGTGGCGGCGCGGCCGCCGAACACCACCATGCCGGCGACGTTGAGCAGGAACACGCTGAGGCGGACGAGCGACGGCAGATCGCGGCCGCCGCCGAGCGACAGGATCAGCAGGTAGCAGCCGGTGAGGCTTGCGTTGGACAACGGGTGGCCGAGCAGCGCGGTCGAGCGCCAGTCGTCCTCGATGATCTGGCCCTCGGCGACCAGCGGCGTGATGCGCAGTCCCGAGGCGAATTCGAACAGGCCGAGGCCGGCGTTGAAGGCCATCAGCACGTGCAGCAGCAAGGCGAGATTGCGGCCGCGGGTCTCGCGCATGTCCTTGAACAGGACGTAGACGAAGATCGGCAGCAGCGACGTATCGAAAAAGTGCGTGAAGGGCAGGTGGACGACGCGCAGCGAGAAGACCACGAGCAGCGCGATCACACCGAGATAGGGCACCAGCGAGCGGCTGTCGGAAACCTGCTGCAGCGCCCAGCCGATCGGATTGCCCGCGCCTGCTGCTGCAACCAGCACCAGCAGCGCCGCCAGCATGGTCGCCGGATGGATTTTCTCGAGCGCGTTGCCGCCGGCCTCGTCGTAGGCGAAGCCAAGCTCCACCAGCGCCAGCGGCGAGATGGTCATGAGCAGCGCGACGAGCACGCCGAGCGCCAGCGTGAAGCCGGCGCTCGCGGGCGTGGTCTCGAGTGCGTTGCGTGTCACCACGCGCGTGGTCTCCTCGAATGGCGAGTGACGTCAAGGCGTGCCGGCGCCGTCATGCGGTTTCCGGATCAGCGCCGACCAGAACGGTGCCGCCGACGCGCTCACGCACCGGCTCCAGGGCCTGCGCCACCTCGGCAAGGGCGTGTGCCCCCGTCACGCCGGCGCGGGCCACGACCAGTACCTGATCGACCATCGGGAACAAGGACGCCGCGCTTTCGTCCTGCAGCAGGGCGCCGCCATCGATGACGACCAGATCGTAGGATTGCGACAGCGCGGTGATACCGTGCGCGAGCCGCTTCCTCTGATGCGCCTTGAGCGTGCGCAGGTCGGCGAGCGCGATCGGCAGGAACACGAGGCCGGACCGCTGGTCACGTCGCGTGATGGACTGCAGATGCGCGCGGTTGTCGAGCACGATCACACCCGGATGGTCGAGGTCGGCGGCGAGCGCTGCGGAAAGTGAAACATCGCTCGAGGCGGCATCGACGAGTAGCACCTTCTCGCCGCCAAGAGCCGCGGCATAGGCGAGCGCCAGCGCCGTCGACGAGGTGCCAGCGCCTGGATGGGCGGAGACCAGCATGGCGACGGCCGGATGATGCTCCGTCAGGCCGGCGCGGGTACGCGACAGCAGGCGCAGAACCGCTTGCCGGAAGGCAAATCCGCCGCCGACCGACTTCGGCTCCGACAACGCGCGCATGACATCGCCGAGCGACACCGGCTCGTTGCCCCCCTTGCCCGACAGCAGTCGGCCGAGGCCGACGTCGCCGAGGTCGGGCAACGCGCCGAGTGTGCGCAGGCCCGTGTGCTCCTCGAGATCCGAGGTGGAGCGCACCGATCGGTCCAGATGATCCATGACCAGCGCACGGGCGAGGCCAAGACCGAGGCCGCCGAGGAGGCCGAGTGCCAGGATGAGCGCCGTCAGAGGCTTGCTCGGCTTGGTCGGCACGCTCGCCGGCGAGATGATGCGGGCTTCCGAGACGGCGAGGTTCTGCTGTTCCTGGGTCTGCTTGGCGCGGGCGAGGAAGGTGTTGAGCAGATCGCGGCTGGCGGCGGCTTCCTGTTCGAGTTCGCGCAGGCGGATCTGTGCCGTGTTGGTACGCGAGACGTCTTCCTTGGCACGATCGAGCGTGCGCTGCAGCTCGGCAACGCGGTTTTCGGCGATCTGGGACTCGCTCTTCGCACTCGTCGAGATTCGCTTCAGCTCGGCATTGATCTGGTTGCGCATCTCCTCAAGCTGCGAGCGAACCTCGATCAGGACCGGATGGCGGCCCTGGAGCTGGGTGGAGAGGGCCGCCTCGCGGCGCGCGACCTGCGTGTATTGCTCGCGCAGACGCTGTACGAGGCCGGAGCGGATGGCATCGGGCAGGAACTCGGGGCTGCCGCCGTTGGCGAGGGCGACGGTGACCTGCTCGAAGCGGGCCTTGCTCTCTGCGGCGACGGCGCGCGCCGTGATCAACTCGCCATTGAGCTTGGTCAACTGCTGCTCGGTGACGAGACCGCCTTCCGACGTGAGGATCTTGTTGGCCTTCTTGAATTCGTCGATCCGTGTTTCCGCCTTGCGCAGCTGCGTGCGCAGCTCGCCGAGGCGGGAGTCGATCAGCTTGTTGGCGCGGCGTGCGTCGTCGGACTTGGCCGCCGACTGGTCCTCCAGGTAGGCGGCGACGACGGCTTCCGAGAGGCGCGCGGCCTTGACCGGCGACGACGACGCAACCTCGATGTCGACGACGTAGGTCTTCTGGGCGCGCTTGACCTTCAGGTTGTCGGAGAGCGAGAGGATGGCGCGCGTCTCGGCGTCGGCCGCTTCCGGTCGCTTGATGATGAGGGCCTTGAGGCGCGACAGAAGCCCGTACGACGGCTCGGGCGCGAACTCCGGATCCTTGTCGAGGGCCATCGCCTTGACGACACGGCGGAGCACGCCGTCCGAGCCGATGATCGCAACCTGGCTTTCGACCAGGGCCTGATCGGAGCCGAGGTTGCCGACCACGACTTCCTGCGGCACGACGGCGCGGGTGCGCGGATCGATGAACAACGACGTGGTTGCCGTGTAGACGGGGGAGGCCGTCGCCAGATAGGCGAGTGCCGCTGCCGTGCTGAGCGCGGTGATGAGAGCGATGCTCGGGACGCGGCGCGCAAGAATGCCGAGGAAGCCGCCGAAGTCGGTGGCCTTTCGGGACCGCCCTCGCTCGTCGGACAGGGCCTGCGCCCGAGCGGGCGCATTCGACTGGGTCATGACGCCGACCGATTGGCTTGCCGGGATGCCACCGCTCAGCAGCCGCTCTCTCATTTGCACCATGTCGCACGCCCTGTGGAAAGGGGTTTGTGCCGTCGCGGCACATCCGGTGCCTCGAAACACGCGCCCAATAACGGCCAGGCCGGGTCCCGCCGGCTTCGCCCGGATCGTTGCAAGCCCCGTGCCTCCGGTCGCCGCCGGCCTGGGAGGAGGCGAGGTGTCCGAGCCTCCGGAATAACGGTTTACCTAAAAGGCGAGATATTGCCTTTGTGCATCGCGAAAGGTACTAGAACTTGCATCCTGCCAGCCGTTTAGCGGCGGCTGCTCACGTGCTGTCGCGTCTTCTGCAGGGTCCACGGGTACATTGGAGTTGCACCGCCGTGCCGAGTCGTGTGCAAGACATAGACGCGGGTCATCCGCTTGCTGATCGCTTTGCCATCGGCAACACGTCCTTCGCCGTCCTCGCGTTTCTCGCCGAATGCCTGATCATCGTCGCGATCTCGGTGGCGAGTGGCGCGGCTTGGCACTTGATGTTCTACGACGGCGTCGGAGCGCTCGAGGACTACGCTGCCGTCGGCGGCATCGCCGCCCTCATCTACACGCTGCCGTTCGCCTTTCGCGACGAGTACGACATCGAGGATTTCCTCGAAGGTCGGCGCGCCACCTCGCGCATGCTGTTGATCTGGACCTACGCCTTCCTGGCGCTGGCGGTCATCGGCTTCCTCACCAAGACCACCGCCTACTTCTCGCGTGGCTGGCTCGTGCTGTTCTACATCGCCGGCCTGCACGCCGTGATCGCCGCCGAGGCCGTCATCACCATCAGCCTCAAGCAGGCGATCCTCAACGGCCGCGTGCAGCGCCGCCGCCTCATGCTGATCGGATCGGAGGCGGACATCGCGCGCGCCATCGCCGACATCGGTCCGCTGTCGAGCGCCCGCGTCGTCGCCACGGGTCTGCTGGCCGATACGACGGCCGGCAAGCGCGCCGAGGATATCGACAGCCTCCTTGCCGAACTCGTCACGCGGGCCCGCTCGCAGCGCGTCGACGACGTCGTCGTCATGCTGGACTGGGCGCACGCCGCCGAGATAGAGCGCATCGTCACCGCGCTGCGCGTACTGCCCGCCGGCGTGCATGTCGGCGCTTCCAGCATCATCGGCCGATCCGCTGATCCCCATATCGTGCGCTTCGGCGCCGCAACGGCGCTGTCGGTGACGTCGGCGCCGCTGGCCCCGGTGCAGATGCTGACCAAGCGCCTGCTCGACGCGACCCTCGCGGGGCTTGCGCTGGTGCTGCTGGCGCCGGTGCTGCTCGGCATTGCCGTTGCGATCAAGCTCGACAGCCCCGGACCGGTATTCTTCCGCCAGCGCCGCCGCGGCTACAATCACCAGGAGTTCCGCATCTGGAAGTTTCGCACCATGACGACGCTCGACGACGGCGCCGTGGTGAGGCAGGCATCGCGCGACGATGTCCGCGTGACGCGCACGGGCCGCTGGTTGCGCCGCTTCAATCTCGACGAGCTGCCGCAGCTCATCAACGTGCTGATGGGCGAGATGTCGCTGGTCGGTCCGCGCCCGCATGCGGTCGCCCACGACGTGCATTACGAGCAGCGTATCGAGGAGTATCCGCGCCGCCTCAACGTCAAACCGGGCATCACCGGCTGGGCGCAGGTGCACGGCTATCGCGGCGCCACCGAGACCGAGGACGACATGCGCCGCCGTGTCGAGTACGACATCTACTACATCGAGAACTGGTCGCTCGTGCTCGACCTCTACATTCTGGCGCTGACCGTGCTCTCCCCGCGCGCCTACCAGAACGCGTATTGAGTGAGGGA
>ERZ1645187.1028-NODE-1028-length-26358-cov-12.097746_pt1 | contig 26358 bp, 20 predicted proteins | sample MGYA00575352_ERZ1645187 | MGnify/ENA primary metagenome ERZ1645187 (study PRJEB40837, sample SAMN11349314) | freshwater sediment metagenome | isolation source: river sediment | host: Sediment | place: India: Wazaribad , New Delhi | collected 2017-02-21 ...
TGCGTGATGGGATCTGTCCCTTGGTGATGAGCCAGTAGACGCTGCTGAGGGGAAGCCCGGTCATCTTCGAGACTTCCTTGACCCGGTAGAAGCGGCGGGTGCTCGCGGTGACAGTCATGTCCGACTCCTTGCTCGTGCCTGGGTTGACACTTCTGTGAGAACCGCTGGTGCGCACCATTACGACCGTACCGGTGAGAGGGGTGCTGCATCTGCCGACAACGAGCACGTGCCAGGAGGATGGGCCACCGCCACCGGTCAGGGGCTTTCCCGTTGGCCCGGCGGGCAGGAGGGCGCGTGCCGATTGGGGGCTTGAGAAGCTCTCAGGCGTGGACGTCGGCGACGCTGACGTCCACGGGCGGATGTCCACTCGCCCAGAGCCCACTGTGGTCCTCCGCGAACGCCCGTTCTCGATCGCGAGTCCCAGCGCAGTGGCACGGCCGCGTTATCAGATTGTTACCAAAACGCATCGTTTCGCCATTGAACTAATCCGCTCACACGCCGTAGTCTGCTCATCGAAGCGCTTCGATGATTCGCTATCGGGGCTCGGACCGGCGAGGAGGCTGGCGCATGGAGACGCAGACGAGTCACCGCACGCAGCACGCCACGATGCAGGATGTCGCGCGCGAGGCCGGGGTGTCGCTGTCGACGGTGTCATACGTCCTGTCCGGGCAGCGCCCGGTATCCCAGGCGACGAAGGACCGGGTCCACGCCGCGATCGCACGCCTTGACTTCCGTCGCAACGCTGCGGCGGTCACACTGGCGAGCCGTCGTACCCAGGTCATCGCGCTTGTCTATCCACTGCTGCACCTGGGGATCTCCCGCACCGCCACGGAGTTCGTGCGTGGTGCCCACGCCCGAGCGAACGAGATGGGCTATGACCTGGTTGTCTGGCCTCACACGGAGCCTGACCAGATCGTGGAGCTCGTCCGGGCGGGCAAGGCGGACGCCATTCTCCTGATGGAGATCGAGCTGACGGACCCGCGCGTCGTTGCGCTCCGCGACCAGCAGATCCCGTTCGCAATGATCGGCCGCACGGCCGACAGCGATGGAATCGCGTGGGTCGATGTCGACTTCGCAGCCACCGTCGTGCACGCCGTCGAGCACCTGAGCCGGCTCGGGCACACCCACCTCGGTCTGGTCAACCACGCCTCGTCCACTCACGGACACCGCTACGGTGCAGGCGTTCGAGCATCTGGCGCGTTCGCCGACATCGTCGCCCAGCTCGGTCTGAGCTGCCACGAGGTGTTCTGCGACGAGTCGCCCGTGGCGGGGCGCCAGGCGTTGAGCGACCTGCTCTCCACGGACCCCGACCTGACAGCGGTGCTGACAATGAACGAGGACGCCGCGTTCGGTGTCCTCGCGGAACTTCACGCGCGCGGTCTCGTCATCCCCGGGGATGTTTCCGTCCTCTCCGTGGTGACATCACCCGGCGTCGCATCCCTGTACAGCCCCCCGCTCTCCAGCTTCGACGTTCAAGGCGCAGAGGCCGGCGCCGCGGCCATCGACTCCCTCCTAACCGTGATCCGCGGGGAGGGAGTCCCCCCAGGCGTGCTCACGTGCTGTGACCTCGTCGAGCGCGGCTCGGTGGCGCCGCCGCCGCACCGCACCCACCCCTGATCCGCCACAACACCCCAACAAGGAGATAGAGAAATGCGCACCACACCAACCCGGCTCGCAGCCCTCACCGGCGCGGTCGCGCTGGCCGCAGGCCTGACCGCCTGCTCCGGCAGCGACGACGGCGGAGGTGGCGACGGCGGGACCGCCGACGCCACCAGCCTCAAGCTCTGGCACTACGAGTCCCCGAACGGTGCCATGGGCATCGCGTGGGCCGAAGCGATCAAGGTGTTCGAGGAGGAGCACCCGGGGGTCACGATCGAGTTCGAGGAGAAGTCCTTCGAGCAGATCCAGCAGACTGCCGGCATGATCCTCAGTTCGGACGAAGGACCGGACATCATGGAGTACAACAAGGGCAACGCCACCACCGGCCTGCTCTCCTCCCAAGGACTCCTGACGGACATCACCGCCGTGGCCGATGAGCGCGGCTGGACCGACATGCTCTCGCCCTCGCTCGCCACCACCGCCCAGTACGACGAGAGCGGCGTGATGGGCTCCGGCAACTGGTTCGGGATCCCGAACTACGGCGAGTTCGTCACCGTGTACTACAACAAGGCGATGTTCGAGGACGCCGGCCTCGAGGTCCCGACGTCACTCGACGAGATGGTCGAGGTGATGGACACCTTCGTCGCCGAGGGCGTCACGCCGTTGGGTATGGCGGGAGCTGAGTACCCGGCCGGCCAGCTGTTCTACCAGCTCACCCTTTCGCAGGTGGACCGCCAGTGGATCACCGACTACCAGATGTTCACCGGTCCGGTGGACTGGCAGGGTCCCGAGCTGACCTTCGGCGCCGAGACCTTCGCCGAGTGGGTGGACGCCGGCTACGTCGCCTCCGACTCCGCCTCACTGAAGGCCGAGGACATGGGCGTGGCGTTCATCAACGGCACCTACCCGATGATGGTCTCCGGCTCGTGGTGGTACGGGCGCCTGGTGGACGAGATCGACGGCTTCGAGTGGGGCGTCTTCAACTTCCCCGGCAACACGTTCAACGCCGGCTCCTCCGGCAACCTCTGGGTGGTGCCCACCAACTCCAAGGCACCGGAGCTGGCCTACGACTTCATCGACATCACCATGCGCCCCGAGATCCAGGCGATCCTCGGCAACAACGGCGGACTCCCCGTGGCGGCCGACCCCGCGGACATCACCGACGCAAAGAGCCAGGAACTCATCACGGCCTTCAACGAGGTCCTGGAGAACGACGGCCTCGCCTTCTACCCCGACTGGCCGGTCCCGGGCTTCTACGACGTGATCGTCAACTCCGTCCAGAAGCTCATCAACGGCTCCGCCGAACCGGCCACCGTGCTGGACGAGCTGGGCGCCGCCTACGACCAGGGCGTCGCGAACGCCGGCTGACGTCGCTGCGGGGGGCCGCCCACCCCGGCCCCCCGCACCGGCCCACACCAGGGAACCGACATGAGCACCACAGCCACCACCACCCTTCCGAGAATCCGTGGCGAGGTGTCCTACTGGGCCTACCTCGTCCCCGGGGGCGCACTGTTCCTCGCGATCATCGTGCTGCCCTTCGTCATGAACATCTACTTCAGCCTCACCCGCTGGCCCGGCCTCGGCGACCCCACGTTCATCGGCCTGGAGAACTACGTGCGGCTGTTCCAGGATGAGGTCTTCTGGACCTCGTTCCGGAACTCGATCGCCATGATCGTCGCGATGGTGGTGGTCCCCACCCTGCTCGGCCTCCTGCTGGCCGCCGTGCTCTTCGACTACATCGGCAAGAAGTTCTCCGGATCCGTCTCGTCGGGCCTCCGAGCGGTCTACTACCTCCCGCAGATCCTGCCCGTCACCGTGGTCGGCATCCTGTGGAGCTGGATCCTCAACCCGCAGACCGGTGCCCTCAACGTGGTCCTCCGTTCCCTCGGCCTGGACGGCATGGCACTGAACTGGCTGGGCAGCACCGACACCGCCCTCCCCTCTGTCATGGCGGTCATGGTCTGGGTCCAGGTCGGCTACCCGGTGGTCATCTTCATGTCCGCGCTCCAGCGCGTGGACCCCGAGCTGTACGAGGCGGCCGAGCTCGACGGCGCCGGCTGGTTCACGCGCTTCCGTGCCATCACCCTGCCCCAGATCAAGCCTGAGACCTTCGTCGTCACCCTCACCTGCACCATCGCCGCGCTGAAGGTGTTCGGACCCATCTACGTCCTGACCCGGGGCGGTCCGGAGAACTCCACCAACGTGCCGTCCTACTTCGCCTACCAGAACTTCTTCCCGAAGTCCCAGGTCGGCTACGGCGCCGCCATCGCCACCGTCCTCACGGTGATCGTCCTGCTGGTGGCCGCGATCTTCATGGTCCTGCAGGCCCGTAGCGAACGGAAGGAGGCGGAAGGCCGATGAGCACCGCCGTCGTCACCACCGCACCCACCACCGGCCCGGTCACCCCTGCGCGCAGCCGCCACCGGCGTGGTGCCATGCGCTGGGTCATCCTCGGAGTCATCACCGTGGGTGGGATCGCCATGATGATCCCGTTCGTCATCATGCTGCTGAACGCGTTCAAGTCCCCACAGGAGTACTCCAACGCCGGCCCCCTGACCCTGCCCACCGACCTGTACTTCGACGGGCTCATCAACTTCTGGAACCGGGTGGACTACCCGGAGAAGCTCTGGAACTCGATCGTCATCTCCGGGACCGTGGCCGTTGCCGCCACCCTCGTCTCGCTGCTCAACGCCTACGCCCTCGGCATCGGCCGGGTCCGCGGCCGGCTCTGGCTGGTGGGCCTGTTCATGCTGGCGAACATGATCCCCCAGGAGTCCCTCGTCTACCCGCTGTACTTCATGGCCAAGCAGGTGGGCCTCTACAACTCCATCTGGGCCGTGGTCATCATCTTCACCGTCATCCAGAGCGCCTTCGGGACCTACCTGCTGGCCTCGGTGCTCGGCACCTTCCCGCCGGCACTCCTCGAAGCGGCGCGTCTCGACGGCGCCTCGCGCTGGACGATCCTCTGGCGAGTGGTCTACCCGATCACCCGTCCCACCCTCTCCGTCCTGATGATCTTCTTCTTCATCTGGACATGGAACGAGTTCTACATCCCCCTCGTCATGCTCATCGACAACTCGTCCCAGACCATCCCCGTGGCCCTCGCCGCACTCCAGGGCGACCGACTCATGGACGTCCCCACCATCAACGCGGGCTCGCTCATCTCCCTGCTGCCCGCGGTCCTCTTCTTCCTCATCTTCCAACGCACCCTCACGCGCGGCATCACCGCAGGCGCAGTCAAGTAAAGGACCCTCCATGAAGTTCACCGACGGCTACTGGAAGACCCGCGAGGGTCTCACCGTCCTGCGCGGCACCCAGATCGTGGGGGTCCGCACCAGCGCGGACACGCTCACCGCGTACGTCGCGGCCGGGCGCGTGGCCGGGCGCGGCGACACCCTCAACCGCCCGCTGCTCACCGTCACGCTCACCGGGGTGGCCGACGGCGTAATACGGGTGCGTCTCGCCCACCACCTGGGCGGGCTGCCCGCCCACCCGCGCTTCGACGTCGCGGGAGAGGGGGGCAGCGTCGTCGAGGGCCGGACGCTGACCGCCGGACGCCTGTCCGCCACGTTCGCCGACGACGGCGACTGGCTGCTCACCTTCCGTGACGGCGACCGCGTGGTCACCTCCTCCATCCCCCGCTCCATCGCGCACGTCACCGGCCCGGAGGGTACGTTCACGCACGAGCAGCTCACCCTCGACGTCGGCGAGTACGTGTACGGCCTGGGGGAACGGTTCGGCGCCTTCGCCAAGAACGGCCAGGTGGTGGACATCTGGAACGAGGACGGGGGCACCTGCAGCGAGCAGGCCTACAAGAACGTCCCGTTCTACGTCTCCAACCGCGGCTACGGGGTGTTCGTGGACTCCCCGGACCGGGTGTCCTTCGAGGTCGCCAGCGAGGTGGTCTCGCGTGTGCAGTTCTCCGTGCCGGGAGAGGTCCTTGAGTACCTCGTGATTGCCGGACCCACCCCGGCGGACGTGCTGGATCGATACACCGACCTGACAGGGCGCCCACCGGCGGTCCCCGACTGGTCCTACGGGACCTGGCTCTCGACGTCGTTCACCACTGACTACGACGCAGAGACGGTGCTCTCCTTCGTGGACGGCATGGCCGAGCGGGGCCTGCCGCTCTCGGTGTTCCACTTCGACTGCTTCTGGATGCGGGGTTTCCACTGGGTGGACTTCGTCTGGGACCCGGACACCTTCTCCGACCCGGAAGGACTGATCCGGGATTTGCACGATCGTGGCCTGAAGGTGTGCGTGTGGATCAACCCGTACATCGCCCAGCAGGGGGAACTGTTCGAGGAGGGCCGCCAGGCGGGGTACCTCGTGCGGCGCCCGGACGGGTCGGTGTTCCAGTGGGACCAGTGGCAGGCCGGCATGGCCTTGCCTGACTTCACCAACCCGGAGGCCACCGCCTGGTTCACCGGGAAGCTGCGCACCCTGCTCGACATGGGGGTCGACTCGTTCAAGACGGACTTCGGGGAGCGCATTCCCACCGACGTCGTCTGGCATGACGGGTCCGACCCGCAGCGGATGCACAACTACTACACCCACCTCTACAACAAGGCGGTGTTCGAGCTGCTCCGCGAGGTGCGTGGTGAGGGCGAGGCGGTCCTGTTCGCCCGGTCCGCCACCGCCGGGGGGCAGCAATTCCCGGTGCACTGGGGTGGGGACAACGAGTCCACGTTCGTCTCGATGGCCGAGACCCTCCGCGGGGGGCTTTCGCTTGCGATGTCCGGCTTCGCCTACTGGAGTCATGACATCGGCGGGTTCGAGGGAACCCCGGACACCGAGGTGTTCAAGCGTTGGATCGCGTTCGGGATGCTCAGCTCGCACAGCCGCTTCCACGGCTCCGGGTCGTATCGGGTGCCGTGGCTCTTCGACGAGGAGGCCGTGGAGGTCACCCGGGTGTTCTCCCGGCTGAAGCTCTCTCTGATGCCATACCTCGCGGCCGCGGCAGTGGAGGCCCAGGAACGCGGGACGCCGATGATGCGGCCGATGGTGCTCGCCTTCCCGGAGGACCCGGCGTGCGCCACCATCGACACCCAGTACATGCTCGGCCCGGACCTGCTCGTGGCGCCCGTGTTCTCCGCCGACGGGGAGGTGAGCGTCTACATCCCGGACGGGGTCTGGACCCACCTCCTCACCCACCAGACCGTCACCGGGCCCCGCTGGGTGCGGGAGACCCACGGCCCGATGTCCCTGCCCCTGTACGTGCGGCCCGGCGCCGTCATCGCGCGGGCGATGGGCACCGAGCGACCGGAGTACTCCCTGGACGACGTCGTCCTCCAGGCCTTCGAGGTCGGCGAGGCCGAGGTCACGGTACGGATCCCCGCGCGAGCGGCGGCAAGTGCGCCGGCACGCAAGGTCCGGGTCGCCGTGCGCGACGGCGTCGTCCGCGTGACGGGTGACGACGCCCCCGACGGCGGGTGGCGGGCCGAGGCGTACTCGGGTGGCGCGCTCGTGGCAGAGGCTCGGCGATGACTGAGCGGCTGCCCAAGGGCTTCGTGCTCGGCGCCGCGACGGCCGCCTACCAGATCGAGGGTGCAGCGCACGACGACGGCCGCGGGCCCTCCATCTGGGACACGATGAGCCACACGCCCGGACGGATCAAGGACGGGTCCACCGGCGACGTGGCCTGCGACCACTACCACCGGTGGCGTGAGGACGTGGACCTGATGGCGGGCCTCGGGTTGGACGCCTACCGGCTCTCGATCTCCTGGCCGCGGGTGCAGCCCGGCGGCAGCGGTCCGCTGAACCTGAAGGGCGTGGCTTTCTACCGCTCACTGCTGACGGCGCTGCGCGACCGCGGGATCGCACCCTGGGTGACGCTCTACCACTGGGACCTGCCGCAGGAACTGGAGGACCGGGGCGGGTGGCGCGCTCGCCAGACCGCAACCGCGTTCGCCGAGTACGCCCGGCTCATGGCGCGGGAGTTCGGCGATCTCGTGGAGGTCTGGACCACGCTGAACGAGCCGTGGTGCTCCGCCTTCCTCGGCTACGGGTCCGGCGTGCACGCCCCCGGCGTGGTCGACGCGGCCGGATCGCTCACGGCCGCACACCACCTCAACCTGGCACACGGGCTCGCTGCCACGACGATCCGCGAGGAGTTGCCGGGCGCACAGGTGGCGATCACGCTCAACCTGCACGTCACCCGGCCGGCCGATCCCGTGCTGGCTTCAGACCGCGATGCTGTCCGGCAGATCGACCTGCTGGGCAACGAGGTGTTCCTCGGGCCACTGCTGGAGGGGCGGTACCCCGCCGACCTTGTCTCGCTCACCTCCGGCATCACCGACTGGGGGTTCGTCCTCCCCGGCGACCTGGACTCGATCGGTCAACCACTCGACCTGCTCGGCGTCAACTACTACTCGACCCAGACCGTGCGGCGGAACCCCGACCCCACCGCCGACCGCACCGGCGGTCACGCCGTCGGCCAGGGCTCCCCGTGGCCCGGCGCGGACGAGGTCGAGTTCCTCGCTCCCTCGCCACCTCTCACCGAGATGGGATGGAACATCGAGCCTACTGGGCTCTCCGAGGTCCTGACCGGCGTCGCACGCCGGTTCCCTGGCCTCCGGCTCGCGGTGACCGAGAACGGCGCGGCGTTTCCAGACCTGGTGGAGGACGGGGAGGTGCACGATCCGCGACGGATCGACTACGTGCGGGAGCACCTCGGCGAGGTGGCGAAGGTTGCCGCCGACGGTGTGCCGGTGGAGGCCTACTTCCTGTGGTCCCTCTTGGACAACTTCGAGTGGTCCCACGGGTACACCAAGCGCTTCGGGATCATTCACGTGGATTACGAGACCGGAGCGCGCACACCGAAGGACAGCGCGCACTGGTACGCCGCACTTCTCCGGTCACGGCCACAGGCACCGGGACAGGGCTGACAGCACGCGAGAGTGGTCGAAGCCGGCGCCTCAGGTGCTCGCCTGGCAAGGCCTCTGCCTGTTGTGGGCGACACTGGGAGGCGATGGTCAGCCGCCCAAGGTCGCGATTCGTTAACGACCCGTTGGTCCTGATGTAACCGGAGTCACACCGGGATAGCCTAGCCTCGGCACCGGAACCCCGGTTACACCTGCCAGCCACCCGGCTGGCCACCGGACCTGACCCGAGACCTGGAGGAACAGTGACCATCAAGCGAGCCCTTGCGGCAACTGCCGCGGCATCTCTCGCGCTTGCTCTCGCCGCCTGTGGCGGCGACAGCGGCGACGACGGCGGATCGGGCGGCGGCGAGACCGGCGGCACGGACGGCACCGCCGCCGTCGACGCGGCCACCGCCACCTCGGCCGAGGACTTCGGCGGCTTCGAGGCGCTGGTGGCGGCGGCGGAGGAGGAGGGCGAACTGAACGTGATCGCCCTGCCCGAGAACTGGGCCAACTACGGGGAGATCATCAACCTCTTCGAGGAGAAGTACGACATCACCGTGAACTCGGCGGACCCGGACGTCTCCTCGGCCGAGGAGATCGCGGCCGCGGACAACCTCCGCGGCCAGTCCACCGCGCCGGACGTCTTCGACCTCGGCTCCGCCGTCGCCCTCAGTTCGCTGGACTACTTCGCCCCGTACCAGGTGCAGACCTGGGATGACATCCCGGCTGACTACAAGGAGTCCACGGGCCTCTGGGTCTACGACTACACCGGCCTCATGTCCATCGGCTACGACTCCGACGCCGTCCCCGAGCCCACCTCGCTCGACGACCTCCTCGGCGAGGACTACCGGGGCAAGGTCGCCATCAACGGTGACCCGACCCAGGCCGGTGCGGCAGCCGCGGCCGTGAACCTCGTCGCCCTGCAGAACGGTGGCAGCGCCGATGACATCCAGCCCGGCATCGACTGGTTCGAGGAACTGAATGATCTCGGCAACTTCCTGCCGCTCGACCCGACCCCCGCCACCATCGCCTCCGGCGAGACCCCGGTGGTCTTCGACTGGAGCTACAACAACCTCGCCGAGGCGAAGAACAACGAGGGCATGCGGAACTGGATGGTGACGATCCTGCCGGGCGTCGCCGTCGGCTCCTACTACAACCAGGCCATCAACGCGGACGCGCCGCACCCCGCGGCCGCCCGCCTCTGGCAGGAGCACATCTACAGCGACGAGGTCCAGAACCTCTACCTCGCCGCCGGTGCGTACCCGGTGCGCCTCCAGGCCATGGTGGACGCGGGCACGGTTGACCAGGCCGCCCTCGACGCCGTCGGCGCGACGCCCGAGGACCTCGTCCAGTTCACCGCCGAGCAGACCGAGGCGGCCGCCGCGCTGCTCGCCGAGCAGTGGGCCGCGGCGATCTCGTGAACCACGCACGTGGGGGGTGGGCCCTGCTGGGGCTCACCCCCTTCGCGGTCTACGTCATCCTCTTCCTCCTGATCCCGACCGTTCTGGCAGCAGGTTCGGGCTTCTTCACCGACGACGGCGCGTTCACCTGGAACAACATGTCCGGCCTCTTCGAGCCGGCCATCCTGCAGACCTTCGTGTCCTCCGCGTGGGTGGCGGGCTTCACCGCCGTGGTCGGTGCCGTGGTGGGTGCCCTCGTGTGCTACGCCCTCCTCGGCAGCCGGCCGGACGGCATGCTCCGTACCGTGGTGGACTCCGCCAGCGGCGTGCTCGCCCAGTTCGGCGGCGTCATGCTCGCCTTCGCGTTCATCGCCACGATCGGTATCCAGGGCCTCATCACCCAATGGCTGCTCACGAGCTTCGGGATCAACATCTTCGAGGGCGGCGTCTGGTTGTACCAGGTGCCGGGCCTGCTGGTGGTCTACCTCTACTTCCAGATCCCCCTGATGGTGATCACGTTCATGCCGGCGTTGGAGGGCCTCAAGCCCCAGTGGGCGGAGGCGGTGGCCACCCTCGGTGGCTCGCGCCGCGTCTTCTGGACCCGCGTGGCGATCCCGGTCCTGCTGCCGTCCTTCCTCGGGAGCACCCTCCTCCTCTTCGCCAACGGGTTCTCCGCGTTCGCCACCGCCGCCGCCCTCATCAGCCAGGGCGCCCAGATCGTGCCCCTCCAGATCCGCGCCGCGCTCGTCTCCGAGACGGTGCTCGGCCGGCAGAACATGGCCGGCGCCCTCGCGCTGGGGATGATCGTCGTCATGGTCGTGGTCATGGCCGGCTACTCGGTGCTGCAGCGACGTACCCAGAGGTGGCAGCGATGAGGACGCAGATCGCGCCGTCGCGCACCACCCGCCTCGTCGTCCTGACGGTGGTGGGGGTCATCTTCCTGATCCCGATCGTCGCGATGCTCGAGTTCTCGCTCCGGGCCGGGCTCGACGGCGGGTACAACCTGGGCCACTGGACCGCGATCTTCGACCCCGAGAACGAGCGCACCTATCGCAACCTGTTCCGCGGCGTGACCAACTCGCTCATCCTCGCCGTCGTGACCGTCGTTCTCATGCTCATCCTGCTCGTCCCGACGATGGTGCTCGTCAAGCTGCGCCTGCCGCGGCTCGAGCGGCCGCTGGAACTGATCTGCCTCCTGCCGATCACGATCCCCGCGATCGTCCTCGTCGTCGGCCTGGCCCCGGTCTACTCCGTGGTGGCGCGGTTCTTCGGGGCCAACGCGTGGACGCTGTCCTTCGCCTACGTCATCCTCGTCCTGCCCTACGCGTACCGGGCCATCCAGGCGAACCTCATCTCGGTCGACGTCGTCACGCTGGCGGAGGCCGCCCGCACCCTTGGCGCGGGCTGGGGTACCGTCATCGCCCGGGTCATCGTCCCCAACCTGCGGCGCGGGATGCTCGCCGCCGCGGTCATCTCCGTGGCGGTGGTGCTGGGCGAGTACACGATCGCGTCCCTGCTGAACCGGATCAACCTGCAGACCGCCGTGGTGCAGGTGTCCCGCTCCGACCCCTACGCGGCCGTGATCTTCGCCCTGCTCGCGCTCGCGTTCGGGTTCCTGCTCCTGTTCATCCTTGGCCGCTCCTCGCGGCCGTCGAGGAGGCCCTCATGACCGCCACCCCCGCCACGCCGACGACGCCGCCGTCGCTCGACCCCGTGGGTGGCACCCGCGTGGAACTCCGGGGGGTCGTCAAGGAGTTCCCGGGACTGCGCGCCCTCGACGGAGTCGACCTCGTGCTGGACCCCGGTGAGCTCGTGGTGCTGCTCGGCCCCTCAGGCTGCGGCAAGACCACCGCGCTCCGGTGCCTCGCCGGCCTCGAGGAGGTCACCGCGGGCTCCATCCACATCGCGGACGAGGACGTGTCCGGTGTCCCGACCAATCGGCGTGACCTCGGCATGGTGTTCCAGCAGTACTCCCTCTTCCCACACCTGACCGTGATGGAGAACGTCGAGTTCGGGCTGCGGATGCGCAAGGTCCCGGCGGAGGATCGCCGCCGCAGGTCCCAGGAGTCGTTGGACCTGGTGGGCCTCGGCGAGCACGGCAAGCGCTACGCCCACCAGCTCAGCGGCGGGCAGCAGCAGCGGGTCGCCCTCGCGCGTGCCCTCGTGACGCGGCCCCGCGTGCTCCTGCTCGACGAACCCCTCTCCGCCCTCGACGCCAAGGTGCGCGCCGGGCTGCGCGACGAGATCCGGCGCATCCAGACCGAGCTGGGCATCACCACCCTGTTCGTCACGCACGACCAGGAGGAGGCGCTCGCGGTGGCCGACCGCGTCGCCGTGATGAACGAGGGCCGGATCGAGCAGATCGGCACGCCGGAGGAGCTCTACTCCACCCCGGTGTCCCCGTTCGTCGCCGGGTTCGTCGGGCTCACGAACCGCCTGCCCGGCACCCTCTCCCGCGGCATGGTCTCCGTGCTCGGTGCCACCGTCTCGGTGCTCAACCACAACGTGCCCGACGGCGAAGTCACCGCCTTCGTCCGGCCGGAGGACGTGATCCTCGGCCCCGAGGGGGAGTCGGCCAGCGTCCTGACCTCGAGCTTCCTCGGATCCCTGCGGCGCACGCACGTGCAGCTCGACCTCCCGGATCACCCGATCGTGGTCGTGCAGCACGAGGTCTCCGACGTCCGGCGCCCCGGCGAGAAGGTGCGCCTGACGCTCCGGGACCACGCCGTCGTCGTCGAGAAGAGATGACGACGGCGCGTCCTGAAATTTGGCAGCTTCCTGCCATGTCCTAAAGTTGCATCCCGCCGCGCGCTCGTGCATCCTTGAGGTCAAGAACGAAGTGCGACGCCTGCCCCCCTGCGTGTCGCACTTCGTTCTTTCATGTAGTGCCTCTCCTCCACTCTCCGCGACCGCGAGCCTCGCAGTCGGAGCGGCAGCCTCGCGCGCAGTCACTGTTGCCGCATGCGGCGTGCCCATTTCGCCCCGGTCGGTGCGCTGGTTAGCGTGTGAGAATGGCACCGCCCCTGCACTTCCCCCGCCGACGCAACGCCGTGCCGCCCACGTCCTCGCCCGACACCCCGGCCGCAGCGGAACGGCGCCCCGTGGACGCCCGTGCGGGCACTCCGTCCTCCCCGGAGTCGCCGTCCTCCCCGGAGTCGCCGCCGTCCCCGGCGCAGCCGACCGATGGCGTCGCGTCGACCGATTCGGTCACCCCGACCGGTCCACTCAATCCCAATGAGCCCGCGAGCCCGACCGAACCGTCCGGCGACGGCGCCACGGCGTCGGCACCCTCCGCGGACCCCACCGCCGCCGCTCCCTCCCCCCTCGACCGGTCCCTCGCCCGCTGGCAGGCGGACATCCGGGAACTGGCCGGTGCCTCCACGCTCACGGACATCACCCAGCTCGGCGGGGCCCTGGTGGACCTCACCCAGGCGCATCCGTCCGGGATCGCGCAGCTGTACGCGGGCCGGCCCACACGGCTCTCCAACCTCGTGCGGGAGTCGAGCTCCCTCGTGGTGGCGCGCCGCACGGCACGGGCCGTGCTGCAGCGTGCCGAGGAGTTCTCCCAGCGCTTCGCCACCGCGCCGATCTACCTGGTCATCGGGATCGGGCACTGGGCGGACCTGGTGGCCGGCGACGGCCCCGAGCCCGATCTCCGCCTCGTCCACGCCCCCCTGGTGCTCCGCCCCCTCCAGCTCGCCGAGGTCGAGGGGCCGGAGACGGACTACGAGCTGCGGCTCGAACCGGGGATCGAGGTGAACCCGGAGTTCGTCGCGGCCCTGCACCGCGCCGGCGCCTCCCCGGACCTCGACGCGCTCGCCGCCATGTCCGTCACCGAGCACGGCTTCTCCCCGCGGGCCACCCTCACCCAGTTGGCCGAGCTCGGCCGGCTGCACCTCGCGGACTTCGAGATGTCCGAGCGGATCCACGTGGGGCCGTTCCTCCACCCCGGCCAGATGCTGCTCGACGACCTCGCGGCCATGGAGCAGTCCCTCCGCGCACACCCCGTGGTGGCCGCGCTCGCCGGGGACATCGAGGCCAAGCGCGAGCTCGCCGCACCCCTGCCCGCCACCAACCCCTTCGACCGCGCCCCGGACGCCGAGCGGGGGGTGGGGGACCTGGACCCCGCGCAACAGGGGGTCATCGACCAGGTGGTCACCGGCCGCAGCCTCGTCATCGACGCCCGCCCGGGCTCCCAGGCCCCGGAGACGCTCGCCGCCGTCCTTGCCGACGCTGCCGCCTCCGGCCGCACCGTCGTGTACGTGCCCGGTAGCCGCCGCACGGGCCGCGCCACCATCCGGGCCCTCACCGAGGCCTCCCTCGGCGATCTCGTCCTCGACCTCCAGGAGACCCACTGGCGTGCCAGCGCCGCCGAGCGCCTCCGCTCCGGCCTTCTGCCGTACGAGGACCACCTGGACGACGACGCCGTCCGCCGCATGCGAGCGACCCTCCTCGACGTCCGCTCCCGCCTCGAGCGCTACACCGCCGCCCTCCACCGCCGCCGCGACCCGTGGGGCATCTCCGCCCACGACGCCCTGCAGCACCTGGCGGACCTCACCTCCGCCGAGGGGCCGGACACGCAGGTGCGGCTCGACGACGCCACGATCGCCCGCCTCGACTCCTCCGCCCGTACGGAGGCCGCCGGGGACCTCACGCGCCTCGCGGTCCTCGGGGGCTTCTCCGTCCGGCGGCACGACACTCCGTGGTTCGGGGCGCACGTCTCCTCGGCGAAGGAGGCCACGCGGGCCCTGGAACTCACCCAGATCCTCTCCGAGGTCACGCTGCCCCAGGTGATCTCCGACGTCGGCAGGGTGGCCCGCGAGACCGGCCTGGAGCGGGCCGACTCGCTCGTCTCCTGGCTCGAGCAGATCGAGATGCTTGGCGGCATCCGCGAGTCCCTCGACGTCTTCACCCCCGTGATCTTCGAGCGCTCGGCCGCCGACATGGTGATCGCCACCGCCACCCCCCAGTGGCGCCGTGCGCACGGCGCCGAGATGTCCGCCTCGACCCGCCGCCGCCTCACGAAGCAGGCACGGGACCTGTTGCGTCCGGGCCGCCCCGTCACCGACCTCCACGGCGCGCTGGCCAGGGTCCAGAAGCAGCGCGAGGTGTGGCGCCGCCACTGCCCGGCCGGCGGTTGGCCCCGCCTGCCCCAGGGACTCGGGGACCTCGAGCGCACCGCCCTCGAGGCACGCGACCAGCTCGCCGAGCTTGCCCCCGTGTTCGACGACGACCTACCCGCCACGGGGCTCGAGCCGCTGCGTGACCGGCTGCTCGCCCTCGGCCGTGACCCCTCGGCGCTGCGCTACCTGCCGGAGATCAACGTCCTCAACTCCAGCCTGCGGGAACGTGGGCTCGGCCCCCTCATCGAGGACCTGCGGGCGCGCCGCGTCGCCCCGGAGACCGCGGCCGGCGAGCTCGAGCTGGCGTGGTGGGCGTCCGTGCTCGAGTCCATCCTCCGGTCCGACGGCGATCTCTCCGGCTACGACGGGCCCACCCTCAACCGTCTCGCCGAGCACTTCCGTGCCCTCGACCGCGCGCAGGTGAAGTCCCTCCCCGGCCCGGTGCGCCGCGCCGTCGGGCGCAGGCTCGGGCGCACCATCGAACGGGACAAGACGGCCGCGCAGGAGCTGTGGCGCGAGCTCTCCCGGCCGCACCTGACCAACGTCCGCTCCCTGCGCGCCCGCTTCCCCGCCCTCCTCACCGGGGTTCGCCCCATCTGGGTCGTCCCCGCGATGCTGGTGGGCCAGGTGCTCCCGCCCCGCACCGACGTCGACCTCCTCGTCATCGACGGCGCCCAGCACCTCCCGACCGCCCACGTCGTGGCGGCGGTCGCGCGGGCCCGCCAGGTGGTGCTCGTGGGCGACTCCTCGCGCGGGGGCTCGGGCGTGGCGGACGAGCTCGCCGGCACGCTTCCCGCCGTCACCCTCCCCACCGACCGCGCCCAGCGGGAGGAGCACCTCGCCGCCTTCCTCGCGGGGCACGGCTACGACGGCGTCGTGGACTCGGTGCCCGCCCGCCCCACTCCCTCCACGCTGCAGCTGCACCTCGTCGAGGGGTACGGCATGCCGGCAGTCGGGGCGGTGGCGGTCGAGGGTGTCGAGGCCGAGGTGGCCCGCGTCGTCGAGCTCGTGCGCGAACGGGCGGGCCGGCCGGGGGAGAGCCTGGCCGTCGTCTCACTCTCCGCCGTGACGGCCCAACGGATCCGGGAGGCCCTCCGTCAGGATCCCGCGCTCGCGCCCCGGCTCGCCGATCCTGACCGGTTCACGGTGACGGACGTCGAGGAGGCCCGCGGGCTGCGGTACGACACGGTGATCCTCTCCGTGGGCTTCGCGAAGACACCGCACGGCCGGGTCCTGCACCGGTTCGGGCCGATCTCCTCGCCTGAGGGGCTCTCCCTCATGATCGACGCCCTCGACGCCGTGCGGCACAACCTCCTCGTGGTCTCCTGCCTCGCCCCCGAGGACCTCGAGCGGGACAGGCTCGGCCACCCGGGCGCGGAGCTGCTCGCCGACCTTCTCGACCTCGCCTCCGACACCCCGGCGGAACCCGGCTCCTCCAAGGCCCGCTCCCAGCCCGCGGAAGGCGAGCCGGACCGGCTCCTGCACGACCTCACCGGCCGGCTCCGCCGCATCGGCCTCACCGTCGTGCCGCGGTACGGCTTCGAGGGCGGGGTGCGGCTCCCGCTGGCGGTGGGCCACCCGGACCGGCCCGGCGAGCTGTTCGTCGGGGTGCTCACCGACGACGCCGCCTACGTGGCGGAGCCCTCGTTGCGGCGCCGTGACAGGCTGTGGGTCGAACGGCTCGAACAGCACGGCTGGGTGCCGCACATGGCCTTCTCCACCGCCGTGTTCCTGGACCCGCAGCGCGAGGCCGCGGCCATCGCCGCCAAGGTCACCGCTGCCATGGCCGCCACCCCCCGCCCCGCGGGCATCGCGAGCGGGGTCTGGACCGCGTCGGGAGAGGAACCCGAACCCGTGGCGGAGGAGGGCGAGCCCGTGGCCGAGGACGGCGAGCCCGTGGCGGCGGACGCCGAGGCCGTGGGTGCCGACGTCGCCCCCGTCGCGGCGGTTCCCGCCACGCCCATGCCGCTGCGCGCCGGTCTCGATCCCCGGGAGTACACGGACGACGAGCTGGACGAGCTCGCCGCCTGGGTGGCCTCGGACGGCACGGAACGCTCGGAGGAGGAACTGGGCGCGGCGATGCGCGAGCACCTCGGGGTGACCCGGCGCGGCGCCCGCGTGGACGAGACGTTCCGGGCCGCGGCCACCCGGTACCTCGCCGCCCCCGCCGCTCCGGCCGGGGAGAGTGCGGACGGTGCGAACGCGGAGGAGGCCGAGGAGTGACGGGGGAGCGCCGGGAGCGCCGTCACCGCCGCGTGATCCGGCCCTCCGCCGTCGAGCAGCCGGCGCCCGATGAGCTGGGCGACGCCGCCGCGCCAGCAGCTACTGGAGCGGCAGCGGTTGCAGCCACACCACCTCGCGCAGGGGGAGCACCCCTGGCCGGTGCGCCCGTGCTCCCGAACCGGGCCGCCGAGGACTGCGACTCGGTGTGGGGCGATGGCTCGGATTCGAACGACGCCAGACTTCGGGAGAACGTCCCGCCGCACTGGTGAGGGCCGGCGGCCTCGCCGGGCGACGTCCGCCGCGGCATTGCGGAGGGTCCCCGGACACGGCGAAGGGGCCGGCCCGAGCGGGCCGGCCCCTTCGCTTGGGCTGGAATCAGCGAGCGGCGAGCAGGTCGCGGATCTCGGTGAGGACCCGGACGTCCTCGGCGGGAGCCTCGGGCTCGGTGTTCTCCTCCTTGCGGCGGGCGGCCAGCTTGTTCATCGGCACGACCACGAAGAAGTAGAGGGCGGCCGCCACGATGAGGAAGTTGATGATCGCGGTGACGATCGCGCCGGGGAGGATCTCGGCGTCGTTCACCATGAAGCTGCCCACCTGGTCGAAGTTGGGCTGGCCGAAGAGGCCACCGATGATGCCCATGAGGACCGCCGTGACGGCGGCGACGATCGGGGCGAACGCGCCACCGATGATCACGCCGACCGCGAGGTCGATGGCGTTGCCGCGCGTGATGAATTCCTTGAAGCCCTGCAGCATTGATTCTCCTAGAGGGGGTTGGTTTGGGTCAGGGGAACGCGGTGGGCACGGCCACTCGGAGGGGTCCCTGTGCGCTGGCGTCCACGACGACAGTAGCCAATCTTCGCGGAACCGCCACGATGAGCGTCGTGGACCGCTCCGCCGTCGAGATCAAACCGCTGCTCTCGGACTCCTCAAGGACGGACAAAACGAGCACGTCAGGGACCTGCACCGCCGACGATCCGTCCGGCCCCACTCCCAGGAGTGTGACGACTCTCCCACTCGTGGCCAGCGCCACCGAGCCCGGGTCCGCGACCGCGACCGGCAGCACCAGGTGCCCGGGTGGCGCTCCGTCGGCGAGTCCTGGCCCCAGCAGCATCTCGGCCGAGACCACGGTGCCGGCGGGAAGGCCCACGGCGAGTCGCCTCCCGACGACCTCGCCGGCCGCCGCGAAGGACGACGCCGGTGCGGCGGCGTCGCCGAGCGTCAGGTCCGCTGCGGCGAGGTCGTGACCCGCCGGGACGTCCCGGGCGAGGACCACCACCGCCGGACGCGCCGGCGGGGGAGCGAGGACCTCGGCGAGGAGGAGGACGGAGGTCAGGAGGGCGACGGCGAGGAAGGCGTGGCGCCAGCGCCACAGCGCGCCGCGCCAGGCGGGCGAGAGGGCCACGAATCGTGACCGCTGCCGGAGGAGTGCCATGCGGGCAGGCTAGGCCGCGGCCGCGGCGGTACCACGCCGGGGGAGGGACGCCTGTGGACGGTCAGTCGCTCTTCGTGGTGGTGGATGACGGTTTGGGCGAGGGCGAGGGCGAGGGCCGGGAGGGCTTCGTGGAGGAGCGCGAGTCCGTCCGGTAGAAGCCCTGGCCCTTGAAGACGATCCCCGAGGGGGAGAAGAGCTTGCGCAGCGGGGCGTCGCAGCGCGGGCAGTTGGTCAGCGACTCCTCGTCGAAGCGCTGGTAGATGTCGAATTCCTCGTTGCACCTGGTGCAGCGGTAGGCGTACGTCGGCATGTGTGTCCCTCCGGCACGGGCTGGCACTCAGAGCCCTGGAGTGCCAATTCTACTCCCTCATCGGCGCAACTGTCGGCCCCGGGGGAGGCCGCCGGATAGGCTGCCACAGTGAGCGCACGGAGAGGGATCATCCGCAGGATCGTCGTCGCGCTGTCCGCGCTGCTCGTGGTGGCCCTCGTGGCCGGGATCGCCCTCGCCGCGTGGGTGGCACGGCGCCCGCTGCCCGCCACGGCGGGAACCATCACCATCGACGCACTCGACGCCCCCGTGACCGTGACCCGCGATTCCCTCGGCGTGCCCCATCTCTGGGCCGAGTCCGATCGCGACCTGTTCCTCGCCCAGGGCTACGTGCACGCCCAGGACCGGTTCTTCGAGATGGACTACCGGCGCCACGTGGCCGCCGGGCGCCTCTCGGAGCTGGTGGGGGACGTGGAGGCGGCGCGCACGGCGGATGCGGTGATCCGCACCCTGGGATGGCGGCGGGTCGCGGAGCAGGAGTGGGAGATGCTCGGGGAGGAGTCCCGGGCTCTCGTCCAGGCGTACGCCGACGGTGTCAACACCTACCTCGAGGGCCGGGAGGCCTCGGAGCTCGCGGTCGAGTACACGGTGCTGGGCCTGCAGGTGGAGGTCGCGGACATCGAGCCGTGGACCCCCGTGGACTCACTCACCTGGCTGAAGGCGATCGCCTGGGACCTGAAGGCCAACTACACCGAGGAACTCGAACGCACCCAGGCCTACCGCGCCGTCGGCAACGTCGAGCGCGTGGCCGAACTCTTCCCCGCCTATCCCGCCGAGGCCCACGAACCCATCGTCCTGCCCACCACCACCGCGGCCCCCGGCGAGGCGGTCGATGCGGCCCACGAGCCGGCTCTCCCGCAGGACCCGGCCGTCTACCACGCCGCAGCGGACGCCGTCGACGCCACCGTCCTCGCCCTCGCAGCCGTCCCCCAACTCATCGGGGGAGCGGTGGACGGGGTGGGCTCCAACTCCTTCGCGATCTCCGGGGAGCACACCGCCTCCGGCCTCCCCCTGCTCGCCAATGACCCGCACCTCGTGGTCGGAACGCCGGGACTCTGGCACCAGGTGGGGCTGCACTGCACCGCCGTCGACCAGGACTGCACCTTCGACGTCGCCGGATTCTCCGTCTCCGGCACCCCGGGAGTGATCATCGGGCACAACGCCGACCTGGCGTGGGGCGTCACCAACATGGGGGCCGACGTCACGGACTTCTTCCTCGAGCGGGTCCAGCCCGACGGCACGTACGAGCGGGGAGACGAACTCGTGCCGTTGGAGCGGCGGACCGAGGTCATCCAGGTGGCCGGGGGTGAACCGTTCAGCATCGAGGTGGAGTCCACCGTCCACGGCCCCATCGTCTCCACGGTGCTCGAGGCCACCAGCACCGCCGCCGGATCCCCCGTCCCCGTGGGCAGCCCCTCCGGCGGCATCGACGGCTACGCCGTCTCGCTGGCGTGGACGGCCCTCGACCCGGGCCGGACCGTCGAGGCGATCTTCGCGCTGAACCGGGCCACGAACGCGGACGACGTCGCAGCGGCGGCCGCACTGTTCGACGTCCCTGCACAGAACATCGTGTTCGCCACTGCCGACGGCGACATCGGCTACCAGGCGCCGGGGCGCATCCCCATCCGCTCGGCGCTCACCTTCAACGCGGTGCCGGTGGACGGCTCGTGGCCGCGGCCCGGCTGGGATCCCGCCTTCGACTGGGAGGGCTACCTTCCCGCCGAGAACCTGCCGCGCACCCTGAACCCCGAGGAGGGGTTCATCGTGGCCGCCAACCAGGCGGTCACCGTGCCGGGCGGCGGACCGTTCCTCACCAACGACTTCGACCACGGCTACCGCGCCGACAGGATCCGCACGCTGCTCGAGGACGCGATCGCCCGCGGGGACCGCTTCACGGTCGAGTCCGCCAACGACCTCATGCTGGACTCGGCCAATCCGCTCGCCGCCGTCCTCGTCCCGTCGATCCTGCGCCTCGACATCGAGGACTCCTTCCTGGCGGCAGCGGTCGCCGAGCTCGCGGCCTGGCAGGAGGAGGGGTACCCGAACGACGTGGACTCCTCCGGGGCGGCCTACTTCAACGCGGTCTGGGCGAACCTCATGTCCCTGACCTTCGACGACGAACTCTCGGAGGGCACCTCCTCCAAGGGAGGTTCGCGCTGGATCCGCGTGATCTCGGTGCTCATGGAGGACCCGCGCAACCCGTGGTGGGACGACGTCTCCACCGTCTCGATCACGGAGACCCGCGACGAACTCCTGCTCCGGGCCCTGCAGAACGCCCGCAACCAGCTCACCAACTCGCTCGGCAAGGACGCGGACCGGTGGCGCTGGGGCGACATGCACGAGGCGCGCTTCACCCATCCCGTCCTCTCCCCGGAGACGGTCCCCGGGGTGCTCGCGTGGCTCACCAACCCGACGCCCGTGGAGGTCTCGGGCGGCAGTTCCTCCGTGAACGCGACCAGCTGGAACGCCTCCACGGACGCCGACGGCGAGATCTCCTACACGGCGACGGCGGTCCCGTCGATGCGGATGGTCGTCGACCTCGCCGACCTCGACGCCTCCACCTGGGTGATGACCTCGGGCACGTCGGGCCACCCGACGTCCCGTCACTACGCCGACCAGATCGGGGCATGGGCGCGGGGTGAGACCTTCCCCTGGCCGTTCACGCGTGAGGCCGTGGACGCCGACGCCGCCGCGACCCTCACCCTCACGCCCGGCGAGTAGCGGGGCGCGAGCAGCGGAGGAAGGCGCCGTCAGCCGCGGTGCGTGGCCGCGACGGTCGCCCGCTCGAAGGGTGATCCCGCGATGAGGAACACCCTGGTGGGGGTGATCACCGCGGGAATGCGGACGTCGTGGTCATCGGACGGGAGTTCCTGCCCGGAGATGAGCTCGTCGTCGAACACCATCGTGAAGACGGGGGTGTCCGGCCCCAGGAGCTTCAGCACGCGGTCGTACCATCCGCCGCCCTGGCCCAGACGGTTGCCGAAGCCATCGATCGCGAGGGCCGGGGTGATCACGGCCTCGACGGAGCGGATCGCCTCCGCCTCGAGGACCGGTCCGGACGGTTCGGGCGGGCGGCCCGGAGCACGGGGTTGGAGGTCCTCCGCACCCTTGTAGAACGACCAGGTGCGGGACAGGCCGGGGCCGAGGCTCGGCAGCAGCACCGCGACGTCGCGGGCGCGCAACCGCTCGAGCAGGGGAAGGGTGGGGGGCTCCCAGCCGGTCGACACGTAGAGCGCAACGCTGCGCGCGTCACCGACGGCCTGCACGGCGTTCTCCGCGAGGGCCTCCCCGAGGGCACCGAGCTCTGCGCGGGAGCGCATGTGCCGATGCTTCCGGATCACCTGGCGGAGTTCGTGCTTCGCGTCCTCGGTCTCGTAGCCGACTGTCTGGGGAAGCCGCAGGGGCTCACGCATGTTCATCAGTGTCTCAGGTGCCCCTGACAGGGGCATCTTTTTACGCCGTGGGCGAGAGCGGCGCCACGCCGGGCGCGGGAGTGGCGCCGCGATAGCCTTTCGGTCATGCGCTCCGTCCACGACCACCTGCAGGCGTGCCTCGCTGCGGTCGGTCAGCTCCCCCCGCTCGCCGTCCAGCTCCCCGACGCCGTGGGGTGCATCCTCGCCGAGGACGTCCGGGCGCCGTCCGACCTCCCGGTCACCGACCTCGCCGCCCTCGACGGGTACGCGGTGCGCAGCGGCGACGTCGCGGCGGCGGACCGCGGCCCGGTGCGGCTGCGGGTGATGGACGAGCTCCGGGCGGGCGACACGGACCTCGTCCACCTCGTCGACGGCGCCGCCGTGCGCCTCGCCTCCGGTGCGCCCCTCCCGGTGGGGGCCGACGCCGTCGTGCCACTGGAGGCCACGGACCAGGGGCTGGCCGTGGTGACGGTGCTGCGCGCCGTCGTCGCCCGGGAGAACGGGCGGCCCCGCGCCGTCGACGTGCGGAGTGGCGACGTGGTGCTCGCCGCGGGGGAGAGGGTGGGGGCCCGCCAGGAGGCGCTTCTCGCCGCGGTGGGCCGGGCACGCGTCAGCGTGCACCCGAAGCCCCGGGTGGTGATCGTCTCCGTGGGGGACGAGCTGCTGGAGCCGGGCCGTCCCGCCGAGGCGGGGCAGGTGTACGACGCCAACGGGCACGCGCTCGCCACCGGCGTGCAGGACGCCGGCGCCGTCGCCTTCCGGGTGAGCGCCGTCCCGGACCGGCGCCCCGAGCTGCGCGAGCTGCTCGAGGACCAGTTGGTGCGCGCCGATCTCCTCATCACGACGGGCGGCCTCAGCGCCAACGACACGGTGCGGGACGTCGTCGGCCCGATGGGAGCCGTCCGCTTCGACAACGTCGCGATCGAGCCGGGCCGCCGCTTCGGCGTGGGACACGTGGGCGAGGAGCCGACCACGCCCGTCTTCTGCCTGCCCGGCGACCCGCTGGCGGTGCAGGTGGCCCACGAGGCCTTCGTGCGGCCCGCCCTGCGCGCGATGGCCGGGTACACCGACCTCTTCCGGCCGTCGGTACCGGCTGACGCGACCGTGGGATGGGACTCGCCTGCCGGGGCGCGGCAATTCGTGCCGGTCCGCATCCTCGGCTCCCCCGCTGGCGGCTATCGGTGCGAGCCGGTGGGGGAGGTCGGGGCCGGGACGCTCTCCTCCCTCGCGCACGCCAACGCGCTCGCCGTGGTCCCCGAGGACGTCACCCGCGTCGCGCCCGGGGACCGCGTGACCTGCCTGATCCTCGATGCCTGAGCGCCGCCCACGGCTCGTCGAGCCCACCCTCGATGGCCGCCACCACGTGACCGCCCGCCTCGTCACGCTGCGCGACGAACGGGCGTGGGCCGCCACGCGTCTCGCCAACGAGGCGTGGCTGGCCCCCTGGGAGGCGACGACGCCGGAGCCGACTCCCGGCGCCTCCTTCCGCACCTGGGTGCGAGCCGTGCGGCGGCAGTACCGCGCGGGCGAGGCGCTCCCACTCGTGGTCGAGTTCGACGGACGGTTCGCCGGGCAGGTCTCCGTGAGCGGGGTGCAGCGCGGGTCCATCCTCAGCGCGGCCATCGGCTACTGGGTCTCGCGCGAATTCGCCGGACGGGGCATCACACCGCTCGCCGTGGCGATGACGAGCGACTTCCTGTTCACCGAGTGGGGCCTGCACCGGGTGGAGATCAACATCCGCCCCGAGAACGCCGCCAGCCTGCGCGTGGTGGACAAGCTCGGGTTCCGGGACGAGGGCCTGCGCCTCGCCTACATGCACATCGCCGGAGCGTGGGTGGACCACCGGAGCTTCGCCCTCACCGCGCCGGAGGCGCCCGGCGGCGTGGTCCGGCGGTTGCGGGAACGCACCTCGACATGGGTGCCGGAGTTCTGAGGGCGCACGCGAGAGTTCTGGGGCACACGCCCCGGTCCTCGGGGTGCACGCCCGGGTGTGACGGGATCTTCACCAACACGCCGGGCCCGGTCCGCGGCGGAACGGCACGCAGTGCCTAGCGTTGTGTCGTGGAGCTGTCAGGGTGGGTGTTCGTCGCATCCACCGTGATCGTCCTCGGCTACCTGGTGCCGTACCTGGTTCGCAGCCGCGAGGTGAGGGTCGAGTCCCGGGTGTCCGACCGCTTCTCCCCGCAGTTGCGGCTGGTCGCCCCCGCCCTTCCCGCGCCGCCCATCCGGTCCGACGCGAGGCCCCTGGTCCACAACCCGGAGATTTCCCGACGACGCACGGAGGCACTCGCCATGATTCGCCCCACCACCCCAGTGGCGAACCGGGTCAACGCCCGGGAGCTCGCCGCCGCGCGGGCGGCACGCGCCGCCGAGATCTCCCGCCGCGCCGCAGCCGCCCGGCGCCGCATGACCCTTGCCATCGCCCTCGCCCTGGTGACCGCGGCCGTGGTCACCGGTGTGGCCGTCGGCCCGCTGGCCTGGGGTTGGGCGCTCCTCCCCGGCGCCGCTCTCGGGGCCGTGCTGTACACCGGCCGTGAGGCCGCGATCGTCGCCGCCCGGCAGGACGCGAAGGCGCGGGCGGAGATGTCCCGCCTCGACCAGCGGCTCCGCCTCTTCCGCGACCGGGAGGCCGGATCGGAACCGGTGGCACCTCGCCGCGACTCGTTCGAGGAGATCGTGGTGGGTTACCAGGGTCGGCACGTCGCCAGCGCTGTGATCGAGGACGAGCCGCCCCGGCACGCGACGCAGGAATCCCTCGATGCCCTGGCCAGTCTCGAGGCCGGGGCCCGCGAGACGGACGCGCCCACGCCGTCGGCCGGCGACACCGAGCCGGGCGTGAGCGCCGCTCCCGCCGCATCCCGTGCATCCGTGGCTCCGGAGCGGCGGCCCGAACCCGGCGCGCCCTGGACGCCGGTTCCCGTGCCGCTGCCCACCTACACCCTGAAGCAGGAGTCGCCGCGCCGCGACGTCGAGCCCTTCACCCCGGAGGACGCCGGCGACGGCGGGGCCCGCGTGCCCCAGCGGCCGCACGCCACCGCGCCGTCCTACGGCACCGTCGAACGGGAACCGGAGCAGGTGGCCCAGACCTTCGACCTGGACTCGGTGCTGGCCCGCCGCCGGGCTGCCGGCGCCTGAATCAGCGGCGCCGCTCGGCGAGGCGCCGAACGCGGTGGAGCATCCGGAGCGTCATGATCGCGCTGGCGATGCTGGTGGCCTCGATCACGAGGTGGCCCGCCCTCCCGGAGGTGCGGTAGCGCTCCCGGACGTGCAGGCGGGTGCCGGCGTGGTCCGCGGTGAGGTGGAACGCCCAGGTGAAGTCGAATCCCATCTCCGAGGGGGCGGTTCCCCCGAGGCTCGACGCGACCAGGGTGTGGGGCGGATCCACCAGCGCCACCCGGAGCGCGACGTCCGGTGCGAGGGGGAAGGCATCCCCCACCTTGGGGTGCTGCCACTCCGGCACGATGCGGTCCACCCCGTGGATCTCGCAGCCGATCGCGTTCTCGAGCACCTCGAACGAGTAGAAGCCGGCCTTGTCCTGACCCAGCTGAGCGATCCACGGCCAGACGTCGGAGGGTGGCGCGGCGATCGTGATGGCGTGATCGTTCTGGAGGTCGGCTCCGGTGAGGATGTCGTCCCCCGGGAGGATCGCACCGATCTCGCCGGCCGTGGAGCCGAGCCGGCGGTGGGCTCCGGTGAGGACGAGGGCCGCCGCCGTCGCCGTGGCGGCGACGATTGGCGCAGCGGCCAGAGTCAGTGCGATGCGGGTCTTCCTGTCCATGGGGTACCTCTCGATGTCCTCCTCTCCATGGTGCGACACCAGAGGCCGGGAGGGGAAGGGCACGATCACGGGTTGGGGTGGCCCGCTGCGGTGGTGTTACACTGAATCCCGCCTTGGGGCTATGGCGCAGTTGGTAGCGCGTCTCGTTCGCAATGAGAAGGTCGGGGGTTCGAATCCCCCTAGCTCCACCAGATCA
>ERZ1645187.1029-NODE-1029-length-26354-cov-20.710749_pt1 | contig 26354 bp, 21 predicted proteins | sample MGYA00575352_ERZ1645187 | MGnify/ENA primary metagenome ERZ1645187 (study PRJEB40837, sample SAMN11349314) | freshwater sediment metagenome | isolation source: river sediment | host: Sediment | place: India: Wazaribad , New Delhi | collected 2017-02-21 ...
CGAGCGCCTGAATCCGCTTGCTTCGCTGCGCCTGGTGAAATGCAATATTGAAGTAGGCCACACTCAGCGCTGCGATTATTCGTAGGGTCCGAGGAAGCGTTCGCCGTTGTAGTGGATCATGTGGGTCGGATGGTCGGCACACCAGACCTCAGACTCCCAAGCTATCTTGTCGACGTACTTGCGGAACTCAGCCCGGTCGGGGAAGCAGGAGACGTAGACGAGACCGGCGGCGGACTGGGCGAATAGGTCAGCCAGTTCGGCTTGCCGTTTGGAATCGACGGGGCCGTGAGAGCTGGCGGCTTCGAGGAGCACGAGCCAGTTGCGATCTGGCAGGTAGATGACGAGGTCGGGCATCTTGCCGTGCTGATCGACCGTCACGTTGAGCGATGCGAGGGTCTCCCCTTCGAACAGGGCCCACTTGTCGCCTGCATCGCCGATGTACAGCACCTGCCCACCAGGAGTGAAGCGGGGACAGAAGTCCTCGACCATCGCCTTGAGTAGCACGTTCTGTCCGCCTGGGGCCAGAGTGAAGGCCGACCCATCGGGCAGAGTGAGTGGGATGCGATCCATCTCGCGAGCCGCGGCGTACCGTGCTTTGAGGCCTGGCAGCTCAGCGAGATACCGATCGACAGCGGACTGCCATTCGTCCGTGTCGTAGGCCCGCAGCACATCCAGCGCCTCAGCGGTGACCTGATAGTTCCAATTCGGCGAGTTCACGGGGCGCTGTGGCTCGTCGGGGTTCTGCACAACGAGTTGTGCTTCCACGAACTGATGCAGCGTGAATCTCCGTACAGTCTCACGGGTGTTGGGCGCGTAGTCCTTGCCATACCCGTCACGGATGAAATCCATGATCGCGCGCGTGCCAAGCATCGGGTTGGCGGCCTCGGACCAGGACTCGGACAGCGTCAGCCCGAGGAGCGCCAAGAGCACCAGCGCGGATCGCTCGTTGCTACGCTCGGCGTCCATCCCGAGTGACTCAAGAATTATCCGAGCATCCTCGACGCGCTCATGCGCGGCGTCGTTCAGCTCGCTCATGCGGCGATCAACTCCTTGACCAGCGAGTCAACCTCGATCTGGGAGACGACCGGGTTGCGTCCGAGGTCGCCCAGTGTGTCGGCGGTGGGGAACCGGAGGGTGCGAAGGTCGGTGGCGTTGACCTGGGTATGACCCGAGAAAGTGCGGAAGAACTTGTCGATCACCGACGAGTTGAGCCATACGGCGATTCCCCTGGCAAGGTCCGCGTCCATGCCGTGACTGCCGATGTGGAACACATTGAGGTGGTTCTCGAACGCCACCTCACCGGGGTTGTCCAGTGGCGACCAGACCGCAGCAACGATTCGTCGGCGTTCTTCCTTCGCGCTGAACCGTTTGACGACCGTGTACCAGCCTTCCGGCAGGAGCATCCCACGATCCTTGTCGTCGGCCGGGTGAAACCACTGCGGCTTGCGAATTTCTCGCGGCCAGAGCACGCCCCCATCTCGGAGGTTGCCGGGATAGATCAGCGGCACAGCGTCGGGCTGCTCGACAGCACTGAGCGCATGGCGCGACCGGAAATCGACCACTCGGCCGGTTGACACCTGAACGCCGAGATCGGTCAGGGAACACGGCTGAGACAGCACAACCTCGGCGACAGCCGTGTCTTCGGCGTCGGTCGCAAGGCGGATGAACCGGTTCGGATCGTTGGGGAACACGACTTCCTCGTACGCGACAGCACGAGACGAGACACCGTCGGTGTGGTCGCGGCTGACGGAGAGTTCAACGACGGCTGGGGAAGCGCCGCGCGTTCCCGCGAAGATCACGTTCTCCTGGAGGACGCCAGTGTCGGCGAACACGGTGGAGCGGGAATCGAAAACGTGCACTCGGTCGAGAGCGATCGAGTCAAGCAAGTGGGCACGAAACGCGCCGAAGTACGGGCCGTTGAAGAACGAGCGCGGAGTGATCGCCACCATCTGCCCGCCGATCCTAAGGGCAGTGACAGATAAGGAGAGGAACGCCGCGTATAGGTTCGGCGCGTCGGCCCCGGCGGCACGCATGGCCGTCCGATGCGCACTCGATACCGCAAGCTTCCCGTACGGAGGGTTCTCGATCACGAGGTCGAACTGGCCGTCGAGGTTGAGCGAAGCATCCAAGCCGACGGAGTCGAGAATGAAGTCGGCTTCAACTGCCTTGGCGCGAACTCGGCTGCCACCCGCCCGCTCGCATGCCGTGAGCGTGGCTCGAAGGTTTGGCAGGACGAGAGGGTCGCGCTCGACCGCGACTACCTCAATCGACAGCTCCGGCCGCGCTGCAAGCGCACGGCTGACGAGCGCCGCAGCAAGCACGCCCGAACCCGCGCCAGGGTCGAGCACACGCAATGTCCCGCTCTCGGGCAGGCGAGGAATTGAGGCGATCAACTGGGCTGCGGCCGCGGGCGTGAAGAACTGCCCAAGCTCGCTCTGCGTCCGCGCATCAAGCCCGCCGAGGGCGGCAACACGCTCGCTCTCGGCGACATTCAGCAGGTCCGCCACCAACACTCTCTCATCGTATCCGGGGCCACTGACGCTGCGGTGTCCGAGGGCTTCGCACATGTTCTTGGCGTGTTGCTGGAGGGCGTCGGTTCCTCACGGACCTCGCGCAAGGCAGTCGTCATGCACGCAGCCACGCGGTGGCCGCTCCCGAGAGCAGACCGTCCTGCAACGGCGAACTGGTGAGCAGCACCTCTGCGTCGGGCAGCGCGACCGGCTCGGCGCCGAAATTGGTCACGTTCACCCAGCCACCTGGGCGCGCGAAAGCGAGGACGGTGTCGCCGGAGAGGTCGTCGAGCCATTCCAGCTTCTCCTCCGTGTGTAGCTCGCGTCGCAGCCGCAACGCGTCCCGGTAAAGAGCGAGGGACGACGCGGGATCGGCTTCCTCGGCCTCGACAGACACGCCTGAGAACCAGGTCGGCTGGGGGATATGCGCGATGGCTTCGCCGAAGCCGAACGAGGCCCCCGTCGTGGTCCAGGGCAGCGGCACTCGGGAGCCGTCCCGACCGAGGCCGTCGTTCTTCCCGCCGCGGAAGAACGCGGGATCCTGCCGGTGCTCAGCGGGGATGTCCCCGACCTCGTGCAGCCCCAACTCCTCGCCCTGGTAAAGGTAAGCGCTGCCGGGGAGGGCGAGCATGAGCATCGTTGCGGCCCGGGCACGGCGTGACCCGAGGTCAAGGTCGATCCCATCGGCGGGCGCGCCGGCCTGGATCCACTCCACGCCCTGCTTCACGTCCCGGCCGTCCAGCGGGGGCAGGCCGTAGCGGGTCGGGTGGCGGGTGACGTCGTGGTTGGATAGCACCCAGGTGGACGAAGAGCCGGAGCTGGCGACCAGATCAAGGTTGGTCGAGATGACCTGGCGGAACTGCGTGGCGTCGAAGTCGGCCATGAGCAGGTCGAAGTTGAACGCCTGGCCGAGCCCGTCCGGGGACGCGTACTTGGCGCGCCGATCCGGCGTGACGAACGTCTCGGCGACCGCTGACCGGGGCGGGTCGTACTCGTTGAGGACCTGCCTCCACTGCCGGTAGACCTCGTGTACCTCGTCGCGGTCTTGCAGCGGGTGCGTGCCGGAGTTCAGGTCGAGCTTCCAGATCTCCTCCCAGCTGGGCAGCTCGTCCGGGAGGTCCTTGACAAGGAAGTGGGCGACGTCGACGCGGAACCCGTCCACTCCACGGTCGGCCCAGAACCGCAGGGTCGTGAGGAAGTCCTCGCGCACGTCAGGGTTGTTCCAGTTGAAGTCCGCCTGCTCCTTGGTGAACGAGCCCAGGTACCACTGCCCGTCATCAACCCGCGTCCAGCGCGGTCCGCCGAACGCGGCGACCCAGTCCGACGGCGGCAACTCGCCGTCGGCGCCCAGGCCTTCACGGAAGATGTACCGGTCCCGTTCGGCGCTGCCGCGTCCGGCAGCCAGCGCCTGCTGGAACCAAGGGTGCTGGTCCGAGGAGTGGTTGGGCACGATGTCGACGACCAGGCGGATGCCCGCGAGGTGCAGCGCCGCCACCAGCTCGTCGAACTCCTCGAGCGTGCCGATGCGCGGGTCCACATCCCGGTAGTCAGCGACGTCGTACCCGCCGTCGGCCAGCGGGGACGGGTAGAACGGGCTCAGCCATACCGCGTCGATGCCCAGCGACTGCAGATATGGGACGCGCGAGATGATGCCGCGCAGGTCGCCCAACCCGTCGCCGTTGGCATCGGCGAAGGAGCGCGGATAGATCTGGTACACGACGGACTGACGCCACCAGTCTGGGTCCTTGGGTGAGAGGTGGGCGAGGTCTGCGTTCACGATGCTCATGGTGCGGTGATGTCCTTCTAGGTCTGGGTCGAGGCGGGCGTGCGGTCGGTGCTCGAAGGAGCATTCATCAATGTGCGACTGGTGTCATCGGAGGCCCTTTGGAAGGGGAGATCCTTGCCGGCCTCTTTGTCGCCCGCACCGACGAGCACGGCAAGCGGCTGGCGAACCAAGCACTGACCAACGGCATCGAGATCAGCGATGACGAAAAGGCGACAATCCGGCTCGCTGAGCCCTTCGCCGCCCTCGTGCCCGAACCCGCATCGAGCGATGTCCGGTGTTCTAGCACGTCTTTAATTGTGGGCCTCCGTAGAGAGTTCGAGAACCCCTGCCAACCCCCCTTGAAAACCCTGTCTTTGCGCAGGTCACGCGGGTTCTACAAGTAGGGCCGACGCCCGATTCGCCCCTCCGTGGGGGACTTCAGGGCCGGATGGTGTGATCACTTGGGATGGCTCAAACCCTTCTGCGGGTCGAGCAGGTCGATGATCTGGCGGCGAGGTACCGCGACGGTGCGACGCTCATGGAACTCGAACCAGTATCACCGCCCGCCAGAACCGACCAGGTGGATTGAGGTTCAGTCGATCGGTGTGAGTTGAGGCATCCTGTAGCGCTTCATCTGCTCGACATCGGGTCGGTATGCCCGCAGGATGCCGCTCCAGCCGTCCTGCGGCGTGTGCAGGTAGTTCACGCCTTCGCGTTCTGCGAGTCTCCTGGCCTGTGTGCCTCCAAAAACGACGTCGAATGCTCCGTCCGGGCGAGCCTTGAAGTCGGGACGGTTCGACGACACGATGGCGCCCTCATCGGACATGAGGAAGCGATCAGGTCCGTACACCGTCAGTGAGAAGAAGGCCCCGGCCGGGACTGCGTCGAACGATGCCCGGTAGAGGCGTTCGCCTTGGGTGCCGGGCGGTGCGAAAGCGGGGTACATGGCCGTATCCTCCGGGCTCAGTCCGAACTGCCCAGCCATCGTGTATGTCCACCTCTCCCAGTCGGTGACAGCCCGGATGTCGTACTTGACTGTGTCGTAGGTGTCGGCGAGACGCTCGTACGCAGGCAGGAGAGCTGCCCGAACGGTCCGAGTCACCTCCGGATCCGCCTGCGGTTCGAACGGAATCGAGGAGGCCGCCTGGATGCGAGCCTGCGGCTGCAGGGTGTCCCGGATGAACGCCTGGTCAGCCTCCGTGCCACTTGTCGCAATGCGCAGCCCAGCGATGACGTAGTCGGTGTCGACCTCCCCCTCGGTGTAGTGGTGCTCACCGGAGGACCAGGTGTAGTCGACGAATGTGTGGTTAAAGTCCTGGATGTGCAGCGATACGAACCGGTCACCTACCTCGGGGACCGTGATCGTGAAGCCCTCTCTCGCGTCGACGATGACGACGGAATAGACGGTGTCGTTGTTCACCGACACCACCCAGTTGTCTCCGAATCGAGTGAGGCCGGGGAAGTGGAAGAACCGGTTGATCCCACCCGCGCGATGCTGGAAGGCCGACATCAACAGTTCTGCCTCGCCACGCTGATACTCCATCGCCGTCATCCCGTGAGCGACCGGGTCGACATCCCACCCAGCGGAGTCGATCGAACTGATCACCTCATCGGCGGAACGCGTGTCGCGTGCCCCGATCTCCCGATCAATTGCCTTCGCTGTGTGCGCCATGCTCGGGACCCCTCCATCAATGCTCACCGGGCAGGCCGGGTCTGTCTGTCGAATTCATTTCGCGATCTAGGATGCCTCAGCAGCGCGGACGGAGCTTGCCGACACGGCGTCCCGGGTTCGGGTTCACCGGGTCACGGTGCGGGCGAAGACGCGGTAACTGAGGCGCCCCAGGTTTTGTGCCGCTCCTAATTATCGCCTTTCAGACGGTAGGAGGCCGCACCAGAAGCTACAGGAAGCTCAGTCCGGTTTCGAGCGATTCGCGGGCCTCCGCCCCGGTCAGATCCCCCACCAGCACTCGGAGGGTCAGCCCATCAGAGAGCGCGAGCAGATGCCGCGCGGTGAGCCGGGTATCCCGCGTGGTCCTACCCGTGCCTGGCTCTCCGAGTTGCTCTATCAGGCGAACGAACTCGTCCTCAGTGCCGTGCTTGGCCTCAGCCAGGAGACGGGCAATCTGCGGATCGTCCACCGATTTCGCTAGGTACGCGTGCCAGACGCTGGCGCCGAAGCGCGCCCGGGGTGTATCCGGCACGGCGTGCAGCAGGATGTGGTGCAGCCGCACCGCGGGATCGTCGGGCAGTTCCTGGTAATGGTCGTGCGCGCGCTCGATCATCTCGGCGCAGGCCGCGCGCACGAGTGTGTCGCGTGTTCCGAAGTGGTGCTGGACGCGTCCGACCGAGACACCGGCCCGATCCGCCACTCGCCTGAATGTGACGCCCTCGATACCGCCGCGAGCGATCAGGGTCCATACGGCGCGGATGATCGTCCGGCGGCTGGTCTCAGCGGAAGCGGCTGTCACCCATTGATACTAGCAATACGTTTGTATCGTCCAGATGGTAGGATACGAACGTATTGGCGCGCATCAAGGGGTGACATCGTGACTGAGCGCACGAAGGGACGACCGCGCCGCTGGCTGCGCCGGACAGCGGTCGTCGTGGTGTGCGTGCTCGCCGGCTTCCAGGTGATCGGTTGGTTTACGTCGTCCCCTCAGGTCGGCCATTTTCGCAGCGCCGCCGATCGTGACGCCTACGCCGAGGCTTACCAGGAGGCGCTCGCCGCGATGCCCGCCCCGTCCCGCACCCTCGATATCGAGACCTCCTTCGGCACGGTGAGGGTCTACGAGTGGTTGGGCCCGGATTCCTCGGGGGCACCTGTCGTCTTGCTTCCGGGCCGTGGGAGCGGTGTGCCGATGTGGTCGGAGAACCTGTCCGAGATGCTGAAGCACCGCACGGTATACGCCCTCGACGCGATCGGGGACGCCGGAATGTCGACGCAGTCGGTCCCGATCACCGACGCGGCGGACCAGGCGGAATGGATCGACGACGCGCTGGCCGGACTCGGAATCGATCGCGCGCACGTTGTCGGCCACTCGTTCGGCGCGGCCAGCGCCGCAGCCCTGGCGCTCCACCACCCGGAGCGGGTCGCCACGCTGACCCTACTCGAGCCTGCTTTCGTGCTAAGTTGGCCGCCGCTTGGCACCCTGCTGTGGTCGGTTCCCGCTTCCATGCCCTTCCTACCCCAGTCGTGGCGCGACACGGCGGTCGCCAAGATCGCCGGGGAGGATCTCGCCGACTTGGACTCCGGCGATCCGGTCGCGCGCATGATCACCGTCGGCGGAACCGGATACTCCGCGGAACTCCCCACCCCGAGCCCGCTCTCAGACGAACAGCTGCGGAGCCTGGACATGCCGGCGTACGTCGCACTCGCAGACACAAGCACCATCACCCAGGGCGCAGACTCATTGTCGAAGACAGAACTCATCCCGAACGTGACAGCCGAGGTCTGGCCGAACACCACTCACTCGCTGCCCATGCAGGTGCCGAAACCGCTGGCCGAGAAGCTGGCAGCGTTTTGGGTGTCGGGCGATGGCTGACGCCCCGCGCGGGCGAGCTCCCGCCAGCATGATCACCTCCGGTCGGAGCGCAGCGGCGGGGCGACCCGCCCCGGGCTCGTCGCGGGTGCGGGTCCGCGCCGTCATCGACGTGGCCGTGATCGTCGCGATCACGCTGGGGGCGCTGTGGCTTGCGAGCAGGATCCCGGGCTGGCGCGGCTGGGAGCAGCGCGTTTTCGGCGGCCAGTGGCTCGTGCAGATCCTCGCGTTCATGGTGTTGCCGCTGCTGGCGGTACGGACTCTCTCGGACACCGGCCTGCATCGCTGGGCCTCGGACTGGGCGGGATCCGGCGCCCGCTCGAGGTCGGTCTCACCGCGCTCGCCATCGCAGCTACAAGGGAGCACTGCATCCGGGCGCGCACGAGCCACTGATTGAGCCGTTCCCGTAAGGCACTTTGGGTGGAGCATAGGGGGCTCGAACCCCTGACCTACGGCTTGCAAAGCCGTCGCTCTACCAACTGAGCTAATGCCCCTGAATCGCGCGCCTATCGTACTCGCGTCGGGCCTGAAGAGCCAATGCGGTTCCCGAGCGCGACAGACCCCGGAATTGCCGCAGCCGCCTAGTCTTGACGCATGGTTTCCAAGCTCTACCGCACGCAACGCGAGTGGATGAGCCATGCCCTGCAACGCCGCGCCGCACTTGAGGCGATGAGACGGCCCCAGTCCTTGTTGCTCGGTCACGACCCCTGTGATGCTGATCCGTTGCTGATCCGGTCGGCATTGCACCACGGTACGTTGACCGGACGCGACTGCCCGGTCTGCACCTCTGACCGGTTGGCCGTTCTCAATTACGTTTTCGGTGACCAGTTGGGACAGTTCTCGGGACGCATCAAGTCTGCTTTGGATCTGGTCGAGATGGAGCAGCAGTTCGGCGAATTCAAGGTGCGTGTCGTCGAGGTCTGCCCCGACTGCGGTTGGAACCATCTGATCGAGACGTTCATACTAGGGGATGGCCAGCGGCGACGACCACCTCGCCGGCAGCAGACAGTTGAGGACATTTATGGCTGAATCGCAGTCAAACCGGCCCAAGCGTGGGGCCGAGCCGTCGAGCAAGAAGGGGCGCGGCAAGACCACCACCTTGGGCAAAGTCGTGCGCTGGCTGCTGATCGTGATCCTCGCCGGTGCGCTGGCGGTCACGGTTGCGGGCTTCATCTTCTACGAACGCGCCGAACTCCCGGACGTGAACGCCGAGTTCGACACCCAGACCACCCGGCTCTACTTCCGGGACGGCCAGACCGAGCTCGGTCAGCTGGCGGTGCAGAACCGCACGGTCGTCGGCTTCGAGCAGATGCCGCAGTCCATCAAGGACGCCGTCGTCGCTGCCGAGGACCGTACATTCTGGACGAACCAGGGCGTTGACCTCAAGGGCCTGACCAGGGCGGCGTGGGGCATCGTCCGCAACCAGGAAATCGTCGGTGGCGGCTCCACCATCACCCAGCAGTACATCAAGATCCGCTACCTGACCAGTGAACAGACCCTGACTCGCAAGCTGAACGAACTGGCTCTGGCCGTCAAGATGAACAAGGCGGAAACCAAGGAGGACGTGCTCAGCGGCTACCTCAACACGATCTACTTCGGACGCGGCGCCTACGGTATCCAGGCGGCGGCCGACTCGTTCTTCGGCGTCGACGCCGCGGACTTGACGCTGCCGCAGTCGGTGGCGTTGGCGGCCGTCATCAACCAGCCGTCCGCACTCGATCCGGCCAATGGTGAGCAGGCGCGGCAGGCATTGCTGGAGCGCTACAACTACGTCCTGGACGGCATGGTCGAACTGGGCACGATCACCCAGGCAGATCACGACGAGTACTACAACCAGTTGCCCGAATTCCCTGACATCTCGTCCGACAACGTCTACGGCGGCCCGAACGGCTTCCTGATCAAGATGGCCACCGACGAGTTGGAGGCGAACGGGTTCACCCCTGAGCAGATCAACGGTGGCGGCCTGACCATCATCACCACCATCGACTACGAAATGCAGCAGGCAGCGGTCGACGCCGCGCAGTCCACCATCGCCGAGGCGGTCGCCAACGGCCGCCCCGATGCCGATCCGAACGGTCTGCACGCCGGCTTGGCTTCCATCGAGGTCGGCACCGGCCAGATCCTGGCCCTCTACGGGGGCGCCGACTACGTCAGCAACTCCCGCAACTGGGCCACCACGCCGCGCTATGCCGCGTCCACCTTCAAGGTCTGGGGGGCGGTGGCCGGGCTGCGCAACGGCTTCGGGCTGCAGTCGACGCTGCAGGGCAGCACCTACACTCCGACGGGCGACACCGTGCCGGTGCACAACGACTCCGGCTACAACTACGGAACGGTGACCCTGCTGAAGTCGATCACCGACTCCATCAACACCGCCTTCGTCGACCTGGTCTCCCGCATCCCCAACGGAACCGAGGAACTGATCCGGGCTGCGAACGACGGCGGCCTTCCTGAGGACCCCTCATGGGCGCCACAGGCCAACCGCATGGTGCTGGGTGAGGGTGAGGTCACTGCGCTCGACAACGCCACCGGCTTCGCCACGCTGGCCAACAACGGCGTCCGCAACGAAACCCACATCGTCGCTGAAGTGCGCGACGCCAATGGCAACGTGATCCACAGCGGCAACACCGAAGGTGAGCGCACCATCGAGGAGGACGTCACCCGCGACCTCACCTATGCGCTGTCGCAGGCGGTGGCCGGTTCCACCTCCAACGCGGTCGGTGGCAGGGCGGTAGCCGGCAAGACCGGCACCGAGGGCGTCCAGGTCGGCTTGCAGCAGGGTGTTTCCGAGACGCTCACCAGGGCGGCCTGGCTGGTCGGTTACACCAAGCAGATCGCCACCTCGGTGGTGATGGTGGCCGGCGACGCCGGCAACGACAACCTCGATGTCTATGGGCCTGGCGGCTCCACCTTCTACGGTGCCGGGTATCCGACGCAGGTCTGGAACGCCTACATGGCTAGGGCGGTTGACGGTATGGAGTACCTGCCGTTCGACGCACCCGCCAACATCCAGCCGACCGTGAAGAACACCCTGCCGGCCGCCTCGGCAACCCCGCAGGCGCCGTCGTCCACTCAGGATGAGCCGACCTCCGAGGCGCCCGCCACCACAGTCGAGGCGACCACCGAGGCGCCCATCACCCAAGGGCCGCCCACCACTGAACCGCCGACCGGCACGCTGGCACCGCCGACCACCGAGGCGCCGGCCGCCACGGCACCGGCCGGTTGGCCGTCGGGCGTGCCATGGCCGGGCGGAGGCCGACCCAGCTGAGCGTGGCAGCATCCGGGTGATGCGGCACAATGGCGGGGTGAGCGCACCGGCCGACCTGACGTACCGCGTGGGCGGCAACGTCGGTCGGCGGGCCCGCCGGTCCGGTTTCTGGTTCAATCCGGTGATCTGGTCACTGCTGGCCGCGACCGCCACCTGGCTGGTGGTCATCGGTCGGCAGATACCTTGCCGACCGACCGCGGACGGCTTCCCGAACGCGTTCCTGCGGCTGTGCTACAGCGACATCCCGATCCTGTACCTGGGACGCGGCATCAGCACAGGGGCGGGCTTCTACACCGAGGTGCCACTGGAGTACCCGGTTCTCATCGGCTATTTCATGGCCGCCGCGCGGGCCGTCACCGGGATCCTCGGTGGCCACGTCTCGCCGGAGGCAACCTTCGACCAGCAGGTGGCGGCGTCCCAGATCTTCTTCCAAGTCACCGCGGTCGCGCTGTTCGTCTGCTTCCTGGTGACCGTGGTGGTGCACCTGCAGTTGGGGGGCCCGCCGCGGGCCTGGGACGCGTTGCTGATCGCCGCGTCCCCGGTGGTAATGGCGAACGCCTTGATCAACTGGGATCTGCTAGCGGTGATGCTGACAGCGCTAGGCCTGCTGGCTTGGCAGCGCCGCAATCCGGTGATCGCGGGCGGCATCCTCGGGCTAGCGTTTGCGGCGAAGTTCTATCCGATCCTGGTCCTGGTGGCCATCACGCTGCTGTGCGTGAGGGCTGGCCGCCACCGAGTCATCGGCCAGGTTTGGCTCGCTGCCTTGTTGGCGTGGTCGGTGGTCAACCTGCCCATCATGGTCGCTGCGTGGGACGGCTGGTCGCAGTTCTGGACCAAGAACGCAGATCGGGGCGCCGACCTGGGGTCGATCTGGTACGTCCTGGGGTTGGTGGGCCTGCCGGTCCCGGCGGTCTCAGCGATCGCGTTCGTCTGCATGGCCGCAGGCGGGATCGCGCTCATCTGGCTGGTGCTGAAAGCACCACGGCGTCCCCGATTGGGGCAGGTCGCGTTGCTGCTGCTGGTGGTCTTCCTCGTCTTCAACAAGGTCTACTCACCGCAGTACGCGCTGTGGCTGCTGCCGCTGGTGGTGCTGGCCAGGCCGAAGCTGTTCGACGTGTCGGTCTGGACGGCCGGTGAGATCGTCTACTTCGTGTCCATCTGGGGATTCCTGCACGGCGCCCTCGGACCGGGCAAGAACGCGGAATGGGCCTACTGGGTGGCAGTGATGCTGCGTATCTTCGCCCAACTGTGGTTCGCGCTGCGGGTGGTCGAAGACATCATGAAGCCCTGGGAAGATCCGGTACGACAGCCCATGGTGGATGACCCGATCGGCGGCGTGCTGAATCACGCCCCGGACGCCGGTTGGGTGGCCTTGCTCGAGGCGTCCCGGGCGAGACGGACGCCGGTGCCGTGAGCGCCACCTCGACGCGGGGGGACGCCCGAGTGGTGGTGATCACCTGGCTGGCCACCCGCGCGGTCCTGCTGCTGGTCGCCCGACAGGTGATGGCCGACACCGGATCGTCGCTGACCCAGGTCTTGTCGCAGTGGGACGTCGCCCACTACCTGACGATCGCCGAGCACGGCTACCGTGACCCGCTCGATGTCGCCTTCTTCCCCGGACTGCCGTTGCTGATGCGGCTGTTGGCGGCGTTCGGCGTCCCGATGGTGCTGGGCGCCGCCGCGTTGGCGCAGCTGGCGTCCGCATTGGCGGCGTGGGCGCTGCACCGGATGGCCGGCCCGTGGGTGGCCAGCCTGTGGCTGCTGGCACCGATGACCGTCTTCACCGCGGTGCCGTACACCGAGCCCTTCTTCTGCGCGGCCGCCTTCTGGGCCTGGCAGCGTGGCCTGGCCGGACGCTGGGGCCAGGCGGCGGCACTGGCGGGGGTGGCCTGCGCGTTCCGGATCTCCGGCCTTTTTCTGGTGGCCGCGCTCGGCATCATGATCCTGGTCGAGCAGGATCGACGGTTCCGGGAGCGCATGCGGGACGCCCTGTGGCTGCTGGTGCCGGTCGCGGTGCTGGGCCTCTACGCGGTCTTCCTCCACCAGCAAACCGGCTCGTGGACGGCTTGGTACACCGCCCAGGGCGCCGGCTGGCAGCGGAACCTGTCGTGGCCGTGGGACGCGTTGGCGGCGACGTTGCCGCTGACTGCCGCGTCCCACTGGCCCGGACGGCCCGAGGTGCCGGTGATGTTCCGCCTCGAGATCGTGTCGGTGGCGCTCGGCTACCTGACGGCCATCTGGTGCCTGTTCCGGCGTCGCTGGGCGGAGTTCACCTGGGTTTTCGTCAGCGTGGTGGCCCTGAGCAGTTCGGGATGGTTCATGTCGGTGAACCGGGCGGTGCTGCTCTGGTTCCCGCTGTTCGCCTTGCTTGCCGGCGTCGTGCGGTGGCGCCCGAAGGGCGGCGGTGCCCGGGCGGCGTGGCGGGTCTTCCTGATCGTGCTCCTGGTGGCCGACTTGGCGGTGATCGCCTGGTGGGGGTGGTTGTTCGGGACGGGGCGCTGGGCGTCCTGACCCCGCTGGCGGCCTGCCTTCAGCGGCCGTCGAAGCCGGCCAGCACGCCGCGTCCAGTTACCGAGGCCGACGCGGCGACGATCGCTTGCTGCAGGGAGGCGGTGAAGTCGCGTCCGTGCGCCAGGTGCGCGATCAGCGCCCCATGCAGCACGTCACCAGCGCCGGTGGTGTCCACGACCTCCACCCGCGGTACCGGGAACTCGCGGGCCTGGTCGGCGATCATGGCCTGCACCGGCTGCGCGCCCCGACTGCGGGCCAACCGCGCAATCCCATAGTCGGCCAGCGCGGCCAGGGCTCGTTCGGGGGGCTGCCCGGGGAAAGCGAAGTCGGCCGAGACCACGGCGATGTCGAGGCGGGGCAGCAGGATCGGTAGGCGTGGCTTCCACGAGCCGCCGTCCAGCACGTGAATCGGAACCGGCTGGGCGGCCAGCGCGACCGAGGCGTCCATCAGGTGGCCGTCGTGCAGCACCACCTCTGCACCGTCGATCACCTCGGACGACGGCAACTCGGCGCCCAGCAGAGCGGCAGCGTTGCGCGAGACCACCGACCGCGCCCCGTCAGGGGTCACCATGATCGTCGAGACCGGCAACTGGTGGTCGGCGGGTGCCAGGTCGACGATCTCGACGTCGGCCAGCCGGGCTCGCACCAGATCGGCCAGGTCGGACGCGCCGAGTGCCGTGACCAGACGTACCCGGCAGCCGAGCCGGGACGCCACACGGGCCGCGTTCGCCGCCGGACCGCCGACGTCATACCAGAACCGGGTCGAGACGACCTTCTCGTTCGGGCCGGGCAGGGCGTCCACCGCCTGCACCAGGTCGAGGGTGGTCAGGCCCACGCAGACAACCAGAGGCGACATGCTGCCATCGTAGGTGGGCACGGGGCGGGTCGAACTGGAGTAGCCTCAACGGCAGCAGCGCGGATCGGGGAGCACGACGGATCGGGAGGGTTTCGATGCGGGCACCGGAGTGGACCAATGAGGTCATCTGGTATGCGATCTACCCGCTCGGCATGGTGGGCGCACCGAAACAGGCCACGGCCGAGACGGGGCCCAGCCATCGGCTCGGGCGGATCGAGGCGTGGCTCGACCACCTGATCGTGCTGGGCTGCAATGGGCTGGCGCTGGGTCCGATCTTCGCGTCCCGCAGCCACGGCTACGACACCCTCGACTACTTCCGGATCGACCCCCGGCTGGGCGACGATGCCGACTTCGATCACCTCGTGCAGGCCTGCCACGACCGGGGCATCCGAGTACTGCTCGATGGGGTCTTCAACCACGTTTCCGCCGACTTCCCGGAGCTGGTCGAGGCGCTTGCAGACCCGAACGCCCTCAACGCAGGCTGGTTCCACATCGACTTCAGCACCAGCCCGCCGACGCGGCTCAACTTCGAAGGCAGCGACGACCTCGTCCGGCTGAACCATGCCAGTCCCGACGTGGTCAAGCTGGTCGGCGACGTGATGACGCATTGGTTGGCGCGCGGCATCGACGGCTGGCGGCTGGACGCCGCCTACGCGGTCGATCCGCAGTTCTGGGCGCAGGTGCTCGACCGGGTTCGTGCCGAGTATCCGCAGGCATTGTTCGTCGGCGAGGTCATCCACACAGATCTGGCCCGGGTGAGCGCCGCCACCGTCGATTCGATCACCGCCTACGAGTTGTGGAAATCGACCTGGAGCGCGATCAATGACCGCAACTTCTTCGAGCTCGATTGGACGATGACCCGCCACGACGAACTGCTTGAGTTGGTGCGGCCGCTGACATTCGTCAGCAACCACGACGTGACCAGGATCATCAGCAAGGTGGGCCCGCAGGGCGCCCTACTGGCGTTGGTGGTGCTGGCCACCGTCGGCGGTATGCCGTCGATCTACTACGGCGACGAGGGCGGGCTGCCCGGCATCAAGTACGAGCGTCCGGGCGGGGACGACGAGGTTCGCCCCGAGATGCCGGCGGCGCCCCTCGACTGGCAGTTGCCGCATCCCGAGATCTGGCAGGCGCATCGCGCCTTGATCGCGCTGCGTCGCAAGCATCCGTGGCTGGTGGACGCCCGGCACGAGGCGGTCAAGGTCGACTCCGAGCGCTACGTCTACAAGATGACCGCCGGGAACCAGTGGCTGCAGGTGGAGCTCGACATGACCAAGGGCTCCGCTGCTGTCGTCCGAGACGCTGCTGGGGAGGCGTACCGCCACTGAATACGCACCCCCTACGACCATTCCCAACAGCACCTCGACTTCGTGCCCTACTACGCGCGGGTCGGTGAGTCCTGGAGCAAGATCGACTACTCGGGGCCGGCTGCGAACTGGATGAAGCCACTCGAAAAGGGCGAATCGGTCGACATCGTCGAGATCGCCGCGAGCTGGTACGTCGACGATCTGCCGCCGATGATGTTCATCAAGGCCAGCCCGAACAGCCACGGCTTCGTGAACCCGCGCGACATCGAGGAGATGTGGCGCGACCAGTTCGATTGGGTCTATCGCGAACTCGACTACGCCACCTTCACCATGACGGTGCACCCGGACGTCTCGGGACGCCCGCAGGTGCTGCTCATGCTGGAGCGGCTGATCGAACACATCAGCGGGCATGACGGGGTCAAGTGGGCGACGTTCAACCAGATCGCCGACGACTTCAGGCGTCGCTACCCGTTCGAGTCGGACGAGCGGCCGGCCGCCTGGTGAGGCTGCAAGCTCGACCAGCGCCGTAGCGTCTCGACGACGGCGCGACGCAGGTTCTGCGGGCCCTGGCGCAGGGCCTGCGCCAGCGGTGTCCCGGGTGGGGTGATGGTCACCAGTTCGACGACTCTGCCGGGCAGGCGTCCTGGTTCGAGGTCGACCCGGCCACCGAAGACGATGACCGGAACACCGGCCCGTTCGGCGTGCTCACAGATCCGCTGAATGGCCTTGCCGTGTGGGGTCTGCTGGTCGACCGAACCCTCTGCGGTGACCAGCAGGTCGGCGAACCCCAACTGCTCGTCCAAGCCGACCAGTTCGGCGACCAGGTCCAGGCCGGGGCGCAGCCGCGCGTCCAGGAAGAATTGCAGTGCCCAGCCGAGCCCGCCTGCGGCGCCCGAGCCGGGCAGCTCGGCAACTCGGGCGGCGTCCTCGCCACAGCAACCCACCAGGCGGGCCAGGATTGCGTCCAGCTCGCAGACATCGTCGGGGCCGGCGCCCTTCTGCGGTCCGTAGACAGCGGAAGCCCCGCTCGGCCCCAGGAGCGGATTGGTGACATCGCAGGCGACCTGCACGCTAACCCGGCCCAACCGCGGGTCGAGACCGGAGGCGTCCACCCTCGCCAACTCGCGCAGGCCGGCGGGTGTCGGCGGGAGTTCGGTGCCTTGCGCGTCGAGGAAACGCACGCCAAGGACGGCCAGCATGCCGGCCCCCGCCTCGTTGGTGGAGCTGCCCCCGATGCCGATCACCAACCGTTCGGCCCCGGCGTCCAGTGCGGCCAACACCAACTGCCCGAGCCCGCGGGTGTCGAACTCGAAGATCCGGCGTTCGGCGGCCGGCACCCGCTCTAGGCCGCTGGTGGCCGCCACATCGAGCACCGCCAGCCGGGGCGCCGTGCCGTCGTCCTGCGGGCCGGTGGCCAAGGCGAACGCCGCGACGTGCCGGGTGCCGCGCTGGTCAGTCACTTCGGTGGCGACCAAGCGGGCGCCGAGTGCCGCGGCAACCGCGTCGGTGAAGCCCTCGCCGCCGTCGGCGATCGGCAGTTCGACCGTGGTGGCCGCTTCGAGCACCTCCCGGACTCCGGACGCCATCACCGCGGCGGCCTGCCGGGCTGTCATCGATCCCTTGAACGAATCCGGGGCGCAGACGACATACATTTCCGGGCCTCAGCTGCGAGAGACGAGATCTTTGTACTGCGGGTGCTCTGCGATGTACGAGGCCGTGAACGGGCAAAGCGGCAAAACCTTGCGTCCGCTCGCCCGCACATCATCGAGCGCGAACTCGGTCAGCTGGCTCGCCAAGCCGCGATTGCGATACCGCGGTGGCGTCCCGGTGTGGGTGATGGTGAGTACGTCGCCATCGACGAAATAGTCGATCTGGCTGACCATCTCACTGCCTTCCCACGCCTCATAGCGAAAGGCGCCGGCGTTGTGGTGCAGCTCCAGGTCTGCCATGGTCGTTTCCTTCCTGTCAGGCAAGCAGAACGCTGCCTTGATCGTTGATCTCGTCGGCGTCCATGTCGTCGAACCAGCTGCCGTCGCTTCCGAGGTAGCGGAAGTACAAGGTGGTGCCGGGATGGCAGACCACGGTGGTGCTCAGCGTGCCGTCCGGTCGCCGAATCAGCGGGTGCCGGTAGGGCTGCCAATCATTGAAGTTGCCGACCACGCTGATGGGCGCGCCGGCGACGTTGGACGGCAGGATAAACGTCACGGTGACCAAGCCGTCGTTCGTCTGCTTGCGGATCAAGATGACCTCCGTGCGCTGGGATGATCGCCACGTTAGAGGACGGGTGAAGGCGCGCCGGGATACTTCCGCACGGTGAGACCGGTCGGCGCTAGACGGCTTGGGTGCGTAGGTATCGCCCGAAGTGCGGAACGGTGAACGCGACCCGGCCACGTTCGCACGCGTAGACCAGTCCCTTCTTCAGCAGGGCGTCGCGGGCGGGGGAGAGGGACTGCGGCGTCCGGCCCAGGTGCTCGGCCACCGAACTGGTCGGGACGCCGACCCCTGGGTCGTCAAGCTCATCTTGGGCGCCCAGCTCCGCCATCGCCCTCAAATATTCGCGTTCCGCGGGTGTCGCCCGCTCGTAGCGGCTGCCGAAGAAGCCCACGGCGAGTTCCGCCTCGGCCTCGGGCACGGCCACGGCCGCGTCGTCGGCGGTGATCGGGGAGACGGGGGCGAGGTCCCAGGCCACCTTGCCATAGGCTTGGATGAAGTAGGGGTAACCGCTGGTCACCCGGTACATCGCCGCCAGCGCGTCCGGCGTGAACTCGGCGTCCTCGTCGTTGGCCGGCACCTGCAGGGCCAAGTCGGCGGCCGCCCGGTCGAGCCGGTCGATCCGCTGGTAGCTGAACAGTCGCTCCGAGTAGCTCTTGGATGCGCTGAGCAACGTCGGCAGGTGCGGCAACCCTGCACCGACAACGATCAGCGGCAACCGTTGCTGACTGATCTCGTGGCAGGCCGCGCACATCGCGGACAGGTCTTCGGGACGCAGGTCCTGCATCTCGTCGATGCAGACCGCCACTCCCACCCCTTTGTCGGCGGCCAGCCCCCCGACGTCGGTGAACAGCTCGACCAGGTCGATCTCGATGTCACCGGAATCTGCCCGGCCCGCGGTGGGTGGCGCCGCGATGCCCGGGTTCCAGCGCTCGGCGAGCTTCGCGCGGGGTCCGGCGTCCCGCTCGATGAACGAACGGATGGTGCCCAGTGTGGTGGCGGCGTCCGGGTGGGCGAGTTCGCGCACGGCGGTGTGCAGTGCTGCACCCATCGGACGACGGATGCCCTGGTCGGGTCGGGCCTCGAACTTGCCACTGCCCCAGCCGGCCCGCACCGCCGCCGACCGCAGCGCGTTCAGCAGCACGGTCTTGCCGACTCCGCGCAGCCCGGTGAGGATGATCGACCGTTCGGGACGCCCCCGCGCGATGCGTTCCAGCACCACGTCGAAGGCCCGGAGTTGTTCATCGCGGCCGGCGAGTTCGGGGGGACGCTGCCCGGCGCCCGGGGCGTAGGGGTTGCGGATCGGATCCATGCCGAGAACTGTATTCGCGACTCTAGAAGTTTCCGAAGAGGCGCGCATAGATTGGCATCGGCCAAAAACAATGCGACCGTTCCGCCCGGGACAGCCCGGGTGGAACGGTCGCAATCTGTGGACGCGAAGGCAGCGGTCAGGCAGATGCCGTGACCAGGTCGCGGCTCATCGCCAGGGCGTAGTCGGTGGAATCGAAGCCGGCCACCAGATGCCAGGTGGTGGGGCCGACCTGGACCACACCGGCCAGCCCGGCCTCCTGCAAGGCAGCGGTGTCGACCGACGAGGAGTCCGCCACCTCGACCCGCACCCGGGTCTCGGCGACCGGCTCCACCTTGACGACATTGGTGGTTCCGCCCAAGGCGTCGAGCCACTGCTTGGCCTTGTCCTGTTCCGCAGCGCCGACGGTGAGGTCGGGCACCTGCGCCGGCAACTCTCCCCGAGCCTCGGCCCGCTGCTCCGGCGTGCGGTAGTCGGTGATGACGATCAACACCATGGACACGGTGAAGGCCACCGCGATGGCGATCGCGTAGACCCACATCGGGTCGAAGACCGGGATCGTGAGCAGGGAGGTGAATGCGAACGCCTGGGTCTTCACGCCCTGGAAGGGGGTGCCGAGGATGGCGATGGTCAGGCCGCCAGCGAAACAGCCGACCAGCATGCGCGGGTAGATCCGCTTGAAGCGCAGGTGGATGCCGTACAACGATGGCTCCGAGATGCCGCCCAGCAAGCCGGCCGCGAGCGCACCGGTGGCGGTCTGGCGCATGGTGACGTCCTTATCCCTGATGGACAGGAACAGCACACCGGCGGTGGCGCCGAAGCAGGCGAAGTTCCATGCCCCCATCGGGCCCTGGATGAAGTCGTAGCCCAGCGTCTGGATGTTCACCAGCATGAGCGCGTTCAACGGCCAGTGCAGGCCCAGCGGCACCAGGAACGGGTACAGCATGGGGATGAGCAGCGCGAAGACGAAGGGTGCGTTGGTGTTCATCCAGCTCATGCCCGCGCCCAATCCGTTACCGAGCCAGATGCCGAGCGGGCCGATCAGGAAGGCGGTCACCGGGACCATGATGGCCATCGAGAAGAACGGCACGAAGACCATCTGCACGTTGGCGGGGAAGATCTTCTTCAGCAGCCGGTAGACCAACGCCAGGACCGCCACCATGATCAGCGGCACGAAGACCTGGCCGCCGTACTCGTTCAGCTGCATGGGGATGCCGAAGATGTCGGCGGTGCAGGACTGGGTGCCCAGTGTGGCGTTGGTGACGCAGACGGTGTCGGGGAACCGCGTGGTGTCGGACAGGCTGATGAATTCCGGTGTCATCATTGCCCCCATCACCGCGGCGCCGACCCAGGGGTCGACGTCCAGCTTCTTGGCGGCGTTGTAGGCGATCATGATCGGCAGGAAGTAGAAGACCGCCCGCCACATCGTGTCCACGAAGACCCAGCTGGCGGACTTGTCAGGAGCCCGGAAATCGACGATGCCCAAGGCGTCCATCACAGCAGCGAACGCGATGATCAGCGAGGCACCCAGCAGGATGCCCAAGATCGGGCGGAACGAATCGGAAAGGTACTCGAAGAAGTTGTCCAGCCAGGCCACCTTGCCCCTGGTCTTGGACCGGGCTGCCGCCTTGACATCGGCATCGGAGGACCCCGCGCCCATCTTCTGCATCTCGGGCAGGGCCATGATTTCGTTGTAGAACGTGCCAACGGCGCCACCGACAATGACCTGATACCGATCGCCGGCCTGGGGAACTGCCCCCATCACGCCCTGGATCGACTCGATCTGTTCGGTGTTCACCAGCCCGGCATCGTGCAACTCGAAGCGCAGTCGGGTGGCGCAGTAGGTAAGCGCGACGATGTTCTCGGGCCCGCCGACGCCGCGGACAATCTCACTCGCAGTGGTCATCTTGATCTGTCCTTGTCTTTGAGGCGGTCGCTCAGCCCTCGTCCACCGGGACGAGAGCGCGGACTTCGGCGGGAGTGCTGCACTTGATCGCCTTGGCGGCGAGTGCCTTGCACTGGTCCAGCGAGTAGGCCCGGACGGCCGCCTTGACCGCCGGGATCGCCGGGATGGAACAACTCAACTCGTCAGCACCCAAGCCGACCAGGATCGGCACCGCCTGTGGGTCGGAGGCGACACCGCCGCAGATGCCCAGCCACTTGCCCTTCGCGTGCAAGGCATCGCAGGCCTGGCCGATCAGCTTCAGCACGGCCGGGTTGCAGGGGTCGACCTGGGCCGCCAGCTTGGGGTGGCCGCGGTCCATGGCCAAGGTGTAGCTGGTCAGGTCGTTGGTTCCGACGCTGAAGAAGGCGACATCCTCGGCAGCGAACTGCTCGGCCATCACCCCGACCGACGGCACCTCCATCATGATGCCGACCTTGACGTTGGTGCCGGCCCCGAGGGCGGCAGCCTCCTCGTCCCAGATCTGCTTGGCGAAGCGCCAGTCGTCGATCGTGGCGATCATCGGGAACATCACGAACAGCTCTGCTCCGGCTCCGGCCGCCTTGACGATGGCACGGCACTGGGTGCGCAGCACCTCGGGACGGTCGAAGCCGACCCGCACCCCGCGGACCCCGAGGAAGGGGTTCTCCTCCGCCGGAATGGGCAGGTAGGGCAGTGGCTTGTCGCCGCCCACATCGAGAGTGCGGATCACCAAGGGCTGGCCGGGCTTGAGCGCCTTGGCGATGTCGGTGTACAGCGCGGCCTGTTCTTGCTCGCTGGGCGCACTCTGCCGACCCAGGAAGACGAATTCGCTGCGCAGCAGGCCCACGCCTTCGGCGCCCATGGGCATGGCGTCCTGGGCGTCTTGCAGGCCGCCGATATTGGCCACGACCTGCACCCGATGGCCGTCGATCGTGGTGGCCGGTTCGCCGGCGTGGCTGAGGTCGCGTTTCCGTTTCGCGGCGATCCGACGTTGACGAGTGACGATGTCATCGATCTGGGCGTCGCTGAGGTTCATCTGCAGCGTGCCCTTGCCGCCGTCCAGCACCACCCGGGTGCCGTCGGCGATCGACAGCGCACGCCCCTCGATGCCGGCGACTGCCGGAATGTCCAGTGAGCGGGCGATGATCGCGACGTGGCTACTCGCCCCGCCCGACGTGGTGGCGAACCCGACGACCCGGCTGCGGTCGAGGGTGGCGGTGTCGGAGGGGGTGAGGTCTTCGGCGATCAGGATGGTGTTCTCGGGGATCTCCGGCTTCTCCCGGCGCTGCCCGGTCAGCTCTTCCAGGACGCGCTGGCCGACGTCGCGGACGTCGTTGGCTCGTCCAGCCAAGATCTCGTTCTTCAGCCCGGCCAGCCGGTCGGCGTAGGTCTGGAAGGCGCCACGCCAAGCGAAGGGTGCGCTGTTCCCCTTCTCGATCGCGCTGGAGGCGATGTCGAGCAGATCAGGGTCTTGCAGGATCGTGGCATGCGCGGCGAAGATTGCCGCGTTCTGTTCGTCCGACTCCTTCTCGAGCCGGCTCTGCAACGCCGACAGATCAAGCAGCGCGCGGTCGATCGCCGAGTTGAGCTTGCGTCGCTCCAGGTGCTTGTCGGCCGCGAATTCGGCGAGGACGATGTCCTCGTGATGCAACTGCATCACCTGCCCCACTCCCAGCCCCGGGGAGGCTGCCACACCGAGCAGCAGGTTGGGATCACCGGATCGGGGTGCCTTGGAGACCGGCTCGGGCTCGGCGTCGACCGCCGGCACAGCTGCGGTGTCGGGCCCGCCCAAAGGCAGCGGCGGGCAATCTTCGCCCAAGCCGCTGGTGATTCCCTCGACAACCGCGTCCAGCGCGGCCTCGGCGTCTGGACCGTGCGTCGAGACGATGATCTTGTCGCCACGCGCGACGGCCATCGACATGATCGCCATGATCGACTTCGCGTTGGCCGTGTCGTCGCCTCGCCGAAGCGTGATGTCGGAGTCGAACTGCTTGGCCAGTGCCACCAAAGTCGCCGCCGGCCGGGCGTGCAGGCCGGTCGGGTTGGGGATCAGGACAGCCTCAGAACTGAGCGCGCGCCCGCCGGCGATCGGGCCGGCTTCTGCGGACGCCTGGTCGAGCACGATCTCGGCCACCACATCTTGTCCGGCGGTGACCATGCCGGTCATCGGGGTGAGGCTGCTGATCGCATCGGAGTTGGTGACGACCACCTGGGTCAGCAGGCTCAGGGCCTCCTTGGCGACCGTGTCCAGATCGAAGGCGATCAACTCGTCACCGACGCTGACCTGCTGGCCCGCCTTGACCTTGGCCTGGAATCCCTTGCCACCCATCCGGACGGTGTCGAGGCCGATGTGCAGCAAGACCTCCAGTCCGTCTGCGGAGCGGATGGTCACCGCGTGCTTGGCCGGCTGGACGTTGACGACTTCTCCGTCGATCGGCGCGAGGAGTACGCCGCTGAGCGGGTCGATGGAAATGCCGTCACCCACCATCTTCTTGGCGAAGACCGGGTCGGGAACCATTTCGATGGGTACCAGGATGCCGGTGAGCGGCGCGATGAGTTGAACTCGAGTGGAGGCCAGTGTTTGTGTCACGAGGCTCTGCCTTCTGTCGGTGAAGGAGCGTTTGAACAGCCGAAAGCCTACTACTAGGCGACTCGCGGGCGTGGCAGGTTTGTGAGGCTTGCGCGCAATCTCTGACGGTCAGCCTGCGGTTCAAGCCGTCGGTTCGATCGTGACCGCCTGCATGACCGGACGCAATCCCATCCACCACTGCTGCCTGGGGCGGCGGTGCAGGCGATCGACGGAGTCCATCATGTGCGCCAGTGGTGAGCAGACGATCTGTGACGCCTGCAACCCCACGTACCAACCCCCGCCCTGCTCCGACGCCAACGCATCGGCGATCTGGTAAAGGCTGCGGCTGACCACCCGGGTGGCCAGCAACCGGTCTGCCGGTGTCGGCTCGGCGCCCTGCTGCACATGCCCGATGATGTGGGTGCGGACGTCATAGGCGCCCCGGCTCGCACCGTCCAGGAGTTGACTGATGAACTCGGTGGTGTACGAATCGGACGCCCGTTCGTTGCGCACCGCCAGGAAGAACCGGCGTCCGGCCGCGAAGCTCTGCTGCAACCAGTTGACGTCGGCGGCCAGTGAGTTCAACTCGATGCCCTCTTCATTGAGGTAGACGCGCTCCGCGCCCCCGGCCAGGCCGCTCATCAAGGCCTGGAAGCCGCAGAAGCGTCCCATCGTCTCGACCACGAACGCCCGCGTGGTCGCCGAACCACTCATCTTGATCTTGTCGATCGCAGACACATTGACGTTCAAGGCGGAATCGGCGCCGACCGACAGTTCGGTGCCGGGCAAGTTGTTGTCGATGGACGTCGGCACCACCACGATCGGGATCTGGAAGGCAGGGTACCGTTCGCGCTCCTCATACATCAGATGGGCGGACTGGTAGGCGTTCCAGCCACCGATCACCAGCAGCGCATCGATGCGGTTGTCCTCCAGCGAACGGGCGATCTTGTACAGGTCCTCCATCGTCGGCACGACTCGTCGCAAGCCCAGCTCGGCCCCGCCGCTGCCACTCCAGCCCTCCACGTCGTCCCAGCTGAGTTCGGCCAACTGACCGTGCTGCAGCCCGGTGAACCCGTTGCGGATGCCGACCATCGTGAAACCGCGGGTGATGCCGAGCCGCACCGCCACCCGGGCCGCAGTGTTCATGCCAGGCGCCAGACCGCCCGCGTGCACGATCGCGATGCGCTTCGCTCCGGGAGGCGGTTCGTAGGCGGCCGGCTGCGACAACTCGTGGAAGACGTCGTACAACTCGTTGAACGACGGGCCTCGAGCAGCCATCGCAGCCGCATAGTCGCCGGCGGCGATCAGTTCGGGGACGCGCTGGGTGTCTTGCACGGCCTGGACGAGGGGCACCCGCACGACATCGTTACCCAAGACGCCGAGCACCTTGGGTTGGCCCGGTGTCGACGGGTGAAGTACCTCGTCCACAGCCTCGTGGCCAAGCCAGGTCGACGCCCAACGGTCGTAGGCGCTCGGCACGCCGCCGCGCTGCACGTGGCCCAAGATGGTGACCCGGGTCTCCTCCTGCAGGCGGTCCGAGATGACGCTGCGCACGTATTCGCTGCTGATCGGGGCGCCGGTCTGATCTGTGGCGCCCTCGGCGACCACGACGATCGAGTCACGACGGCCCCGCGCCCGACCACGCCGCAGGCGCTCGCACATCTGATCCTCCCAGCCCGGGGCAGGCGGGTTCTCGGGGACCAGGACGTAGTCGCAGCCCCCCGCGATGGCCGCCGCGAGCGCCAAGTAGCCGCAGTGCCGACCCATCACCTCCAGGACGAAGCTGCGCTGATGGCTGGCGGCAGTGGACGAGAGCGCGTCCAAGGCGAACAGGATGCGGTGCAGCGCGGTATCGGCGCCGATCGTCGACTCCACGCCCACCAGGTCATTGTCGATGGAGCCCACCAGGCCGGCGATGATCAGATCGTCGTGGGCCGCGGCCAGTTCGGCCGGCGCCTCGCCGTTGGCCACCAACTCGGCCAGCAGGTCGGGCCACTCGTCCCGGAACCGGTTGAGTCCGGTGAGGCTGCCGTCGCCACCGATGACCACCAGCCGGTCGATGCCACGCTCCAGCAGGTTGCGGGCGGCCTTCAGCCGGCCCTCCCGGGTGCGGAACTGCGTCGAGCGGAACGTGCCTATCACGGTGCCGCCGCGACCCAGGATCGCCGCCACGTCGTCCCAGCCGAACCGCCGGATGCCGGCGCCGCCGTCGATCATGCCCTGGTAGCCCTCGAAGATGGCGTAGACCTCGGCGCCGCGGCTGATCGCGGTGCGCACCACCGCCCGCACCGCGGCGTTCATGCCTTGGGCGTCACCGCCCGAGGTGAGTACGCCGATCCTGACTGGTGCTCCGCCCGCCTGCTGGTTGCTCATTGGTCACCTCGAGTTCGCCTTTGAATAGGCTCAAGCCTAGGACGGCGGTCGCTGCTTGGTGAGCTGTCGCAGGTCAATTGGACGCCAAGCCGACCATGCTCTGCCGGCTCACCGTGATGATCTGGCGCTAGGGACGGTCGAAGACCAGAATCACGAAGATGTGGATCATCGCGTCAGCCGACGCGGTGCAGCCAGCCGTGGAGGTCGGGCTCGGT
>ERZ1645187.1030-NODE-1030-length-26339-cov-8.212373_pt1 | contig 26339 bp, 34 predicted proteins | sample MGYA00575352_ERZ1645187 | MGnify/ENA primary metagenome ERZ1645187 (study PRJEB40837, sample SAMN11349314) | freshwater sediment metagenome | isolation source: river sediment | host: Sediment | place: India: Wazaribad , New Delhi | collected 2017-02-21 ...
CCGGCGAACACGGCGATGGCCACGCCGAAGTTACACCACGCTGTGGGACGCGATCGGTTCTCGTCCCGGAGCTTCGCCCGGGCGACGTCGTCGTAATGGACAATCTGTCGAGCCATAAAGGCCCCAACGTCCAAGCCATGATCGAGGCCGTCGGAGCCGAGCTGCGCTACCTGCCGCCCTACAGCCCCGACTTCAATCCGATCGAGAACGCCTTCGCAAAGCTCAAGGCGCATCTGCGCAAGGCGGCTGAAAGAACCCTCCACGGCCTGTGGAGCGCGATAGGACGCATCATCGACCTCTTCACCCCCGCCGAATGCGCCAACTATTTCGCCGCCGCAGGATACGATGCAACGTGATCGGCTAACGCTCTAGATATCGGACTGTGGTCTCAATTTTTGAGTGACCCAACAGGATTTGCACCGCCCGGAGGTTGCCGGTCTTCTAATAGATCAGCGCGGCTTTGGTTCTGCGTAGGGAATGCGTGCCGTAATCCTCCTTCGGCAATCCCGCTGCTTCAGTCCACTCATCGACAAGCCGCGCATACTGCCGGGTGCTAAGGTGGGCCGACCTATTGCAGCGGCTGGGGAAAACATAATCATCCAGCGTGCCGCCGCGTCGATTCAACCAAGCGAGCAGACTTGATCGCGCCGGCTCCACGATTTCGAATTGTACGGGCTTTCCAGTTTTTTGCTGAACTACAACAGCGCGATGCTTCACTTGGCCGGCGCTGATCAAGTCGCCAATCCGAAGCTTGACCACATCGCAGCCGCGCAGCTTGCTGTCGATCGCGAGATCTAGCTGCGCCCGGTCGCGAACCCTATGTTCGTGATCGAGAAAGAAGCGCATCGCCCAGACCTGCTTCTGTTTGAACGCCTTCTTTGCTCCGACAAGGCGCCCGGCGTTCCAGGGGAGTTGATCATCGTATCGAGGGTCATAGTGCGCACGTCCCATGATCGCTCTCCCTTTTCGCCGATCCATTCGGCGAGGAGATTGATCATGTCAGTCCTGCTGCACGGTCCAGGGATTGATCACTTTCAGGCCGGCGGCATGGAAGGCGCTTGTGTCCCGCGATGCGACGGCGAACCCATGCGCGTCGGCGATCGCGGCGATGTAGCCATCCGGCGTGGGGAAGCCCTTTCCCGCTGAGCGCGCCTTGACGGCGAGATCGGCGTAGCGCCGCGCGGCGTTGGCGTCGAAGGGCAGGATACGCGGCCCGAACAAGTCCAGCACGCCTTCGAGCGCGGCGGCCAGGTTGCTCTTGCGCTTGCCGCCCGGCAATGCGCCGACGCCGAACAAAAGTTCCGCCACGGTGACGCTGGAGAGGAATAATGTCTCCGCCGTTTGTTCATCCAACCAGTCACGGACGGAAGGATCTGGCTCAGGCTTCATCGCCTCCGAGACGACATTGGTGTCGAGCAGGATCATCAAAATCGCCCAAACGTTCAAATTTTCATGGGCTCGGCGGGGCGGGCGTCGGAAACATGTTCGAGCGCTTCGACATCCGCATTGGTGAGGCCGATCTTCCGGCTAGCCTGCGATAGGGCCGTCCCGAGGCGAAGCCGGTTTTGGGGGCGAACGGCGGCCTCAAGAATCGCGCGCATTTCGGATTCCGCGCTGCGATTGTGCTGCGCCGCGCGGACCTTCAGGGCGCGATGGGTTTCTTCGGAGAGGTTGCGAATGGTGACGGCGGCCATGATGGCGACCTCCGTAAGAAGATTGCGGTGCTATCAATATACGATGAGTGCTATCATATTTCAATGGTGGTGGAGCCAAGGCTGCGATCGTGGTCCGTCGCGTCCGACACTGAACACTCAGCGCGTATGGTGATCCCGGGGCTCGTCAACATGGGCGAATGACAGCTTTCTTGGCGTACCCGCTCGAGACACGCCATTCCGCTCCCCACCCCAAAGTCGCCGCCGCCTTGATCGTCACGTAGTCTCAGCCGGCCGCCCACCCGAATTTCTTCATCACCTCGGCGGTTTCAACGACCGCTGCATTTGCGGGGGACAGCTCCCGGATCGCCTTGATCGACGCGTCGTTCTCGGCCTGGAGCGTAGCCTGCAATGCGGCGACCGACACTTTGCGCTTGAGCTCGATGGCAGACGGCGGCCGAGGCCCTGTACTCTGCCCCTCTTCCGCCGCTTTCAAATCCTGATGGACGTCTTCAGCAGACTCCAAATCCGGCAGCACACCGAGTGCCTCGCCCCCGTTTGTGTCCAACGCTGCTGCTGACTTCGGCCCCTCGCTCGGTTTTGCATTTGCAGGCGCCGCCTGCGCCGAGAGTTGAGCTTCGGGCGCCGGCGTGGCGCGCTGACCGCTCTCGATCGTCGCGACGACCTGATCGGGCGCCACGACTGCGTTCTCTTCCATAGGGTCCGGGGTGACCACCTGCCGCGCAAGTGAGATCTCGTCGAACGCCGCGCTCGCCCCGACCTTCGTCGTCCCGACCTCCGCAAACGGTTCTCTCGCCAACGCTTGCGCGTCGCTCCATCGTGGCAATTGCGGGACCTTGAGTCGCCTCCCGTCAAACGCCTTCACCGCCGCGCGAAACACGCCGTCCTTGAAGTAGAGAGCTTTGGTCAGTTCGAATCCCGGCGTGTTGGGAATGAGCAGGATCGCCTTCGTAGGGTCGAGCATCCGCAGCTCTTCCGGGCTCATCAACGGGCGTTCCTGATAGCTGACGCTCTTGTCGCGACCCGAGAACACGCCCTGGTTCGCCCGGATGATGGGAGTGCGAATCTCCGCCGTGGTCGCTCCCAGCATCTCCGAGACATATTGCGACGTCTCCAGATCGTTGATGCGGATGAAAAGCTTCACCTGGCAGGCCGAGACGGTGGTGATCCGCACCGGCTTTCCGTAAACCTCGTCGAGCTGTCCGAGATCCTGGAGTATCAGGACCATGCGAAAACTATAGCCGAGATTGATCGTCAGCTTGGAGACCAGCGCGTCCATGCGGCCGAGCTGGCGGAACTCGTCGATCATGACGAGAACCTTGTGAGGCTCGTCGGCGCCGGGCATCGCCGCCATCATCAAGTCGTGGATTTGCTGAACCAGAATCTTGATGATCGGCCGATAGACGTCGAGCTGGGCCACCGAGCAGCCGATGAAGATCGCCATCGGCGTGCGGCGCAATTCACGAATGTCGAAATCGCTTGTCGCCGTGACGGCGGCGATCAGATCGCTCGTCCATGGATTGAGCGCGGCCGTGACGTTGAACAAGGCGCTGTTGCGCGTCTCCGGCTCCAGGGCGATGAACTGGTTGAAGCCTTGCGCGATCCACGCCGGCAATCCGTCCGCCTCGCCGTCGACAATGCTCTTCAAGACCTTGCGGAAGTCCTGGCCCGTCGCCGTCAGAAGGGTCACGGCGCGCATGTGGCGACGCCCTTCATAACGCGAAGAGGCGACGACATAACCGATCATCGCCGAGAGAAGCTGACGCGCCGCGCGCGACCAGATTTCCGAACTGCCGACGCCCTCAGGCACTATGAAGGACGCCACGACGTTGCAGTCCGTCGGCATCCGTTCGTCGCGGCGGATGAAGTCGAGGGGATTGTAGCGATGGGAGTCGCGCTCGCCCGGCGAGAACATAAAGACGCGATCGCCGAGGTTCTGGCGATAAGCGCCGAACGCCTCGAAATTCTCGCGCTTGGGATCGAACCAGACGCTCGACCCTCGCCACAGAAAGCCGTTGGGAATGACAAAGCTGACGCCCTTTCCCGACCGTGTCGGGCCAACGACGAGAACATGGGAGGGATCGTCGGAATGGAGCAGGGCGCCGTTCAGCCATCCAAGCGCGAGCCCGCCCTTCCCGGTCAGCCCCTTGCGCTCCGCGTCGAGAATGGTCCCGAACCGCGCGTCGCCGAACGGCATCGGCTTGCGCAAGGCGAGCCGCACGAGGGCCATCGCGCCAGCGAGCGCCATCACGACGCCGGCCGCGATCAAGCCGCGCATAGCGGCTTCCGCCTGCGTCGCGGGATAGGCCAGACGCGCCGAGAAATGGTTCCAGCCGATGAAGAGCGCGCGCCAGTCGCGCGCCGCGTTCTGCGCTTTCAGCAGGTCGAAACGCGCGGCGCCCTCGCCCGGCATCGCCGGCTTCCAGCGCGCGGCGACCGTCAACTCATAGGCGAGCGTCCAAAGCAGGAAGAACGCGATGAGCGCGAACAGCGCGACGACGAGTCTAACGGACCATGCGCGCGACATTCTGGCCTCTGCGATGCTTCCAGTCGGCCATGCGGGAGAAATACACCGCCGACGTTCCACGCCAGCCGCCGACGCGGCTTTGCTGGATCACAATCGGCAGGACCGAGCGGATGTAGTCGACGATCTCATCCTTGCGCAGCCCGAGCCCGGCCTGCATCACCATCAACGCCAACTGGTCGAAGGCGCCCGAGGGACTGTCGGCGTGAACGGTCGAGATCGACCCCGGATGGCCGGTGTTGATCGCGCGCAGAAACGAGTAAGCCTCGCTCCCGCGTATTTCTCCGAGGAAGATCCGATCCGGGCGAAGACGCATCGCCGCCTGCAAGAGGCTTTCGATCGTCACGCGAGCCTGACCCTGATCGCCCTTGGAGGCGACGAGGGGCAAAAAGTTTGGTTGCAGCGGCTTGACCTCGCGCGTGTCCTCGATGGTGACGATCCGCTCCTCAAGTGGAACATCTTTGAGGATCGCGTTGAGGAACGTGGTCTTACCCGACGACGTGCCGCCCGACAGCAGGATCGAATAGCGACTGCGCACCGCCAGGCGAATGAACTCCTCGACGCGGCCGGCGTCGAGATGTTCACAAAGCCGGACATCGGTGTCCGACAATTCGTCCGGGTCGTGAACCCGCATCTGGTCGAACGCCCCCATCCGCCGATAGTCGTCGAGCGACAGGTCCTTGAGGACCTGCTTTCGAATGGCGAAGGCGCCGCCGCTCTGCGCGGCCGGCGGCAACACGCCCTGGTAGCGCTCGCCATTCGGAAGCGCGGCGGACAAGAGCGGGTTCTCGGAATTGACCGCCTGATCCGAGAAGGCGGCGATGCGCTCCGCCATATGACGGATCGCCTCGACGGTCAGAGCTGGAAGCTCGACGCGCCGCATGTCGGACTCGCCGGCCACCTCGACCCAAAGCAGGCCCGGTCCATTGGCGCAAATCTCGACGACGCTTGCATCGTCGAGCCACGGCCGGATCGGGGCGAGCGCCTTATCGAGAAAGACCGTTTGCCGCGCGCCGTTCACGCTTCAACTCCCTTAGCGCCTCCTTGACCGGATCGGGATAGAGACCGGAGAAATCAAGGTCACGTTTCACAAAGACGATGATCGGCGCACCCTGATCGACATAGATCGTCGGCGGGATTTTGATCGAGTCCTTCAACGCCTCCTGCGCGATGTTCGTCAGGCTTTGCGAGATTTGCTGCGCGCCGATCTGGCGCGCCTGCATCACGGATTGGTTGGCTTGCGTCTGGGTCTGCGTGGTCTGACCAGTGAGGGGATCATAGGTCGAAACCGTCGTCGTCTGGCCGTTGTTGCGCTGACCAAGCCCCGCGATGAACTGCGCCGCGCCGCCGACAAGCGACAGCATGACCGACGAACCGAACTTTTCGAGATAGTGCTTGTCGACGAAGCCCGTCATGCCGGCGCGGCCGAGTTCGTCCGCCCCGATCGAACCAAGATCGACCGACACGCCGTCCGGGCGCAGCATCCTCGTCCAGACGATGAACACACGCGTCTGGCCGGTCGCGAGACCGCTCTTGTATTCGCCGATCAGACGCGTCCCCATCGGAATGAGAACGCGTCGACCATCGAACGACCACACGTCCTGCGACGTGACCGCCCGGACCATTCCCGGCAGGTCGCTTTGCAGCGCCGTTTCAAGAACGCCGGGGATCAGGGTTCCTTGCGCCACGAGCGCGTCAACGCGTTCGTTCCTGGTCGCCTTGGAAACATCGACCCGTCCCCGAGAAGCCTGCGCGAGAAACCTGCGATTTGGGTCGTCCTCCCGGACGACCGTGTTCGCGGCGTCGTTCGCCGCCTTGGCTTCGTCGAGAGACATGCCGGTTCCGCCGGTTCCACCGCCGTCGGTCACCATCTGCCCGGCGCGCAGCCGCTCCCAGCGGCGCCGCTCCTCCTCAGCCAGACGCTGACGCTCCAGCTCGGCGAGGCGACGCGCTTCGGCGTCGTCGCGCGCAACTTGCGGCGGCGAAATCGGCGCCACTGGCGCAGGAGGAGCCGCGATCGTCGCCGGCGGCGGGACAGGCGCGGGCGGGACGACGGGTTCCGGCGCCGGCGGCACGACGATCAGGCCGGGATCGAGCTGCGTGCGTGCGGGCTCGACCTGCGGTCCCGGAAACGGCGTCGTGCTGAACTCGTCATTGTTCCGTTCCGTCAGCGACCGGGACGGCTTGGGCGACAGGCCAGAATAGAGCATGAGCCCGGCGACCGCGAGCGCGCCGCCGATCGAGACGACCTTGATCGTCGTCCCGAGCGCGCCACCGCGCGCGGCGACCACGGTCGCGCCTTCAAGTTCGAGCTGCCGATATTCATTTGGAGATGGCATCGCCGTTCACTCCCGCCCGCGCGACGCGGTTCCTGGCCGGCTCGCCGACGCGCTGAGGCGCGTAGGGTTCAAGTCCGGTTGGTTCGTTCAAATCGTTCAGGCGCAAGTTGAAGACGCAGGTCACCTCTTCACCGCTGCGCAAGGTCCATTGGAAATTCACCTTGTCGACGACGACGTATTCGCCCTCACGATGATGATTGACGAGGCTTTCGTTGCGTTCGCCATCGACGGAGAAGATCGCCGGCGTCGACGACTCGAAGCGAAACCACGTCTTCTTTCCGTCGTCGAACACCGCCACGGGCTTGTTCGCCGTCGACCCTTTGTAGGCGTAACGACTGTTGGCGTTTGCGACGTCGAGTTGCTGGCGAAGGGGCTGGCTTGCCCGCTCCTTCGCCGCGTCGAGCAGTTTCTTGTCCGCCTCATCCTCGGGGTAACGAAAGACGACCTTGAAGACCTGGCTCTTGACCGGCCGGAACGCCGCGCGCAGCACGAACACATAGCTGCGCTTCGACGTCAGAACGTTCAAATTCGCGTTCGCGTTTTTCTCGACCGGCTTCACAAACAGCACGTTGCCGCGCTTGTTGGGTTCGACCTTCCACGCCATCGCGTCGCCGGCGGCGAGGGTCTCGATCTTCTCGTCGTCCTGAAAAACGATCATGGTCGACGCCCCGTAGGAGGCGTCGATCACCACGACCTCATCGGCGTTGTAGCTGACGAAGCGGATGCGTGGGTCGAGGCGCCCCGAACGCGGCGTCGATTCCGCGAAGGCAAGGCCCGGCAGAAGCGCCAGAAGTCCGGCGAGAGCGAGAAGGCGCGGCCTCATTGCGGCCTCTCCCCCGAGCCCGGCACGGCCGGCGCCGCCCCGCCCGCCGCGCCGGGCGACGGGGCGGTCTCTTGGTCGCGCCGGTATTCGGTGACCTGAAAGCCAAGCGGGTTCGAAAACCGATACTCGTTTTTCGCGGGCGTCGAGGTGTAGCGGAAGCGCAGCAACGACACCCAGTTTCGCGTCACGATGTTGGTCTGGGATTTTTCGTCCGTCGAGAACCGCACCAGCGCCGTGCGCGGATTGGGAAAGGTCACAGACTTGACGTTCACCGCCACGGTCGCGTTTCGGCCCAGGATTTTGATGGGATTGCGCGGGTTGGCCGGGCTGTAGAGTTCCGTCAGATCGCGCGCCGCCGCGCCCGTCGAGAGAAGTTGGGCGAGATCAAAATTGTCCTTCACGCCCTTGGGGTCATAGGTCTCGCGCGCCTTGACGTAGCGCACGACGTCAAACGACGCGACGGCTTCGTCCTGAGTCAGCGGGCCTTCGGCGACCGGCCGCTTGACCTCGACGAAGCCGGACGATTTGTCGACAACGACCATATAGGGCTCATACGTCTTGAGCGGCAGCGCCAGCACCAGCGCGCCGAGCGCGCCGGCCGCGATCAGGCTCATCACGCCGGCCACGACCCAGGCGAGGGACCGAGACCAGCGGTTGCGGCGCGCGATGTCGTTCTCCCAGGTCACGCCCTCGCGGTAGTAGCGTTGGGCGGACTCCGAGTCCGACGCGCCTTGCGGGGCGACCGCATCCGTCATTTTCCTGAACATTTGACCCCGTGCCGCGCTTTACGCGGTCCCCGACAGTTTTTTCGCCAACGCCTTGTATTCAGGCGTTTGTTGATAAGAGTCGCGCGCCGCTCCGACGCGAGCGCGCGAACGCGCGTCGAGCCGTTCGCTGCGCGACAAAGTGCCGGTCGCGTCGCGATAGCGCCGCGCCAAAGCACTCCCACCCGCACGCCCACCCGCACGCAACAAGCCGCTCGCCGGCGAGAAAAACTGCCCCGGCGTCAAAGCCTGAATCGGCATTCCACCGGCCAAACTCGCGGCGACGCCAGTGATCTGCGTCAGCAACAAAAATCCGATCAATGCGATCAGGATCAGCGGCGCCATCTCCGTCCATGTCGTCGAGAACTGGCTCGCGCTCTGGTTCACCGCATCAAAATAGGTCTGCGTGATCGAAACGAAGAAGGCGACAAAGGCGTAAACCAGAACCTGAACGAAGAAGTATTGAACGACCAGCGTCAGCCAGCCGTTAAAGAACCGTGTGGTGAACCCGAACAGCAGCATGACGATGAAGATCGGCGCCAGCGCCAGCAGCAGCCACATGAAGATCTTCGACAGGATGATGAGAAAGACCGCGAAGCCGATCAGGAGCGCCACCGTCACGTAGACGACCATGCCGATGAGATAGCCGCCAAAGTTGAGAACGCCGAGATTCTTGATGAAGGCGGCGACCGAGGCGGACGTCGTGACCCACATATTTTGAAGGGCGTTCTGCACGCCGTTCGCGGTCGAGAGATTGGCGCTTGCGCCCGTCGCATTCGCGCTGACCGTCGAGAGCAGCGAGTTGCCGATCGCCGAGGGGCCATCGTTCGTGAGGCTGTAGACATAGACCTGGAAATCGCCCCACCCCGTCGCCAGCGCATAGATCGCGAATGCACGCAGCAGTCGAAAGGCATACTCCGCAGGTCCGCCGCTCGCCGTCCCGCTCCAGATGCCGAACCCCCAGAAAATCACATAGAGCGTCAGCAGCAGCCCCGCCACGCTTGTCGTCCCGCCCGCCGTCAACGCCTGCGCGAGCGACTGATACGCCTGCGACACAAAGTTCGTTCCGAACGCGTCGACGCTGGACAGGAGGGCGGTGACGGAGAAGTTCATCGTCGCCTCACTCGTTGATCGGGCGCAGCGGCCCGCACTCGTGCGCGCCGGCGCGCGTCGAGAACGGGCCGGCGGCAAGGTCGGGCTCCGGCGCGTAGGCGAGCGGGGCGACGTCCGCGTCCTCGCGTGCGCAAGGCGCCTTCATGGGCTTGTAGGCGCAGCCCGCCGTCGCCGCCACGAGGGCGAGCGCCGGAAGCATTTTCACAAATGCCCGGATTGATGCGAACGTGCTCATTGCGGATTGAACGTCATGGCGCGCGAGGCCGACGAGATTGCGGAAATCCGGTCGAGATTGGCCTGATTGGCGGCCGCGACGTTGTTGTTCAACACGCCGATCATCTCGTTGACCGTCTGCCCGGTCTGGACCTGAATCTGCGAATTCTGATCGACGCTCGCCTTGAGATCGGAGGCCGTGCCGATCTGCGAGGCGCCCGACGTGAAGGCCGAACTGCGGCTGGTCACGGCGCCTTGCGTCGAAGTGACGAGGCCGGCCAGCGTCGCCGCGACGTTCACGGAATTCTGGTAGCTCTGATCGAAGGCCGTCGATTGACCGTTGATCAATCCCGAAATCGTTCTCACGAGCTGAAGACCGTTGATCAGCGAAGAGACGATGTTCTGAGAGCCCGAACCGAGCCCGCCGAACGACAGCGAGCCGCCCGAGATCACCGAGCCCAGCGAGGGCGCTTGCCCCATCGAGAAGCCGGAGCCAAGCGCCATCTGCGCCAGCGACCCGGTGCTGCGGTCGCCGGTCACCGCCTGCAACGTCTGTTGCGTGAACTGCATGATCTGCCTGTCGGCTTCGAGAATTTGCCCCGTCGTCGTCGCGATTTCCTGCGCTTTCGCGAGGTTCGCCGCGTCATTGACCGGCACGCCCTGCGCCATCGCCGCCGTCGCGCTGACTGTCACGGCCAACAAGGCCAGGCTGAGCTTGTTCATCGCATCCTCCTTCACCGGGCTTGATACTGTTGAAGGCCCGCGGACATGTCGGCGGGCGTGAGCCGAAGCTGCTCATGGGTCAGGTAGAAAATGACGTTGCCGTAGCTGTCGACAAAGCGTCGCGAGACGCAGCCCGCGTCAGGACTCACGCCGTAGTCGGTGGTCGAGCACGCCGCCGGCCGGCACGGATCGCGCTGCGTTCCGTGTCCGAGCGAGCCGACGGGACAATTTTGTCCGCTTCCTCCAACCGGCGAACCCGGCGCGGCGGGAGCGACCATGCCGCCGGCCGCGCGGCTGACGTCGGAATTGCTCGCGAGATTTTGCGCGTTCAGCGCGCGCGTCAGCAAGTTGGCCGTTTGAATCGCGTTGTTCCAACTCAGCGCGATCTGGGTGCGGATCGCGCTGTTTTCGTCGAACGCTTCTTGCACCGTGGTTGTGCGCCCGATCTGGGTCGATGCGGTCTGAAAGGTCTGCTTGTTCGCCTCGACGGCTCCCTCGGTCGCGACTTGACCGCCGATGACGGTCCCCGTCTCGTCGAATCCCATCTGTTCGGACGCGACGCCGGCATTCGATCCGGTTCCGCCGGTCCCGCCCGTCGTCGGCCTGCTCGCGCCGGGCGCGAAATTCTCAATCGCGCTCGCCCCCTGCGACGAGGACCCTGCCGCTCGCGGGTCTTTGACGGCGGAGGCGGCGCCCTTGTTCGGCGTCGTGACGGCGCATTTGACGCCCTTGTTGGCTTTGTTGCGCTCGTCGCCGATCAGCTTGATCTGCGCCTTCTTCGCCTGAATGTCGGCGTTGCGATCAAGCCGCGCTCCGTCGATGATCGGGACGCCGGCGAACGCAGGCGCGCCGCCCACGCACAACAGCGACGCCGTGAAGAGGATCGCGCTTCGCATTCCGGCGGCCGTCATGAGTTCGCCCTCCCCAGAAAAATCGGAAGCCAGGCCGCCGGATCGTCGCCGACCCGCGCGCGCAGCGCGTCGAGTTCCGCCACCGTCTCGGTGCGCCCCGACAGAACCTTGATGAGATCGGGCATGGAACGCAGATTCAGCCGCGCGACCACGCTGTCCTGACCATGCTTGATCAGAAAGGATCGCGACTCCGGGACGGTCGTGCGAATCCAGTCCACCTCGCGCCCGGACAGACGAAACGCCTGCCCGTAGCTCTCGTCATCCGCCTTGGGATTGGGAAAGAAAATGTTCGTCGCCGTTTGCTCGATCAGCGTGTTCGCCGATTTCGAGCGCACGATGTCGGCCGCGCTTTGCGTGCCGAAGCCGATAATGCCGTTCTGCTTGCGGATCGTCTTGAGTTTGTCCTTGATGAAATAGGCGAACACCTCGTCGTCGAGGAGCCTCCAGCCCTCGTCGAGAAAAATCATGACCGGGCTGCCGTCGAGCAGCTCGTTCATGCGATGGAAGATATACATCAGCGCCGCGGTGCGGATGGTCGGATCGTCGAGCACCGACGTCATGTCGAAGCCGAAGATCGAGGATACGTTGAAACGATCCTCGGCGTTGTTGAACAGCCAGCCACGCTGATCCGCCCGCATCCAGGGTTGCAGGCGCGTATAGAGATCGTCCTCGCCGGCGCGCATCCGCCCACGCAACAGCGCGGAAAATTCGGCGAGCGTGCGCCCTTCCGGGCCGGCCTCCATGAGCGCGGCGATCGCGTTGCGGATCACCTGCTCCTCGCTTGCGCTCATGTCGCGGCCGACTGGACGCAGCATGAAGCTCAGGAGCTGATAGAGGAATTCACGATTCTCGCCGGTGTCGGAGAGTTGCAGCGGGTTGAACCCCGTCGGTTCCCCCGGTCGCAACACCTCATATTGGCCGCCCATCGCCCGCACGAAAATCTCAAGGCCGCGATCCTTGTCGATCAGCACGAGCTTGGGGCGCGGCGTGACACGCTGCGCCTGCGCCGCGATGAAGCCCAGAAAGACCGTCTTGCCGGAGCCCGACGGCCCGACGACGGTGAAATTACCGAGATCGCGGACATGAAAGTTGAAGAAATAGGCGGTCTGCGACGTGGTCTCCAGCACCGAGATCGCCGGACCCCAGTGATTGCCGTCCGGCTTTCCCGAGGGGTAATTGTGCAGGCTCGCGAAGCCCGCCATGTTGCGCGACGAGATCATCGCCTTGCGCGCGATGTAAGAGAAGTTGCCCGGCAACTGCGCCCAGAACGCCGGTTCGCAATTCAGGTCCTCGCGCACCCAGATCGCGGATACGTCGGTCAGCGCCGCGCCGACCGCGGTGACGCACCTGCCGACCTCCGAAAGGTTCGCCCCGAGGCACAGCACCGACAGATGGTGCTCGCCATAGATCGACTCGGACGCCAGCAGCTCGTCCCGCGCCATGCTGAGGTGATCGGCGACGATCGACCCTGCTTCGTCGGACATGTCGACCTGTCGCGCGACCCGGTCGATGCCGACCATCGCGTCGGGCTTATCGACGATCGCGAAGGATTGCGTCAGGACATATTCATGCGGCACGCGCAACAACGCGTTGAGCAGGCCCGGCCCTGTCATCGACGGGTAGTCGGCGATGGAGATCATCGCGCCAAATCGCGTGTCGACCTCCGACGCGCCACGAATTTCGACGGCGTTCGGCCCGAAGAACAACCGCTTTTGCGCCAGCGCCGCGCCCAGCTTCATGCGTGGCAGATGCATCGGCCGGGGCTGCGCGCCGTTGACCAATTGCAACAGGAACTCCAGCGGCTCGGAATACCAGTCGCCGTTTCGCTTGACGACCTTGAGTTGTCGAGCGCCATAGGCGGCGAGGCTTTCGCGCGCCGCCGTGGCGACGTCCATCAGCTCGGCGGTCGCCTCCTCCTCGTCGAAGGACGCGCCCTGCGCCGTCTTCTTGCCAAGCGCCTTGCGGATCATCACGTCGAACGTGCCGACGCCGCCTTGCAGATTGCGGCGCACGATCGTCAAATAGAGATCGTTCACAAACATCCGCCGTTGCGACAGCGACTCGTCATAGCGACGATCCAGCTCCTGGCAAAAGGCGTTGTCGAAGGTCGAGGGAATCGAGGCCGACACCTCGCGCCGCACGAGATGGGTGTAGATCGCATAACGCGAATTGCCGAGCGTGCGCAGAATGTCGTTGCGGCCGAGCAAGCGCACGTTGATTTCCGAAATGTCGGCGGTCTCGAAACAGAAGCCGTCGAGCTGAATGACGGTGACAAGCATCCCGTCGTCCGTGCGGATGACTTCGTCGCGAACGTGCCGGCTGAACGGGATATGCGAGGACACCGGCAGTTCGCGCCGCGACACCGCTCCAAAGCTCAATTCGTCCCGCAAAGCCCGCGCGATCGCCATTGCTGCTCACACCTTGTAGCTGGACGCGCCGCCCCAGAAGGCGCGCGAGCGGGGCGGACATTTGCGCCCGATGATCGACAGGATCTCGAAAATTTGCGCGTCGCGCGCCACCGCGATCCGCCCGATGGCGTAAAGCGGCAACGCGACGAACACGCTCAGCAGGTTCTTGCTCGCCAGAAAGACGACCGCCGTCGCGACGCCGACGAACATGAAATAGGCGTAGGGGACGCCCATGATCGTCGGCGCGCGCGTCAACGCTTTCACCAGCGGCGTGATGAGGGGGGCGTCTTCGCTCATCAGCCCCCGCTGCTCGCCGCGTTCTGGAAGAAGCCGACGATCTGGGCCGAACCGAACACCAGAACGATGCCCAGAATGACCGATCCGGCGACGCCCCAGGTCAGGCGGCCGGCCCACGCCAAGAAGCCGCAGGCGATGACGGCGAGGATCGCGAGCGACGTCGCGATCGGACCCGTCAGCGACGTGACCAAGGTCTGGAGCGTGGTTTGCACGGGGGCGAGCGAGCCGCCGGTCGCGAAGGCGTCGCCAGTCGCGACCACCAGCACGGCGCCGGCGATGGCCACCCGGCCGAAATTCACAAAGGAACGCTCCATTTTTCCACTCCTTATGGGGCCTGACGGTGCGCCGTCAGTCGAAATTCATCACGAAGCCCGACGCCCAACCGGGCGCGTCGCTTCTAACAGGACGAGAGACTGTAAGATGACGCGAACGGTCATCACTACGAAAATGCCGGCTTGATGAATCGCCCGACGCGACACGTTTGCCGCCCGGCGCCGGCCCCAGCGACCCATCCGCTCGCGCCCGCAGTTCGGACCACCGATAGAACTCGTTGAGGACCTGGGCGATGTAGCCGATCGTCTCGCGATTGCGCGGAATGCCGTCCGCGTCGAGCATCGCCTGTTCGCCGGCGTTGTAGGCCGACAGGATATACATCGGGTTCTTGTATTTTGCGTGCAAGGCGCGCAATTGCCGAACGCCGCCGCGCACATTGTCCTCCGGCTTGCACCGGTCGACTTTCAAATCGCTGGCGAGCGCGGGCATGAGTTGAAACAGGCCATAGGCCCCTTTCGGGGACGTAGCCGTTGAATCATAATTGCTTTCTACCTTCGCGACAGCCATCACGAAATCCGGGAAAAAGTCCTCTTCCGTCGCGATCCGGCGCACCAGCGCCTGCGCCGCCGCCGGCTCAAGCGCGATCGCGTCGGGGCACGGATTGCCTGGCGTCGCCGTGGCGCCCTCATTGACTGGCGATCCGATGACGTGCAGGGGCGCCGGCTCCGGCTTGATCGGCGTGATCCGGCCATAGGGGTCGACCCGCATGGCGGCGGGCGACGCGGCGGCCACTCGGGCGACGCGATCGAGCGGTTCGCCGCCGCCCGCGACTTGCGCGCAGGCCGGCGACGCGAGGCAAAGCCCCGCCAAAGCCGCCGTGATGAGATAACGCGCCATCGCCCTGTTGCCCCTGCGTCGCGCAGCAAACTATATAATGACGAAAGCGGTAGCAAATATTTCAGGAGCGCGGCGATGCGTCTTAGAGCTTTCTTGACGATTGTGGCTTTCACGGCGCCCTTGATCACGACCGCAGCCGCGCCCGCGCGGGCTCAGGACGCCTCGTTCGGATGCAAGGTCTTGCTTTGCGCCGCCGCCGTCAGCCCGTCGTGGAGCGGCATCCCCTATTGCGTGCCGGTCATGACCCAGCTCTTTCGTCAGCTCGCGAGAGGCGGCGGCTGGCCAAGCTGCGCGGAGGGCGGCGCCAACTCCGGGCTGGGCTACGAACCCTATCAAGCCTGCCCCGCAGGGATGCAGGCTTATGCCGCGCCAACCCAGACTGGCGGTGGAGACAACGGGCCGGTCGCTTCATCATGGGCGCCCGACGCCAATGGGTCTTACTGCGCCGATCCTGCGCAAATGAACCAAGGCTCATCAGCGACCTGCAATACAGATAATTGCATGGGTTCAGGGGCGCCGACCTACACGCCGATCCCCCGTCAGGCGCGTTCGGACCCGTATTTCGTCGACCTGACCCCGAATGGACAGGCGACGCAGCGCTTCTATTTCTCGCTCAATGGATATTGAGCCCTGCGCGCGCTCTTTCTCGCGCTCGCAGTCGCGAGCCTGCCCCTCCCGCCCGCCGTCGCGCAAACGCCGGCGTCATCCTGGTTCCCGCTCACCGAGACGGGAACCACTTTTCTGACCGGCGACACATGGCTGTCCGGGCCGACGACCTATCGCCTCTATGGCGTTCAGGCCTGCTTGCGCGGCTCCACATTCACAAATCAGGCCGGCGTGAAACGCGATTGCGGCGAAGCCAGCCTGACCATGACAGTCGCCATGATCCGGGACCTCAAGCCGCTCTGTCACACCGCCGCGCAGACCGCCGACGGCGCGACGAAGTTCGTCGTGTGCGCAGCCAATGTGACCTCCGGCCCAAGCGCCGGCTCTCGCCTCGATCTGGGAACCGCGCTCATTATGTCGGGTTTCGCCTTCGCCTCGATCGGGCCGAACGGCAAAGCCGTGCATGAGCCCTATCTTGTCGCCCAGCTCCTCGCGCAGAAAAAGCGAAGCGGCCTCTGGGCGTTCGCCGACACGCCGGACCCCAACCAGATCATTTTGCAAGCCCTTCGGCGACAGCCTACGGCGCCCGCTCCCGCTCCGCCCGCCCCTCGATGATCGGCCCGTCCAACGCGTCAGGCTGAGCGCCTTCCATTTGCGAGGGACGACGCGGCCGCCCTCCCCACCGCATTCGCCAAAGCGTCGCCCCGATCGCCAGCAGGGCCGTCGCGGCGATGATCCAGAGCACGATGACGCCCGGAGAGTTCAGGGCCGCGACATCCTCCCAATGGGCCGCCGTTCGCGCCGCCGCGAGAGCGACCAGCAGAAGCGTCGTCCAGATGATCGCGCGACCCGTGTCGCGTTGGTATCGCCCGAAGATCATCGCCCGGCCCTTTCCGCCGCTCCTCAGGGAACGCCCCGGATATGGCGCTCCGATAGCCGATGCAGCCGATCGCGACGCAAGGGGCAAGCCCTCGCCTGTCGGCGCCCTGCGGGTGCGTCATCGTCCGCATCGGCCTTGTCGCCGCCACGGGGACGTTCCCCCGCTGGAGACGACCATGAAATCCTCGTCCTTCGATCTTCACGCCGACATCACAACCCGCATCGTCGACGCCATCGAGGCCGGCGCCGGCGACTTCATCCTCCCCTGGCATCGCGCAAGCGCGATCCACCTGCCCAGAAACGCCACCACCGGCAAATCCTATCGCGGCGTGAACATCCTGTCTCTCTGGATCGCCGCCGAGGCGCGCGGCTACGGCGCCGCCGAATGGGCGACCTTCAAGCAATGGAGCGAAGCCGGCGCGCATGTCCGCAAGGGCGAGAAAGGCGTTCCGATCGTCTTCTACAAGACGCTCGACGTGACAAGCGACGAAGGCGACACGCAATCTGACGACGGTCGACGTCAAATCCCCTTCGCCCGCGCGAGCTGGGTCTTCAACGCCGATCAGGTCGAGGGCCATGACGCGCCGCTCGACCCGCCGCGCAAGCCGTCCGCCTTCGAGATGATCGCGCGCGCCGACAATCTGATCGCCGCCACCGGCGCGGCGATTTCGTATGGCGGGCCGCGCGCCTTCTATCGTGCGAGCGAAGACCGTATCCAGATTCCGCTTGCCGCCGATTTCATCGGCTCGCCGACGGCGACGGCGCAGGAGACCTTCTACATGACGGTCCTGCACGAGCTGGCGCACTGGAGCGGCGCGGAACATCGTCTCAACCGCGTGAAGGGCAAGCGCTTCGCCGATCGGGACTATTGCTTCGAAGAGCTTGTCGCCGAACTGAGCGCCGCCTTTTCCTGCGCGCGCCTCGGAATCGCGACCGCGCCTCGTCCCGACCACGCGCAATACATCGCCCAGTATCTCAAGCTCCTCAAAGCCGACAAACGCGCGATCTTCGCCGCCGCCACGGCTGCGAGCGCAGCGACCGACTTCATCATGGCGTTCGAGTCCGATCGCGTCCCTTCGCACGCCGCGTGAGCCATGCGCGCGGCCGTCCACCCGAGGCGGCCGCGTTGCGAAAACCCCTGAAATTCGCTATGATCCAAGGAGTTTCCTATGGGCCTCGCCATGACCAAGACGCCTGTCGTCGCCGTCGCGGACTATGTCGAAGAGCTCGCACGCGAACATGGCGTGCGCTATCGCCGATCCGCGCTCGACGACTTCGCAGACACCGTGACGCGCCTTGCAGGCGACGACGTGGTCCTCGATCGCATCGAAGAGCTGCTTGTCGCCCTCAGCAAGGCTGGAGCGATCACGGGCGTCGAGCGCACGAAGCTTCACGCGCGCTACCTGCGCGAGCGCGGCGCTTGAGCTTCGACGTCTTCGGTGACTTTGAAGAACGCGGTTATCTGCGCAATCATGCCGCCGAAAAGGACATCGAGGCGGTCAAGCGCATCGAGCATGCGGCCTTCGTTCAAAATGTCGGCCCCGCGCTCGACAAGCTCGCCACGGTCCAACCCGTCACCTATCAGGCCGTGCTCGACGTTCACAAACAACTCTTCGAGTCCGTCTATCCCTAGGCTGGCAAGGACCGCGCCGAAGTCGCCCCGCACGTCAACATCGCCAAAGGCGGCTATGACCGCATGTTCGCCTTTCCGCAGGACGTGCGCCGCGCCGCCGAATACGCGCTCAAATTCGGCAACGACCCCGCCTACATGCGCCAACATCCCGGCGCCGTCATGGGCGAGCTGGCGCATGCCCATCCCTTTCTCGACGGCAACGGCCGCGCCCTGATGACGGTTCACACCGTCCTCGCCGATCGGGCCGGAATTTCCATCAAATGGGACGAGATCGACAAGGCCAGCTACCTGACCGCGCTCACCAAGGAAATCCACCTGCCCGGCGACGGCGAACTTGACCGGCTGCTGGCGGCCCATATCGGGCCGCCGATCAGTCGTCAGAGCCAGGTCGCCTCGTTGGTCGGGCTCAAGAGCCTCGGCCCCGGCTCCGCCCTCGCCGACGAGCCCAGCGACGTCGCACGTCATTCGCAAAAGCTGTAGCCGTCGCGATCGCGTCGATAGAAAGCCTATCGAACCGACAAAGAAGCAACGACCTCAAAAATCAATATAATGCATCTAGCATAATAGGCTCGGTCCGTTGCATCATCCATGAGGAAGGAGCTTCCCCATGAGATCGACAAACCTCTTCATCGTGCGCGGCTATGTCGGCCAAGACCCCAAGCAGGTCGGCAGGGCCGCAAAGGTCTCTATCGCCACCAATCGTCGCTTTCAGGACGATCTCGGCGACTGGAAGGAAGTGACCGACTGGGTGACGGTCACGATTCTCAACGACGCCACCACGAAATGGGTGATGGCCAACGTCCGCAAGGGCGACCCCGTCTACGCCGAATGTCGCGTCTCGGAAGGCTCCTACGAGAAAGACGGACGCACGATCTACACGACCGACATCATCGCGAACGTGTTCGACAGCCTTGCTCCGCGCGGCGCCGACGCATGACTCGCGCCTTGACCGCCGCCGCTTGCGCGCTCGCGCTCGCGGGGGGCGGCGACGCGGTTGCGCAAACGCCTGCCGCCGCGCCCAGCGATCCGGGCGCCGCGCAATCGCAGTATTACACGCCGAAACTCCCTACGGTCACGACGCCCATGCGCGCGGAAGTTCTGACCGCGACGTCCTTTCGCGACCCGGAGTCCGGGACGGTCTATCGCCTCTATGGCGTCGACGCCTGCGAACTTTCACAAACCGCCGCGCTCGGTCGTCAGGATTGGCCATGCGGCGTCGTCGCGACCGCCTGGCTCGTCAGCGCGACGCTCAACAAATGGATCACATGCACGCCGATCCGCGTCGAGGGAACGACACAGGTCGCGCGCTGCGCCACCAGCGATTACCCGGACGTCGCGGCGGAGATGCTCAAGGCCGGGCTCGCGCTCACCACCCGCGACGCCGCCGATCAGCTCATCCCCACCTACAGGCAGGTCGAGGCCGACGCGCGCAAAGCCTTCCGCGGCTTGTGGGGAAGCCAGTTCCAGATGCCTTGGGATTTTCGCGCCGCCCGCAAGCCCGCGCCCTGATCGCCTCGCCGCTTGGAAACGGCGGCGAGGCGGGATAAGTCATCGACTGTATAATGACGGAAGGTTCCGATGCTTCGTCACATGGCCGTCACGGCGCTCCTTGCGAGCGCCCTCGCAGGATGCGCGCAGCCCCTCCCGCCCACGCCGGTTGCGGTCGCCGCGCCGCCGGCGCACGATCGGCTTTACCGCCCCGAGCGTGTCGACAAAGGCCGTCTCGAATACACGCGCGACTATCAGACATTCGCGCCGGTGATAACGCAACGCGTCGCCTATCCGACGCAGACGCAAGCCAACCACGCGTTCAGGCGCTCCCAATGGAGCGGCCAGACGGTCGAGCGGATCGTCACCAAGGAAGGCGTCAAATATCGCCGCGCCGAGGTCTATCAGTCTGACGCCGCGGTCGCGGGCCTGCGTCTGTTCGCCTGCAAGCCCGGCGTCATCAATCCGATCACGATGCGCGTCCAGAACAGTCGCGGCGAGCATCTCGTCCATTGCGCCGCCGATCTGCTCGACGACGCCGACCGGCCGGTCGCGCGCCTGCCGCTGAATTTTTACTACTGGCGCGGCGTCTGGACCCTGCATGACCCCGACGTCTACCTGCGCCCCGCCCGGTGGCGGGACGCGGAGCCCTCACCCGCGCACAGCTCACAGGTGAAGCAGCTCTTCGGGGGCGACCGCTACTAATCCCGCTCGCTCGCCCACCGACGAGCCGCGTCACGGATCGGCCTCTCGACCAACGTCGTCGCCCAATGCGCGATGACGAACGAGGTCGCGAGCGTCGCAGCGATCGCCACGCTCGCGCCGGCCCAGGCCGCCGCCGCGCCGACCGTGGCGTAGGCCGCCGGATGCAGCAAATAGAGGGCGTAGGATCGCGCGGCGACCCAACGCAGGGCGCGCCCCCCGAAGCCCTCCGAAGCCGGTTCGCTCGCCGCCGCCCGCAGCACGATCCAGCCCGACAGGATCGCGACGACCACCACGGTCTCTCCCCCGAACCAGGACAGCCCGAGCGCCGCGACGCCGGCGGCGAGCGACATCAACACGATCGCCTCAAGCGGCTCCATCGGGCCGAGGCGGCGCAAGGTCGGCCCTGCCGCGTCGACGACATGCCCGACCCAAAGGCCGACGACGAACGCCTCCCATCGGAATGTCCACCAAAACGCTCCCCAGGGACGCGGAACGAACAGCCCGAAGATCAGGATCGCCGCCGTCGCCGCGCTCGCCCAGCGGCGCGGCGTCACAGCCAAGAACGGGGCCGCCAGCCAGAACATGGCTTCCGTCGCAAGCGCCCAATAGTGGCTTAGTAGGCGCGGGTCGCCGCAGCGGTCCCATGCCCCGCCGAAGCACGGCGCCCAATGGACATTCGCCGTGAAGGTGAGCGCCGCCCCAAGGTCCGCGGCTCGAACGTCGCGCGACAGGCCGGTTCCGAGCGTCGCCAGCACGAGCGCGGAAAGCCACGCCAACGGAGCGATCCTGACCATTCGACCGACATAGTAACGGGATGTCGAGCAAACGAACGACGTCGCCACGTCTCGCCTGCGCCGCAAGCTGAGAAAGGTGACGAAGCCAGAAATCGCAAACAGCGCGTCGACGGCCACATTGAACGCCGAAAGCAGCATAAATGGGGGTTTCGTCGCCACGCCGGGCAGCATCAAAGGCGCGTGCGAAAGCGTCACGAGGATTGCTGCGACGCCGCGAACCCTCTCGACGCCGCGATTCAACACCCCGTCGATCACCGCCGCGCGTCCCCGTCTCGACATGTCTACATCAATGATCTAAATAATAATCATAGTGGACGGACGCCATGAACGCCAACCTCGCCGCCTTGCTTCTTTCCGCTTTCGCGTCTGATGCGCTGGCGCAGGCGGCGGCAAGCGATGCGCTCACGCCGAAATCCTGGCGACCCGTCTCCTATGCCGACCTGCAATTGCCATCCCCGGCCACGCAGTCCTTCGCCGACATCTGGGCCGACGCGATCGTGGCCAACAACGCCGCCTATCTCAAACGGGGCGACGTCCGCTTTCAGGCTGGCAACGCCCCCGTCACCGAAAGCCACGCCGTGGTTCGAAGCCCGTCGAGAACAGCCATCGTCAGCGTCCTGAACACCGCGAGCGGCTGCAAAACGATCGCGACGGACGCGCCCGGCCACGCGACGCTGAAACGCTGCCCGATGCGGGTCGCCACGTTCGACGGCGTTCACAATCTGGTCGGAGAGGCGGGCGCGGGATGCTTCATCGAATACGCCCCGCCGCCGGCCAATGCGAGCCTGGACCCGTCGCGCAACGTCGCGGTCTCGTCATACGACGCGGAAACGCGCACGATCCGTGTGGGCGTCATCTTCGCCAAGAAGATCGTCGACGACTGCCAGATCAACGTGCCCGTGCCGAAACGCCCTTAGGAGCCCGCCCCATGATGCGCCGCCGAGCCCATCGCGCCCCCCTTCTCGATGATGATTTCGCTTGCCGCCCGTCCGCCGGCGCCCGTCAAGGCGACCCCTGCGGGGCGCGCTCGCGCGCGGCCATGACCGGCGCGGCGGCAGGCGGCCAAGGTCCGCGAAACTCTCGAAGGAGGGCCGCGATGGGGCTCGCGCTTTTTTCACTCGCTCTTGCGATGTCGCCGTCTCTCGGCCACGCCGAGACGCTTTCCGCTCCGCTCGCCGCCATCAGCTATTCTTTGGCGTCGCCCCCTACGCAGCACGACGTGATCCCCATCATCTGGGCGAGCGAATTGCCAGCTATCCGCGCTGGCCGAGCGCGCATCATGGCCATCGACCCGAAGCTAGAGAACCGGACAGAACTCTTCAGCGCTTCGATCAAGGTCGGCTCCGCGACTTATATGCTGAGCGCGTTCAACTACCAGTGCACATCATCGACCGCGACGCCTCACGAACGCGATTGCCCCGCGAAGCTCGCCAAGATCGAGAACGGCAAGGTCGTCTCCGTTCGTGATCTACCCGCCCTGCCCATCGCCGCGGTGCGCGGCGAGCGCGGCTACCGCGGTTTCGATCCGAAGACCCACACCACCTTCCGTTTCGACACGACGACGGGCTCACCCTCCTACGAAGTCTTTGTCGATGGGCAATCCGCAAGCGGCGTCGCCCCGTTAAATTGAGAGCAATGACCATGAGACGCACGCTCATCGCTTTTTCAGCAACAACCGCCATCATAGGTGGGACTCCCGCGCTGGCCTGGCTTCAACCGGGCTGCGCCAATCAGAATTATTCCGCGTCCCAAGTCGCCGACGCGATCAGAAATTCTTCCGCGACAAATCAGACTTTGAAAAACGCCGCGTGTGATTTTGGCGGCGCGGCGCGCGCGGAGTCTGGAGGGAATTCATGCGAACGCAATAGCGCCAATTTCGGCGTGCTCCAACTCAACGTCGGCAACCTCCCGGACGGAATGTCGCCCGACACCTATCTCAATTTGCCTCTCCAACAGCAGGTCGATATTTGGGCTGAGCAGGTCGGGAACGCGAATACAACTGGCGGCTACGCGACATTGTCGAATGCCGTGAATAACGGCTCGACCATCGGCGGCGCTACTCCAACGGCAGGCATGTTGACGGCATGCTTCCAGTTTGGCCCAGCCATCTGCCGCAACGACATCGCGTTTATGCAGGCGAATGGCGGAGCCTGCCCGTCTGCCGGCAACGGCGGAATCAACATCAATACCCTGCGCCGCTCTCAGTGGGGCCGGGCCAATCTCGATGGGAACGGCCAAAGCATTTGCAGTTGGGGGCGCGCAATCCAAGCCGAGATCAACAGCGCCGCTGCCGACTGCAAAAATCAATCGGCCAGTTGCGGTCCCGGCGACTTTCCAAACACGCGCACCACCGCCATCGCGTCCGCAGCCCCGCCGCCAGCGCCCACGGACATCCTTGTCAATGACGGACAGGTTTGAAGTTCACGCCTTCGGGAGACTTTCGAGCGCCGCACAAGGCGGGCAGGCCGCCCTATTGACGCGCCGTCAAACCAAGGCTGTCGGCGATCGCCAACAGCTTCTCCCGCGTCAGATGTTCCTCGCCAAACGGCGTAGGCTGCGCCAACACCCGCGCGCCAATCAAACCGAACGCAACAAGATCCTCATAACTGCCCTCAAACAACGCCTTCGTCATAAAGCTCCCGATCGCCAGTTTGCGCGCCGCAATGTCCGGCTCCTGCTCGAACATCTGCGCCATCTCGCCCCAACCGCATTCCGGGTCCAATCGCCGACAGATCGACACGCTTTCAAAAAGATCGCGATACCCCTCGACCCCCTCACTCAATCCCCGCCTCTCCCGGCCGCCATTCTTTCCAGACATCGCAACCTCAAAGAGTTGAGAGGCGCGACACTACACGCCGCGTCAGCTCCGGTCATCCCGGACAAACGGCGTGCCTTAACTTGATCCATGCAAGAAAAACAGTCTTGACGCCAGCGACGCATGCGAGGCTCGGCCTCGCAACATCACTCCTTGTCGCGTTTCTTGGGATCGGGAACGCCGGAAAACGACGTCACCCGCTTGCGAACCTTCCGGCTCGCCTCAAGATGGTCCGCGATCTCGTCGTAGTTCAACCCGAACGACGCCACGTCGTCCCGGATGTGGCGCTCGCGAACCCCCATCAGCTCCCAAATCGACATCTCCAGACTGCGCGCCAGCTTCTCGACCGTCTGAAACGTCGGGTTCGCCTTGCCCGTGCGCAGTTGATACAGCGTCCCACGCGACAGGCCCGTCCTGTCCGCGAAATCCGCATAGCTCTCAAACTTGCTCTCGATCTGCCGCAGACGAAGCGCCAGAAGAATGCTCAGCCAGCCGTCGGCTTCAAGCTGATCGGTCGATTTGTGATTCGGCATCGGGGGGCAGACGCCTCGCGGTTGGAGAAGCGCGACATTGACTCGCCGAAAGCATTTCGTCCAGCGATCATGACCGCTATCGAGAGCCTAACCTTCGGGCATATCGTCGAAAATCACAAATCAGCGGCACGCGTCCACACCGCGTCGAAATGCTCGCCGAACCGCCGCGCAAAGGGAATATTCCCCCATAGCACAATCACATTCTCTATGTTAACGCGCTCGGCAGACGCCGTATAATTAAATGATCCAGTCTGAACCGTCTCGCGATCCGCGATCATGATCTTGTCATGCATCGTCACGTCAGGCTCGCTCGCCCTCACCAACACGCCAGCTCCCTTTAAGCTCGCAAGACGACCCACCCCCTCCAGCCGGGCCGCCTCGCGCGCATCCAGAACCAGCCGAACGACGACCCCGCAGCGCGCCGCCCTTTCCAAAGCCCGTTGAATCGCGCCCGACGTCAGCGCATAGGCCGCCACGTCTAACCGTTCGCGTGCGCTTTCAATCGCTTGAACGACAAGACGTCCGCCTTCGCCGTTCCCATACGGCGAAAATCCGGCGTCTATCGTCCCCGATGGGCGCGATTGCGGAACAGGGCACGTCGCAAATCCGCTCGAAAATCCGCGTCGCCTCGTCCCTGGCGCCTCGCCCGCGATCGACGGCGTCGCTGCGATGGTCGACGCAAGCGCGATGGTCAACGCTCGCTTTATCGTCCTGCGAGATCGGTATAAAAGATATTGTATCATCAACACAAGGAAGCGATCTTTCAACAGTGCTTCAAGGGAGTAGGCTGCGACATGACGGCAATCCTATTTTCCTTCGCTGCCTTCCTCGCGCTGCTCGCCGTCATCGGGCTCGTTTTTGGCCCCGCGGACGTCGCCCTCCTCACCTTCGCCGTTCTTTCCGCCTGGTCGGCGATGTTTGTCGCGCTCGCCCTGACAGTCAATTTTCTGGTGGATAAGTTCTTCGGGTGGCGACCCTCGGCCGCCACGTCCGTCCGCGACGCGCCGCGCGGCGATCGACCAGACGATGACGACGATCACGTCGACGCCCCCGAGTCCTCCTCCTCCACATCTCTTCTTCCCTCGCTCCCCGAGCCCTTCACCCAGACCGAAGTCTGGTGGTTCCAGCAGCGGTGACACAGGCGACCTCTCCCCTGCGCGTCGAGTCGATCTGGTTCGACCGCACCCCCGACGCAGCAGCCCCCACATGGACCTTCCTCGATCCGTCCGCGATCGGATCATGGAGCGCCGTCACCATCCTTGGGAATAGATCCGCCATGACTATCCGACGGCTCGACGGCGCGGCCGTTCCACTCTTCGCCGTAGCAAATCGACAGATCGGATCATTGTCGCTTTCACGAATGGCGAACGAGGCAATCCCCGCCATGCTCTTTCCAGCCGATCAGATCGCCCTCGCCGGCCTAGGGTTTGGCGTGCCGGACGGTCATCTTTGGTGGCGCCGCGTCGATTGTCTCGACCTGTCTCTCCGCTTGCCCACGATCTGACCCATCACCGGGCGCGCCCTGCGGGCCGCGCTCTACTCGCTTCCAGACGCTGCGCGCTTGGCCGCTCCCCGAGCCGTCCAATCCGTCTCGGCCCTTCGGGTCACGATCGCTCGCGCAGCCGACCAATCCGCCCGATCTCGAAAGCCCGCTTGAAGCGAGCCTTTCCTCTGTCGGGATCAAGGCGCGTCGACGGCCGGAATAGACGGCGCGCGCTTGCGCGCAACTTTCACAAAATGCCGCCGATCGCCAAAGGCGACGGCCCCATCCCCTACATGGCGCCGACAAGCGGCGCGTGCATGGGGAGGGAGGGTGTTCCCCCTCCCTCCCCCGGAAGCCGTCGCGCGGGTCTCCCCAGCCTTCCGCGCGCGCTGCGCGCGCTTGTGCAGGCCGCTGCGCGCCCTCGCTGCGCTTCGGGTGGGTGATC
>ERZ1645187.1032-NODE-1032-length-26276-cov-9.965676_pt1 | contig 26276 bp, 24 predicted proteins | sample MGYA00575352_ERZ1645187 | MGnify/ENA primary metagenome ERZ1645187 (study PRJEB40837, sample SAMN11349314) | freshwater sediment metagenome | isolation source: river sediment | host: Sediment | place: India: Wazaribad , New Delhi | collected 2017-02-21 ...
CGTGCCGGGAAGGTTGAGAAGATATCATCAAGGCCGGAACCCTTGCCGGTGGCCGGGTTGACGAGGTAAATATGCTCGTCTTTGCCCATTTCTTCTTTTAGAAGATCGGCGTAGAGATGGCTCCAGGACATGAGTTCGGGATGGGGATTCTTGGGAAGCCCGGTTTTGATCACGAACGGGGTCACGCCATGCCAATAACCGGTGCGGTCGTTCTCCGCGGGAGCATAGCCCTTCCCTTTAATGGTACGGACATGGACCACGATCGATTTGCCGCTTTGTTTGGCGCGAGTGAGCGCTTTATCCAAGGCTTTGAAGTTATGGCCGTTGATGGGACCGAGGTAACCAAAGCCCATTTGTTCGAAAATGTTATCGGGAGACAGGTGTCGGAAGATTTTATCCTTCATCCAGGCGGTGACTTTGAAGATACCGTAACCGAGTTTGGTCCGGAACATCAACCGCTTATAAGAAGCTTTGCTTTTCAAGTAGCCGGGAGTGAAACGGATGCGTTTAAAGAAGCGCGATAAGGCCCCGACGGGTTTCCCAATCGACATATCGTTATCATTTAAAATGATAATGACCTTGTTATGACCCATGCCGAGGTTGTTTAACGCCTCGAAAGCCATGCCGGAAGAGATGGACGCATCGCCAATGACGGCGACGACGTTGTAATCCTCACCATTGAGGTCCCGGGCAAGCGCCATGCCTTGAGCGGCGCTAATGGATGTCGACGAGTGCCCTGCTTCAAAAGCGTCATAAGCCGATTCGGCCCGTTTTTGGAAGCCGCTGGTGCCATTTTTGGTCCGTAAGGTATCCAATTGACGGCCGGTCAGGATCTTATGGGTGTAGCTTTGGTGTCCAACGTCGAACAAAATCTTGTCATGGCGGATATCAAAAGCCTTATGAATGGCTAAAGTCAGTTCCACAACGCCGAGGTTACTCGAAAGGTGACCCCCGTTACGGGCAGTCGCTTCGATGATTTCCGTGCGGATGTCGCTGGCCAAGTCCACAAGTTCATCCTTGGACAAGGCCTTGACCATCAACGGGTCACATAAATGTTTGATATCATACTTTTTTTCGGGCATATGTACTCCAATATCGACTAAATAACTACTAATAAATAACTATTGCTTTTTGCTAGTGACTTTGTCACTACTCAAAATCTCGGTAATTTTCTTCTCGGCGTCGTTGAGCGAGACCTCTAATTGCTTGATAATGGCTATTCCTTCATCAAATAGCGCTAACGATTCGTCTAAAGGAAGGGTTTTGGTTTCCATTGTCCGGACGATGACATCCAAACGGGACAGTTGGCTTTCAAAGTCGATCTTATTCTTTTCCATGGTTTTTGACTTCCTTTCCCTCGACGGTACTGACAATTGTACCATCTTTGAGGACTGTTTTCATCTTCTGCGACACCGCCACTTCCGCAATCGAAGTTAAGAGCTTGCCTTCGGAATCGATGGTAAAACTGTAGCCGCGGTTGAGAATCGAATGGGGGTTTAATGCCGAGAGTTGGGTTTGTAAACGGACCTCGGCGGCTTTCTTCTCTTCATAGCGGGCATTCATGCTACGAATAAGCAATTCTTTTTGGTGACGGACTTCCGCTTGTTTCTCGCGATACATCGAGGCCGGATCGGTGAAAATCGGCCGATTCTTATAGTTTTCGATGGTTTTCCGAAGGTTTTTGAGTGTTTCACTCATTTGATTCTGCAAACGTTCTTCAGCATTCATCAGTTTCGATTGGACATCCCGCATATCGGGGACGGCGGCTTCAGCGGCTCCGGTCGGCGTTGAAGCACGCTTGTCGGCGGCAAAGTCGCATAACGTGACATCGACCTCGTGTCCGACCGCGGAGATGACCGGGATACCGCTTGCGGCGACGGCTCTCACGAGCGCTTCATCGTTGAATGCGGATAAATCTTCATTGGCGCCACCGCCACGGCCGAGGATAATCGTATCCAAAGGATACGTTTGAGCGGTTTCCAGCGCTTTTCTTAAATCTTCGGGGGCTCCTTCGCCTTGAACCAGGCTGGGGAAGAAATAGATATCGACAATTGGGAAACGGCGATGGATATTGACGAACATATCACGCGCGGCGGCACTGCCTTTACCGGAAATGATGCCAATCGCATGAGGGAAACTCGGAAGTGGACGTTTACGGCTTTCATCGAATAAACCTTCGGCGGCAAGCTTCTTTTTCAGCTTCTCGAGTTCAATGAGTTGTTTACCTACCCCGAAAAGGCTCATTTCCGAGACATAGAGCTGATATATCCCGTTGGCTGGGTAAATCGACACCGAGCCGACTGCCAAGACTTCATCCCCGTCTTTGACGGGAAAATCGAGTTTTTCGGCTTCACGGGAAAACATCACCGCGGAAATCCGCGAGGTTTCGTCTTTTAGAGTAAAGTAACAATGCCCGGAGGCGTATTTTTTAAAGTTAGAAACTTCACCTTTGAGCGTGATGAAGTGAAGCCCCGGAATATCGTCGAGCAGGGTTTTGAGATAGCGATTTAAACCACTGACTGTATAAAACGGGGTGTTTGGCTTCATAAGGTCACGTCCAAGATGGCATTCACGAATTTATAATCACCGTCATCGAGGAAGCGTTTGCTGAGTTTGACCGCAACGTCGATGATGACGCTTTTTTCTGAGTCTTGCACATAGCGGGAGTGAGCGACGCTGAGAAGGAGAATGGCTTGCATCAGACGATTGAGCCGGGAAAACTTCCACTTCTTCATATTTTTTTGCAGGTCTTCGATGATTTCGGTTTGATGAATCAACGCTTTAATCGTGACTTCCTTCAAGAAAACGTCGATTTCTTCGTAAGGGACTTCTAAAAGATCCACCATGATTTGTTGGATGTCGTAATCCTCGCCCATGTTTTGGAACGTGAGGGCATCGTAAATAAGGATCATCGCTTTTTCATGAAGACTGTTCCGTGATGTTTCCATAAGTGACCCTCCTCGCGTTATGTATTGTATCATAATTACGGGAGAAGACCAGTAATTTTAATATTCTATTAAACTTTATGAAACTTTTTTTCGATGGCCAAGACCTGATAATAGGTGACAACGGCCGCAAAGGCGGCAAACATAAACATAATGTGCACCACGATCATCGTCCAATAGCTTTCGCCATAAGGAATAAAGATGAAAATCAAGATGAAATCGATGAAATATAGGGCTGCGGCGAGTAAGAGGCACAGGCGATTTCCCATGTTGGCGAAGATGCCAAGGACCGCAAACGCGATGCCACTGACAGCGGCGATGCCGACGATCGATATGCCCAACCACACATTGGATAAAGCCGTATGTTCAATGAGCAAGCGGAAAAGCATTTCATTAAAAGCATAGGATAAGGAAAAGTCCATGGCTCCGGTGCGAAGTACGGCGACAATCGCCGAAACGATATTCAAAACCCCGGACCACAGGATGAACATCGACATCTTCTTAAATTGACGAACCGCCCGATTATGGGCGGCTTCGTAGGTAACAACGTGTGTTTTTTGTTTCTTCATATTGGGGGAGCGTAACATTATTCAATGTTAGCGACTTTGATGTTGATGTTGAAAGGAACCAATTCGGTCATCGACGAAAGGGCACTGGCCACTTCTTCTTGAATCTTGAGGCAAACCTCATTGATGTTGGTGGCTTTGGAGATGCTCACGGCGATGTCGACGTTGACTTGCCCGTTACGGATGTGGCAAACGATCGGACGATGCAGGTTGAAAAGACGTCCTTTGGATTTGCTGACGGACGCTCCTTTGACAACATTGGTAGCCGCCTCGGCGATCTGGTAAAAGACCAAATGGGAGATGCCCATTGCGCCGTTACGGGTATAGTTTTCGATGTAAACGTAATCCGCCATAACAGGTTTCCTCCTTGATGGTCTTATTATAGGGAATAGCCGCTTATAAAGCAAACAATTCACACGAATATTTTTTCAAGTTTTTATGTCTTTTTTATGAATTTTTTTATTTTTTTTGCGAATTTCAAGAAAAGTTCACTAAGTTTTTGAATTTCGTGTCAATTTTTTGCCTTTTTCCAAAGAAAAACACCTCCGAAAAGGCGTTTCTCAAATTTAGACATTTTCTAGGCAATCGTCTTGATCAAACCGACGACGTGTTCGACGGTGAAGCCGAACTTCTTCATGGCATCATTGGCCGGGGCTGACGCCCCGAAGCTTTCCATGCCGTAGACGTGTTTGGCGTATTTATACCAACCAAACGGCGAGAGCATTTCCAGCGCCAGGCGTTTTTCATAGCCAACGCCGAAGACGCTTTGCTTATAGAAGTCATCGTTTTTCTCGAACAGTTCCCAAGACGGCATCGAGACGACACGGATGTTGATTCCGGACGCCCAGAGTTGTTCTTGAGCGGCGACGGCGAGGGACACTTCACTGCCGGTGGCAATGATCGTGGCATCGAGTTTGGCGCCTTCTTTTTCGATCGAAATGACGTATCCGCCATGGGCCACACCCTCAAAACTGCTTTGTGCCATTAAGGGGAGCGCTTGACGGGAAAGAATCAATGCGGTCGGTGTTTTTTGCGAGAGTAAGGCAAGTTTCCAACCGGCGGCGGTCTCATGCGCGTCGCACGGACGGATGACGGTCACGTTGGGAATGCTGCGAAGCATCGCCAAGTGTTCGATCGGTTGGTGGGTCGGTCCATCTTCGCCTAACGCAATCGTGTCATGGCTGAAGAGGAAGATTGCGGGAAGTTGGCTTAAAGCCGAGGTCCGGATGGCGGATTTCATATAGTCGGAGAAGACGAGGAACGAGCCGACGTAGGTTCTTAAGCCTCCGTGGAGCAACATGCCGTTTTGAGCACTGGCCATCGCGAATTCGCGGATGCCGAAGTTGATGTTACGACCTTTGCGGTTACCCGGAGCATAGTCGGTTTCGCGGGCAATCGTGGTCATGACCGACTTGGCGACGTCGGCCGAGCCACCGATGAGGTTGCTGACCGTGCCATTGAGTAAGTTGAGCACCGCTTGCGAGGTGTTGCGGGTGGAATCTTTGAATCCGGGAGCGAATTCGGGGAGTTCTTTAAAGACGTATTCGCTGACATCATGTTTGATCGTCTTGACGAAGCGTTCGCCTTCTTGGGGATGAGCGGCTTGGTATTTGGCTAAGTTGGCGGTCCAATCTTCGTAGGCTTTGGTGCCGCGGGCGATAAATGAGGTTTTGAATTGTTCGTAAACTTCCTCGGGCATGGTGAACGGCGGATAGTTGAAGCCATAGGACGCTTTGGCGGCATTGCCGTCGACATCGCCTAACGGGGCGCCGTGGACTTTGCTCGTGCCTTGGTAAGCCGAACCATAGCCGATGACGGTGTGGACGATGATGATATTGGGCTTATCTTCGCTCTTTTTCGCTTTGGCGATGGCTTTATCGATTTCCTTGATGTCGTTGCCATCGAGGACTTCTTGGACGCTCCAGCCACTGGCTTCGAAGCGCTTAGCGACGTTCTCGGAGAACGAATTGGCGAGCGGTCCGTCGAGGGTGACGGCGTTGCTATCGTAAATCAAAATCAGTTTATTGAGTTTTTGGTGACCGGCAAGCGAAATCGCTTCTTGGGAGATGCCTTCTTGGAGGCAGCCATCCCCGGTCAACACATAGGTATAGTGATTGACGAGTTTTTCGCCTTCAGGATAAATCGCGGCAAGGGAAGCTTCCGCCATGGCCATACCGACGGCTTGGGCTAAGCCTTGACCCAAAGGTCCCGTCGTCGCATCGACGCCCGGGGTATGGGGATATTCCGGGTGACCCGGAGTTTTGGAATCGAGTTGACGGAAATGCTTGATGTCATCAAGAGAAACGTCGTAGCCGGAGACATGCAACATCGTGTAAAGCAGCATGCTGGCGTGGCCCGCGCTTAAGACGAAGCGGTCGCGGTTGATCCATTCGGGATGTTTGGGATCGCTGACTAAGTGACGGGTATAAAGGGTATAAAGAATCGGCGCGCTGCCTAAAGGCATTCCGGGGTGACCGGATTTGGCGGCGTTGGTTCCATCAATACACATGGAACGGATGGCGGCAATGGATAATTGATCGATATTCATAATTCCTCCTAGGAGTCTTTTTCCATCTTGGTAATGGCAATCGAGAGTTCTTCGGTTTGTTTGGGTTCCACCGTACCGGGGGCTTTGGTCAACGGACACACCGAGGCCAGGTTTTTCGGGAACGCGATGACGTCGCGGATGTTATCCGTTCCGGATAAGATCATCGCTAAACGGTCGAGGCCGAAGGCAAGTCCGCCATGGGGCGGGGTGCCATAGTTGAAGGCGTCGATGAAGAAGCCGAATTGCTTTTTGATGTCTTCTTCGCTCATGCCGAGGACTTCGAAAATCTTGTATTGGACATCGTGGTCGTAAATACGCATCGAACCACCGCCGGCTTCGTAACCGTTAATGACGATATCGAATGCTTGGGCGAAGACTTTGATGGGATCGCTGTCCAATAACGGCAAATCTTCTTGGCACGGACGGGTAAATTGATGGTGCGCACTGACGAGTTTTCCCGCATCGTTGATTTCGAATAACGGGAAATGCACGACCCAAAGTAAGTCAAACGTGTTGGGTTTGATGAGGTTGAGCGACTTAGCAAAGTAGATACGGATAGCGCCTAAAGCGAAGCAGACATCGGTGTTATCGCTTCCGCCGGCGAGGATGACAAGGTCATCTTCTTTAAGAGATAAGGCCTTAAATAAACCTTGAGTTTCTTTTTCCGAGAGGAACTTGGTGAACGAACCGGTGAGCACGCCACCTTCGACTTTTAAGGGCGTGACGCCTTTCAAATGGTATTTGCGGGCGATGAGGTTGAGTTCATCGAGCACTTTGCGGCTGGTGGCTTTGGCGATGCCGGGAACGACCACGGCTTTGATGCTGGAGGCCGTTTTGAACGCTTCGAACGCACTTTCCGTGAATAACGGATGGACATCTTGGAGTTCAAAACCATAGCGGGTATCGGGTTTATCCGATCCGTAACGGTTGACCGCTTCTAAATATTCCAAGCGGCGTAAAGGAAGCTTCAGATCGATGCCTTTGACGGTCTTGAAGACTTTGGCTAAAGCGCCTTCCATAAGGGTTAGCACTTGGTCTTGGTCCAAGAACGACATTTCGATATCGACTTGGGTAAAGTCGGGTTGACGGTCGGCACGTAAGTCTTCATCGCGGAAGCAACGGGCGATTTGGTAATAACGTTCGAGTCCGCCGATCATAAACAATTGTTTGAAGATTTGCGGAGATTGCGGTAAGGCATAGAAATGTCCGGGATGGACACGGCTGGGCACCAAAAAGTCACGGGCACCACCGGGCGTCGAGAGCGTCAATAACGGGGTTTCGATTTCCAAAAAGCCGTTTTCATCGAGATATTCGTGGAATGCTTTGACGATTTTGGCACGCGTAATCAAGCGTTCTTGCATGACCGGGCGACGTAAGTCGAGGTAGCGGTATTTGAGACGGACATCTTCGAGGGCGTCGGTTTCATCATCGATGATCAAGGGCGTGGTTTGCGCTTTGTTGATCAAGACGACTTTGCTGGCGACGACTTCGATGGCGCCGGTCTTAAGGGCTTTGTTTTCGACGGCCTTGGCTTCGACCTTGCCGAACACTTGAACGACGTATTCGTTACGGACGTCGGGGCATTCGGGGGCTTGGAAGCTGGGATCGTTATTCTCGGAGGCGCGGCGGACCACCACTTGGATGATGCCGGAGCGGTCGCGAAGGTCGATGAAAAGGAGGGAGCCTAAGTTCCGCCATTTGCTGACCCAACCGACCAAAACGACGTCTTGGCCGATGTTTTCTTTAGTTAATGTTCCGTTAAAATGCGTTCTTTCCATAAATTATTCCTCGTGATGGTGATGATGTTCTTCGTCTTCTAAATCGAAGAGTTCGTCGGCTTTGGCAATTAAATCGCCATAGGCGACTTTGAATTGTTCTTGGGTTGCCATGTTCTTCATGGTGACCGTTTCGGTCTTGATTTCGTCGTCGCCGATGATGATGGCAAAGCGGCTGCCTTTACGTTCGGCCCGTTTGAACATCGTTTTGAAGTTTTTGTTTTCGAGGCAGACTTCGGTGCGGTAACCCGCAGCGCGTAAGGCCGCGCCGACCATGAAGCCGTCTTGTAAGGCCTCTTCGCCCATGGGCATGACGTAGAAATCGGTGGTTTCCTTGGTATCGACGAGCAGTTCGTCGTCTTTTAAGAGGGCATAGACGCGTTCGATGCCGCAGGCAAAGCCCACACCGCTTAAAGCGGGACCGCCTAAATCGGAGATCAGGTTATCGTAGTGACCGCCGGCTCCCATGGCGCCGACATTGACGCCCTTTTTCGTGGTGTAGTGATATTCAAACACGACGTGAGAGTAGTAATCCAAGCCGCGGACGAGGTTTTCATCGATTTCGTAGGGAACCGAGAAGGCATCGAGTAAGGCTAAGATGGCATCGAAACGATCTTTGGCTTCCGGTGAGAGATAATTGCTCATTTTCGGCGCGCCTTCGACGATTTTTTGATCTTCGGGGACTTTGCAGTCGAGGATTCTTAAGGGATTGACTTCGTAGCGGACCTTGCAGTCTTCGCACATGCCTTCGAGGTGATGCGCAAAGTATTCTTTCAAGGCCACACGGTAATTGTTACGGGACGCTTCGTCGCCGAGGGTGTTGATTTTCAAGGTGATGTCTTCAAAGCCAAGCATCTTCAGGGCATTGAAGCCGAGCATGATGACTTCGGCATCGCTATAGGGAGAAGTCACACCCACCGCTTCGACGCCGAATTGATTGAATTGGCGATACCGTCCGAGTTGGGGACGTTCGTAGCGGAAAGCCGGACCCACGTAATAAGCCTTCAAAGGCAGGTCCTGGGTGGCATAAAGTTTGTTATTGACGATGCTCCGCATGATGCCGGCGGTTAACTCCGGACGGAGCGTGATCGAGCGGTCACCTTTGTCTTTAAAGGTATACATCTCTTTGCGGACGATATCGCTACTATCACCGACGCTACGCACAAAAAGCTCGGTATGTTCGATCACCGGGGTGCGCATTTCATTAAAGCCGTATAAATCGGCGGCCGCCTTAAAGACGGTTTCGATACGGTCATAAGCACGGGCTTCGTCAAGGATGACGTCGTGTGTGCCTTTGGGTAAATTGATTTCCATGGTTTTCCTCCTAAAAAATAAAAAGCGACCACTTCTAAGGACGAATGATCGCGGTACCACCTTAGTTCGTCAAGATATCTTGACGCCCTTGCTGGCGGTAACGACGCGCTTACGGATTCACCTAAGAATCGATCCTCAGCAGTGTCAAATCGTTCCCATTCCATGAGCCCTTTCACCACGTATGCTCTCGCTAGATTGGAAGAGGGGGATCCTCTGCTTCAACGGTAATTAGATTATAGTCAAATAAGACTATAAATGTCAATTTGTTACGGCCTTGAAAGCGAATTCCTAGTGGATTACGCGGTTGACTTCATACACCCCGGTGATGTTCAGCAGGATGTTGAAAATATCATGGAGCCGTTTGGCATCGCTGACCAGGATCGTCGCAGTGATGGTTGAAGTCATGTTGGCTTGGTGTAAGCGGGCGTTGATTGCACTTAAGACGACTTTTTGTTGTGAGAAAATGCCCATGATATCGATGAGAAGGTTGGCACGGTCGACCGCTTCGATGGCGACGTCGACGGGATAGGTGGAAAGGTCAAGATGGCTATTCCAAAACACGTCCACGAGGCGGTTCCGTTCGTGGCGGATGTTGGGGCAGGTCACGCGATGGACGGTGATGCCTTTGCCTTTGGTGATGTAACCGACGATGTCATCGCCCGGAATCGGGGTGCAGCAAGAACCTAAGGCGATGGCTACTTTGCCGGCGTTTTTGACATAAATCGGGGTATGTCCGTCAAGCACGGGTGTCTTGCCAGTGGGTTTGATGGAGCTGAGGCTGATTTTTTTCTTGATATTTAAGAAGTCGATGACCGCACTCGGAAGTGGGTTTCTTGACGCAAATGCAATGTAAAGTTCTTCCAGAGATTCCACGCCGTATTGGGAGAAAACTCTGGGGTTGTTGAGGGCTTCCGCCATCTCATTTTCATTTAAACCGCGATCGCGGAAAGCATCGATGGCGCTTGCTTTTCCTTTGGCCACGCGTTCATCTTTGACGAGGTCGGCGTTCTTCTTTTGTAAGAACTTGCGGATATGGTTTTTGGCTGCGGTCGTTTGGACGATTTTAAGCCATCCTTCGTTAGGGCCGAGGGAGGTTTTGCTGGTCTTGATTTCGACCACGTCGCCGGTCGACAAAATGGTGTGCAAAGGAACCAGAATTCCGTTGACCACCGCACCGACCGCCGAATCGCCGACGCCGGTATGGATGCGGTACGCAAAGTCCAAAGGCGTTGAGCCGGTCGGAAGTTCGACGACTTTGCCTTTCGGGGTGAAGACATAGACGTTGGCATGGAAAATATCCGTGGTCAACGAGTCCATGTATTCTCTGGCAGTATCGGTTTCGCCGCCGATATTGATGAATTCGCGGAACCACACGAGTTGGTCTTCGATTTCTTTTTGTTCCCGTTGCGGGTTGTAGTTTTTGCCTTCTTTGTAAGCCCAGTGCGCCGCAACGCCGGTTTCGGCAATCTCATCCATTTCCTTGGTTCGGATTTGGACTTCATAGATTTGTCCGTCACCTGAAACGATGGTCGTATGCAGGGATTGATACATGTTGGGTTTGGGCATCGCGATGTAGTCTTTGAAACGGCCCGGGATGGGCTTATAGGTAGCGTGGACAAGACCCAAAATTTCGTAACAGTGGGTCACGTTGTCGGTAATGATACGAAGCGCCATAATATCGTAAATTTCATCGAAATTGTGGCCTTTTTCATAGATTTTCTTGTAAATCGAGTAGATGCCTTTAACACGCGATTCAAGTTCAAACGGGATTTTGGCGTCGAAAACGATATCGGCAATCCGCTTCTTGAGTTCGTTGAGCGAACGTTGCAAGTTCCGGCTCTTCTTATCGAGGGCATCGACAATCTCGGAATACTTCTCCGGTTCGAGGTAGGAAATACAGATATCTTCAAGTTCGCTTTTCACCTTGAACATACCTAAACGGTGGGCAATCGGAGCAAACACTTCGAGGGTCTCTTTAGACAGCGCCATTTGCCGTTCATGGCTTAAGGACGAGAGCGTGCGCATGTTGTGGAGACGGTCGGCTAATTTAACAAGAATGACCCGGATATCTTTGGCCATACCAAGGAAGATTTTACGATGGTCTTCGGCGACGAAGTCTTCGTTTTTCCGGTGCGACAGTTTCAATTGTTGGATTTTGGTGACGGAGTCGACGATCATCGCCACGTCGCCGCCGAACATCCGCGTGATGTCCTCTAAGGTAACGTCGGTATCTTCGACCACATCGTGCAAAAAGCCCGCGGTGATGGTCGCAGGTCCGGCATGAAGGGTGGCTAAAATATAGGCCACTTCGATCAGGTGATGGATATAGGGTTCGCCGCTTTTACGTAAGACGCCGGCGTGTTTTTCATTGGCAAAGTCGTAAGCGCGTTTAATAAGATCGCGGTCTTCGGGGGTGGTGATATACGCGAAAAAGACCTCTTGCACTTCCGCAAAAGTATGAAGCTTTTGACCTAAGGGAGAGAGTGTTGCGGTTTCTTCGCTCATAAAAGTACCTCTAGTACGTGACTAAAGAATGGATATCGTATTTGGAGAAGCGTTGGCGGCCGTTGAGATCTTTGAGTTCGACGACGAAGCCGATACCGACGACTTTGGCGCCGGCCTTGGTGACCAAACGGATGACGGCATCCAAGGTTCCGCCGGTAGCGAGCAGATCATCGATGATGACCACGCGTTGGCCGCGTTTGAGGGCGTCTTGGTGAATTTGCACCGCATCTTGGCCATATTCCAGGTCATAGTTTTCGCTGAACACGGCACGCGGTAATTTATAGGCTTTGCGCGCGGGCACGAAGCCGATACCGAGTTCGATGGCGACCGGGCAACCGAAGAAAAAGCCGCGGGATTCCGGGCCGACGATGACTTCGGCTTTCTTGCTTTTGGCAAACGCTGAAAGTTCGTCGCAGGCATACTTGTAGGCTTCGCCACTGGCGATTAAGGGCGTGATATCACGGAAAATGATGCCTTTTTGGGGGAAATCGTTGACATCAATAATGTAGTTTTTTAAGTCCATGGGCTTACCTCGATTGCTTTTAATTATATCTTATTCATGTCTAAAAGCATATTAAATATGCTTCGGGTTTAGGCTTTGGAAACTAGCGTTCGGAACGGGTCAAAGTGCCGATTCGGAAGTTCAGGTATTTACGGCCTTTGAAGACGTTGGTTTCCAACTCGCCGACGAGGTCGACATACTTGTATTCGCTGACGTCTTTTTTGGGGAAATTGAAGCCCAATAAGCGCGTATCCATGCCGATATTGGTGGATATGTGATGGTCCATCGATAGATACGAGAATGTCGCGGTTTTGAGTCCTTTGAGGAGGAATTTCGGTGCGGGGAATTCTTGTCCAAACGGGGATAAAGAACGAATCAACGCGTAGTGTTCCCACGTGACATCGGTCAGTGAGATTTCTAGGGTTTTGGGTTGTTTCTTTTCGATGGGATAGGCTTTGGCGAGTTCAAGGAAGGCCGCTTTAAATTCCGCGAAGTCTTGCTTGCGGATGCTTAAGCCACCGGCAAGGCCGTGACCGCCGGATGTTTGCATGAAACGTTCAAGGCTTTGGAACGCTTTGGCGATGTTAAATCCTTCTTCGCTTCGAGCGCTGCCCTTGAGCAGTTCGGGATTATCAAGCGATTGGGTAAAGACCACAATCGGTTTATGGTGAAGGTTGAGCAGACGATTGGCTAAAAGTCCGATGAGACCTTCTTTTTCCGCGGTCAAAAGCACGATGGCCGGTTCTTCTGTCACAACGTCGGCGTGGTTTTGCGAAGCTTCTTTCATGAGGCTACGCCGTTCAAGGTTAATCGCGCTCAACCAACCCGCAAGTTCATTGATTTCGGCAGCGTCTTGGCTGATGAAGAATTTGACGAGGCGGTTGATGGTGTTATTTTCGACCATCCGTCCCACCGCATTGATTTTCGGGGCAATCGCCATGCCGATGACTTTCTCATCGATTTCGGCGTTTTCCGAAAGCACGCTCAGTTGCGGGTATTTATTCCTGTTGATGGTCTCGATGGCCAAACGGACGACGTCGCGGTTGACCCCCGAAAGCGGCATCATGTCGCTGATCGTGGCGATTCCGGCGAGACTGAGTAAATAGTCATCGATGCGACCTAAGAGGGCAATCGATAACATGAACGCGACATAGGCTCCGCAGGAATAGGACGGAACTTTGCTTTTAATGACGGGGTGCATGATGGCGTACGCCGAGGGTAATGTCGGTAACGCTTCATGGTGATCGGTGACGATGACGTCAATGCCAAGTTCATTGGCGAGATTGATCGCGTCGAAAGCACTAATTCCGTTATCGACCGTGATGATTAAGGAGTAACCTTTCTCGGCCATTTCTTTGGTTTTTGTGACATTAAGTCCATATCCGTCGAGGTACCGGCTGGGTAAGTAGTAGCCGACATTGACGCCTAAAAGAGCGAAGGTTTTGACCATGATTGACGTGGACATCACGCCGTCGCAGTCGTAATCGCCGTAAATGACGATTTTCTCGTTGCCATCGATGGCTTTTTTGATGCGGGCCACCGCTTTATCGAGGTCATCAAAGATGGTGGGCGAAGGAATATCGAGCAAGGTCAAAGGACGCGTCCACGCTTGGTAGTCGCTTTCCGACATTTGGTAGTGATCTAAGAGACGTTGCAAAAAATCCATGAGTACTCCTGAAAAAGAAAAGACTGCCGAAGCAGTCTAGTCGTTAATCCCGATGAAGACGGCTTCTTGGGGTTCGGCCGATTTGTTTTTGCTCGCCGCTTTTTCTTGGCGGGCTCTGGCGCGAGCGCTTCTGGGAAGTTTGTTAGAGACATTGAAACGGGCGAAGAGTTTTTCTAAGCTGTTCGCGGTCGGAATCAAGATGGAGGTGACGAACAGGGCACTTAAGCAAACCCCTAAAGCCACCGCAGCGAAGGTGAGCGCGTAGGCGCTGGGACCAAAGCCGAAGAAGTTGATGCCGATGTAGCCGACTAAGAAGGTGAGAACCAATAGCGGAGTCGCAATCGTACCGACGGCTTTGACGCCGTAAGCAATGATGGCTTTCTTATCGGTTTCTTTGGCGTCTTGGAATAATTCTCTTTCTTTATTAAAGACAAGCAGCGAAATCACGAGGGCGAAGAATCCGACGAGCAAGACCGATAAGGTGATCGGCGCGGTCGTGGGAATGCGGGTGATCGCGAAGAAGGCTAACGTGAGGAAGCTCGAGAGGACGCTGATGGCTAATGCGGCAACGCCACGCGAGAGACGGTAACGTAAGAAGATATAGAAGGCAGCCATGGCCATACCGAGGAGGACAGCCAAGGAGACTTTCGCGGCGCTCGGTTGATTGACTACGCTAGCCACGGCATGGACGGAGACAGACGACACATCGGAGTCGTTATCGATGCCGGTGACGACATCTTGAAGCACGGCGAGCAAGGTTCCGTCATAGGTGGTTGCACCGTTGACGTAAGACGCATTGGCGGCTTCGAGATCGATGGTTTCGGCGATTTCGACGACATAGAAACGGTATTCGACATCGACTTCTTCGACCTTTTTGGTCATTTCGTGGAGCGTCACCGCTTCGTAGGGTAAGGCTTCACCGTCGATGGTGATGAAATCGAGAATGTTGTCTTCGACGTATTGGGTGGAATCGATATCCGAACGTTCAGACATGGTTTGGAAATAAATGCGGGTACCGAGGTCTTCATTTTGTGAAGCAAACACGGAGCCGGAGGTGAGTCCGAAGATCAGCATCATGGCGACACCGGCCGCGGCAAATACACCAGAGATAAGACCGACGCGCGGGGCTTTCTTGGTGAAGTCTTTTTCGGCGAAACGGCCGAAGTAGATTTGTTTTTCTTCGCTCATCGCGTTGGGAACTTTGGCGGGATCGACACCGAAGGTTTGGACTTTGCCTTGAAGCGAAGTCGTATTGGTGAGGAGCCACATCATGCCTTTAAGTCCGAAGAGGACGACGATGGCATTGGCAACGGCACCGAAGATCAGGAAGACCGAGAAGGCTTGGACTAACGGTCCGCCGAGGAAGTAAGAACCAAGACCGAACAAGAAGGCAACGATGGAAATATCCAAGGTCGGCCAGAAGCTCTTTTTGGACGCTTCGGCGTTGGCTTTCTTGAGTGAACGGCCTTTGTAAAGTTCGTTTTTGAGTTTGCTGAAGTAGAGAACCGCACTGGCCATGGTCATGGCGATGACGGCCACCGCACCAATCAACGTGGCGCCGGTGATTTCCATGCCGACGAGGTTATAAACCAAGAGGGTCAAGAAGAGGGCCGCAGACGTCGTGACAATCGCGGAGACACCGCTCAATCGGTAGAAAACGACGATGCCGGCGAAGAGAATCAATAGACCGATCAAGGTCGCGATGACGGTGCTGGACCAGGCAATCGAGGCATGTAAACCAAACGAGAGTAAGCTTTCAATGCTGGCGTCAACGGTGACATCAAAGAGGAATTCTACTTTGTAATCAAGCGAGCTGGCATTGAATAAGTTGACATAATGGTGAGCCGCAGCGTTGGCTTGTTCGACGGCGCTGACGGGGAAGACGTTGGATTCATCGGCAGTTCCGTAAGTGGCCGGAGAGATGGCAGCGGCAATTTCCGTGCGGTCTTCATCGTACCAAATGCGGGTGTAATCGAGGGAAATGATGATCTTGGCGGCGACATCGCTGTCTTCTTGCGAAGCTTCGTAGGTATCGCTTTCGGTCTTGTTGGCCCAAAGAAGAATCATCGCATCTTGGGTCGTGCTGGTTTCGGTAGCGTTATCGTATTCACCGCTATCGGTTTCCGTATCGCCTTGGATTTCTTGGGCTTCGGCGATGATTTGTTCGGTGAACTTGGTGGGTTCGCTTAAGGGGATGACGACGATCGGGTATTGACCTTTGTATTCGATACGGGCGGTCGAACCTTCAAAGACTTCGTCGCCGACCATGCAGGTATCCTTGGTCGTGCAGATGGAGAATTCGCCATCAAAGCCTAAGTATTGTTTGAGGCGCGCATAGGACGTCGCGGTGTCTTCCGCAAGCGTGACGCGAACTTGGTTTTCACCTTCGGTTTCGACGTCGTATTTGCTGACATTGGCCGTTTCGAGACGGTCGATCATCGTGTTCGCGATGTCATCGACGGTGCCATCGGGTAAGACAGCGGTTTCATCTTCTTTGTCGGAAATGCGGTAAACGAATTGTTTGCCGTTGGAGAATTCCCAGTTGACGTTGGAACTGGTCACAACGCTGGAAAGATTGAAGGCGATGCCGAGAACAACGGCTGCGGCAAGAGTCAAGTAGGCGATAAGACGACGCATGGGTGATACCTCCGAATGTGGATTATGGGTGACCGGGTAGGTCCTTTTTTTGGCCCTTTTTTTCACTTGCCCCGGTACGGGTGCTCAGTTGAAAAATAACTTGCTTTACTACTTTACTACTTTTAAAAAAGTAAAGCAATAAAACCTCGATAAAAAAGTCCCATCGGCAAGGGCTTTTGGGACTTAGGTTTGACTTAACGCTTTAGAGCAACTTTTCTTGATGGTTGCGTTTGAGGTGGCGATAGGCTAATTCAGTAACCACGCGGCCTCTGGGCGTACGGTTGATGAAGCCCAGCTGGAGGAGGTAGGGTTCGTAGACATCTTCGAGGTTCATGATCTCTTCGCCGATGGCGGCAGCGAGGGCATCCAAGCCCACCGGTCCACCATGGAAACGATCGATGATACCGAGCATATAACGGATATCGACATCGTCGAGACCGAGGCTGTCGACCTTCAATGCGTCGAGGGCTTTGGTGGCATCTTCATACGCAATTTCGTCTTTGCCTTCGAAGTTGGCGAAATCGCGGACGCGGCGGAACAGGCGGTTGGCGATCCGCGGGGTGCCACGGCTCCGTTTGGCGATTTCCTGCACCGCTTTTTCTTCGATTTGGGTGCCGAATACTTTGGCGGTTCGGCGGACGATGCTTTCAATCTCGGCGACCGAGTAGAAGTTGATCTTTTCGGTGATGCCGAAACGGGCCCGTAACGGGGACGATAAATCGCCGGCGCGGGTGGTCGCTCCGACCAAGGTAAACGGCGGTAACGGAATGGATAAGTTTTTGGTGCCGCCTTCTTTGGAAACAAGGACGGTCAATTTGAAATCTTCCATGGCGCCGTAAAGGACTTCTTCGACGACGCGCGGAAGACGGTGAATTTCATCGATGAATAAGACATCGCCGGGTTCCAGCGCAGACAAAATGGCGGCTAAATCGCCGGTCTTTTCAACGGACGGGCCGTTGATGACTTTGATCGTGCCGTGCATTTCGTTGGCGATGACGTGGGCCAGCGTGGTTTTTCCCAGTCCGGGAGGACCATAAAGTAAGACGTGATCGAGGGTTTCGTCACGATGTAAGGCCGCGCCGATAAAGACGCGCAGGTTCTTTTTTAAGTCGCTTTGGCCGACATATTCGTCCAAACTTTGGGGACGAAGCGTGATCTCGGCGGCGTCTTCTTTGCCTTTGGAGGCGTCGAGTAAACGGGTCAAGATATCACTTCCTTAATTTGGCTAACGCTAAGCGGAGAATGTCTTCGCTGGTGGCATTGACTTCGTTGATCGTGGCTAACACGCGGTCGATTTCGGCGACGCGGAAGCCTAAGCCTTTCAAGGCTTCGCGGACTTCGTCGTATTGTTCGGGGTTGCCCTTTGATCCATCCGAAAGTTGGCCTTTGAGGTCGAGGATGATTTGGGCGGCGGCTTTGGCACCGATGCCGGGCAGTTTCTTTAAGAAGGTGACGTTATTGGCGGCAATCGCCCGGACTAAATCGGCGGGACGTACTGCGGATAATGCGTTGAGCGCCGTTCTCGGGCCGATGCCTTTGACGGAGATCAGTTGCCGGAACACGTCTTTTTCTTCGCGGTCACGGAAACCGACGAGGAATTGTTCGTCTTCACGGACGACGAGGTAGGTATAGAGGGTTAACGATTCCCCTTGGGTATAATCTTCAAGGTGTGAGACCGAGACGAAATATCCGACACCGTTGACATCGATCACGACGCCCCCGCTGGAGATTTCCGCTAATGTGCCTTTGAGGTAATAGTACATAGAGCCTCCTATCGATAAAGGATGAAGAAAAGAATGACGATCACTAGTGTGATAAACGCCGTGAAGAGGGATGCGACAATCGTGGCATCCACCGATTCTTTTTCCGTTTCCTTTGTTCTTGGATTCATTATTTATGATCTCTTACAAACGGTTCGGGACGAGGTAAGGGGTCGCGCTTATGGGCGCTCACCCGATGTAAATACTCGATGCGTTCGACTTTTTCGCTAGGAAGCTTCCCACCTAATAAATAGGAGTCCAACTCATCATAAGTGACCCGCATTTCGCCTTCATCGGTTTGGCCGTCGAATAAACCGGCGGTCGGAGCACGCGTAATGATGGCTTCGGTGACGCCGTAATAACGGGCGCCTTCGCGGACTTCGGCTTTGGTTAAAGAAACGATCGGCAGAAGGTCAACGCCGCCATCGCCGTATTTGGTGAAGTAACCGGTGAAACTTTCGTCCCAGTTATCGGTGCCTAAAACCAACGCTTTTCGGGCTTGGGCAAAGGCATAAAGGGTGACCATGCGTAAACGCACTTTCATATTGATATGGGCCAAATGATCGAGCGGTTTGCCGCTGACTTTGGCTTTCTTTTCAATTTCGGCCACCATCGTGTCATAAGTGGAAGATAAATCGACAACGGCGTAGGGAATATCGAATTTATGGGCTAATTCTTCGGCCAGTTGTAAATCAATGGGCTGGGAATGGCACGGCATGAGCAGACAAAAGAGTTTTTCCTTGCCCACCGCGGCTTTGGCGATGCCGGCGACAAGGGCCGAATCGACGCCTCCGCTAAGCCCCAGGACATAACCGTCCATATGGGTGTCGTGGAGTTTGTCTTTCAGGAATTTTTCGATGACTTTCAAATAACTTTCGAGTTTCATAAGGAACCTCCTTAGGAAATATATTCGAATTCGAAATCGACGAGGATGACGGTATCGCCGTCTTGGGCACCCCGAGCACGGAGTTCGGCATCCACGCCCACTTTCCGTAAGTAGGTAATGAGTTTGAGCATGCCTTCGTCGGTGGAAATATTGATCATGCGGTAGGTCTTTTCGATGCGTTCGCCTTGAATGACGAAGGTATGGGCATCTTTTTTGACGATTTGGAAGATGTCCTTGGCCACCGCTTCGGCTTCGTAGACTTTGAGGCCTTGTTCGGCTTCTTGTTCGCCTTCGAGCGGGAACGGGGAGGTGACATCGAGGATATCCGCGGCTTTATAAAGCAGTTCGTTGACGCCTTCATGGGTCAAGGAAGAGAACGGATAAATTTTCTTACCCCGTAAATGTTTACGGAGTTCTTTGAGTTTGGTCGCGGCGATGTCTTCGTCCATTTTGCTAGCGACGATGAGCGTCGGGCGTTTATCCAAGCCAAAACCATAGGCCTTGAGTTCGGCTCTGATTTTTTGATAATCGTCATAAGGATCGCGGTCGGTCGACATATCAATGATATGGAGGATGACGCGGCAGCGTTCGATGTGGCGTAAGAATTGAAGTCCTAAACCTTTGCCGAGGTGAGCCCCTTCGATCAATCCGGGTAAATCCGCGGCGACGAAACTACGGCCGTCAGGTAAATAAACCATGCCGAGGTTGGGCACTAAGGTCGTGAACGCATATTCTCCGATTTCGGGACGCGCGGACGAAATGACGCTTAAAAGCGTGCTCTTGCCGACGCTGGGGAAACCCACCAAGCCGACATCGGCGAGGAGTTTGAGTTCAAGGGTGATTTTTTTACGTTCGCCGGGGACGCCGTTTTCGGCAATCTTCGGGGTGCGGTTGACAGAGCTTTTGAAGCACGCGTTGCCACGGCCTCCGCGACCGCCTTTAGCGACGACGAAAGAGGCACCGTCTTTGGCTAAGTCGCATAAGAAAACATGACCGGGTTCGGTATAAATGACCGTGCCGATGGGTACTTCGACGTGGACGTCTTCGGCCCCGCGGCCATACATATTCTTATTGCCGCCCTTACCGCCGTCGGCGGCTTGGATGACTTTGCTGTGGCGGAAATTGATTAATGTCGTGACTGTTTTGGTAGCGGTAAAAATGATGGAGCCGCCACGGCCTCCGTTACCTCCCGCAGGACCTCCGCGGGCAACATATTTTTCCGTTAAGAAGGCGATGGCACCGTTGCCACCGTTTCCGGCGCGGACTTCGACTTTCGCGCGATCAATGAACATGATTAATGACCTCCGGCAGAATAGACTTTATCGATAATCACAAAGGGGCGGTTTTGCGTTTCTAACGTAATGCGGGCGAGATACATTCCGTAAATCGCTAAGACGGCAAGGATGAACGTACCAAAGGCAAAGATCACGTTGATGATGAGCCAAATGCCAAAGGCTAATAGGGAGATACCGGTAAAGACCCCGGTGAGATAGAGAATGAAGAAGACGAGTTCGGTGACCACCGATAAACCGGTTTTAAGGGTTGAGGCGATCGTCCATTTTAAGGGCCAACCCAGAGGTTCGACGCTGGACGCCACGATGGCATCGAAAGCAAGCTTGAACATCGATTTGTAGTTGTAATGGGTTGTGCCTTTGGCGCGGGCTGCACGGTTGAACAAGACTTCGGTCGTCTTATGCCCCACATACGGGACTTGGACGCGGAAGACGCGGTTCTTTTCGGTTAAGGCGTTCACTTCGTCACAGACGCGGCGGGAAATGAGACGGAAATGGCCGACGTTAGAAGGAACTTTAATCTTTCCGGACAATTTACCACAAAGTTCATAGAACTTTCCGGCGGTATAGCGTTTCATGAAGGAGTCTTCTTTGCGGGACGCTCTCCGGGCATTGACGACTTCATACCCTTCTTCGAATTTTTCGAGCAGTTTGCCGATGATTTCAGGGGGATCTTGTAAGTCGGCATCCATCGGGATGATGGCGTCTCCAGTGGCGGTTTTAAGACCGGCACAGACGGCGGGTTCATGGCCGAAATTACGCGAAAGCGCGACCACCACCAAATGAGGATGGCTCTTTTGCGCTTCGAGAAGCAGACTTAGCGTTTTATCGCGGCTGCCGTCGTTGACGACGACCAATTCAAATTCATAGTTCGGTAGTCCAGCGATGACTTTGTCAATCGTGGAAAAAAAGACGGGAATCATCTCTTCTTCGTTGTACATCGGGACGACGATGGAAACACGTTTCATTGGGATCACACCCTTCGTTATGATTATACAAAAGATATAAAAAAAAGACCACTACATGAGTGGTCTTAATGCCTTATTCGGCAGATTCGACGACTTCGTAGACGCTCACGCGCGTCCGGGTTTTGCCCCAACGTTCGAATTTGACGATTCCGTCTTTCGTAGCGAAGATCGTGTCATCTCCGCCCTTTTGGGTATTATTTCCGGGATAAACTTTGGTTCCGCGTTGCCGGTAAATAATCGAACCCGCGGTAGCGAATTGACCATCTCCGACCTTGCAGCCAAGACGACGTCCGGCCGAATCACGGCCGTTGCGGGTTGAACCGACGCCCTTCTTAGAAGCAAAGAGTTGTAGATCGAGTTTAAACATCTTCATCGATGTCCACATCCTTTCAGTTTGATTTTGAGACTTTGACGTAAGCGGGATAGCTCTCTTCGATGCTCTCGAGTTGTTCGAGGATCGTATGGAGGACAATCGCGTCATGATTGGAAATAGAAGTTCTAGCTTTAACAGTTATCAAGGCATCCGTGACTTCAATGTCGAAGGCGTCGGGATTCTCAAGCGCGTTGAGTCCGCCGATGCTGACGGCGCTGACGCCGGCGCAAACGAGGTCTTCACCCTTTTTGGCGTATTGGGCATGCCCTTCCACCGTGAGAGAAACAAAGGCTTCTTTTTGCGAGACAAACGTAACCTTGATCATGGTCTTATCCGTTGATGGCTTCGATGACCAAGCATGTATACGGTTGGCGATGGCCAATCGTCTTGCGTTCATTGGTCTTATTCCGGTATTTGAATACCCGAATCTTGCGGCTGAGTCCTTGCTTTTCGACTTGGGCGACGACTGTCGCGCCAGTGACGTAAGGAGCTCCGACTTTAGCGGTCGCGCCGCTAACGAGGAGAACTTTATCAAATGTGAATTTTTCGCCAGCCTTAGCTTCTAGTTTTTCAACATAGATTTTTTGGCCGACCTCCACTTTGATTTGTTTTCCGCCGGTTTCGATGATTGCGTACATAGTGCACCTCCTGTTTAGATTTCACTTAGACTCGCTAGCGAGGTCAATCTTGCGATTTGTTAGTTACCTGGTTTAGGCGGTTGCAGCTTGTGAGGCGACAACGCATGTAATATAACATATGTTATTTACATAGTCAATTTTTATTTCTTTCGGGGCAAATTTTCCCTAAAAGAGCACTTCATTCTACCATTTTTAAAGCAGTTTGTGTTCGGCCATCGAATAATATTCGTGGTTCGCTATCACGATGTGATCGATGAGGTGAAGTCCTAGCCGAGTGGCTTCCTTTTTGAGGGTGATGGTCGCAGCGATATCTTCTTTGGAAGGTTCGCAGAAACCGCCGGGATGGTTATGCACCAAAACAAAACGGACGGTTTCGTTGACGAAAAGGCGTACGAAAATTTCACGCGAAGACACCATCATCGAGGACACCGAACCGCGGTAAATAATCTCTTCTTTAAGAACCCGGTTTTGACGGTTCATCATGATCACCAAAAGCATCTCCTGTGGAGCACTGGAAAAATCGGTTTTGTACTTTTGGAAAATCTCCGATGAGGAGTGATAAAAGCCATCGGTTTCCGACGTCGCTTTTTCCACCCGTTTGACGAGTTCGAAAGCAGCGAGCAAACGCAACGCGTTTCCTTGTTTTAAACCCTTTTGTTTGAGTAAGTTTTGATAGCTCACGCCGACAAGTCCTTGAAAGCCTTTGAATTGGGTCAGCAAATCGTTTCCGATATCGATCGCGGAAAGGTGTTGGACCCCACTGCCGATGATGAGCGCCAACACCTCCGCATTCGAGAGCGAAACGATGCCGTATTTGACGGCTTTTTCCCTAGGTCTTTCGTCGGGTGGCAAATCGACGATGCGGCTCATTCCCAGGTGAACTTGAAGCCGCCGGGAATTTGGGCGCTTCCTTCCGAGGACATGAACAGGCGATAGACGACCACCGCAGCGATGGCAATGACTAGAATCGCCATGACCGCCGCTAAAGTGATGGCTTCTCCGCCGACGAGCGTCGACATTTCCAAATTGGTGAGTTTGATCATAAAAAAACCTCCCTATCAAGGTAATAGAGAGGTTCGATGATTTTTTATCCTGTCTCGGTAGTGATTTTTAGAGTTTTGCGCGTTTGGCTTTGACCGTGGCGAGTTGCTCCATGTTCTTGGCCAACTTGTCTTTTTCGAGGGCGATTTTAGCTTCGGGCGCTTTGTTCACGAAGTTTGGGTTGCTGAGCATCCCTTGTCCGCGGGCGACTTCGCTTTCCAAGACTTTGATTTCGGCATCCAACTTCGCAATCACGGTGGCCTTATCAGTGGCATCGACGATGATCATTTCCACACTGGGGAAGAGGACCACGTTATGCGACTCAATGCCCTTATGGGAATCTTGGATGACGATTTCTTTGGCAAAGGTGAAGCGGGATAAATACGGCAAGTACTTTTCGAGCTTGGCTTTTTCCTTGGTGACAAAGTAAAGCGTGACCGGTTGGTTGGGGGCGAGTTGGTTATCGACTTTGTACGAACGGACACTACGGATGAGGTCGAATACCAGGCTCACTTCTTCGATCGCGGCTTTGTCTTGATAGAGACTGGACGCTTTCGGGAACGCTTCAAGCATCAAGCTCTCGCCATGCGCGGGTAAATGGAGATAGAGTTCTTCGGCGATGAACGGGGTGAACGGACCGATCATGCCAAGGATGGCTTTGAGACAAGTATATAATACTTGATGCGTCGTTTTCTTGGCGTCTTCATCGTCGCCTTGAAGGGTGACTTTGCTCATTTCAAGATACCACGAACAGAAGTCGTCGTAGACGAAATTGTAAAGGAAACTTGAAGCCATGCCGAACTCGTATTTGTCCATATTGACCGTGACTTGATCGATGGTTTCGTGAAGTCGGGCCATGATGAATTTATCGAGTGGATTGAGCTTCTCGATGGCAATAGTTTCGGGCTTAAAATCTTTCGGAAGCACGCCTTCGATGTAACGGGCGGCGTTCCATATTTTATTGAGGTAATTGGCGGACGACGCGATCTTTTCTTCCATGTAGCGGGCATCTTGTCCGGGCGTGGAATTAGTGGTCAAGAAGTAACGGAGCGCATCCGCGCCATAGGCGTCGATGACGTCGTTGGGATCCACACCGTTGCCAAGGGATTTGGACATTTTGCGACCTTGCGAATCACGGATTAATCCATGGATCAAAACATCCTTGAAGGGACGTTGTCCGGTGAATTCACGGCTTTGGAAAATCATGCGCGACACCCAGAAGAAAATGATGTCGTAACCGGTGACCATGGCGTCGAGCGGGAAATAGCGTTCCAGGTCTTTGGTCTTATGTGGCCAACCTAAAGTTGAGAACGGCCACAGGGCACTTGAGAACCAAGTATCCAACACGTCGTCATCTTGGACATAGTTTTCCATGTCTTTCGGGGGATTGACAGACACCACCACATCGCCGGTCACTTTATGGTAATACGCGGGGATTTGATGACCCCACCAGAGTTGCCGGGAAATGCACCAATCTTCGGCGTTTTCCATCCATTGACGGAAGGTCTTGTCGAAGCGTTCCGGATAGAATGTGACTTTGTCGTCGCCTTCTTGGCCTTTGAGGGCACTTTCGGCCAGCGGGCGCATCTTCACGAACCATTGTTTGGATAAGTAGGGTTCCACGACCGCACCGCTACGTTCGCTGTGGCCCACGGGGTGGACGATATGTTCGATCTTTTCGAGGTTACCTTCGGCGTCGATGTCTTTGACAAGGTTTTTACGGCACACGAAACGGTCTTGACCTTGGTATTTACCGGCCAGTTCGTTCATCGTCGCGTCTTTATTCAGACACACCGGACGCTCAAGATGGTATTTTTCTCCTAAAAGGAAGTCATTTGGGTCGTGAGCCGGCGTGCATTTCATGACACCCGTACCAAAGGCGATATCCACGTAGTCATCGGTGATGACGGGGATTTCTTGATGGTTGGCGGGGTTGATGACGTGTTTCCCGACATACTTTTTAAAGCGTTCGTCTTTGGGATTGACCACGAGGCACACATCGCCGAACATCGTTTCGGGACGGGTGGTCGCCACCACTAAAACATCCTTGGAACCGACCACGCGGTAACGGAAGTAGAAGAAATCACCTTCGTCGTCGCTATGAATCACTTCGATGTTGCTTAAGGCGGTCATTTGTTGGGGATCCCAGTTAATGATCCGTTCGCCTTGATAGATGAGTCCTTTGTTGTATAAATCCACGAACACTTTGCGGACGGCTTCGTTAAGGCCTTCATCCAAAGTAAAGCGTTCACGGGTATAGTCCAGTGATAAACCGAGCATCGCCCATTGGTTATGGATGTTATGGGCATATTCGTCTTTCCAAGCCCAAGCTTCCTTAAGGAAACCTTCACGGCCGAGGTCAAAACGGGACAAGCCTTTTTTACGGAGCTTGGCTTCGACTTTGGCTTGCGTGGCAATGCCGGCGTGATCCATGCCGGGAAGCCATAAAACATCGAATCCTTGGGCTCTTTTGTAACGGGCCAAGATATCTTGTATGGTCGTATCCCAAGCGTGTCCTAAGTGAAGTTTGCCGGTGACGTTGGGAGGCGGAATCACCATGCTGAACGGGGTCTTGGTTTTGTCGCCCGCGGTGAAATAGCCCGCCTTTTTCCAGCGGTCGTATTTGTCTTTCTCCACGAGTTTGGGGTCGTAACGTTTGTCGAGTGCCATAAGCTTTCCTCCTAAGAAAATTAAAAAGCGTCCCTAGACTAAGGACGCTTTGTGCGCGGTACCACCTTAATTCATTCCAGATTGGAATGCTCTTAAAGCCCGTTAACGCCGGGTACGAGATCCTTCGATCTAATCTCACGAGCGACTTCATGGGGGTTCACCGCTTCGTTTCCACCGACGGAAGCTCTCT
>ERZ1645187.1033-NODE-1033-length-26271-cov-12.103410_pt1 | contig 26271 bp, 26 predicted proteins | sample MGYA00575352_ERZ1645187 | MGnify/ENA primary metagenome ERZ1645187 (study PRJEB40837, sample SAMN11349314) | freshwater sediment metagenome | isolation source: river sediment | host: Sediment | place: India: Wazaribad , New Delhi | collected 2017-02-21 ...
CCGTCGAGGGCAACCGGGATCCCTCGCTCGAAGCTGATGACCACCTCGTCCGGCACGGGCGGGTAGGCCGGGTCGTCGGTGTAGTTGTACACGTCCTTGGTCGGACCGTTCCAGATGTCCTCGAGGTAACCGGTCTCGATCGCCCGACCCCACACGTTCTGGTCAATCGAGAACGGGTTGTTCTTCGTGGTCTCGATCGGCAGGTGGTGTGCCTCCGCGTACTCGATGGCCCGGTCCCGCGTGAGCGCGAGGTCCCGGACCGGGGCGATGCACGTGAGGTCGGGGGCCAGGGAGCTGATGCCCACCTCGAAGCGGACCTGGTCGTTTCCCTTTCCGGTGGAGCCGTGCGCCACGGTCGTCGCGCCGAAGGCGCGCGCGGCGCGGACGAGGTGCTTGACGATGACGGGCCGGGAGAGGGCGGAAACCAGCGGGTAGGCGTCCATGTAGAGCGCGTTCGCCTTCAGTGCCGGCATGCAGTACTCGGTTGCGAACTCGTCCCGGGCGTCCGCCACCCAGGCCTCGACGGCGCCGCAGTCGAGGGCGCGCTGCCGGATGACGTCGAGGTCCTCGCCGCCCTGGCCGAGGTCGACGGCGACGGCGATGACCTCCATCCCGGTCGCCTGCTCGATCCAGCCGATCGCGACGGAGGTGTCGAGGCCTCCGGAGTAGGCGAGGACGACGCGATCGGTCATGGGGTGTTCCCTCCGTGGGGGCCGGCAAGGGCCGCTGCCAGTGCCGATGTGAACGACTCCGCCTGGTCGCGGGTCAGGATGAGGGGTGGGGCGAGCCGCAGGGCCGTCGCGGTCACCGGGTTGGTGATGAACCCGGCGTCGAGGAGGTCATGCTGCACGGGGGCCGAGGGTCGGTCCAGTTCGATCCCGATGAGGAGGCCGCGACCGCGGACCTCCACCACTCCCGGTACGGCGGCGAGCTCGGACCGCCACCACTCCCCCAGCGCGACGACGTCATCCAGCAGCGGGAGGACGGCGTCGATGACCGCGAGCGCCGCGGCCGCGGCGGGTGGGTTGCCCCCGAACGTGGTCCCGTGCTGTCCGGGCAGGAGCAGGCTCGTGGTGGGCCCGTACCCGATCACCGCTCCGATGGGGAAGCCCCCACCCAGGCCCTTTGCCATGGTCACGATGTCGGGCGTGATGCCGGCGGCCGGGTGGGCGAGCCAGGCGCCGGTTCGGCCCGCACCGGACTGGACCTCGTCGACGACCAGCAGCGCGCCGGCCTCTCGCGTCCGCTCCCGCACGGCGCGGAGGTACGCCGGATCGACGGGACGCACCCCCGCCTCACCCTGCAGGACCTCGACGAAGACGGCGGCGACGTCGTCGCCGAGTGCGGCGTCGAGCGCCGCGACGTCCCCGACGGGGACGAACGTGACCGGGTGCAGCGGCTCGAAGGGTTCGCGGTACGCCGCCTTGGCCGTGAGGGCGAGCGAGCCGAGGGTCCGCCCGTGGAAGGAGTCCTCGAGTGCGATCATCCGGCCGCGCGGGCGGTGCCGCAGCGCCATCTTGACGGCGGCCTCATTGGCCTCGGTACCCGAGTTGGTGAGGAAGACCCGGGAGCCCTCGGGTGCCCCGGCCAGTTCGAGGAGTCGGCGGGCCAGCTCGAGCTGCGGCGGGGAGGTGAAGAAGTTGGAGATGTGGCCCAGCGTGCGGAGCTGGCGGTCCACGGCGGCCACGAACGCGGGGTGGGCGTGGCCGAGAACGTTCACGGCGATGCCCCCGAGGAGATCGAGGTACCGTTTCCCCGTCTCGTCCCAGACCCACGGCCCCTCTCCCCGGACCAGCATCCGTTGGGGCGTGCCGAACACGAAGAGGTGGGCGGCGTAGTCGTCCTGCCAGGTCATTCGGAGGCCCCGTCCTGGAGCACGGACGTGCCGACTCCCTCGTCGGTGAAGATCTCGAGCAGCATGGAGTGCGGCTGGCGGCCGTCGATGACGTGCGCCTTGGCGACCCCGCCACGGACCGCGCGGACGCAGGCCTCCATCTTCGGGACCATGCCGGCGTCGAGGGACGGCAGCATCTTCTCGAGTTCGCTGACCCAGATCCAGTTGATGAGGGAGTCGGTGTCCGGCCAGCTGGCGTACAGGCCGGCGACGTCCGTGAGGATCACGAGCTTCTGGGCGCCGAGCGCCTGGGCGAGCGCGGCGGCCGCGGTGTCCGCGTTGAGGTTCAGGATCTCGCCGCTCGCATCGGGGGCGACGGTCGAGATGACCGGGATGCGCCCCGTCCGCAGGAGGTCCTCGACCGCGCCGGGGTTGATGGAGGCGACGTCGCCCACCAGTCCCACGTCGAGCTCCTCGCCCTCCACCCAGGCGTGGCGCAGCTGCGCGGTCATGAGGCCGCCGTCGCCGCCCGACAGGCCGACGGCGTAGGGACGGTCCGCGTTCAGCAGGCCGACGAGTTCACGCTGGACCGTACCGGTGAGGACCATCTGCACGACATCGCGCACCTCCGGTGTCGTGACGCGCAAGCCGCCCCGGAACTCGGAGTCTATGCCGAGCCGGCGGAGCATCGCGCTGATCTGGGGGCCTCCCCCGTGCACGACGATCGGGTACAGGCCGACCTGCCGGAGGAACTGCACGTCGGACGCGAAGGATCGCTTCAGGTTGTCGTCCACCATGGCGTGGCCGCCGTACTTGATCACCACCCGGGTGCCGGCGAAGCGCTGCAACCAGGGCAGGGCCTCGATGAGGACGTCGGCCTTCCAGGGGGCGGGTATCTCGCCGGAGTCGTGAATGGAGATCATGTGGAGTACGCGCTGTTCTCGTGGACGTAGTCGTGGGTGAGGTCGTTGGTCCAGACGGTCGCCTCGGCGTCGCCCGCGTGGAGGTCGACGACGACGCTGACCTCGCGGGGCGCGAGGTCGACGAGCGAGCGGTCCTCGCCGACGCCGCCGGCGCGGGCGACCTGGACGCCGTTCATCCACACGTCGAGCCGGTCCGCCTCGTAGGGTGCGACGGCCGCGGGGACGGTGCCGACGGCGGCGAGGACCCGGCCCCAGTTCGGGTCGTTGCCGAACACGGCGGCCTTGAAGAGGTTGGAGGAGGTCACCGCCCGCGCGACGGCGAGCGCCGCCACCTCCGTGGTGGCGTGCCGGACCGTGACGGCGATGTCGTGCGAGGCCCCCTCCGCGTCCGCGACGAGCTGCCGCGCGAGGTCGGAGCAGGCGTCCGTCAGCGCTGCCGTGAAGCCGTCCTCCGGGGCCGGGACGCGCGAGGCGCCGGAGGCCAGGAGCAGGACCGTGTCGTTGGTGGACATGCACCCGTCGGAGTCCACCCGGTTGAACGAGTGCTCGACGGCGTGGGCGAGGGCACGGGAGGCGGTCCCGGCGTCGAGCACGGCATCGGTCGTGAGGACCACGAGCATCGTGGCGAGCGCGGGGTTCAGCATTCCGGCCCCCTTGGCCATCCCCCCGATCGTCCAGCCGTCGTGGGAGACGGCAACCTGCTTCGCCACGGTGTCGGTGGTGAGGATCGCGTGCGCGGCGTCCTCGCCGCCGGATCCGAGCGCGCCCGCCGCGGCGTCCACCCCCGCGAGGAGCCGCGGCATGTCGAGCCGTTCGCCGATCAGGCCGGTCGAGCACACGAGGACGTCCCCAGCGTCCACGCCGAGGACCGCGGCGACGTGTTCGGCCGTGGCGTGGGTGTCGCCGAAACCCGCGGGACCGGTGCACGCGTTGGCCCCCCCGGAGTTGAGGACGACGGCGCGCGCCCGCCCGTCCCCGACGGCGGTCCGGCTCCAGGTCACGGGTGCCGCCTCCACGCGGTTCGTGGTGAACACCCCGGCCGCGACGTCGAGGGGACCGTCGTTCACGACGAGGGCGAGGTCGGGGCGTCCGGAGGCCTTCAACCCCGCGGTGACGCCGGCGGCGCGGAACCCGCCGGGACTGGTGACGCTCATGGTGCGACGCCGATCGCGTCGAGGCCGGCGGTCTCCGGGAGGCCGAGGGCGATGTTCATGGACTGGACGGCGGAGCCCGCGGTGCCCTTGCCCAGGTTGTCGATCGCGCACATGGCGATCAACCTACCCGCATGGGCGTCCACGCCCACCTGGACGACCGCCCCGTTGGACCCGGCGACCATCGCGGTGGTCGGCCACTGCCCCTCGGGGAGGAGGTCGATGAACGGTTCGTCCGCGTAGGCCGCCTCCCAGGCTGCGCGGACCTCCGCGGGATCCCCCGTCAGGGGTGCGGTGACCGAGGCGAGGATGCCCCGGGACATCGGGACGAGCACCGGCTGGAAGGCGATCCGGGGCTCGGACGCCCCCGCGCTGCGGAGGTTCTGCTCGATCTCGGGGATGTGACGGTGCGTCCCCCCGACGGCGTAGGGTGCGGCGCTCCCCAGCGCCTCGGCCGCCTGGAGGTGAGGCTTGGGAGCCTTGCCCGCGCCGGAGTAGCCGACGGCGAGCGTGGCGACGACGTCGCGCGCGTCCACGAGACCCACCCCGGGCTGGAGCGCGAGGGTGACGGCCGCGACGTTGCAGCCGGGAACGGCCACCGTTCGCGCCGCGGAGAGGACCTCCCGCTGCACGCGCGCCCGCTTCTCCCCCGCGTGGAGGAGTTCCGGCAGTCCGTACGGCCAGGTCCCCGCGTGGGGGGAGCCGTAGAAGGCCTCCCAGTCGGCGGCCTCGGTGAGCCGGAAGTCCGCCCCGCAGTCGAGGACCAGCGGACCGTCCAGTGCGGCGGCCACCGCGCCGGAGGCGCCGTGCGGCAGCGCGAGCACCACGACGTCCGCGTCGGCGAGGACGTCCGTCGTCGTCGGGAGGATCTCCCGCCCGGCGAGGGGGCGAAGGTGGGGGTGGTGCGTTCCGAGCGGGGTCCCGGCACTGGAGGACGCGGTGAGGGCGCCGATGGTGATCTCGGGATGGCCGAGGAGGAGCCGCAGCACCTCCCCGCCCGCGTAGCCGGACGCTCCGGCGACGGCAACGGTGAACGTCATGTGGATGAGCATACGGAGCCGTGCATATATGACCCAAACCGTGTCACGGTCACCTCTGGCACAATCGGCTCATGCGCGCCATCCTCGCCCGGGAACCCGGCGGTCCCGAGGTCCTCGCCTGGGAGGAGATCCCGGCTCCCACACCCGGATCCGGCGAACTGCTGGTCCGGCTCCACGCCGCCGGCGTCAACTTCATCGACACCTACCAGCGGTCGGGCGTGTACCCGATGCGGTTCCCCCACGTCCCCGGCTCGGAGGGCTCCGGGACGGTGGTGGGGTGCGGCCCGGACGTCCCCTTCGCCGTCGGCGACCGGGTGGCATGGTCCTCCGCGCCCGGCAGTTACGCCGAGTACGTGCTCGTCCCCGCTGCCAGCGCCCTCGCCGTGCCGGACGGGGTCGACCTCGACACGGCCGCCGCTCTCCCCCTGCAGGGGCTGACGGCCCACTACCTGACCCGATCCACCCACCCGGTCTCCGAGGGCACCACCGTTCTCCTGACCGCCGGTGCCGGCGGCGTCGGCCAGTTGGTGATCCAGCTCGCCAAGGCGCGAGGTGCCACCGTGATCACCACCGTCGGCACGCAGGCGAAGGCCGCGCTCGCGCGCGAGGCCGGCGCCGACCACGTCCTGGTCATGGCAGACCTCGCGGTGGCCGACCTCCCGGACGCGGTGCGCGCCCTGGTCCCGGGCGGTGTCGACGTCAGCTACGACGGGGTCGGGCGGGACACCTTCGAGGCGACCCTCGCGTGCCTGCGACCGCGCGGCCTCCAGGTGCTCTTCGGGGGCGCGTCCGGACAGGTGCCTCCCTTCGACCTGCAACGCCTGAACGCGCTCGGCTCCCTCTTCGTCACGCGTCCGTCCCTCGGGGCGTACATCGCGACCCGGGAGGAGCTCGAGTGGCGGGCCGGCGAGCTGTTCGGGATGGTCGCCGAGGGCACCCTTCGGGTGCGGATCGGCCGCACGGAGGAGCTGCGCCGGGCGCGGGTGGCGCACGAGGCCCTCGAGGGCCGTGCCACCACCGGGAAGGTGCTCCTCACCGCCTAGCGTGCGGGCAGGTGCTCCTTCAGGTCTGCCGCGATCTGGCGGGCCCACCCCCGGATCTTGTCCCACTCCCGGAAGTCGCCCTCGGGCGCGTTGCCGAGGCGTGCGATGGACCGTTCCCGCAGGGAGAGGCCCGAGAGGTCCATCCGGCCCTTGAAGGTCTGATGGTCGATCGGGTTGATCGACAGCAGGTGAGGCCCGATGCGCCGCGGGTCCTGCACCGCTCCCACCGGCACGCCCGAGAGGCCCACGGAGAACGCCCACAGCGGCAGTTCGCGCAGTTCGCGCCCGTGGTGCGCCATCAGGTTGCGGATGTTCTCCATCCACTGTGTCATGTAGACCGCGGAGCCGAGGACGACGGCGTCGTAGCCGTCCAGGCCCGACACCTCTCCCGGCTCGGCCTCCACGGCCGTGAGGCCGGCCTCCCGGAGTTCCGCGGCGATGGCCGCACCGATCTCCCTGGTCGCCCCATGCTTGGAGGCGGTGATGACGAGCACCTTCATGGGCCCATTCTCCCCTTCCCGAACCGCACCGATCGTACCTTTCGTCCTACGCGAGGCCGAGGCGTCGTGGAGGGACGTCGGCGAGCGCCGCCGGGTCGTCGAGCCCGACACGCACGTAGCAGCCCGAGAGGTGGTCGCCGTCGCCGCGCGCGAGCGCGAGCGCCAGGGCGACGACGTCGGCGGGCTCGGTCCACTCGGTGCGCCCGTCGTGCATCCGCATCGACTCCGTCATGTCGGTGCGCACCACGCCCGGCGCCATCTCGAAGGCGCGCAGCCCGAGGTCGTGCCCAGCGGCGTGGATCGCGCCGCCGATCCGGAACAGGGCGGACTTGGAGGCGGTGTACGCGGTGGCGGTCGGGAAGTCCCGGGTCCCGGAGCCCGAGTTGACGTCGATGATGCGGCCGCCGCCCTGCTCGAGCATCACGGGGATGACGGCGTGGGCGAGGAGGAAGGGCCCGCGGACGTTGACGCGCATGATGTCCCACCACTCGTCGGGGTCCGCCTCCCACAGGGGGACCTCCGCGTCGACGCGCCCCGCGTTGTTCACGAGGACGTCGATCGAGCCGAGCTGGCGCGCCACCTCGTCGACCGCCCGGACGACGTCCACCTCACGGGCCACGTCCCCGGCGACGGGGACGACCCGGACGCGGCCGCCGATCTCCTCGACCACCGGAACCAGCGCGTCGGCGGACGTCGCCATGAGGCCGAGGTCGATGCCCGCCTCGGCGAACCCGAGCGCGAGGTGGCGGCCGATGCCGCGGGAGGCGCCGGTGATCAGCGCGGTGCGCGGGCTCATCGCAGCCTCGCCCCCAACTCCGACCCCGCCGTCTCGATGACCCGCGCTCGCACGTCAGCGATCTCCGCGGCCGTGAGGGTGCGGTCCGGGGCACGGAGGCGCAGTGCGAAGGCGAGGGACTTCAAGCCCTCGCCGAGGGCTGCCGAGCGGTACTCGTCGAACAGGCGGACCTCCTCGGCGAGCTCGCCGGCGGCTGCTCGCACCACCTCGAGCGCGCGGCCGTTCGGGATGGCGGCGTCCATGACGAGGGCGACGTCCTCCTTCGCGAGCGGGTAGGTGGAGACCGGCTCGACCTGGAGCGGGTCGGGCTCGACGGCGGCGAGCACGGCGTCGAGGTCGAGCTCGAAGGCGATCGTGCGGGCCGGCAGGTCGAGGGCCGCGAGCACCTGGGGGTGCAGCTCGCCGGCGTGCCCGACGACCACCTCCCCTGCCAAGAGGACGGCACAGCGCCCCGGATGCCACGGCGCGTACTCGGCGCGTCGGGGCGTCAACGGAACGCCGACGGTGCGTCCCACCAGCTGGGCGAGCTCGATGGCGTCGGCCCAGTCGACGGGCCGGGCGTGGCCGAGCGCGCCACCCGGGGCCAGCGGGCCGGCCGCGACCGCCGCGACGTGCCAGGGTTGCGCGGGCACCGCTCCGTGGATGGCCGCGAGCGTCGCGCCGTCGGGCAGCTGCGCCACCGGCGGCAGTGGGGAGGGCCGGACGGCGCCCCCGAGCGTGACGAGTCCGGCCTCGACGACGGCGAGGTCGTTGCCGCGGCCGACGTTGCGGCGCGCCACGTCCAGCAGCGTGGCCAGCAGCGTGGTCCGCAGATACGGCGCGTCGTCCGCCAGGGGGTTCGCGAGCCGCACCATGGTGCGCCGTGGGTCGTCTGCGGGCACCTGGAGGCGGTCGTGGACGTCCCCGACGAACGGGTAGGACAGCACCTCGTGGAGGCCGTGCTCCGCGAGCGCCCGCATGACCGCGCGCCGGCGGAGCTGGTGCCCGGTCAGGCCCCGCCCGGCCGGGGCGGTGGGCACCACGGACGGGATCTCGTCGTAGCCGCGCAGGCGCGCCACCTCCTCGACGAGATCCTCCGGGACGACGAGGTCCGACCGCCAGCTCGGCGGGCGAACCCGCAGCGTGTCACCGTGCCGTTCCACCTCGGCCCCGAGCATGGTGAGGGTCTCGACCACCTGGTCGACCGTGTACGGCACGCCGACCACGCGGGCCGGCAGCGTGCCGTCCATCTCGACGACGGCGGCCGGGACGGTGGCGTCGTGGTCCGTCACGACGTCGTCGGCGACCCCTCCGCCGTACTCCACGAGGAGGTCGGCGGCGAGCTGGGCCGCGTACGGCGGCAGCTGCGGGTCCACCCCGCGCTCGAAGCGCTTCCCGGACTCGCTGGGGATGCGGTGCCGGCGGGCGGTGCGCGCCACGGTGACGGGGTCGAAGTGCGCCGCCTCCAGGAGGATGTCGGTCGTCCCGGCGTCGATCTCGGTCGACGCGCCGCCCATGACGCCGGCGAGCGCGAGGACACGCTCGCCGTCGGCGTCCGTGATGAGGAGGTCCTCGGGGTCGAGCGCGCGGTCGACGTCGTCGAGGGTCGTGAGCCGCTCGCCCGCGCGGGCCCGGCGGACGACGATCGGGGACTCGAGCTTGCCGAGGTCATAGGCGTGCATGGGCTGGCCGAGATCGAGCATCACGTAGTTCGTGACGTCCACGGCGAGCGAGATGGGCCGCATCCCGGCCTTCCGGAGGCGGTCGGCCATCCAGGCGGGCGTCGGGGCCTGCGGGTCCACGCCCCGCACCGCGCGGGCGACGAACCGGTCGCACCCGGGGCGACCGTGGATCGGGGCATCATCCCTCACCTCGACGCCGAACCCGCCGGGGGCGGGCGCGGGAGGATGCAGCCGGGTGACCGGGTCGGTGAACGCCGCCCCGGTGGAGTGGGAGTACTCGCGGGCGACGCCCCGCATCGAGAAGCAGTACCCGCGATCCGGGGTGATGTTGATCTCGAGGAGTTCGGTGCCGAGGCCGAGGACGCCCAGCATGTTCGTGCCGGGCTCGGGAACGGGACCGGCGAGGTACCGCTCGAGCACCATGATGCCGCTGTGGTCGTTGCCGAGGCCGAGTTCGTGCTCGGAGCAGATCATGCCGTCGGAGACGTGCCCGTAGGTCTTCCTCGCCGTGATGGGGAACGGACCGGGAAGCACCGCGCCGGGCAGCGCCACCACCACGTGGTCCCCCGCCTCGAAATTGTGCGCCCCGCAGATGATGCCGCGGGAGGCGACGTCCGCGGACTCCGCGCCGGTCCCGGGAGCGTCGTTGAAGGGCCCCACGTCCACGCGGCAGTAGTTGACCACCTTGCCGTTCCTGTGCTTCTCCTTCACCACGGAGAGCACCCGCCCGGCCACGAGGTCACCGGTGACGGTCGGCGGGGTGATCGACTCCTCCTCGAGGCCCACGCGCACGAGGTCGGCGGCGAGTTGCGCGACGGTGGTGCCGTCCGGCACGGCGACGTGGTCGGCCAGCCAGTCCAGGGGTACGTAGGGCATCACACGCCCCTTCCGAGTGAGGTGGTGCCGAACTGGGCGGAGAAGCGCACGTCACCCTCCACCATGTCGCGCATGTCCGCGATGCCGTGCCGCAGCATGAGGGTGCGCTCGATCCCCATGCCGAACGCGAACCCGGTGTACACCTCGGGGTCCACGCCGCAGGCCCGCAGCACGTTGGGGTTGACCATGCCGCAGCCACCCCACTCGATCCAGCCGGGACCGCCCTTCTTCTGCGGGAACCACAGGTCCATCTCCGCGCTGGGCTCGGTGAACGGGAAGAAGGAGGGACGCAACCTGGTGCGGGCCTCGGGGCCGAACATGGCCCGTGCGAAGTGGTCGAGGGTGCCGCGCAGGTGCGCCATCGTGATGCCCTTGTCGACAGCCAGGCCCTCCACCTGGTGGAACACCGGGGTGTGGGTGGCGTCGAGCGCGTCGGTCCGGAACACCTTGCCGGGGCAGGCGATGTACACCGGCAGGTCCCGCTCCAGGAGCGTGCGGGCCTGCACGGGCGACGTGTGGGTCCGCAGCACGAGGTGGGAGCCCGCGCCGTCGTCGTCCACGAAGAACGTGTCCTGCATCTGGCGCGCCGGGTGGTCGGGGCCGAAGTTGAGCGCGTCGAAGTTGAACCACTCGTGCTCGAGCTCCGGGCCCTCCGCGATCTCCCAGCCCATCGAGGTGAAGAAATCCGAGACGTCGTCGATGAGCGCATTCAGCGGGTGGCGCGAGCCCAGGGGGAGGCGGTCCGCGGGAGTGGTGACGTCCACCGTCTCGTCCCGGAGGATGGCGAGGGCGGCCTCCTCCTCGAGTCGGGCCGTCCGATCCGCGAGCGCCCGGCCGATCCGGGCGCGCGCCTGGCCGAGGTTCCGGCCGGCGGTGGCCTTGTCGGCGGGGGCGAGCGTGCCGATGGCCCGGTTCGCGAGGGTGAGCGGCGCACGATCACCCGTGTGGGCGAGGCGCGCCTCCTTCAGTTCCGCGAGGTTCGCCGCGCCGGCGATGTCGGCCAGCGCGGCGTCGACGGCCGCGTCGATCGCCTCGGGATCGAGCGGGGAGAGCTGCTCGGACATGCGTGCCTTTCCTGTTGGGCTCGCCCCAGTTTACGGGGCCGGCGGGGACGCTTCGCCGCCGGGGCCGTCAGCCGGACCACCCACGGGCGGGCGCCGCGCCACTCGCCACCCGTTGGATGTGACCTGTCCCACGGGTGGAGCGCGTGCTATCTTCCCGGCATGCGCGTCTCTGACATCGTGAAGAAGAAGGGGACCTCCGTCGTCACCCTTCCACCGTCCGCATCCATCGCGGACCTGCTCTCCGCCCTCGCCGAGCACAGGATCGGCGCCGTGGTGGTGATGGACGGTGACGAGATCAGCGGCATCGTCTCCGAACGTGACGTCGTCCGGCACCTGCGCGACTCCGTCGACGTCACGGTCCCGGTCGCGGAGATCATGACCACCGAGCTCGCGTGGTGCGCGATGCGGGACGACATCCGGGATCTCGCCGCCACGATGACGGAACGGCGCATCCGCCACGTGCCCGTCGTGGAGGACGGCCGCCTGCTGGCGATCGTGTCGATCGGCGACGTCGTGAAGCACCGGCTCGACGAACTCGAGGCCGAGCGGGACCATCTCGCGGGGTACGTCCACGGCTGACCCCCGCGTGGTGTGCTGCGGCCTCACCACGCTGGACCTGCTCTACGAGGTCGACGCCCCGCCCGGTCCCGACCAGAAGGTCGTGGCGCGGGACATGCTCCTCGACGTCGGTGGCCCCGCCGCCAACGCCGCCCGCGTCGTCGCCGCGCTCGGCGGGCGCGCCGCGCTCGTGACCGCCCTCGGAGCCGGGCCGCTCGCCACCGTGCTTCGGGCCACGCTCGCCGGGATCGACGTCGCCGATCTCGCCCCGGCCAGCCACCGGCCACCGATCTCGACCGTCATGGTCGGGGGCGGTGGCCGCGCGGTGGTGTCCGTGAACGCCACCCGCCTGGCCGGCACGTCACCGGCACACCTGCCGGAGCACACCGCCGCCCTGCTGGTCGACGGCCACCTGATGGATGCCGCCATCGCACTGGCGGCGGAGGCGCGCCGCACCGGCGTCCCCGTGGTGTTCGACGGGGGCTCGTGGAAGGCGGGCACCGAACGACTGCTCCCCCACGTCGACGTCGCCGCCGTGTCCGCGGACTTCGCCCCGCCCTGGGAGGGAGACGTCCTCGCCGGGCTGCTGGCGGCGGGGGCCGGGGTCGCGGTGCGCACCGACGGCGCCCGCCCCGTGGAGGTGCGAACGCCGACCGCTGGATTCACGGTCGCCGTCCCCGCCGCCACCGTGGTCGACACGCTCGGCGCCGGGGACGTGTTCCACGGTGCGCTCGCCCTGGCCATCGCGCGGGGCGAGGAGATCGGAACCGCGGTCGGACGTGCCGCCGCGGTCGCCAGCCGGTCGGTGGGACACCGAGGCGTGCTGGGCTTTCAGTCCAGCGACTCCGCGGAGGCGTAGAGGCACACCGCCGCCGCCGCGGCGACGTTCAGTGACTCCGCCCTCCCGTGGATCGGGATGGCAGCGAGAAGGTCGCAGAGGTCGCGCTCCGGCGCGCTGAGGCCGTGCGCCTCGTGCCCGAAGACCCACGCCGTCGGTGCGCCGAGTCGGTCCCGCAGTCCGAAGACGGAGTGGGGGGACGCCGCGTCCGCCCCGATCACCTGCAGGCCGGCGGCCCGGGCCGCGGCGACGGCGTCGGCGAAGGAGACACCCGTCACGACGGGGAGATGGAAGAGCGAGCCCGCGGTCGCCCGAACCACCTTGGGGCTCGTCACCTCGACGCTCCCGTGGCAGGCGACGACGGCGGCGGCCCCGGCGGCGTCCGCGATCCGGATGAGGGTGCCGGCGTTGCCCGGGTCCGAGACGCGCGGCAACAGGACCGCCAGCCGGGCCCCCTCCAGCACCTCCAGGCCGGGGGGTGGCGGCATCGTGGCCACGGCGAGGATGCCCTGGGCGTCCGGGCTCATCGCCGCCGCGACCTCGGCGGTGACGCGGTGGAGGTACAGTCCCGCGGCGCGGGCACGGGACACCGTGGCCCGCTCGCGGGTGGCGACAGCGTCGGTGACGTACACGTCCCGCACGAGGCCCGGGGCGTGGGAGACCAGCTCGCGCACCGCCTGGGGTCCCTCGACGAGGAACTGGCGGTGCCGCTGGCGCGCCGAACGCCTGGACAGTCCTGCGACGTTCCCCACGCGGGTCGACCGGGGGTTGTCGAGGACGTCCAGGCGTTCGGTCATGCGGCTCGTCAGGCCGCGGGAGCGTTGACGTCCGCCGGCAGGGCCTTGCGGGCCACGTCGACGAGCGCGGTGAACGCGGCCGGGTCGTTGACCGCGAGCTCGGCGAGCATGCGGCGGTCGACCTCGACCTCGGCGAGCTTGAGGCCCTGGATGAACCGGTTGTAGGTCATGCCCTGGGCCCGGACGGCGGCGTTGATGCGCTGGATCCAGAGCCGCCGGAAGTCGCCCTTCTTCGCCTTGCGGTCCCGGTAGGAGTACACGAGCGAATGGGTGACCTGCTCCTTGGCCTTCCGGTAGAGCCGCGAGCGCTGGCCGCGGTACCCGGAGGCCCGCTCGAGGGTGGTGCGGCGCTTCTTCTGGGCGTTGACCGCCCGCTTGACGCGTGCCATGGTGTTCTCTCCTTGGTTCTTAGCGGCCGAGCAGCTTCTTGGCCTTCTTGAGGTCCCCGCCGGTGAGGACCTTCTCCTGCGCGAGGCGGCGGGTCCGCCGGGACGACTTGTGCTCCAGCAGGTGGCGGCGGTTGCGCTGCTCGTGCATGAGCTTCCCGCTGCCGGTCACCTTGAAGCGCTTCTTGGCGCCCGAGTGGGTCTTGTTCTTGGGCATGAGATGTCCTACTTTCCTTCCTCGGAGCCGCCGGTGGGCTCAGCGGTCTCTCCACGGGCGGCTCGTTCCGCGTCACGCTTGCGACGCTGGTCGCTCCTCGCCTGGGTCTTCTTCTTGAGGGGCCCGATCACCATGGTCATGTTGCGGCCGTCCAGCCGCGGCTGGGACTCGACCGAGCCGTACTCGGTGACCTCGGACGCGAGCCGCTGCAACAGGCGGATCCCCATCTCGGGACGGGACTGCTCCCGGCCGCGGAACATGATCATGACCTTGACCTTGTCGCCGCCCTCGAGGAAGCGGATGACGTGGCCCTTCTTGGTCTCGAAGTCGTGCTTGTCGATCTTCAGCCGGAACCTGATCTCCTTGAGCTGCGTGTTCGCCTGGTTCCTCCGCGAGTCGCGGGCCTTCATGGCGGACTCGTACTTGAACTTGCCGTAGTCCATGAGCTTGCAGACGGGAGGACGCGCGTCGGGTGCGACCTCGACGAGGTCGAGGTCCGCCTCGGCGGCCAGCCGGAGGGCGTCCTCCACCCGGACCACTCCGACCTGTTCGCCGGAGGGACCGACGAGACGTACTTCGGGGACTCGGATCCGTTCGTTGATGCGGGGCTCGCTGATGTGAGGTCTCCTGTTCTGGTGGTCGGCCACGCACGAAAAACCTCCGTGCGCGGGTGCTCACGGAGGTCACGTGGTCGCGGTGGGCCTGCCACCCTGCGGGCGCAGGCAACCACCGACCTTGACCCGGAACCTGTCGCAGTTGCAGTCGGCGCCTGGGTGGGAGTGAAATCCGCTTCGCACATCGCGGCCGCACGGGGCGGCCGCAATCGGTCCCCCACATGTTACCAGAGGCGGTGAGGGGTCAGGCGAGTGACGTCGGATACAGCTCCATCGAGTCCACCCGCTCCCGCAGCGTGGCGTCCTCCGAGAGCGCGGCGGCGGTGCGCGTGAGCACGTCCCGGAGGCGATCGGCGTCCAGGCCGCGGCGGATCGCCACGACGACCCGGATCTCGGTGGTGCGCCCGGGCTCGATCCGCACCCCCACCAGTTCCTCGATCCCGGCGAGCGCCGCGGCCGCGACGGGGCCCAGGCCCTCGTCCGCCCAGGACGGCACCCACTCCGCCCCCACCGCCAGGGCGCGCACGGCCGGCCGTGGAATGAGAACGGGCTCGTCGCCGGGGTCGAGCAGCATCAGGCCGTCCGAGACCGTCGCTGCCGCCCGCGCCGCCTGCTCCCCGAACACCGGCACGGGCCGGGCCTCCGGATTCCACGCCAGCAGCGCGGCGAGCGAGGAGAAGGCCGGCATCGCGGCGCGACCGTCGGCGACGTCCACCGTGACGGTCGCCGCCTGTTCGCACGCCTCGGCCTCCGGGTCGGCGCCGAACGACTTCACGTGATCCTGGACGCCGCCGGCCGTCGTCCTGCCGGGATGCGCGTGCGGCAGCACGGGGACGAGCACACGGCCACCCCGCAGGGCCCGGACGACGGCGGGTGTCCGCTCGGGGGGCTCCACCGCCTTGGCCGCGGTGAAGGCCGGGGGGCGGGCGCCGTCGTCGCCCGCGAACGGGCTCGCGGGGAGTTCGCGGCGGGGCCGTGGCGGCGCGGTGGGGAGGGGCGCCGTGACCTCCGGCGGCAGGCTCGGCTCAGCCACGGGCCACCTCGAGGGCCTCGGCGAGGGTGAACTGCCCGGCGTAGAGGGCCTTGCCCACGATCGCCCCCTCGACCCCGGCCTCGACGAGGCCGCGCAACGCCCGGATGTCCTCGAGGGTGGACACCCCGCCGGAGGCCACCACGGGGGCGGAGGTGCGCTCGCACACGGCGCGCAGCAGTTCGAGGTTGGGTCCCCGCAGGGTGCCGTCCTTGGTCACGTCGGTGACGACGTACCGGGCGCACCCGTCGGCGTCGAGCCGGGCGAGGACCTCCCAGAGGTCGCCCCCCTCGCGGGTCCAACCGCGCGCGGCGAGGGTGGTGCCACGGACATCCAGCCCGACGGCGATCCGCGCGCCGTGCTCGGCGATCGCCCGCGCCGTCCACGCGGGGTCCTCCAGCGCGGCGGTCCCCAGGTTGACGCGGGCGGCACCGCTGGCCAGTGCCCGCCTCAGCGTCTCGTCGTCCCGGATGCCGCCGGACAGCTCCACGTTCACTTCCAGCTCCCCGACGATCCGCTCGAGGAGCTCGGCGTTCGAGCCCCGCCCGAACGCGGCGTCGAGATCGACGAGGTGGATCCACTCGGCCCCGGCCTCCACCCAGGCGCGCGCCGCAGCCAGCGGGTCGCCGTAGCCGGTCTCGGACCCGGCCTCGCCCTGGGTGAGGCGGACGGCCTGGCCGTCCACGACGTCGACGGCGGGCAGGAGGGTCAGGCGCATCAGGGGCTCCTTCACAGTGTCGAGACCCAGTTGGCGAGCAGCTGGGCGCCGGCGTCGCCGGACTTCTCGGGGTGGAACTGGGTGGCGGCGAGCGCCCCGTTCTCGACGGCGGCGACGAAGTCGACGCCGTGGGTGGCCCACGTGACGAGCGGCGGGCGGAGCGGCCCGCCGGACCGCGCGGCGGGGTCCGTGACCACGCCGTAGGAGTGCACGAAGTAGAAGCGCTGGTCCTCGACACCGCGGAACAGCGCGGAGCCGGCCGGGGGCCGCACCTCGGACCATCCCATGTGGGGGACGACCGGGGCGTCCAGCCGGACGACGTCGCCCTCCCATTCGCCGAGTCCCGGGGTGTCCGCCCCGTGCTCGTGGCCGGCGGTGAACATCACCTGCAGGCCGACGCAGATCCCGAGGACCGGCCGGCCGCCGGCGAGCCGCCGGTCGATGAGCCGGGGGGCGTCCACGGCCCGCAGCCCGGCCATGACGGCGGCGAACGCCCCCACCCCGGGAACCACGAGCCCGTCCGCCTCCGCGACCGCGCCGGGGTCCGCGGTGAGCTCGACGGACGCGCCCACCCGTTCGAGTGCGCGCACGGCGGACCGCACGTTGCCGGACCCGTGGTCCAGCACGACGACTCGAGTCACTGCTTGCGCTTCCTCAGACCGCGGGTGAACATCCTCGCCGCCTTCCAGCGCGGGATGGACGCCGTGTCCTCCACGCCCGTGACCTCCTCGAGCCGCACGGTGCCGAGGAGGAGATCCTCCACGAGGGCGTCCGCCGAGGACAGGACGAGTCCGGGCGAGATCTCGCCGGCACGCTCCCCCGCGGCGTACCGGTGGGCCGTGAGCTGGCCGGTGGGGCCGTCGTCGCCGGGGTTCAGGCGGGCGACCACGAGGACCACCTCGAGGTGGGTGAGGCGGGAGAGCGCTCCCGCCAGCTCCTCCGCCTCCGCGGGCACGGCGTTGGTCAGGGCCGCGAAGGGATCGTCGACCGGGGCGAGCGAGATCGCCGCGACGGCGCCCCTCTGCGTGGGCAGCACCTTGCAGGCGAGCCCGCTCATCGCGCAGAGCCCCGCCAACGCCGCGGCTGAGGCGACCGGGGTCACGACCACCGCGAGTCCGGCGGGATGCGCGGGTGCCTCACCCAGCCCGGCGACGAGGCGCTCGAACTCGTCGTCGACGGACATCAGAGGGCACCCTTGGTCGAGGGGACGCCCCGCACCCGCGCATCGGGCTCGACGGCGCGACGCAGCGCGCGGGCGAGCGCCTTGAACTGGGCCTCGACGACGTGGTGGGGGTCCCGCCCGGCCAGCACGGTCACGTGGAGGCAGATGCCGGCGTGGTGGGCGAGGGACTCGAACACGTGCCGGGTGAGGGAGCCGGTGAAGTGGCCACCGATGAGGTGGTACTCCTGTCCCTCCGGTTCGCCGGAGTGCACGAGGTAGGGGCGCCCGGACACGTCGACGACGGCGCGGGCGAGCGCCTCGTCCAGCGGCACGGTCGCGTCCCCGAACCGCCCGATCCCGACCTTGTCCCCCAGCGCCTGGCGGAGTGCCTGCCCGAGGCAGATCGCCACGTCCTCCACGGTGTGGTGCACGTCGACGTCCGTGTCGCCGCTGGCCTCGATCTCGAGGTCGATGAGCGAGTGCTTGGCCAGCGCGGTGAGCATGTGGTCGTAGAAGGGCACCGAGGTGGAGATGGCGGTGGCGCCGGTGCCGTCGAGGTCGAGGCGCACCGAGACGGTGGACTCGCTCGTCGTCCGGGAAACGGTTCCGACTCTCTCAGTCACGGGACACCTCCAGCAGTGCGGTTCGGAAGGCGCGGATCTCCTCCGGGGTGCCCACGGTGACCCGGAGGTACCCGGCGGGCCCCACCTCGCGGATGAGGATCCCACGCTCGAGCAATTGTGCCCACACCCGGTGCCGATCCGGAAACACGCCGAACAGGACGAAGTTGGCGTCGGAGGGGACGGCGGTGAAGCCGTGCTCGCCCAGCCAGGCCTGGAGGGCATCCCGCTCCGCCCGGAGCGAGGCGACCTGGGCCATGAGGGTCTCCCGGTGCCCGAGCGCGGCGAGGGCCGCGGCCTGGGTGATCGCCGAGAGGTGGTAGGGCAGGCGGACGACGCGGAGCGCGTCGACCACCCGGCGGTCGGCAGCGAGGTAGCCGAGCCGGAGGCCCGCCATCGCGAACGCCTTTGACATGGTGCGCGTCACCACCAGGTTCGGGTGGTCGGAGCGCAGCGTGAGGGCGGAGGCCACGCCCTGGCGGCGGAACTCGCCGTAGGCCTCGTCCACCACGACGACGGCATCCGTCCCGTCCGGGCCGGCGCCGCGGCCGGCCGCCGCGAGCGCGCCGACCTCGGCCGTGGTGAGCGCGGTCCCGGTGGGGTTGTTGGGGCTCGCCAGGAGCACGATGGCGGGGCCCACCTCGCGAATGGCGGCGACGGCCGCCTCGAGGTCGAGTCCGAAGTCGGCGCCCCGTGGGCGCGCCACCCACTCGGTGAGGGTGTCGCGCGCGTACTCGGGGTACATCGAGTAGGTGGGGGTGAAGGAGAGCACCCGCCTGCCCGGTCCGCCGAAGGCCTGGAGGATGTGGAGCATCACCTCGTTGGAGCCGTTGCCCGCCCAGATCTCGCCGGGCGGCACCTCGACGCCGGACTCGACCGCCAGGTACTCCGCGAGTCCCTGCCGCAGGGCGGTGAACTCCCGGTCCGGGTAGCGGTTGGCGCCGCGGGCCGCTGCCGCCACCGCGGCGGCCACGTCCGCCACGACGTCCTCGGCGGGGGCGTACGGGTTCTCGTTCACGTTCAGGATCACGGGCACGGCGAGGTGCGGGGCACCGTACGGCTCGATCCCGGCGAGGTCGGCGCGCAGCGGAAGGCGGAGTCCGCGCATTCAGCGTTCCCGGGCGGTCACGGACTCGCCGTGCGCGGGCAGGTCCTCGCTCTCGGCGAGCGCGACCAGCGGGCCGGCGAGCGCCGCGAGGGCGGCGGCGTCGTAGTCGACCACCTGGACCGACTTCACGAAGGCCTGCACACCGAGCCCGGAGGCGAACCGGGCGGTGCCGCCCGTCGGGAGGACGTGGTTGGAGCCGGCGAGGTAGTCCCCGAGCGGCACCGGGGAGTGGGGCCCCACGAAGATGGCACCGGCGTTCACGATGCGGCGCGAGACGGCGTCGGCGTCCCTGGTCTGGATCTCGAGGTGCTCGGCGGCATAGGCGTTCGTCACGTCGATCCCCTGGTCGAGGTCGCGGACGAGCACGACGCCGGACTGGGGTCCGCTGAGCGCGGTGCGGATGCGCTCGGCGTGCCGGGTGCGGGGCACGCGCTGGACGAGTTCGGCGTCGACGGCGTCGGCGAGCGCGGGCGAGTCGGTGATGAGGACCGAGGCGGCCGCTGGGTCGTGCTCGGCCTGCGAGATGAGGTCCACGGCCACGAACGCCGGGTCCGCGGAGTCGTCCGCGAGGATCGCGATCTCGGTGGTGCCGGCCTCGGCGTCGATGCCGACGCGGCCCATGACGGCGCGCTTGGCGGCGGCGACGTAGATGTTCCCGGGCCCGGTGACCACGTCGACCGGCGCACAGAGGCCCTCGACCCCGTGGGCGAACATGGCGATCGCGCCCGCCCCGCCGGCGGCGTACACCTCGGTGACGCCGAGCAACTCGCAGGCGGCGAGGATCGTCGGGTGCGGGAGCCCTCCGAACGCACGCTGTGCCGGCGAGGTGACCGCGAGCTCCTCCACGCCCGCCACCTGGGCGGCGACGACGTTCATGACGACCGAGGACGGGTAGACCGCCAGCCCACCGGGCACGTAGAGCCCGACCCGGCGCACCGGCACCCAGCGCTGTTCGACAAATCCGCCGGGGACGACCTCGGTGCGGCGCGGTTCCGGGAGCTGGGCCTCGTGGGCGCGGCGGGCGTGCTCGATGGAGAGCTCGAGCGCCGCGCGGACCGCCGGGTCGAGGCCGTCCAGCGCGGCGGTCAGGGCGTCGAGCGGCACGCGCAACGAGTCCGGGCGCACGCCGTCGAACCGCTCGGCCTGGTCCGCCAGCGCGGCGGCACCCCGCTCTCGCACATCCGCGATGAGGGGGGCGACCGCGTGGGTCGCGGCCTCGATGTCGAGCGCGGCCCGGGGCATCAGGTCGGGGAGCCCGGCCGAGGTGGCATGGGTCAGGTCGAGACGGCGCAACATGGTGACCATTCTAGGCGTGGCGTCGCGCCTCCCCCGGCCGACGTCCAGCTGTCAGTCGACGAGGCACCCGGGGCCGAGCAGCGCCTTGAGGTCGCCGAAGAGGGCCGGACCGGGGTCCACCCGGAACCTGTCGGCGAGCGCCACGCGACGCCGTCCGCGGCGCCCCGTGACGGAGAGGAACACCGGGACGTTGCCGCCGTGGCTGCTGAGGACGTCCGCGACCTGCTCGATCATGGGGACGGTGCAGCGCTGCTCGGCGATCTGGATGGTCACCGGGGCGGCCCGCACCGCCGTCGCGTCGATCGTGCGCAGCTCGATCGCGTTCAGGCTGGTGGTGTCCTCCCGCACCTGCACGCGCGCCCGCAGGGAGACGAGCAGGTCCTCGGCCAGGACCACGGAGACGTCCTGGTAGACCTTGGGGAAGAACGTCACCTCGGTCTCGCCGCTGAGGTCCTCCACCGTCGCGATCGCCCAGGGTTTGCCCGCCTTCGTGATCTTGCGGGTCATCGAGGTCACGAGCCCCGCCACCGTGACCACCTCGCCCTCGCGCGCCCCGTCCTGCTTGAGCGCGCCGATCGAGATGTCCGAGGAGCGCGCCAGCAGGTGCTCCAGACCGGCGAGCGGGTGGTCCGAGACGTACAGCCCGAGCATCTCCCGCTCGAAGGCCAGCTTGTCCCGCTTCTCCCACTCGGGCAGGTCAGGGATCTCGGTGGTGAGGCGTGCGGGCTCCGGGTCCGAGGAGAACAGGTCGAACTGCCCCATGGCCTCGTTGCGCTTGATGGCGATGACCTCGTCGACGGCGTCCTCGTGGACGGTCAGGAGCGCCCGGCGGGCGTGGCCGAGCGAGTCGAACGCCCCCGCCTTGATGAGGGACTCGATCGCCCGCTTGTTGCAGACGGGGGCGGGGACCTTGCTCATGAAGTCGCCGAAGGAGGTGTAGGCGCCGGCCTCCTCGCGGGTGGCGACGATCGCGTCGACCACCTGGGTCCCCACGTTGCGGACCGCGGCGAGCCCGAATCGGATGTCGTCCCCCACCGGCGTGAAGGTCGCGACCGAGGAGTTCACGTCGGGCGGGAGCACCGTGATGTCCATGTGCCGGCACTCCGCGAGGTAGATCGCGAGCCGGTCCTTGTTGTCCGGTGTCGAGGTCAGCAGCGCCGCCATGTACTCCGTCGGGTAGTTCGCCTTGAGGTAGGCGGTCCAGTACGCGACGAGGCCGTAGGCGGCGGTGTGCGACTTGTTGAAGGCGTAGTCGGAGAACGGGACGAGGATCTCCCAGAGGGTGCGCACCGCACCCTGGGAGTAGCCCCGCTCGAGCATGCCGGCCTGGAAGCCCTCGAACTGCTTGTCCAGCTCGGCCTTCTTCTTCTTGCCCATGGCCCGCCGCAGCAGGTCCGCCTGGCCGAGGCTGAAGCCCGCCACCTTCTGGGCGATCGCCATCACCTGCTCCTGGTAGACGATCAGGCCGTGCGTGGTGCCGAGGATCTCGGCGAGCGGCTCGGCGAGCTCCGGGTGGATCGCCTCGATCTGTTGGAGCCCGTTCTTGCGGAACGCGTAGTTGTTGTGGGAGTTCGCCCCCATCGGCCCCGGCCGGTACAGCGCGATGGTCGCGGAGATGTCCTCGAAATTGTCCGGCCGCATCAGCCGCAGGAGGTTCCGCAGGCCGCCGCCGTCGAGCTGGAAGACGCCGAGGGTGTCCCCGCGGGAGAGCAGCTCGTAGGTCCTCGCGTCATCGAGGCCGAGGGTCTCGAGGTCGGGGACCTCCTTGTCGTTCCGGGCGATGTTCTCCAGCGCGTCGGAGATCACGGTGAGGTTCCGCAGCCCGAGGAAGTCCATCTTCAGCAGGCCGAGTTCCTCGCAGGTGGGGTACTCGAACTGGGTGATGATGGCGCCGTCGGCGGGCCGGCGCATCACGGGGATGATGTCGGTGAGCGGCTCGGAGGACATGATCACGGCGCAGGCGTGCACGCCCCAGTGCCGCTTGATGCCCTCGAGCCCGGTGGCGAGGTCGACGACCTCCCGGGCGACGGCGTCGTCCTTGTAGATCTGGCGGAGCTCCTCCGCCTCGGCGTACCGCTCATGCTTGGGCTCGAAGATCTGCCCGATCGGGATGTCCTTGCCCATCACCGAGGGCGGCATGGCCTTCGTCAGCTGCTCGCCGACGGCGTAGGGGTGGCCGAGCACCCGGGCCGCGTCCTTGAGTGACTGTTTCGCCTTGATGGTCCCGAAGGTCACCACCTGGGCCACCCGGTCGTCCCCGTACTTGCGGTTGACGTAGTCGATCACCTCGCCGCGCCGGCGCTCGTCGAAGTCGACGTCGAAGTCCGGCATGGAGATGCGGTCCGGGTTGAGGAAGCGCTCGAACAGCAGTCCGTGCCGGATCGGGTCGAGGTCGGTGATCCGCAGGGCGTAGGCGACCATCGAACCCGCACCGGAGCCGCGCCCCGGTCCCACCCTGATGTCGTGGGACTTCGCCCAGGTGATGAAGTCGGCCACCACGAGGAAGTAGGAGGCGAAACCCATCTGGGTGATCACGCCCGCCTCGTAGTCAGCGCGTTCCCGCACCTCGGCGGAGATGCCGCCGGGGTACCGCGCCGCGAGCCCGCGTTCCACCTCCTTGAGGAACCAGGAGACCTGGTCCTCGCCCGCCGGGACGGGGAACACCGGCATGTAGTTGGCACCCTCCGCGGTGGTCACGAAGGAGACGTCGCACTGCTCGGCGATGAGGAGCGTGTTGTCGCAGGCCTCGGGCAACTCGCGGAACAGCTCCCGCATCTCCGCCCCCGGGCGGAGGTAGTAGGTGTCGCCGTCGAACTTGAAGCGATCCGGGTCGGACAGGGTGGTGCCGGACTGCAGGCAGAGCAGGGCGGCGTGGGTGTCGACATCGCTGGGCGAGACGTAGTGGGAGTCGTTCGTGGCGACGAGTGGCGCACCGAGTTGCTTCGAGATGCGCAGCAGGTCGGGCAGGACCCGCCGTTCGATCTCCAGGCCGTGGTCCATCACCTCGACGTAGAAGTTCTCGCTGCCGAAGATGTCCTGGAACTCCCCTGCCGTCCGCAGGGCCTCGTCGTACTGACCGAGGCGCAGCCGGACCTGGACCTCACCGGAGGGGCAGCCCGTCGTCCCGATCAGCCCACTGGAGTACTGACCGAGCAGTTCGCGGTCCATCCGCGGCCACTTCCCCCACTGCCCCTCGAGCGACGCACGGGACCCGAGGCGCATGAGGTTGTGGAGGCCCTCGTTGTCACGAGCCCAGAGCGTGGCGTGGGTGTAGGCGCCCCGGGCGGAGACGTCGTCGTCCCGTTGCGCGGCGGTCCCCCAGGTCACCCGGGTCCGGTCCCGCCGGGAGGTCCCCGGGGTGAGGTACGCCTCGATCCCGATGATGGGCTTGACGCCGTACTTCCTGGCCGTGCGGTAGAAGTCGTAGGCCCCGAACAGGTACCCGTGGTCGGTGATGCCGAGGCTGGTCTGCCCGAGGTCGACCGCCTCCTTGAAGAGCGGCTCGAGCTTCGCGGCCCCGTCCAGCATCGAGTACTCGGTGTGGACGTGGAGGTGTGCGAAGGGGGCGGCGGCCATGCCTGCCAGTGTAGGTCGCGGGGGCGTCAGACCCGGATCCGGCGCTCCATGTCCTGGTGCCAGATGCCGGCGTCGAGGTAGCGCTCGCCGGTGACGACGGCGTAGCCGAGCCGGGTGTAGAAGCCCATGGCCTGCTCCTGCGCGGAGAGGGCGACGCAGACCACCAGGTGGTCACCGTCCCGGATGCCGTGCCGGGCGAGGGCGAGTCCCTCGAGATGGGCCATGAGGGCCGCTCCGACGCCCCTGCCCCGAGCCGGCGCTCGCACGGCGACGCGGCCGACGTGGACGGTGCCCTCCTCCTCGGGCAGGAGGCGACCCGTGGCCACGAGATCGCCGTCGAGCCACGCCAGGGCGTGGGCCGTCGTCGGGGCGGTGTCGAGCGCGTCGATCTCCTCCTCCACCGGGACGGCCTGTTCGACGACGAACACCTCCTCGCGCACGCGCCACGCGGCCGCGAGGCCCGCGGCGTCCTCCACGGTCTCGACACGGATCACCGCAGCACCTCCAGAGCATGGGAGAGGTCGTCGGGGTAGGGGGAGGCGAAGGTCACCCACTCCCCCGTCCGTGGATGGGGGAACGAGAGCGAGGTGGCGTGCAACCACTGCCGGGTGAGACCGGTGCGGCGCGCGATGCTGGGATCGGCGCCATACGTCAGGTCCCCGACGCAGGGGTGCCGGATCGCCGCCATGTGCACCCGGATCTGATGGGTGCGGCCGGTCTCGAGGTGGATCTCGAGGAGGCTCGCCCGGGGCATCATCTCCAAAGTCCGGTAACGGGTCACCGAATGGCGCCCGCCGGCGGTCACGGCCATCTTCCAGTCCGCGCCCGGGTGCCGTCCGATCGGGGCATCGACCGTGCCGGCGGAGGGATCGGGATGGCCCTGCACCAGCGCGTGGTAGACCTTCACCGGCGTCCTGTCCCGGAACGCCTGCTTGAGCACGCTGTAGGCGCTCTCCGACTGCGCCACCACCATCACCCCGGAGGTGCCGACGTCGAGGCGCTGCACGATGCCCTGGCGCTCGGCGGCCCCCGAGGTCGTGATCGGGTAGCCGGCCGCCAGCAGGGCACCGAGCACGGTGGGACCGGACCACCCGGGTGAGGAGTGGGCCGCGACACCGACCGGCTTGTCGACCACGATGATGTCGGCGTCCTCGTGGAGGATCCGGAAGTCGGCCACGGGAGTCGGTTCCACTGCCGGTCCGGGTGCCTCCGGGAGGGTGACGTCGAGGTGCGCTCCAGCGGTCAGCCGGTCGGACTTGCCCACGGGACGGCCGTCGAGGAGCACGTGCCCCGCCTCCGCCATCGCACCGGCCGTCGTCCGTGACACGCCGAGCAGCCGGGCGAGAGCCGCGTCCACGCGCTCACCCACCAGCCCGTCCGGGACGAGCAGGATGCGGGATTCAGGCATCGGCGGTCTCATCCGTGTCGCGGACAGCGCCCGCGCGGGTGCCGTCCAGCTCCAGACCCACCAGGGCGAGGACGGCGATGCCGACTGCGGCCGCGACGATGGCGATGTCGGCCAGGTTCCCGATGAACCAGCCGCCGTAGTTCAGGAAGTCGACCACGTGACCGCGGCCGAACCCGGGCTCGCGGACGAGCCTGTCGATCAGGTTGCCGGTGGCTCCGCCGAGGAGCAGGCCGAGCATCACGGCCCACCAGCCGGAGTCGATGCGGTGGGACATCCGGACGACCACGGTGACGACCACCGCGGCCACGACGGTGAAGATCCATGTCATGCCGCTGGCGAACGAGAACGCCGCACCCGGGTTGAAGACCAGCTGGAGGGTGATGAAGTCACCGAGGAAGGGTCTGGCGACGTCCTCCGAGAGCGTCGCCGTCGCGATGACCTTCGTCACCTGGTCCACCACCACCACCGCCGCGGCGAGCAGGAACACCAGCACCACGAGCCGGGTGTTGGCAGGTCCCTCCCGCCGGCGCCGCACGGCCGGACCGGCTGCTCGGTGCCGGCTCATCCCCCACCTCCGTTCGCGCGAACGGCGGCGGCCCCCTCAGGTGCCGCCGCCGACGACGCGTGGATCAGTTGTCACCCATCTCAGCGGACACGTTGCCGCGCGAGTCCACGTCCGCGAGGAGACCCTCGAGGTAGGACTTCAGGCGCGAGCGGTACTCCCGCTCGAAGTTCCGCAGCTCGTCGATCTTGCGTTCGAGCAGGGTGCGCTCGTTCTCGAGCTGCTGGAGGGTCTCGTCCCTCTTGGTCTCCGCCTCGCGCACCAGGTTCTCGCCGTTGGCGCGAGCCTCCGCGACGATGCGGTTGCCCTCCTCCTGGCCGTTGCGCACGTACTCGTCGTGCAGGCGCTGCGCAAGGGCGAGCATGCCGGCGGCGGACTCCGGACCGGCGGACGCCTGCTGCTGCGCCTGCTGCGCGACCGGCGCCATCTGCGGGGCCGGCTCGGGAACCGGCTCGGGCTCCGGTTCCGGCTCGGGCTCGGGCGCCGGAGCGGC
>ERZ1645187.1034-NODE-1034-length-26270-cov-5.611329_pt1 | contig 26270 bp, 25 predicted proteins | sample MGYA00575352_ERZ1645187 | MGnify/ENA primary metagenome ERZ1645187 (study PRJEB40837, sample SAMN11349314) | freshwater sediment metagenome | isolation source: river sediment | host: Sediment | place: India: Wazaribad , New Delhi | collected 2017-02-21 ...
AAGAAGATCAAAGCCGCGTTTTTTGATATTGACGGAACCCTCGTCAGCTTCAAGACCCACGATATTCCCGAAAGCACCCTGCGCGCGCTTAAAGAACTCAAAGAGAAGGGAATCAAGATATTCCTGGCGACCGGACGTCCGCCGGAGCATCTCGTCCATGTTCCTCATATCGATACGATGGGCTTCGACGGAACCATCGCGCTCAACGGCCAGTACGTGACTGTAGACGATAAACTCATTCGTGAAAGGTGGATCGCAAAGGAAGATCTGGAGCAGCTCCTTCCGTGGCTTGACGAGAGTCATACGGCGTGCTCGTTCTTCGAGCTCGAATATTCCTATCTGAATTTCATGACGCCCGCTGTCGAAGAGCTCAACAGGGTCCTCGGAGCGACCTCGCATCCGATGCCTGTAAACAGCACGGACCGGATTCAGACCGAACGCGTCTATCAGCTCAACGGCTATTTCGGGCCGGGCGGAGAAGTCGAATTCCTCGCTCATCTGCCCAACTGCAAGGCGGCCAGATGGAACGACATATTCGCGGACATCATGCCGGCCGACGGCGGAAAGCCTGAAGGAATTCAGAGCATCCTCGATCATTACGGCTACGACAAGACGGAATGCATCGCCTTCGGCGACGGCGGCAACGACGTTGACATGCTCGATTTCGCAGGCATCGGCGTCGCGATGGGCAACGGCGGAGACGAAGCGAAAGCGGCGGCAGATTTTATCGCGCCGACCGTCGACGAGGACGGAATCCTCAGAACGCTTAAGGCGTACAGCATCCTTTAATAAACGAACAACTAACGCGAAGCATCGCAGACAAAAAAACCGGCAGATCCTGACAATCCAGGCTCTGCCGGTTTTTATTGTATTGAAATTTCTAATCCTGCTGTCGGCTCGGCGGGCGTGTTTCAGGAAACCTCCGCTGCGCCTGTCCCTCTGCAGCCCCGGGATTACTCAGTCCGCGAGGCTTTTTCCAGCTCTTCGACAAACTGCCGTGTCATTTCGTCGCTGGCGGAGGCTCCGGGACAGAAACGCGCAACCGTTGTGTCGGGGCCTTCTTCCCAGCGGGAAAAGCTTACGTTCTGTTCAAGTCTGTCCAGCACATGGTTGGGAATCGTTACGAAGATCTGATTGGTCGTCGAATGATGCGCTTCGGGATATCCGAGACGCGCGCACGCCTCTTTGATAGTCTGCGCCTGCCTGAGCGCGTTCTCCCCGATTTTATAATACCTGTCCCCTGTCATCAGTTCTTCAAACTGAATTCCCAGCAGTCTGCCTTTCGCAAGCATCGCCCCGGCACGCTTGACGGCATAACGGATATTCTCGGCAAGCTCCGGTGTTCGCAGCACGAGCGCTTCTCCGAACAGCGCGCCGCATTTCGTTCCGCCTATGTAAAAGGCATCGAAAAACGAAGCGAACTCGGGCAGCGTCATATCGAAATCCTCTGCAGGCAGCGCATAGGCCAGGCGCGCGCCGTCTCCGTACAGATACAGGTCGTATTCCTTGCAGACGTCTAAGAGCGCCTGCAGCTCCGCCTTCGTGTAGATGCTTCCGGTTTCCGTCGGCTCCGAGATATAGACCATTCCGGGCATGACGATATGTTCGTGGTCGGAATTCGCCCAGTGGGCGCGGCAGTATTCGCGGACCTGCTCCGCGTTGATCTTGCCGTCTTCAGACGGAAGCGGCAGAACCTTATGTCCCGTCGCTTCGACCGCCCCGGTTTCATGCTCGGAGATATGACCCGTATCCGCGCATAGCGCGCCCTGCCAGGGCCTGAGGGCGACGGAAATAAGAAGTGCGTTCGTCTGGGTGCCTCCCGATAGAAACTGGACGCAGGCGTCAGGATCTCCGATTTTTTCGCGGATCAGCTCTGAAGCGTGCTCGCAGTGGCTGTCCGCGCCGTACCCCGGATGAAATTCTCCGTTTGTTTTAACCAGCGCATCGATTATTTCCGGTATCGCTCCGTCTGCGTAGTCGCATTCAATTCGTAATTTCTGCAATAATTTCTCCTTGTAATACCCGCTTTCGGGCTTTCTGTTTTTATCTGTATCGCTTTCAATCTCAATGAAGACCGTGTCAGGAAGCTATTTCCCGTTTTTTGGCCCTTATCGGGTATATCCGCTAATATTCCTTTTCAGACCTTCCGACGTCCTGAGACGTAAAAGCGCGGTTTTAATCATTTTTATATTGAACAGTCACGTTTTTTTCTGTATTTCGACCGTTCTTCATTTTTAACCGCTTCTGTCAACGATATGTTTTGGGGATTTTTAATTTTGATTTTACTATTTCCCGGGCAATATCCAGATTATTGCCCGAGCGTCAGTTCGGCAGGGGTAATACCGAGTCCGTCAGTCAGGATTTTCGGATCCAGCAGCAGCTGTTCGCCCTGTTTTCCGGCGCTGATCCCTATCTTTTCAAAGTCGAGCGCACTCCGATCGATATAGGTCGGAAACTCTTTTTTCATGCCGATCGGCGAGCAGCCTCCCCGTATATAGCCGGTAATATCCTTCAGGTCTTTGACGTGGAGCATCGAACAGCGTTTGTTTCCCGATGCACGGGCCGCCTTTTTCAGATCGAGCTCCTCCGCAACCGGTATGCAGCAGACGAAGTATCCGCCAGGCTCCCCGAGCAGTACGAGGGTCTTGAATACCGTCTCCGGGTCCTCACCCATTTCTGCCGCGGCATGAACGCCGGACAGATCGTCCTGACTTACCTCATAGCTTTTAAATTCGTATGAAAAGCCCTTCCTGTCCAGGATACGCATCGCGTTCGTTTTGGCTGTTTTTTTATTTTTCATTATCTCTCCAGTAATTTAAGTAATTATGCAGTAATAAAGAAACTATTCTAAGTATAAAGGTATAAATAAACAGACATACAAAGATCCGTGTTTTCTGAAATCCGATACCTCAAATCCGATAATAGATTCTATCATACTATCGGTACAGGAGACGTGTCGGTTCTGATCCTTCAGTAAAGACAGTCTGTAAACTTCATAAGGGAAACGGCATGCAGAATGAATAAACGACAATATAATCCGGCGCTGCTGGAAGCGCTGAACGAGCGCAAACGAATCGACAACGAAGACGGACTGATTATCATCGAAAAACCGGTTCCGGAAAGCGATGAAGAAGGTATTCTCGACCCGCGGATCGTCAAAGGCATGGAAGAAGCGGCCAGAGAGATGAACGGTCACACGGAAAAAGATTCGGCACTGGATCGGGCTGGTAAATCCTTCAGGACGTTCGGACGCCATCTGAAGGGCGTCGGCAGATTTATCGGAGGTGATATGACGGGACTGACAGCGCCGATAGGCGCCATGTTCGACGTCGTCCGAAGCATCCCGCTGGGCATGCCCGTCCGTGTCTTCGATCAGCATGTCCATAACGAAGATTACGGAGACCATCAGGTCACACTCAGGCTGTACAAGCCGGAGGAACGCGACGAGGATCTGCCTGTTCTGATTTATATTCACGGAGGGGGGTTCATCGGAGGGAATCTTGAAGGCGTCGATGAAATGTGCCGGTTCATGGCTGCAAAGGGCGGATGTCTTGTCGTCTCCGTCGACTACCGGCTCGCGCCTGAGCACAAGTTCCCGTCGGCTCTGTCCGACTGCAGAGCCGCTGTAAACTGGGTCTGGCACAACGCCCGGCGTTTCGGCGGCGATGTGAACCGGATCACAGTCGCAGGCGACTCTGTCGGCGGCAATCTTGCCGCCGCATGCGTACTTCTCGACGAACGACGGGTGCGCGAAGGCAAAAGACGGCGCATCGGCGCGCAGATCCTGCTGTATCCTACCCTTAACCTGAGCGGTATTCCGGATCTGAAATACCGGTTCAACCGCAATAAATTCAATGTGAAACCGGAATATCAGCAGACTGTCAATCAGATGGTCTATTCGATGCGGCTGCTCGTAAACTGTATTCCGCTGGTCATCGGCAAGTTCAGTCTGAACGATCCGCTGGTCAATCCGTATTTTGCAGACCCGCTGCCTGAGATTCCGACACTGCTGTGTATCGGTGAGTTTGACTGTCTGAGACCGGAGACGGAGGCATATGGAAAGAAGCTGATGAAAAACGGTTCTCCCGTTCGAATCATCCGTTATGCGGGCGTCGGACACGGTTATGCGGATCAGGTAGGGGTGCTGCCTCAGGCAGAAGATACCCTCGTGGAAATGTCCAGATTTATTACCGACTGCTTTCCCCAGCGTATTTACTGATTTTCCGATTATCCTGTCCAAAAGCAGTCAAAGTAAAAATAATAAAACGAAACGCATTGAACATGAAACTATCTATTTCAGTCTGATGCGTTTCGTTTTATTTTGTCTGATTCTTTAACTTTTTTCTAATCCGTTCGCTTCTGCGGACATTGAAGTAGAAACGACTGTCAGTAAAAGCTTATGTCGTTAAAATCTTCAATCGAATCCTGATCTGACATCAGGATTACGGCGCTGTATTCTGCAGGTTCTTCTGCGTTCAAATCGAACGTGAATCCGGGCGCCGTTACGATAATCACCTTCCCCGCCGTATGACAGCAGTTCAGATAATCGTTTTCTTTGAGCAGCTCCAGATACTCCTCTGTTCTGCTTTTAGAGAGTCCCCACTTCTCTTCGCAGACTCCGTAAGTCAGCATCAGGATTGAGCATTCTTCCATTTCCGCCAGCATGTTCTGCAGCAGCAGAAAAGCCTCGGAATGTTCCTCTCTGAAGGCAGCCGTTTTTTCCAGCCTGCTCTAACTGAATAATTCCGTATTTCTTATTAGTGCGGTTTTTGACATCGATCCTCCTGAGCTGCCGTTTCAGGATTTGTCTCCTGTTTTAAGGCGTACTCTACTCGGGTAAGCTAATTATACGTCAACGCGAATCGAAATAAAATGTTTTCGAATAAGCCGCCTGACGATGTGCTGTTCTGCGCGTCCGTAAGTCTCCTGAACGAGTGCCTGAATTGTCATTCTTTTCGCCTTTTACGACCTAAAAACCCAGGGCGCAGATCCCGGCTTCATGCTATTCTGATAGTATAAATATTATTATCAGAATACATCAGCGCGAGACGGAGGAATAAAATGATCGGAGACAGGCTGTCCGGAAAAGTACTGAACACAAAGCTCATCACGGACGTGGAAGATATCATGCTCGAAGCCTATGAGCTTCCGGACGGATGGGTGGATATCGGCGTCTTTACCACAGAGCTTGACGGAATAGGCTATGCGGCCGCGGACGACGCAACCAAAAAAGCCAACATCGACGTCATGCAGATCACAACCAGTTACGGAACCAGCGGCCAGGCGGGAAACGGCCAGGTTTTCGGTGTGATATCCGGGCCTACGGTCTCCGATGTCGAAAACGGACTGCGCTACGTACGGGATTTTACCGAACGTCATTCGGAGCTGTACAGTATCGCTGACGACGATTCCGCCGCTCTGTTCGCCCAGTGCATCCCGAAAATCGGCAGATATTTTTCGCAGGCATACGGGCTCAAGCCGGGTTCGTCCATCGCCTATCTGCTGGCTCCGGTACATCTCGGGGTAATCGGCGTAGATGAGGCGCTGACTCAGGCAAACTGCGAGGTCATCTGCTATCAGTCGATGCCCGGCCCTTCGAACATGACGGGCGCGATCCTGACCGGAACAGAATCCGCCTGCAGGACAGCCTGCACTGCCTTCCGCGGCGCCGTTCTCGACACGGCCGCAGATCCCCTGGAATTCTAATTGAATCAGACGTCAGAAAGCCCCGGATTTATCGTGAATAAATCCGGGGCTTTTTTGCAGGTTCTTCATCTGCGCATTATTTTTTCCCGTGACGGCGGACGGGCCTTACGAAATCCTTCAGATATCCGTAGCCTTCCCGATCCATTTCCGAATACGGAATAAAGCGCAACGCCGCACTGTTGATGCAGTAGCGTATTCCGGTGGGTGATTCGGGATCTCCGTCAAATACGTGTCCGAGATGGGAGTCTCCGGTACGGCTCCTGACCTCGGTCCTCACCATACCGTGGGAACGGTCCCTGCGCTCGATCAGAACCGGCTCTTCGATGGGCTTTGAGAACGCGGGCCAGCCGCAGCTGCTCTGGTATTTGTCTGCAGAAACGAACAGCGGCTCTCCGGTAACGATATCGACGTATATTCCCTTTTCATCCTGATCCCAGTACTGATTGTGGAAGGGCTGTTCGGTTCCGCTTCTCTGCGTGACCTCGTACTGTTCGCGGGTAAGCCAGGATCTGATTTCTTCTTCGGACGGCCTCCTGTAGCAGCCGGGATCGATCTTGACCTTTGACAGAATTTCGATTTCCTTCACCGGAATATGACAGTAGCCTTCGGGATTCTTGTCGAGATATTTCTGATGATACTCTTCCGCAGGAAAGAAGTTGATAAGCGGTCCGATCTCGACTTTGAACGGACTGATCCGTTCCCGTTCGATTTTCGCAACCTCTTCGACGCTTTTTCGCATCTGATCGTCCGTATAGTAAATGCCGGTCTGATACTGGCTTCCGATATCGTTGCCCTGCCGGTTTGAGACGGTCGGATCGATCACATAAAAATAATCGAAGAGCAGCGTCTCGAGACTTACCTGATCAGGATCGTATTCTACTCTGACGGTTTCTCTGAAACCTGTCTGTCCCGTACAAACGCTCCTGTAATCCGCGCATTCTTCTCCGATTCCGTTCGCATAGCCGCTGACTGCACTGACCACTCCGGGTATCGAAGAGAACAGCTTCTCAAGTCCCCAGAAGCAGCCTCCGGCAAAATAAATCGTTCGTTTTTCCATTAGCATTCCTCCAGTTCTTTTGCTGGTCGCTCTACTTATACCCGATTTGAGGACGCAAGTGCAGTTCATCAGTTAAAAGCTGACAAAACGAGTCAGATTTACTTCTTATCTGTAGCGTCTTTGATTCCTTTAGCGAAATCGGGACTGAACGCATGGGCTTTTTCATCAAGCGCAAAAAATGTCGATGTGCCCTGCGCGATCAGGCGGCCCTTTTCGTCGTGGATATCGACGTCGTAGAAACAGATCTTGCGGCCGTGCTTGATTTCATCCGCTTTTGCGAACAGCTTTTCCGTATTGAGCGCCGGATTCAGGAAATTCATCGTCGCGCTAATGGTCGTCATCGCGATCCCGTAGGACGCCGCCGCATTTCCGCAGACGGTATCCGCCAGGCTGAAGAGCACGCCTCCGTGGACAGCGTTGATGACATTCATATGATCCGGACGGATTACAAGCTCGCCTTCCGCGTGTCCTGCCGATATTTTCGTTATTTCGACGCCCAGTTCGTTGGGAAACAGGTCGTGATCTTTTCTAAGCTGTCTCAATTCCTCGTAATCCATTCATTTTCTCCTTTTATTGAATCCAGTATTAATCAGGCGGCTGCGCCGCGTATTTCCTGCCGGACGGCATGATTCCCGCCGTCTCAGCTCTGCTGTGTCTGCGAATCGTCCGGAACATAATCCGGAGACTGTACCGGCTTCATATCCAGCACCGGCGTTCCGTCAAACATATCGGCGCCGGTAAAACGTACGACGTTTTTATCAACGCCTACGATCGTAATTTCCGACAGTCCGATGGGATTCGGTCTGTGGGGCGCCCGTGTCGCAAACAGGCTCTTCATCGGTCCGACACCACGGACCGGAACCGTAAGTTTGTATCCCTCTGACCGGTCGAAGCAGAAGATCAGCGCGTAGCGTTCTCCAGGCTTCACGTCCCGGAGTCCTTCCTCCATTTCCTCGTCAAAGATGATCTCACAGACCGTATCGGGTGCGTCGCGTCCCGCTTTTGGTGTCTCCGAACGGTTGTGATACGGCGTTCGGATCACACCGATGGGCTTATATTCTATTGTCATTGTCTTCCCTCGCTTTATATCCAACTATAACAGAAAAGTATTACCTTTCCCGAATAAAAAACCGTACAATTATCCCTGTTTTAGATTGACTTTTAATCTGAAGGGACTAAAATATAAGTGAATCCGGTAGGTGAGGCTACCACAGGGATACGGACTGCTGCCGCGGAGCGATGGAGACATCGTGAGAAGGTTTGAACAGGCTGGGCCGCGAAGGCTCAGCATAACGCAGTTTCACAGCCCTGCGGAGCTAAAGCTCAGACGGCGTTTTTTGTACATTACCGTCTTTTCGGAAGAAAAGACGGTTTTTTTATTCTGAGTGGACCGGACGTTTGCATATTTTAGAAAGGAGCTGGAAGTGATGGAAACCGGAAGCGACAGCAGCACAAAACCCGCAGAGCGATGTCCGAATAATATGGCCGGTTTGTTCCTGACGAACGATCCGTCCTTCTGACCCGCTTTCGTTTTTGTGTCCTGCTTCCGATGACAGATCAGACGATCTGAACAGGAGGTAAGGCGATGAAAAATCTTCTTTTCAGGAGCAGCATGGGTGAAATCTGCTCCGAACAGACACTGGACCGTATGCGTTTTGCGAGCGACCACAGCGAATCGGAAATCTATTCCCGTTTTAATACAACTGAATCCGGACTCACGGCGGAAAACGCTGCGGCAGCCCGGGAAGAATGCGGCCCGAACACCGTAACGGCAGGTAAAAGCATATCGACGGCCGACCGTCTGGCCAGAGCCTTCATCAACCCGTTTACCGCCGTTCTCGCAGGACTCGCCGTAATCTCTGTCTTCACGGACGTAATCTGGGTCCCCGAAGCGGAAAAAAGCTACCAGACAGTGATCATTATCGCGATTATGGTTCTGATGTCCGGCATTCTGCGTTTTTCGCAGGAAACGAAAAGCAGCAGAGCGGCACAGAAGCTCTCCGACATGATCCGGACCACCGTATGTGTGATCAGACCTGAAACAGGCGAACAGGAAATCCCCGCAGACGAAGTCGTCGTCGGGGATATTGTCAGGCTCTCGGCAGGAGATCTGATTCCCGCGGATTTGAGAATTATCTCGGCTAAAGATCTGTTTGTCAGCCAGTCCTCGCTGACCGGCGAAAGCGAACCTGTCGAAAAGAACGCGTCTGTCTGCCCCGTCAATACGGCGCTTACCGACTGCTCGAATCTCGTGTTCATGGGCAGCAGCGTCGTCAGCGGCAGCGCGAGGGGCGTCGTGGCGGCAGTCGGCAATCAGACTGTTTTCGGAAAGACCGCCCGTTCCCTGTCGTCCCGTCCCGTCAAGACAAGCTTCGACAAGGGGCTCGACGATCTGTCGAAGGTCCTGATCCGCTTTATGCTGGTGATGGTTCCGGTGGTCTTTGTCGTAAACGGACTGACAAAGGGCAACTGGCTCAGCGCGGCTCTCTTCGCGGTATCTATCGCCGTGGGGCTTACACCGGTCATGCTGCCGATGCTCGTCACCACCTGTCTTGCGAAGGGTTCTCAGACGATGGCGAAGAAAAAAGTCATCATCAAGAATCTGAATGCGGTCCAGAATCTCGGCGCGCTGGACATCCTGTGCACTGACAAGACCGGAACGCTGACCCGGGACCAGGCGGTCCTGCGGGGCTTTTACGATATCGAAGGAAACGACGATGTCAGCGTCCTTCACAGCGCATTCCTGAACAGCTGGTATCAGACGGGACTTAAGAATGTGACGGATACGGCGATTATCGCCCGTCGGGAAGAACTGTGCGGCACATATCCGGAACTGAGAGGGATCGTCAGCGGTTCTGAAAAAATAGACGAAATTCCGTTCGATTTCGAACGCAGACGCATGAGTGTCGTCGTCCGTGAAGACGGTCTCCCCGAACGTATGGTCACAAAGGGCGCAGTCAAGGAAATCCTGTCTGTCTGCTCGAATGTCAGGTACCGCGGCGAAGTGACGCAGCTTACCGACGAACTCAGAGAACTGTTTCTGAATTACACGGACAGCCTGAACGCAGGCGGAAGACGTGTCCTCGCGGTCGCCTGCAAGGACGCGCCGTCGCAGAAAACCGATTTTGTCCGCGGCGATGAAACAGACATGACGCTTATCGGCTGCCTCGCGTTTCTGGACCCTCCGAAGGAATCCGCAGCGCCGGCGATCCGATCGCTTAAAAAGTACGGCGTCGAAGTCAAGATCCTGACCGGCGACAATGAACGCACAGCGGCCTGCATCTGCAGAGAAGTCGGGATTTCTCCCGACCGTCTCCTGCTCGGATGCGACATGGACCGGATGAGCGACGAAGAACTTAAGGTCCGCGCCCGCGGCGTTTCGCTGTTCGCGAAGCTGACGCCTGCGCAGAAGGTCCGGGTCGTAAGCATCCTTCGTGAAGACGGCCATACGGTAGGCTTCATGGGCGACGGCATCAACGACGCGCCTGCGATGAAGAGCTCGGATGTCGGGATCTCGGTGGATACCGCAGTGGATATCGCCAAGGAAACCGCGGACGTAATCCTGCTCGAAAAGGACCTGGGCGTTCTCGAACACGGGATCATCGAAGGCCGCAGAACCTACGCGAATATCATCAAGTATATTAAAGTGACTGTCTCCTCGAATTTCGGGAACATGTTCTCCGTCCTGACGGCGAGCATTTTCCTGCCGTTCCTGCCGATGGCGGCGCTGCAGCTGCTCCTGCTCAATCTGATCTACGATTTCGCATGCATTGGAATTCCGTGGGACAACGTGGACAGCGAAGTTCTGCTCAAGCCGCGCTGCTGGAAGTCGGATTCGCTGAGCCGCTTTATGATCTGGATGGGTCCCGCAAGCTCGGTATTTGATATCACCACGTTCCTGTTCATGTATTTTGTAATCTGCCCCGCGGCTTTCGGCGGCCAGCTGTACTCTCAGCTGACTGATCCGGCTGCTCAGCTCGCGTATATCGCGCTGTTCCAGAGCGGCTGGTTTATCGAATCGATGTGGAGCCAGTCCATGGTAATCCAGATGATCCGCACCGAAAAGATCCCGTTTATTCAGAGCCGTCCGTCGCTGAAGAGCGGGCTGATGTGCGCAGGCGGTATCGCCGCCGCGACGATTATCCCGTTCACGTCCTTCGCTCCGGCTCTCGGCTTCTCGGTTCTGCCGGGCTTCTACTTTATCGGACTCGGGCTGATCATCGTCGGCTACCTGACACTGGCCGAACAGGTCAAGAAGGGCTATGCGAGAAAATACGGCGAACTGCTGTAAGACTGATACTGAAAAGCAGAAAACTGAATTCACGGCCGCTGGGAAACCGGCGGTTTTTTCATGTCAAAAGTATGGTCAGAAATATAATCGTACAAAAAAACCGGTTCCTATGCAGCCTTTGTGATCAGGATGCATCTCGAAACCGGTTGGAAAACTGGATTTAAAGCAGTGAAATGAGCCACGGGGTCACATAGGTTTCGACAAAACCCGCGACAATCAGCAGCGGCAGGATTATCATCACGTACAGCCTCAGACAGTCCGCCAGCAGCTTTCTGAACGGAGTCGACTCCATTCTCATGCATTTTCTCGTCATCTGAACACAGACGTAGATACCGGCCGACATGGCCAGGAGCAGCGCCGGCAGTTCGAAAATCCCGTGGGGCAGTATTCCCGCACAGACAATAAACACGAGATTTGCCGAGCGTGCGGCAGCCGTCACCGCTGCACCGATCATCGCAGAGTTGGAAATGGTGATAACGGCCGGCAGAAAGAAAAACGGGATAAAGCCGTACAGCATACACAGGGCCGTGGCCCGCAGATTGTTCAGGATCAGGAGAAACGGATTGATGCTGTCACCGTCCATCACCCACTGAGCGGAATCGTAAAAGGAGCTGACGAGGGCATCCGTCTCCTCCGGATGAACCCAGAAATAAGCCCCGCTGATCACAGCAGCGCCGAGAAAAACTCCCGTCACGATCAGGACATAACGGTACAGCGGTCCGTTTAAAAATGTTCGACATTCGGAATAATTACGTTTAATCATCCCTCTATTGTAGCATTGATTTTGTCGCTGATCTCAAAACGGCATTTCGGGGCCATCTCTGCCGGCCGCTTCAAAGAACCCTGACAAAGCGGAAGCCGGATCTTCCGGTCCGGCTTCTGCTTTTCATTGTATTTTTTCGGTCTGTTTTATGACGCCGATGTGATGATCAACGTCGCAGACGCTATCTGCGTCCTTCGATATTCTGCAGATAGGCGCTCATGTCGAAATCGCTCCAGCCTTCCCCGTCTTCAAGGTACAGACAGTAGCGAGGATCCCCCGCTTCAGTGAGCGGGCCGTAGTTCATCCAGGTGTCGCCGTACTTGTCGGCGATCGGGACGATCTTTGCCAGCTGTACAGGGAAATACCAGCGGTCCTGAATATGCGTGCCCCAGGCCGCCCAGATTTTCGTGCCCGGATACTGAGACAGGATATCGTTGATGACCTTCAGATTTTCCGCGGTCCATTCCGGGTTCGCGATTTCATCGAGCTCGTTCAGATGGGTCGCACGCTGGGGATACAGCGACAGGATGATCCAGTTTTTGTAGCCGTAGTCCGCGGAGATATGGCGGATGGTCCCGAGAGTCGGGTCCGTGTTGTCAGGCGCTCCGATGCTCGGGTTGATGCTCATGACGATCAGAGTCGGAGCAGACGGGTCGGTAATACAGCCGAGTACGTAACGCGCGGTGTTGTCGGCGTCGGTTTGATAGATCCATTCAGACATTTCTTTCTCCTTCAGATGTGATAGATGTGGCTTTTAATGTGATCTGTTAATTAATATTCTCTACAACCGTTACATACCCATTGAGAACGCCGATTTCCTTATCCGGCCAGAAGCTTGTTCGTCTTTTTCAGGAAACGCGCCGGTATGGGCCTTTCGAGCTTCCACGTGATGCTCATCGGACGGCTTCCCGTATGACTCTGATAGTCGGCCGGACCGAGGAATGTGTAAGGCTCCGTTCCGTAATCATCGTTTTTATATTCCCTGACAAACAGCAGGATTCTGCTGCCCGTATCGCGATGACTGATGTACCTGCGGCCTGTCGGGGAATCTTCGCTTGTCGTGCTCTGGCTCTGCCAGTGAAAGAGTCTGTCACTGATAGAATAGTCCTCGTACATCGTCGTCGGCGAGTAGTCCTTGTCCGCCTTGTTGAGCGTGATAAAGAACAGGTCCGTCTTCTTGTCCTTCAGGTACTTTACGCCTTCACGGACAGTCGAAACCTTTTCGATATCCATCGCCGCAAGAATCTGATTGCGCGAATAGGTGCAGTGGAGATCCAGCGGACAGTCGAAGCCGAGATCTGCGGGTTCTCCGATAAAGTCGATCCGGTCGAGACGGTATTCCAGAAGTTCGATCAGCTCGCTGCAGATCTCCGGCGCCGCATTGATCTTCCGGAACACTTCCAGAGGATCGGCAGACCCGGCTTCCTGCCAATCCTTATTCCAGACTGTGAGCTGAAACATCCGGACCATCCGTTTTTCAGCATCACTCATCGAAGCGTAATCAGCCGTATCGAGGTTTTCCAGCAGGTCGAGCAGGAACGAGATCCAGCGGCAGGAGTCGATCGGACACAGCCGGGCGAAGCCTTTCGCATAGATTTCTCTGTCCGGTGCTTCGAAGGACGAAATGACTCCCGCGGCTGCGCAGAGCTCGGAGAACAGTCCTGCTTTGTACAATCTTCTGATATCGAGATGATAGTAGTTCAGAAACGATGCGAGAGAGAGCTTCTCTCCCGTATCCGATTCGAAATTCTCGATCCGGTCGATGAGCGCCTTCCGTCCTTTGAAAGAAGCCCTGATGTTGTCGAGAATACTATTGCGGGCGATCTTCTCAAGATGAATATAGCAGCCCTTCGGAACGTTGACGAAGCCGCTCTCGATCTCTTTCCGAATCCCTTTTCTGGTCGGTTCGAGGAGGGCGGCGAACTTGCTTTCGAAATCGTAGCGACGGTCTGCCTGGCCGATAAAGTCGAGGACCGTCAGGCATTCTTTCCCTTCGGACAGACGAAGTCCGCGCCCGAGCTGCTGCAGGAAGACGGTCAGACTCTGTGTCGGTCGAAGGAAAAGCACCGTATCCACCTGCGGGATATCGACGCCTTCGTTGTACAGATCGACCGTGAAGATATAGCGGACTTCTCCTGAGATAAGCTTTTTCTTCGCGCCGTCCCGTTCTTCTTCGGAAGAATTTCCGTTGAGCGCGGCAGCCGGAATTCCGTGCCGGTTGAAAAAATCCGCCATAAAATCCGCGTGTTCCACCGATACGCAGAATCCGAGCCCCTTGACGGTATCGGGATCCGTCAGATACCGGTCGAGGGCGTCGATAATCAGGCCGGCTCTTTTTTCCGCTGCATGACGGTCCAGCGTGTACAGATTCGTCAGCTGATTCGTATCGTAGCCGCCGCGGCTCCATTTCAGTTCCCGTAGATCCGTTCCGTCCGATACGCCGAAATACTGAAACGGACTGAGCAGTCCCCTGTCGATGGCTTCCGGCAGCCGGATCTCGGCTGCGGTCCGTCCGTCGAAGTATTCGAGGATATCCCTGCCATCCATTCGTTCGGGAGTCGCGGTCAGTCCCAGCAGGATCTTCGGTCTGTAGTGGTCGAGCAGCTTCGCGTAAGACGGAGCTGCCGCATGATGAAATTCGTCGACGACGATATAGTCGTAAAATTCCGGATCGGTCTTCTCCGCCCAGTCCGCCGAGTTGAAGGTCTGGACAGACATAAACAGATGGTCCGAAGACGACGGTCTGTAGCTTCCGACATAAAGCTCGCCGAAATTCTGATCTCTGAGTACACCCCGAAAACATGCTATACTCTGTTCGAGAATCTCTTCGCGATGCGCGATAAACAGCAGCCGGTTCGCCTTGCCGGGGTTTGCCTGAACAAATCTGAGATAGTCGAAGGCAGAGATCACAGTTTTTCCTGTTCCGGTTGCGGCGACAACAAGATTCCGGTAATGTCCCCGGATCTTCCGTTCCGCCTCGAGCTCGTCCAGAATCTCCTGCTGAAAGGAATACGGGCGAATATCGAACATATAAGAACCAGGCTTTTTCCCCTTCGATTTCTGGAGACTGAGCGCCTGCTCGAACTTCTCGCGGCTCTCCGGCTTATAGGTTTCGAACTCGCCGGCTTCCCAGTAGCTGTCGAAGGTCGCGCCGATTTTCCGGATCATTTCCGGCTGATCCTTCTCCGTCGTCTTCACATTCCACTCGAGGCCGGAGGTCACCGCCGGGCTTGAAAGATTCGAAGAACCGACATAGGCGGTCGTAAATCCAGTGTTACGAAAGAATATATAAGATTTCGCATGAAGTCTGGTGCGCTGCGTATCATATGAGATCTTGATCTGCGTATTATCGAGCCTGCTCAGCTCTTCCACCGCCTTCAGATCGGTCGCTCCCATATAGGATGTCGTGATGATCCGGAGCTGCCCGTTGTTCTGAGTGAAGGTCTTCAGCTCGTCGAGAATCATCCGCAGCCCGCTCCATTTGATAAAGGAGATCAGAAAATCGATCCGGTCGCTGGACAGGATCTCTTTCTTGAGCTCGGTGATCAGCGCCGGCTCCCTGACCGCGCCGGTAAAGAGCGAGGACCTGGCGACTGAAGTCTCCAGATGGGGCAGCGAAGTTCTGGCTCCCTGCGCGCTGATCCTGTCAGTCAGAGCGGTGAGCAGCTTCGCTTCCTTTTCCACGAGCTTCTCCTTAAGATCCGGATCCGCGGTCTCCGCGATCTGCTCGATAAGCCGGTTGATCAGAGCGATCTGACTCTGCGTATCTTCCTCATTTTCGAACAGGCTGCGAAGCCCTTCCTCCGCGACTTCAGACACATAGGCAGACAGAATCTGAGGCGCCTCCGCCGGGTCGATCGCGGTTTCCTCCGCGACCTGCTTCTGTTTATATTCCTCCAGTTCCTCCCGGATCTGACGGTTTACAACTTGTTCATACAAGCCGGATTTTAACATGATCACTCCGTGTTTGATTTATTTAATTTCCACAGATTTTTTTAATCGAATAAATGTTCTTTCATTCAGTTATTCCGTATCTTTTCTCAGTATTTCAAGATACTTCTCATATGAAAATATTTTTGTACGGCCTCTCTTAGGATTTTCAACGAGAATACCGAAATCGATAAGCTTTTTAGCTGCGCTGGAAACCGTATTATAGGCAATTCCCAGTTCGTTCGCTGTTCTTTTAATTTCAATGATCGGATTCTTCTCCAGGTAATTAAAAAGAAGCAGTAAGTTCTGATTTCTTGAAACCCTGGAAATACTGGTCAAGTTTTTGACATGAAGTTCTGCCAGCTGCCGAATCGTAGTACTCGCATCCTGTGCAGATTCATAGACTGCCTGCAAGAAAAACTTGATCCATTGTTCATAGTCACCTTTTCTTCGCACCTCCGACATGCGATCGTAATACTCGAGTCGATTTTTTTTTAGAAAATAAGAAAGATAAAGAGCCGGCGTGGTTAAGACTTCTTGCTCCAGTAAAAATAATGTGATCAGCAGTCTGCCTACCCGTCCGTTTCCATCAAGAAATGGATGTATTGTTTCAAATTGATAATGTATTAACCCCGCTCGAACTAAAGGATCCGTATCATCAAGTGCATTGATATATTTTTCCAAATCTGACATACACTCTGGCATGTCCTCGGGAGACGGCGGAATGTAACGAGCATTATTTAGTGTACTTCCGGCTCCGCCGATCCAGTTTTGAGACCGCCTGAATTCTCCGGGAGATTTTTCTTCTCCTTTTACACCTTCCATCAGAACGGCATGTGTTTCCCTTATAAGCCTGTTACATAACGGAAGTTCTTCAAGGCGTTTCAGGGCGTATTCAGTCGCTTGGATATAATTTACGACATCCTCGATATTCTGATTCGTATTTGTTTCTATTTCAGGATCCAGAATATCTTCAAGAGTAGCCTGAGTTCCTTCTATCTGAGATGATAAAAGAGCTTCCTTTCGAACATACATAGAAACAAACAACGGAAGCGATGGTATTTGAGAAGCCAGTCCTTCAAGGTATGATATTGCTTTATTCGCCTTTATAACAAGCTGAAGTCCCTCTTGATCCAGATCCACGGCAGGAACAGGAGGCAGCTTTGCCGGCAAAAATGAATTATAAGCAAACTTTCCAGATAAATTCTTTTTCCATTTTCCGCTTCTGTTTTCCATATTCATCTCCCAGATTGAAAACTCACCCCACAAAAGTGACTTAATATTTCAGATTATTACTATTTTCTGAAACATAGATTTTCTAATCCTATTCTATCTCAATTATCAGATTGGTTAAATTGAAATTACTCCGCCAAAAGAATGTTTTTGTTTCAATATACCTCAAGTTTCTGAAATAAAATGAGCAGATATTAAATCCTTGTCAAAAAAGGATATAATAAAATAAATGTCATTCTAAAAAGGATTTCACCATGAAAACTGCAGTTTACTATCAATCAATGACCGGCAATACCGAAAAACTGGCTTACGCGATCGCCTCTGCTCTACCTGCGGGAACATCCTGCGAAGCAATCGAAGCAGGAACGAAAAGTGATGCGGATCTGCTGTTTGTCGGCTTCTGGACGGACAAGGGAACCTGCCCGTTTGACTGTGCGGAATTCCTGTCGGACCTTGACGGAAAAAAGGTTGCCCTGTTCGGGACCTGCGGTATGGAAAGTGACGAAGCTTACTATAACGGAATCATCTCCCGTGTTTCCGGCTTCATTCCATCGGAGGATCAGCTGGTCGGCTCCTTCATGTGTCAGGGGCAGATGAGCTCCGCGATCAAAGAAAAATATGTCTCGCTCCTTGAAAAGGACCCTGACGATCCCCGCGCGAAGAAAATGATGGAAATCTACGAAGCTGGAATCGGTCATCCGAATAAGGAAGATCTGCTCCATGCGGAAGAATTTGCCGGGAAAATCTACGACAGCCTGAACAACGAGGCGTCATGATTCGCGGCGCGATTTTCGATATGGACGGTACGCTCCTCGACTCGATGCCCTACTGGGACCATGCGGGCGAAGTCTATCTGAAAAACATCGGGATTAAGGCGGCTCCGAATCTCGGAAAGATCCTGTTCCCGATGACGATGGAAGAAGGCGCGGAATATCTTCAGGAAGCCTACGATCTTCCGTTAACGGTAAAAGAGATTACTGCCGGCACTAACCGGACAGTTGAGAATTTTTACCAGAATCAGATTCCTCTGAAACCCGGAGTCATCGAACTGCTCAAAAGCCTGAAAGCCCGGGGTATTAAGCTCGCGGTCGCGACGGTAACGATACGACCGCTGGCCGAGGCCGCTCTGGAGCGCTGCGGCGTTCTCGAGCTGTTCGATACCCTCGTAACCGCAGATGACGTAGGCTGCGGCAAGGACTGTCCGGATATCTTTCATAAAGCTTCTGAAATAATCGGAACGAAACCTTCCGAAACACTGGTCTTCGAGGATTCGGTTCATGCACTGCAGACCGCTAAAGAGGCAGGCTTTGTTCCCGTCGGTGTTTACGACGATTCCAGCGCAGACGAACAGGATAAAATGAAGCAGATCGGCGTTATGTACCTGAAGAATTTCGATGTTGATGTTGAAGATCTGTTTTCTGTTCAATAACTGAATGATCAGAAATAAATAACAGCGGACAAATTTTCCGCTGTTATTTATTTTGTTCCGCCTCATTTATGGAGCCCTTTAAACCTCAGCCGTTTTTCTCTGAGTTTATAAGTTCAGTCTTTTGAATCCGTCCTGCATGCTGCGGCAAACGCTCTTCTGGCTGTCGCGCGGGTACTGAGCCTGGCGAACAGAGCGACTGCCTGATTGAACAGCCGATGGATAGACAGGGGCTTTTTTTCGATGATTTTTTTATATGCGAACGCGGCAAACTGCTCAGGTATCGCCAGATTAAAATTATTCAGCGAATATCCCGCCTGATCGAAGAACTCCGTTCGGGTCATGCCCGGACAGATTGTCAGTACGCTTACACCCGTATGCTTCGTTTCTTCATATAAGGCCTGTGTGAACGAGAGGATATAAGCTTTAGAAGCGGCATAAACATCCTCACCCGCTGTCGGAGCAAATGCCAGTGTGGACGCAATGTTGACGATCGTACCGTGATTCTTTTCTTCCATTCTCCTCAGGAACAGATACGTCATCCGGGTAGTCGCAATAATATACAAATCCAAGATAGACTTTATACTGTTCCAGTCCATATCCGCAAACAGACCGGCATAACCCATTCCCGCATTATTAATTAAAATGTCAACCGATATGCCTTCCCTATCCGCAAAATCCATAATACGGTCCGGCGCGTCTTCCTGAAGAAGATCTACCGGATAAATATCTACACGGACATGATAATCTGATGTAAGACTGCCCTGAAGGACCTCGAGCCGCTCTTTTCGTCTGGCCGCAAGAACCAGATTGTATCCGTGAGAAGCAAATTCGCGGGCAAGCGCCCGGCCGATTCCTGCAGAAGCCCCAGTAATCAGTACCGTTTTCTGATTATTCATCTTTACTATTCCTCGTTAAGATTTCGCCGAACCAGTTTTTGAATTCGCAGGCCAGATGAAGCTGATGCTGTTGAAGCACCGATTTCGGTAAGTTCGATGGAAATTCTACTTCCAGCCTGATTTTTGCTCCGGTTTCAGTATCTTTCATCTGATGACGAACACCGCCTATCGGTGTCCCGTCTGTCAGACAGCATACACCGCACGCCTGATAAGGATAGTCGGGATTCTGTTTAGATTTGAGACCATTTTCATTTCCATATTCGATAATAAAATGAGACTGATAATTAAGCCCCCCGGTACACTCGATGACTTCCTGCTTATTATTTTCAATACCCTTCAGCAGATAGTGATCCGGATTGGCTCTAAGAGACAGCAGCCGATTCGCCTCGGTATTGTTCAGCATGATATCAAAGTACTCTTCCTGTAATTTCTGAGCGTTTATGCCCGGAAGCGTAATTTCCGTCACACTTGACGTTCTGTTTCCGTGACAGAATCCGTTCATCATTCTTGTTACAAAATTACTGAGTCGGATATTATTCCCGAGTCTGCTGTAAATTTTCTCCTCTGGTATGGATCTTTTAGCCGCAGCCAGTTCCTCATTCGAACAGTCATTTTTCAGGTTAAGCCCGAATTTATTTTTGAGCGTTTTGATCGTCTTTAAACGCCGTTTATTTTCCCATCCCTCTATTTCGGCTTCGCTGATCTCTTTTCCGTCAATTTGAATCTTCATTGTTTCTCCTTTAGTTTAGTTCTAAACTATTATCGTAAATTTTAAAAAGAATGTTTATATTCGTCCATGCAGGATTCGATACGGGAAAATATACGCACTGCTTTTTCCATATCTTCCGGGGTTAACTCGGAAAGCACCGTCTCGATTTCACTGTACATCTCTTCATGGAGCTTTTCATGACCTTCATATATTTTCCTGCCTTCTTCCGTCAGGACAAAATACGTATCCTTGTCATTTTCCTCACCCTTGACTCGACGGATCAGCCGTTTTTCTTCCAGGGTTTTAGCCATCTGAGATACGGAACCTTTCGTGATCCCGAGCATGCGGGCAAATTCGGTCATGTTAGATTCCTTATGCTTCCCGATCATTTCGATAAAATGAATCGAAGCGGTCTGAAGAGGCGGGGTTCCGTCGAAACTGATTTTCTTTGTCCTCATCTGCTGGATTTTACTGGTAATGCGGTAAAACTGTTCGATAAAGTTCTGCAATTCGTTTGTCATGAGCCCCTCCTGTTCCTATAGTATAGATCTAAACAAGTGAGAGCACAATAGAGCTTAACAAAAACAGCTCAGGCCGAAATCCGCCTGAGCGTATCCCCGATGTCCCCATTGATACAGATAGACTTTGCTTCAATCTCTTTTGGTATATAGGCCTCGCCCTGGTTGACGCAGGCGTAGACCGCGTCCGGATTTTCCATCGTCATCTGCCAGAAAGGATATTTGATAATTCCCGGCGTGTTGCCGTCTACGCCAAGCTCCAGAAACAGGAGCCTGCGGCCGGCGTTCTCTTCGATAAACTTTCCGTACCGATCGTTCGCGCAGTGCCATCCCTCATCCTCTACGAAACGGCTGTCACTTCTCAGATTCATCGTCATCGGCCTGCCGCAGACGGGGCAGCGCGGGACAAGCTCAGAAGGCACTCTCATATTCCTCTGCTCCTCGATCATCCGGCGTACCGTCTCTTCGTTGTCGTAGGTCTTCTGGTGACAGGGTTCGGAGCACTGCCAGAGTCCGTAATCTCCCTGAGTATAGAACAGACGCTCTTTATCAAAACCCGCTTTCTGAAAGCAGTGGTCGACATTTGTCGTCAGCACAAAATAATTCTTTCCGGACACGAGCCTTAACAGATCGTCGTAGGTGCTGTTCGGAATCGGAACATACCGGTTGTAATAAATATGCCGGCTCCAGTAGGCCCATTCCTCTTCAAGCGTCGGATACGGATAAAAACCGGCGGAATACATATCCGCATAATGGTATTTTCCAATAAAGTCCGCGAATTTTTCACGAAATACAGGGCCGTTATAGTCGAACCCTGCGGATACTGACAGTCCCGCTCCGCCTCCGATGAGGATCGCGTCCGCGCTGTCGATCGCTTCCCTGAGTCCGTCCGGCCCGGTCTTTTGAACTTCCGGCTGATTATTCTTTTTTCTATTATGCAAGAAGTTCTTCATAAAGCTCCCTGTCGCTGTCTGTAAATACGTCGAAAACCACACGGATCCCGCTCTTGTCTCTTTTCAGAAAGTCTCTGACCGTATCGATCGCAGCCTGAGCAGCCTGCCGGGAGGGATACTGGAACACTCCGGTGGAGATGCAGCAGAATGCGATGCTGCGAAGTTTTTTTGATACTGCAAGCTCGAGGCATGACCGGTAGCAGCTGATGAGTACTTCCCTGTCCTTTTCCGTCGGTTCCGTCTGGACTATGGGCCCCACAGTATGGATCACATATTCTGCAGGCAGATTATAGCCCTTCGTGATCTTCGCCTGTCCGGCAGGTTCCTCAAAGCCCTGACGTCGCATGATCTTCTCGCATTCGTCGCGAAGCTGCAGTCCGGCGGCGGAATGGATCGCATTATCGATACAGCCGTGACACGGAACGAAACAGCCGAGAAGCGCGCTGTTGGCGGCGTTAACGATCGCTCCGGCAGAAAGCCGCGTGATGTCTCCCTGCCACAGCGCGATATTCTGATCGCCGATTGTCGGAAGATCGTCCGGATCGACAATGCCCTTCTCTTCCCGTTCTTCACCGAGCAGCTCGTCCTGAACCTTCAGGAAATCACGACTGAGCGGCTCCGGCATTCTAAGATTCATCAGACTTCTGAGCAGGCGGCGCTGTGATACGATGTCCTGCCCGTAAAGCTCTGCTTTCTCTTTAAATTCCGGCATTTCATCCAGTAAGATTTTATTCAGATATCTGATCTGCTCGATACGTGTCACAATTTTCCTCTTTTCTAATTTCTACAGCGAATAGCTTTCGGCGGTTTTCCGGAAAAGTCCGCGATGACCGCTTCCGTTTCACTCATTATTGTTTTCTCCATATTATACTTTTTTCAGGCTTGCGTTTCCCTGCCTCTGATATGATAATAAAGCCAAAAGATCCTTTTCGGAAGTAAGCACTATAAAGTGGTGTAGTATCCATTTAGATACTAATATGAAAACAAGTGTTTCTGACCACCCGAAGGATAAGTCACCGAAACGCCGTTAAAAAAGTAATGGAAAGGAGAAAACAATGGGAGAAAAACTGCCCCCGTGCCCCGTCGAAACGACGCTCAGTCTGATCAGCAATAAATGGAAGGTTCTGATTCTCCGGGATCTGATGTCCGGTACCAGACGCTTCGGAGAACTGAGAAAGTCCATCGGCCACATTACTCAGAAGGTCCTGACTTCAAACCTCAGAGACATGGAAGAACAGGGACTGCTGACACGGACCGTGTACGCGGAGGTTCCGCCCCGCGTCGAATATACGCTCACGGAACTTGGCCGGAGTCTGAATCCCATCCTCCAGGCAATGTCCGACTGGGGCCTGGCTTACAAAGCGAAAGTAGAATAATTTTCTGATCAGCTCTGATCGGCCAGACGCCCCTGCCACGTTCCCCGCTCCCTCATCCGTTTTCCGATTCCGTTCAGGACGCGTTTCTTGTCCGTGCTCCACATCGGAGCCAGCAGCAGACTGCGGGGACCGTCTCCGGTGAGCCGGTGGATCACGAGCTCCTGGGGCAGCCGTTCAATGCAGTCGATCAGAAGATCGGTATAATCTTCCCGGGACAGAACCGGAAACGGCTCCTGCAGATAGCTCTCACCCATCACGGTCCCCTTCAGAACGTGGAGCAGCTGAAGCTTGACGCCGTCAAAGGGCGCCGGTTCATATTCGCGCCAGAGTCTGCTCACCCGGCTGACCGATTCGAACACATCATCCCGATTCTCTCCGGGAAGTCCTAGAATCAGATGAGTGATCACATCGATATTCCGCGCTTTCAATTCGCGGTAAGCTTCTTCATAAACCGACGTCTCATATCCCCGGTTAAAGGCTGCCGCAGTCCCGTCGTTCACCGTCTGAAGTCCCAGCTCAACCCAGACCGGGCCGAGCGCTTTCAGGCGTTCCAGCATATCGAGCTTTTCGGGCTCAAGACAGTCCGGTCTCGTGGCGATGGAAAGTCCGACGATTTCCGGCTGCCGCATCGCGCAGGCATACATCTCTTCGAGCCTGTCCGTATCGCCGTAGGTATTCGTATAGGACTGAAAGTACGCGATATATGCCGGCGGAGCCTTCTTCATCTTATCCGCCACCCGCGCCTTCGCCTGCCGGATCTGCTGCTCTACAGGAGCCGGTTCTGCTGCAAAATCTCCGGAGCCGCCAGCCGAACAGAAGGTGCATCCGCCCGTTCCGGCCGTACCGTCCCGGTTCGGACAGCTGCAGCCGCTCTGAAGACTGAGCTTGTAGACCTTCGCATGAAACTGCTTCTTCAGCTCCGAGTCGAGAGTATGCCACGGACGATCCGTGGAAAAGATATTTGAATTCATATTTCCTGTCATTGTTTCATAAGATTTCTAAGTTAGCCGATTGTACGATACTGTTTGTTCAGGTGTTATTATATCAGCCAGTTTGCAGCAATAAAAAAGGAAAGCCTGAACATCCGGACTTCCCTTTAATACCGTTTCTATTTCTTACGACAATTTGATCTTATATCGAAATCTTCACCGATTCGCTGACATTTTCATTCTTCTTCATCGCCTGATAGCCGATCGCGACGATCCACAGATACGCGCAGGTCTTCGGGATCATCAGCGCGCCGACTGCCGGTACAGCTTCCGCGAACAGAACCACCGGGATATAGCATGCGAAGCTGATAACCACCGCGAGCCACAGATTTTTAAATGCAGTGTCTCCCGCTTCCTTCGCACTCTTGTAAAACAGCACGATAATCAGCAGCCCCAGCAGTGCGAACGGAATATTCCGGTAGATCCCCCAGGAAACCGGAGGCGCAGCCGAGAACCATTCGTTCTGAGGGAAGAAGCACAGCGCGATTCGAACCGCCGCGAGAATCCAGACGGTATTCGTCAGATTCTTTCTGCCTTCGATATGGTAGCGTTCCCGCCAGATGTAATAGAGCATGACGTAGAAGACCGTCATCGTGACCGATGTGACGAGCTTTCCAAAGCCGAGAGCGGCCGTATAGTCGGAAAGTCCTGTCGTACACAGCGCGACTGCGCGGGGTACGAGATGAAACGCGTCACCGCAGCCCAGCGTTACCGCCATAATTCCGAACAGCCTGTACTGCCGCCTGTCTCCGCTTCTGCGGATCATCAGTATTCCGATGGTAATAACCGACGTCAGATAGACGATATCGAACGCCGTTTCCATGATAGCCTGCATAATTTCCTCCTTGATGATAATACTTTTTTTCCGAATACAAATATCTGAAACACCCCGTAAACCGCCGCCGATAAGAGAAGATTCAGGAATGTCACATATCCCAGATACGCGACAGCTCCGAGGCGGAGCACGTTAAAGCCCGCAATACTCCAGACAATTCCCGCTATCAGCAGCAGCGTGTTGCGATGTACTTTTAATTTATCCATTCACCCTTCTTTCATTTCTTCTATCTGAACAATGTTCATGTTGATTTCAAAAAACAGCCGTCAGCAGACGGCCCGATCGATCATCTCGATCAGAAAATCGCAGTTCCCGGCACCGCTTACGAGAAGCGCCAGCAGATTTGAGAAAACAAAATCAACAAAGGCTTCTTTCGTAAAGCTGTCACTGAAAGCATCCTGCCGGATTCGTTCATCATTCTCAATCGCCTGTGCCAGCCCGTTCTTCATATGTGCGAAGAAACGACTCATGACGGCAGTACCGGTCTTTTTTTCATCCGGAGCGAAGCCCATCGCATGCATCGTGAAGAATGCGGGGTACTCTTTCGATCCCAGCCTGGCCGTGTCGAAAAACCAGCGGACGCGATCCTCGAATCCCTCCGGCATCTCTCTGCTTTTCTCATGAAATATCTGAACCCAGACAGCTTCCACTGACGCCGCGACAAGCTCCGCCTTAGACGGAAAGTAATTGTAGACGCTCCCCACCGATACGCCGCACTCGGAAGCGACTCTGCGGATATTGATCGCGGGAACCCCGTCGGTCATCGCGATCCGGCGTCCTGCCTCCAGTATTTCTTCTCTTGACGTAACGACCTTATTCATATCGGCCCCCAAATTGAACTATGTTCATTATAGTTCCCGTTAAAAAGACTGTCAAGGTTATCGTTCGTTTTAGATGAAATTTATCCAATTATGATCGGTCTGATTTCCATTCAGAAATATGCTTGTTTCAAGCCTTCTCGAACGTCAGAACGATACAGGTCACATTGTCGTGTCCGCCTGCTCCCAGAGCCGCTTCGACGAGACGCATCGCAGGATCCGAACCGGGTTCCGCGAGGATTACCCGAATCTCGTCGTCCGAAAGCATATCGTGAAGACCGTCGCTGCACAGCAGAAGTCTCAGACCCGCTTCCGCCGGAAACGACGGACACGGAACGAGACGAATGCCCTTCCTGAAATTGTCCATGCCGAGAAACTGGGTCAGCATATGATTTTCACGGCTTTTAAACGCCTGCTCCAGCGTATATTCGCCGGAATGAACCTTTTCCATCGCAACCGTATGGTCTTCCGTGAGCAGCGTCAGGCTTTTGTTATGATACATATAGATCCGGCTGTCACCGAGATAGTACGGATAGACAGTATCCCCTTTTACGATGATTCCCGTGAACGTCGTCCCGCCTTCCGGCCAGAACCGGCAGTGAAGCGCGCTGCAGATCGCATTGTTCGCCTCCGCCGCGTAGCGGTTCATCACGCCGTCGAGCTCCGCCGGAGACGCATCGATAATCGCATCCCGTTCTCTCGCCAGCGTTTCGACCGCGATTTCCGAACAGATCCGTCCGCCCTTTTCGCCGCCGAGACCGTCGCAG
>ERZ1645187.1035-NODE-1035-length-26256-cov-11.755086_pt1 | contig 26256 bp, 21 predicted proteins | sample MGYA00575352_ERZ1645187 | MGnify/ENA primary metagenome ERZ1645187 (study PRJEB40837, sample SAMN11349314) | freshwater sediment metagenome | isolation source: river sediment | host: Sediment | place: India: Wazaribad , New Delhi | collected 2017-02-21 ...
TCGTGGACTTCCGGTCCGAGCGCGCCATCGTGATCGATCGGTTCGACCGGGCCCGGGATGACGCTGGCCACGTGCACCGGCTCCACCAGGAGGACCTCTGCCAAGCCCTCGGCGTCCGGGAGAAGTACGAGGACACCGGGGGCCCCTCGGCCGCGCGCATCGTGGCGTTGCTGCGCGACTCCGCCGCCTCCCCGGCCGACGCGCGCCGCAACACCGAAGCCTTCCTGAACGGACTGGTGTTCAACACGGTCACCGCCTCCCCCGACGCCCACTCCCGCAACTACGCCGTCCTCCTCGACGGGGACCGCGTCCACCTCGCACCGCTGTACGACGTCGCCACCGGGCTGGCGTACTCCATCGGAACTAGGGCCTCCCGCCGGCTCTCGATGAGCATCGGCGGAGTCTTCGACTGGGAGGCCATCGACGCAGAAGCGTGGCGGCGGTGCGCGGCCGAGCTCGGCGTGGACGAGTCTGCGGTCTTGGACCGCGTCCACCGGATGACCGCCGACGCACCGGCCGCCTTCACCGCTGCACTGGACGACGTCGAGGACTGGGACGGATCAGTCACCGACGTGCGCACTCGACTCCTGCCCGCCCTCGAGAACCGGTGACGTCGATCTCCTCCGGGGTTGCTGGTTCGATCCGTCGCGCTCGGCGGATCTTTCCGCCGCCGCGGATGCGGGCGGGATTGACGTCGATGATGGGCGGTTCCTCCCGGACAGCCGAGGCGAGGATGGAATGCAGCAGGGAGTACATGTGCGCCAGCTGGGTGGGCTTACCCGGTGTCCGTGGCCCGAAGGCGGGCAACGCCGCACTCAGGTACAACCTTCGACCTAGGCTTTGAATCATGCTGCAGCCGATCCCCACAGAGTCGCCGAACTCGCGGTGGCCCACCTTCGAGATCGAGTTCATCGTCGCTGGTGAGCCGGAGCAGACGTGGGAGCGGCTGTGGGACCTCGACCGGCACACCGCCGCCGTTCCCCTGACCGTCGTGACCGGCGGCCCACTCGCGCTGGGAAGCCGATTCGTCGGTCGTACCAAGTTCGGTCCGCTGCACCTCGATGACGTGATGGTGGTCCGCGAGTGGGACCCGCCCCTACGTTGCGTCATCGAGAAGGTCGGCACTCCGCTGCGGGGCCGAATCGAAGCGACGCTCACGCCACTCGGAACGGGACAGACAACGCTCCACTGGCGGCAGAGCTACGCTGTCGCCCGACTCCCAGACCGGCTCGTCGGGCTCGCTCGTCCACTCGTCCGCCTGGCGTACGCTCACGCGTTGCGCAGAATCACACACGCCGCCGACACAACGTCTGCCTGACCGACCCCACCACCTCTCCACGTGCGCACGCGGGCGCCTCGTCGTGCTCGTTCCCCGCGCACCCGTCTCCCACGGATTTCTGCGAGCAGGAGGGGAGAATGCTCGCCCATCCCCCCAGAGCGCGGAAACAGCGGCGAGGAGGGCTCCACGCCATTGTGAGGGCTCTCCCGTCAGGCCGGTGCGGGCTGGGTCAGCCGTGGGTCCTCGAGCTTGCCGGAGACACCGGGCGCGTGCTCACGCAGCAGCCGCAGGACCACGATGTGCATCCACACCGCGCAGACGAGGGTGAGCAGGAACATCACGAAGAACGTCGCGGTCGGGAAGCCCGACCAGAGTTCCGCGTACGCGAACATCGGGGGAAGGAAGAACCCGCCGAGCCCGCCGAGCATGCCGACCAGGCCACCGACCGAGCCCACGCGTCCGGGGAAGTACTCGGGGATGTGCTTGTAGACGCCGGCCTTGCCGATGCCCATCGCCGAGCCGAGGAGGAACAGCAGGATCGTGAAGGGCACCACTCCCATGGCGTATCGCAGATGCTCGGTCGTGGAGCCATCCGGGTGGGTGATGACGATGTACCCGTCGGGCATCATGAGGATGCCGGAGGTCAGGAGCATCAGCCCGAATGCCAGGTACATCACGCGCCGGGCGCCCCACCGGTCGGCGAGCCAACCGCCCAGCGGCCGGAGCAGCGAGGCGGGGAAGATGAAGACAGCGGTGAGGAAGCCCGCCGTGGCGAGCGAGACGTCGAAGTTGGTGACGTAGTAGGTGGGGAGCACGGAGGACAACGCGACGTACGCCCCGAACACCGCCACGTAGTAGAGGCTGAAGCGCCAGGCGCGGATCGTGCCGAGGGGGGCGAGTTGGACCTTGAGCGGGGTACCGTGCCCGGGCATCTTGTCCTGGCTGGGCGTCCCGAACCAGGTCACGAGGGCCATGAGGACGAGCAGCACCGCGTACAGCACGGGAATGAACCGCCAGCCGCCATCGATGAAGCCGAGGTAGACGCTGCCCGTGGTGGCACCGATGATTCCGGGGCCGATGAGCTTGGTGACGGAGGCGCCCACGTTGCCGGCGCCGAACAGCCCGAGCGCGAAGCCCTGCCGTTCACGCGGCTGCCACGCGGCGTTCCACGCGGTGCCCGCGGTGAAGGAGTTGCCCGCGAAGCCCACCAGGAAGGCCAGGATCAGGAGCATCGTGTAGCTCTCGGCCTGGGAGACGAAGTAGGCCGGGATCGCGGAGGACGCCAGCAGGTAGGTCATCACCTTGCGCCCGCCGATCCGGTCGGTGATCATCCCGGCGGGAAGGCGCCAGAGCGAGCCGTTGAGGATGGCCACGGCGGCGATCCACGAGAACTCCACCTTGCTGAGGCCGAGTTCCTCCTGGATCTTCACACCGAGGATGCCGAACATGAGCCAGGCAGCGAACATGATCGTGAATCCGATGGTGGAGATCCACATCACGCGATTCGCGGCGCGCAACTCCGCCCTGTCAAGCTCCGTCGAGCTCATGGTCACTCCCTCGTGTCCGTGGTCCTGATCCTGATGGTGCACCCGTGGCCGCTGTAGGGGTGCAGCTCCACCCCCGTGATTCCCAGGGCGGGCCTGTTGCGCGCCACCGCCGCGGTCAGAGCCTCCAGCGCTCCCTGGTGCAGGTCGCAGACGGCCGTCGGCAGCGGCAGCCCGGGCTCGAGGAAGGGGCAGCGCCCCAGCTCGATGGTGCCGCCGGCGCACGCGACCGGTGCGCAGCCCATGCGCGCGAAGAGTGTCTCGATCTCCGCCAGCGGCGTGATCGTGTGGGGGTCGAAGCGCCCTTCCGCGATGAGATCCTCGGCCCACCGCCGTCCAAGGGCTCGCGCCGTCCCGCTGTCATCCGCGACCGAGCTGACGAGAGACCGCACGAGGCTCGCGAGGTGCTCGCCGGGAAGGTGCGGTGGCGTCGCGGTGGAACGGTAGGTCCTGCTCGGTCTCCCCCGCCCACTCGGCGGGCGGACGGTCGCCTGCACCAGCCCACGCGACTCCAGTGTCTCGAGGTGCCCGCGCACGGTGTTGTCGTGCGAGGAGACCAGAACGGCGAGCTCCGCCACCGTGAGGCCCTCCGGGTGATCCGCGATGATGTCGAAGAGGCGCCGCTGATGAGCCGTCAGCGATGCGATCTCCTCGAGCGGCTCCGCGATGGGCGCGGGTCCGCCCACGTCGATCGCCATGGCCATCACCTTCACATCCTCTTCAGGGCCGACGGAGTTAAGCCCCGCGCGACCTGGCGTCGTCCGACTTCCTGGCACCCGTGCTCACGGGATCCCATCCGCGCTCCTCCGGCGACGCGCTCACGTTCGCCTCCCGTGAGCGGTACACGACGTAGGGACGCGTGGTGTAGCCGAGCGGCGCGGACAGGACGTGCACGAGTCGGGTGAACGGCCAGATCAGGAGGAGGAGGAACCCGGAGAGCACGTGCAGCTTGAAGGAGAGCGGCACGTCCTCCATGAGCGCGATGTCCGGCTGGAGGATGAAGACGGACCGCAGCCACGGCGAGATCGTCGACCGGTAGTCGTAGCCGTGCGCACCCCCGAAGATCTGGTTCTGGACCGTGGCCCACGTCCCCAGCGCGATCGGGACGGCCAGGAACACGTACATGATCTTGTCGTTGGTCGTGGTGGCGAGGAACACGGAGCGGTTCCGCCGGCGTCGGTAGATCAACGCGACGATGCCGGCGATGGTCAGCACGGCCGCGAAGGTCCCGAGCACGGTCGCGCCGAGATGGTAGGCCTCCTCGGAGATGCCCACGGCCTCCGTCCACGTGTTCGGGATGAGGAGGCCGACGAAGTGCCCGCCCGCCACCATCAGGATGCCGACGTGGAACATCGGGGACGCCGCCCGCAGGATCGCGTGCTCGTGGAGTTCCGAGGAACGGGTGGTCCAACCGAACTTGTCGGTCCGGTAGCGCCAGATCAGGCCCACCACCAGCACGGCGAGGGAGATGTAGGGGAACGCTCCCCACAGGAAGATTTCGAACGCACTCATGATCGCGCCTCCTTGGCGGCTCCGAACTGCGGGAACGGCAGCGTGTCAACGATCCCCACCATCTCGGCCGGGGGTCCCTGGGTGACGAGCGAGACGTAGCGCTCCCGCGTCTCGTCGTCGATCTCTGGCAACGTGAGGCAGAGCGCCTCGAGGACCGACTCGTACGGGCTCCCGATCTGCGCGAGGGCGTTGCGGACCACCTCGAGACCATCGCGGTGGGAGGCCAGCAACTCACCGGCGATGTCATCCTCCGAGCGGGCCGAGAGTTCGAGCACGACCGGCAGGAAATCGGGGAGCTCCTTGCGCACCAACTCCCATCCCGTCGCCGCCAGGGCGTCACGGAAGGCGAGGATCGATGCGCCCCGCTTTCGCGTGTCGCCCGCGTCGTAGTACGAGAGGTACAACGTGCACCGCCGACGGCGGTCGAACGTCTCGACGTAGTGCTCCGCGAGGCGCCGCACCCCCATACCGTCTGCGGCGTCGAGGAAGCGGCCGAGCGGACCGGCAACCGGCTCCGGAAGCAGGGGCAGGGCCGCACGGACCTCCGCCAGCCGGCCGGGGTCCTCCTCGTCGGGATAGTCGAGGAGCACCGAGGCAGCCATGTGGGCCACGCGACGCTGGGCGTCGTCGAGCGCTACCGGCGACGCCGCGAGCACGCTCATGCCTTCTCCCCCGTCCGGGGCGGGAACAGGCCCTCCTGGGCCTTCCCGCCGTGCCAGTCGAGGAGGCTGACGCGTCCGGCTCCGGTCGGGACGTTCGGGCTCTCCACGTCGGCGGGCACCCCGTGGAACGCGCCGACGGCGGCCTGCATGCCCGGGCCGCCGGGGACGTCGAGAGCGCACCCGAACTCGTCGAACTGCCGCTCGGTCTCCGGGTGGGAGGTCGGGATCACGTACCGCGACTCGTACTTCGCGATGGCGAGCAAGCGGTACATCTGGTTCAGCTTCGCTCCCGTCATCCCGACGGCGGCCGCGATCTCCTCCTGGGGCTCGTCACCGAGGTTGATGTCCCGCATGTACGACCGCATCGCCGCCAGCCGCCGGAGCGAACGCTCCACCGGAGCGGTGTCGCCCGCGGTGAACAGCCCTGCCAGGTACTCCAGCGGGATGCGCATGGTGGACAGCGCGGTGTAGAGGTTCTTGTGGTTCTCGCCGTCGGCGCCCGACGCCGTGACGGCGTCGACCACCGGCGAGAGCGGCGGGATGTACCAGACCATCGGAAGAGTGCGGTACTCGGGGTGCAGCGGCAGCGCGACCTCGTAGGTCTCGATGAGGTCCCATATCGGGGACTCCTGCGCTGCCTCGATCCACGACGACGGCACGCCGTTGCGGCGCGCGTCCCGGATCACCTCGGGGTCGCGGGGGTTCAGGAGGATGGACCGCTGCGCCATGTACAGGTCCTTCTCGTCCTCCACGGACGCCACCTCGCCGACCCGGTCGGCGTCGTACAGGATGACGCCGAGGTAGCGGAGCCGCCCCACGCAGGTCTCCGAGCACACCGTCGGCTGGCCCACCTCGATGCGCGGGTAGCACAGCGTGCACTTCTCGGCCTTGCCGGTGACGTGGTTGAAGTACACCTTCTTGTAGGGGCACCCGGAGATGCACATGCGCCACCCACGGCACTTGTCCTGGTCCACCAGCACGATGCCGTCCTCGACCCGTTTGTACATCGCGCCCGACGGGCAGGAGGACACGCAGCTCGGGTTCAGGCAGTGCTCGCAGATCCGGGGCAGGTAGAACATGAAGGCCTGCTCGATCTCGGCCTTCACCGTCTGCTGCATCTGCTTGAGGATGGGGTCCTCGTGCATGGTCTCGAGCGAGCCGCCGAGGGAGTCGTCCCACGCCGCCGACCACGGGATCTTCCCCATCTCCTTGCCGGTGATCTGGGAGACCGGCCGCGCGGTGGGCAGGTACTTCGAGTCCTTGGGGGCCGCGAGCAGGTTGTCGTACTCGTAGGTCCACGGCTCGTAGTAGTCCGTCATCAACGGCATGCGCGGGTTGGAGAAGATGGTGGCGAGCTTCTTCAACCGCCCCCCGGCGCGCAGCTGCAGCTTGCCCGACCTGGTGCGAACCCAGCCGCCCTGCCACTTCTCCTGGTCCTCGTAGCCCCGCGGATAGCCGACCCCGGGCTTGGTCTCGACGTTGTTGAACCAGACGTACTCGGTGCCGGCGCGGTTGGTCCACGCCTGCTTGCACGTGACGGAGCACGTGTGGCACCCGATGCACTTGTCGAGGTTCATGACCATCGCGATCTGTGCCATGACCTTCATCAGAATTCAACCTCCTGGCTGCGGCGGCGGATGACCGTGACCTCGTCACGCTGGTTTCCGGTGGGGCCGATGTAGTTGAACGCGTAGGAGTGCTGCGCGTATCCGCCCACGAAGTGCGATGGCTTGACGACGATGCGCGTCAGCGAGTTGTGGATGCCGCCGCGCTTGCCTGACGTCTCGGTGACGGGCGTGCCCACGGTCCGCTCGGAGGCGTGGTACATGTAGGCCGTTCCCTCGGGGATGCGGTGCGAGACGATGGCGCGGGCCGCGACCACCCCGTTGCGGTTGTAGGCCTCGATCCAGTCGTTGTCCCGCACCCCGACCTTCGCGGCGTCCGCCGGGGACATCCAGACCACCTGGCCGCCCCGCGAGAGGGACAGCATGTGGAGGTTGTCGAAGTACTGGGAGTGGATCGCCCACTTGTTGTGGGGCGTCAGGTACCGGACCGCGACCTCCGCCTGTCCGGCCGCGTTGGTCCCGACGGTGCCGGGTGCCTGCTCGCCGTACAGCTGGTGGAGGTTGAGCGGCGGCCGGAAGATGGGGAAGTTCTCCCCCATGTCCCGCATCCAGTCGTGGTCCAGGTAGAAGTGCTGCCTGCCGGTGAGCGTGTGCCACGGTTTCTTGCGCTCGACGTTGATCACGAAGGCGGAGTAGCGCCGCCCGCCGTGCTCCGAACCCGACCACTCGGGAGACGTGACCACGGGCATCGGGCGGGCCTGCGCGTCCGCCAGGGTGATCCTCGTGGCCTCCTGCTCCTCGGAGAGGTCCGCCATCCGCGTTCCGGTCCTCTTCTCCTGGTTCCGGAATCCCTGGGTCGCGAGGCGCCCGTTCGTGGTGCCGGAGAGGGCCAGCACCATCTCCGCCGCCTTGAGGTCAGTGTCGAGGAGGGCGCGGCCCTTGCCCGGCCCTCCCTCGGCGACGCCGTTCCGGGAGGCGAGGTAGCGCACTTCCTCATCGGGGTTGAACGCCACGCCCTTGGTCGCCATGCCCAGCTTGTCCACTAGCGGGCCCAGGGTGTTGAACTTCGCGAGGATCTGGGTGTAGTTGCGCTCGATCGGCACCAGCTTCGGCATCGTCACACCCGGCTTCAGCTCGGTCTCCGCCCACGGCGTCACGGTGCCGTGCGGCGTCGCGAGCTCGTCGGGCGTGTCGTGCATGAGAGGCGCGGCGACGACGTCCGTCTGGGTTCCGAGATGGGTCACCGACATCTCCGACACGAGCGCCGCCAGTGTCTGGAAGATCTGGAAGTCGGTCCGTGCCTCCCACGGCGGGTCGATCGCCGCGTTGAAGGTGTGCACGTAGGGGTGCATGTCGGTGGAGGAGAGGTCGTGCTTCTCGTACCAGGTGGCCGCCGGCAGCACGATGTCGGACAGCAGGGTGGTCGAGGTGTTGCGGAAGTCAGCCGTGAACAGCAGGTCGAGCTTGCCCACGGGGGCCTCGTCGCGCCACACCATCTCCCGCGGGCGGGACTCCTCGCCGACCTCCTTCGCCTGCACCGCGTTGTCGGTGCCCAGGAGGTGCCGCATGAAGAACTCGGCGCCCTTGGCCGAACTGCCGAACAGGTTGGTGCGCCACGAGGCGAGGATCCGGGGGAAGTTCTCCGGCGCATCCGGGTCCTCGGCGGCGAACCGCAGGCGTCCCGCCTTCAGTTCCTCGACGACGTACTCGGCCGGCGCCCTGCCCGCGTCGGCGGCCTCGGCTCCGAGCAGCAGCGGGCTGCGATCGAACGTCGGGTAGGAGGGCATCCAGCCCCGCCGCGACGCCTCGACCACCGTGTCCGCCGTCGTCATCCCGGCGAAGGAGCCCTCCGAGAGCGGAGAGGCCACTCGATCGGCCTTGGCGCCGTCGTACCGCCACTGGTCGGTGTTGAGGTACCAGTACCCGGTGGTGATCATCTGGCGGGCGGGCCGCTGCCAGTCCAGGGCCATCGCGTACTGCGACCAACCGGTGATCGGGCGGACCTTCTCCTGGCCGACGTAGTGCGCCCAGCCGCCGCCGTTCACTCCCTGGCATCCGGTCATCGTCGTGAGGGCCAGGAAGGTCCGGTAGATCTCGTCCGAGTGGTAGAAGTGATTGGTCCCGGCGCCCATCACGATCATCGAGCGCCCGTCGGAGTCGACGGCGTTCTGCGCGAACTCGCGTCCGATGCGGATGGCGGCCGCTGCCGGCACCCCCGTGTGTTCCTCCTGCCACGCGGGGGTCCCCGGGGTGGAGGCGTCGTCGTACCCGGTCGGCCACTCACCTGGCAGACCCTTCCGCTTCACCGCGTACTGCGCGAGCATCAGGTCGTAGACGGTGGTGACGAGGTGACCGCCGATCTCCTTCACCGGCACGCCACGGCGCACGATGCCGGCACCGATGGAGCCGTTCGGGGCGGCTTCTGTGAGGTCGAACCGGGGCAGGAGAACCTCGGCAGTCTTCGCACCGCCGAAGCCGAGGATCCCCTTGGAACCGGCGAGGTCCTGGACGGACAGCACCGGGTCCACGCCGGCGAGTTCCAGGTTCCACTTGCCCATGCCCTCGGGGCCGAAGCGGTCGGCGAGGGTCCCGCCCGGGTCCACCGGCTTCCCGTCGCTGTTCAGGACGAGGGCACGGAAGGCCGCGTTCTCCTTCGCGGCGAGGTCGCCACCGAGGTCGGCCGCAGTGAGGAACTTGCCCGGCACGTACGCCCCGTCGCGCTTCTCGAGGCGGACGAGGAACGGCCCATCGGTGTAGCGCGTCATGTACTCCATGAACCGCGGCGTGCGCTGTGCGACGTGGAACTCGCTGAGGATCACGTGTCCCATGGCCATGCCGAGGGCACCGTCGGTGCCGGGGTGGATCCGCAGCCACTCGTCCGCGAACTTGGTGTTGTCGGCGTAGTCCGGGGAGACCGCCACCACTTTCTGGCCGTGGTAGCGCGCCTCGGTCATGAAGTGCGCGTCCGGCGTGCGGGTCAGCGGGATGTTGGAGCCCCACATGATGAGGTAGCCGGAGTTGTACCAGTCGGCGGACTCCGGAACATCGGTCTGGTCCCCGAACACCTGCGGGGAGGCCATCGGGAGGTCGGCGTACCAGTCGTAGAAGGACAGCATCACGCCGCCGAGCAGTTCGTAGAACCGCGAGCCCGCACCGTAGGAGATCATCGACATCGCGGGGATCACGGTGAAGCCCGCGAGCCGGTCCGGCCCGTACCTCTTGATCGTGTAGACGTGCGCCGCCGCGATGATCTCGGCCGCCTCCGGCCAGGTGACGCGGACCATGCCTCCCTTGCCACGCGCCGACTTGTAGGCCGCGGCCTTGGCCGGGTCCTCGACGACGTCCCGCCACGCCAGCACCGGGTCGCCCAGCCGCTTCCTGGCCTCGCGGTACAGGTCGAGGAGCGCGGAGCGGACGTGGGGATAGCGGATCCGGGTCGGCGAGTACGTGTACCACGAGAAGGCGGCGCCCCGGGGACAGCCACGGGGCTCGTACTCGGGCATGTCGGAGCCGATCGAGGGGTAGTCGGTCTGCTGGGACTCCCAGGTGATCACGCCGTCCTTGACGTAGACCTTCCAGGAGCAGGACCCGGTGCAGTTCACCCCGTGGGTGGAGCGCACCACCTTGTCGTAGGACCAACGGTCGCGGTAGAAGTCGTCGGCCTCGCGTCCGCCCTCCAGGAAGATCTGGCGGGCGTCATCCGAGGCCTTCCCCTGGCGGAGGTAGGTCCCGAGCCGGAAGAGGCCTGCGGCGTTCTCCGGGGCGTACACAGCCTTGGCATCCATGTGAAAACTCCTTTGTCAGCCGGGGAACGGCGCGTGCGGACGGGCGTAGTAGATCCAGGTGAGGACGGTGCAGATCGCGAAGAAGATCACGCACCCGATGAAGAACGGCTGGCCGCCGAAGCTCGCGAGGCCGACACCCACGACGAAGGGACCGAACGCGGCGATCGCCGCCGTCCAGCCGATCACGCCTCCTGCCTGGCGCGGCGGCATGATCATGGGCATCTGCTTGAAGGTGCCCGCGTTGCCGACTCCGGCAAAGAAGAAGAGCGCGAGCATCGCCCACAGGAACACAGTGAACTCATCAGGCGATGCCGGACTGAGCCGGGTTGCCGCAACTGCTGCGGACGCGGTCATGCCCACGCCGCTGACAAAGGTCCAGAGTGCACCGCCGTAGCGGTCGCACAGAGGCCCGAAGGCCACGCGGGAGGCCGAGCCGATGAGGGGTCCGTAGAACGCGTAGTTGAGCCCCAGGGGCAGAGTGGTGGGGTCCATGGTCTCCGCGAAGGGAGACGACGGCCCGAAGGTGTTGTTGATGAGGAGGGCCGTCTGGGCGGCGAAGCCGGAGAACGCTCCGAAGGTCATGAGGTAGATCAGCGTGAGGATCCAGGTGTTGTTGTTCCCGAAGATGTCCATCTGCTGACGGAAGTTGGCCTTGATCGGAACGTCCTTGAGGACCAGGAAGGCGACCACGGCGGCGGCGATGGTCCACGGGACGAGGACGATGCCGATGTTGTGGAGGTAGAGCGGTTCACCCTCGGTGGTGGTCTGGGGCGCGAGGAACAAGGTGCCGGGGAGTCCGAACCCGACGATCCAGGGGCCGAGGAACTGGATGAGGGACACCCCGAAGTTGCCGACGCCCGCCTGGATCCCCAGCGCCGTTCCCGCCATGCGTTTCGGGAAGAAGTACCCCGTCGAGGGCATGTACCCCGAGAACGCGCCCCCGCCGATACCTGTGAGGAAGGCGAGCAGCAGGAGGACGACGTAGGGCGTCTCGGGGTTCCGCACGGCGAAGAACCACGCGAGCATCGGGATCGCCATGAGGAGAGAGGTGTAACCGACGAGCTTCCGGGTACCCAGGATCGGTGGGAGGAACATGTAGCCCAGCCGCAACATCCCGCCGGCAAGACCGGGAGTGGCCGCGAGCCAGTACAGCTGGCCCTTGGTGAGGTCGAAGCCGATCATGGTGAGGCGTGGCGCGATGGCGGACACGAGGAACCACGTGCAGAAGGCCATGGTGAGCGAGAACGTCGTCACCCACAGGGTCCGCCAGGCGATGCCCTTGTCCCAGGTCTCCTCGTGCTCCGGATCCCATCCCTGGAGCACCCGCCCGCTGGTGTCCAACGCGCTCATCTCATCGCCTCCGCAACGCTGCAGAACTAGTACGGAGCCAACCGTACAATTCCGGCAGGTCCGGCCTCTCGCAATTCGTTCGCGTGGTCGGACCGACCGTTGGTCCGGAAATCGCCCCACCCGGCTTCCTGGGACCTAGGTCTCATTCGCCGAGCTGGGCGAGATCCTCCCAGGTGTCGACGTCCCTGCCGAGGTCCCCGACGTCCACCGGCACGGGTGCCAGAGGCCCGAGCAGCCGCCGGGCGGAGATGTCGCGCGCACCGCGCTCGTCACGGATCCGCGCCGCCAGGCGGTCGAACCGGTAGATCGCCAGCAGGTACTCCGTGAAGCCGGCTCGCGCGGCGGCTGCGCCGCCGACGTCGTCGCTGAGCGCCTCCAGCAGCAGCGGCAGTGCCCGGGCGGAGCGCGGGGCGTCGCAGGTGAGCACCGCCACGAGGTCCCCCTTCCCGAGCACCGCGAGCGCCGCGGCCACGCCCGCCGACGGCCCACCCCCCGGGGGCTCCTCCAGCGTGCGCCGCACCCCGTCCGGCACGTTCACCGTGTCCGGCGCCACCACCACCGTGCGGCCGAGCGTGACGGCGGGATGGTCCCAGTCCGCGAGGTCTCCGAGGATGTGGTCCAGGAGTCGCGCTCCTCCCACCACGAGGTCGGCCTTGGAGAGGCCCCCGAGTCGCCGCCCCCGGCCGCCGGCGAGGACGACGACGTCGAGGATCACGCCTCGGCGCCCTCGGTGTAGAGCGCCTCACCGGGCCGGTTGCCCCAGCCGTCCGCGAACCAGCCCGGCAACGTGGTGCGCCAGAGGTCGATCATGGCCTCGACGTCGTCACTCTCCCCGAGGGCGATCCGCTCGGCGACCATGAGGGTGGCGCCGGCGATGGCGGCACCCGCGGCGGCCGCGTCCACGGGGGCACCGGTGAACCGGAGGCAGTTCTCCGCCGCTGAGGTGAAGCGGCCGGTGAGGCCGTCCGCCATCGCCCGCTGGAAGCGGAGGTCGCCGTCCGTGCCCAGCAGCCTCCGGTAGGTGAGCCGGTCGTCCAGCACGGCGGTGAAGACGCGCCGCACGGCCTCCCGGTACACCTGCGGCGTCTCCTCGAAGCCGAACCGGGAGCCCGGGGGGATCGCGATGAGGTCGTCGACGACGTCGGCGAACGCCTGCCCGACGAAGTCGGAGACGGTCGCGTAGTGCTTGTAGAACGTGGTCCGGTGGATCGCGGCCTCACGGCAGAGCTCGGCGACCGTGATCTCGGAGATGGGCTTCCGCCGGATCAGGGTGAGGATCGCTCGGTGGAGGGCGGCGCGTGTCCTTCGGCCACGCGGATCCATGCCGGGAGGTGCCATGCCGCCATTGTGGCGCATCCCATGGGAACCCGCCCGTACTGGCTCAGCGCCAGGGCCCTCGTGCCCCCAGCACCCTGATCGCGGTGGACGGCACGTCCGTGACCAGCCCGTCGACACCGAGGTCGAGGAGCCGCACCATCTCGGCAGGGTCGTCCACCGTCCAGACGTGCACCTCGAGGCCGAGCGAGTGCGCGAGGTCCAGCAGACGAGCAGTGACCACGGGGATACCGCGGTGGCGGAGCGGCACCTGGAGACAGGTGGGGGCGAGGGGCCTCCGGGCGGCGAGCGCCGCGCCGCGCGGGAGGCGGGACAGCGCCACGAGACGTGCGGTCTCACTCTGGCCGGTCGAGGTCGACACTCCCGGCGCGAGGGCGCGGATGCGGGCGAGCCGCGTGTCGGAGAAGGAGGCGAGGCCGATCCGCTCCAGGTTCCGGCGGGCGAGTTCCGCCAGCGGCGCCACGACGTCGTCGGACTTCGCATCGACGTTGAAGCGCAGCTCCGGGAAGGAGGCGAGGGCCTCGTCCAGGCGGACGGGCGGCGAACCCGAGTGGTCCGCGATGGAGGAGAGTTCCCGCCACGTGAGGTCGGCGATCTCCGCCCTGACGCCGGTCAGGCGGCCGAGGTTCGCGTCGTGGTGGAGGACGACGACGCCGTCGCGGGTGGCGTGGGCGTCCGTCTCGAGGTAGGTGACCCCGAGCCGACGGGTGTGCTCGATCGCGGCGAGCGAGTTCTCGACGACCTCGGTCGAGCCCCCGCGGTGTGCGAGGAGGACCGGGCCGTCCCCGGCGAGGTACGGGTGGGTCAGCACGACCCGGGGAAGACGGCGCCCGAGTCGCTCAGCCAGGTGAGCGGGTTCACGTGGTTGCCGTACTCGCCGACGTGGACCTCGAAGTGGAGGTGCGGGCCGGTGGAGAAGCCGTTGTTGCCGACTCCGGCGATCATCTCGCCGGCCTCGACCTTCTGCCCGGCCGAGACGTACACGCCGCCGGAGTACATGTGGCCGTACCAGGTGTAGACGTCGACGCCGTCGATCACGTGGTGGATGATGACGAGCTGGCCGGACCGGCCCTCCTTGCCTCCCCCGGCGTAGATGACCTCGCCCTTGGCAACCGCGTAGATGGCGGTTCCGACCGGCGCGGCCATGTCCGTGCCGTAGTGGTACGAGCCCCAACGCGGGCCGTAGACGGAGGTGTCGCGGTAGGTGCCCTGCATCATCGGGCGGTAGAGGACCTCGTCGCGCTCCGTGTACGCCTCGCGGAGACCGGAGGCACCCTCGACCGGGGCGCAGGCCGGCACGCCGGTGCGCGCCTGCTGACGGGAGGCGAGCTCGGCGGCGCGGGTCACCGCCGTCGGGTCGTACTGCAGTGCGGCCCCCGTCGGCAGCGAGCCCTCGAGGGTTCGCGCCGCGGCGGCCGAGTCGACGGTGTCGAGGACCGAGACCTCGGTCGGGATCATCGGTCCGATGGCCGCGGCGGGACTGGAGGAGGAGACGAATCCGGTGAACGGGGCGGCGATCGTCAGCGCGCCGAGCGACGTGAGGATGGCGGCACGGGGGGCCATCCGGCCTGCCCGCGTGCCGGTGGGCTGCGCCGGACGCCGGAGGTCGCGGCGGGAGACCGTCACCCGGAGGTGCTCGGTGAGCTCCTCGCTGGGGGTCGCGCCCATCGGGAGGTGGTCGATGACCGGGGCGACGACGTCGAGGTCGTCGGCGAGCGCGTCCGTCGGTGCGGCGGGAAGCTCCGGTGCCGCCCCCGCCTCGGCCAGCTCCGCGGCCTCACGCGCACGCTCGAGTTCTCGGAGCTGGCGACGGGTGAGCGGTGCCGGAGCGGGCACGGCGACAGACGTCATGGAACAGGTCCTCCAGGGAGATTTCGGCGACGAGCGGTTCCCGCGGGAACCGGCTTCATCACGAAACGATAACGGGGTCTCGGGCGGTCGTCCACAACCGTTCCCGAACTGTGGGCAGCTTCACTCGTCGACCGGGTTTCACTCGACGACAGGGCGCCGCTGCATCGAGTCTCTCACCTCGCCCACGAGCTCCTCGAGGATGTCCTCGAGGAAGACCACGCCGATGGTGGCGCCGTCCTCCACCACCCGGGCGAGGTGGGCGCCTGAACGTTGCATGACCGCGAGCGCCTCCTCGACCTCGTCGGCGGGGTCGACCAGGGCGAGCGCCCGTACCCGCCAGCGCGGAACTGGCTCGGCCCGCTCCGGACCCTCCGCGTGGAGCACGTCCTTCAGGTGGATGTAGCCGATCAGCTCCTCGCCGTCCACGACGGGGAAGCGTGAGAAGCCTGTGCGGGAGACCGCGAGCTCGAGTTCCTCCGGAGTGACGTCGGCCGGCACGGTGCGCAGGCGGGGGACCGGCACCATCACGCCCCGTGCGGTCTCCTCGGAGAACTCGATGGCGCCGGAGAGCAACCCGAGGTCATCCTGGAGGACCCCCTCCGCCCGGGACAGCTCGACGATCGAGGCGACCTCCTCCGCCGTGAACGTGGAGGAGACCTCTGAGCGCGGCTCGATCCCCACCGCCCGCAGGATGAGGTTCGCCAGCTCGTTCAGCACCCAGATGACGGGCTTCAGCAGGCGGGAGATGAGCACCAGGGGCGGGCCGAAGGCCAGCGCGGCCCGTTCCGGTGCGGAGATCGCGAGGTTCTTCGGGATCATCTCGCCCGCCACGACGTGGAGGTACACCACCACGAGGAGGGCGATCACGAACGCGACGGCGTGCGAGGCCTCCGGGGGAAGTCCCACGGCCTCGAACGGGTCGTGGAGCAGGTGGGCGATCGCCGGTTCGGCGAGGGCCCCGAGGCTGGTGGAGCACACCGTGATGCCGAGCTGGGCCGTCGCCAGCATCTCGGAGACGTGCTCCAGGGCGTACAGGACGGTGCGGGCCCGCCGGTCTCCCGCGGCGGCGAGTGGCTCCACCTGGGAGCGCCGGACGGACATGACGGCGAACTCGGCCCCCACGAAGAAGGCGTTGCCAGCGAGGAGGAGCACGGAGATGAAGAGCGCGGTGGCGGAGCTCACGAGGCCTCCCCGGCGTCCCAGACGCGCAACCGGTCGACGCGCCGGCCCTCCATCCGCTCGACCCGGAGGGCGACGCCGTGGACCACGACCTCGTCCCCGGCCTCGGGGAGGCGGCCGAGCCGGTCCATCACGAGGCCGCCGAGGGTCTCGTACGGGCCGTCGTCGGGCACGTGGAGGTCGGCGTGCTGGGCGAGCTCGTCCGGGCGCATCACGCCCGGCACCACCCACGACCCGCCGGAGGCGACGTGCGGGCGGAGGCGACGGCGGTCGTGCTCATCCGCCACGTCCCCCACGATCTCCTCGACGACGTCCTCCAGTGTCACGATCCCGCTCGTGCCGCCGTACTCGTCGACCACCACGGCCATCTGGAGGCCCTGGTCGCGGAGCTGCACGAGCAACGGTGCCAGCGGCACGGTCTCGGGCACGCGGGGCGCCTCCACCATGAGCGAGGAGGACGTGACGGCCACGTCGCCGCGGCGTTCGTACGGGACCCCGACGGCGCGGCGCAGGTTCACGAGCCCGACGACGTCGTCGAGGGACTCCCCCACCACCGGGAACCGGGAGTGGCCGGTCCTGCGGGCGAGGGCGACGACGTCGGCGGCGGACGCCGTGCGTGGCAGGGCGTGCACGCGCCCACGGTCCGTCATGACGTCGACGGCGGTGAGCGCACCGAGCCCGATCGACCGGGTGAGCAGCGTCGCGGTCGAGACGTCGAGGGTCCCCTGTTCGGCGGAGTGCCGCACGAGGGCGGCCAGCTCCGCGGGCGAGCGCGCCCCGGAGAGCTCCTCGGAGGGCTCGACGCCCATCCGGCGGAGGACGCGGTTGGCGGAACCGTTCAGCACCCGGATCGCCGGCAGGAACATGCGTGTGAAGAGCCGTTGGGCGGGGGACACCCACCCGGCGGTGTGCATGGGATCGGCGATCGCCCAGTTCTTCGGGACGAGCTCGCCGAAGAGCATGGAGAAGCCGTTGACGAGGAGCACGGAGAGGGTGACGGCCGCAGCCGCCGCGGCGGTCTCCCCGGCGACACCGCCGAGAACGGGGGTGAGGAGGCGGGCGAGCGCACCCTGGGCGGAGTAGCCCAGGAGGATCGTGGTGAGCGTGATGCCCACCTGTGCCCCGGAGAGCTGGGTGGACAACGTGCGGAGCGCCTCACCGATGCCGGCCGCGCGCCTGTCGCCGGCGGCGATCCGGCGCTCGACGGCGGCCGGGTCGAGTGCCACGAGCGAGAACTCGGAGGCCACGAACACCGCTGTGCCCGCGGTGAGGACCACGCCGAAGGCGATGAGCACCCAGTCGGTCACGTCCGGGGCTCCCTGGGGGCGGTATGTCGGGGCTCGTCGTTCATGATGGCTGCGATTCTAGGTGATCGCATGACCCGCACCCACCTGTGGGAAACTGGGCCCATGGCGAGCTATCGGATCCTGGTGGTGGAGGACGAGCGTGAGATCGCCGCGCAGATCGCCCGCAGGTTCGAGTCCGAGGGGTGGACGGCGCGCGAGGTGCACGACGGCCTCGAGGCGGTCAGTGAGGCCCGGGACTTCCTGCCCGATGCCGTGGTGCTCGACGTGATGCTGCCGGGCATCGACGGGCTGGAGGTGTGCCGGCGCATCCAGGCGGACCGCGAGGTCCCCGTCCTGATGTTGACGGCGCGCGACGACGAGACGGACATCCTCGTCGGACTCGGCGTGGGCGCCGACGACTACATGACGAAGCCCTTCTCGATGCGCGAACTGGTGGCGCGCATCAAGGCGCTGCTGCGGCGGATGGAACGCGCCGAGCGCCGGGTGGAGGCCGAGTACGGGGTGACCGCGCTCACCTTCGGTGACATCGTCGTCGACCGTGCGGGGCGCCGGGTGCGGCGCGCCGGCCAGGAGGTCCACCTGACCCCCACGGAGTTCGACCTGCTGGTGTGCCTCGCCACCAACCAGGGGACGGTCCTCTCACGGGAGGCGCTGCTCGAGCAGGTGTGGAACTGGGTGGACGCGTCGGGCACGCGGACGGTGGACTCCCACATCAAGGCGCTCCGGCGCAAGCTCGGGGCGGACGTGGTCCGCACCGTGCACGGCGTCGGGTACGCCTTCGAACCGCCTGCCTGATGCCGGCACGGCCGCTCTCGCGCCTCACCTCGATCACCGCCAAGATCCTCGCGGTGGTCGGCGTCGCCGCGGGGTCGGCGGCTCTCATCGCGTGGTGGGCGACCGCCCGCGGGGTCTCCCCCGCGTGGACGGTGCCAGCCGCGGTGCTCGCCTCCCTGCTCATCGGGCACGTCGTCTCGCGAGACATCGTCGGCCCGCTCAAGCAGGCCACCACCGCGGCGAAGGCCATGGCTCGCGGCGACTACACGATGCGGGTGGAGGCCGCGACGGCGGACGAGGTGGGCCAGCTCGCCGAGGCGTTCAACACCATGGCGCGCGACCTCGCCGAGGTGGATCTCCTGCACCGCGACATCGTGGCGAACGTGTCGCACGAGCTGCGCACCCCGGTGGCGGCGCTGCGTGCCCGCCTGGAGAACCTGGCGGACGGAGTGGAGGAGGCCACGCCGGACAACCTCCAGGCCGCCCTCCGGCAGACCGAGAAGCTGACGGAGCTGCTGCAGTACCTGCTCGACCTGTCGCGGGTGGACGCCGGGGTGGCCGGGCTCGAACTCCGGGACATCGTGGTCGCGGACCTCGTGGCGGAGGCGGTGGAGGTGACGCGGCTCGCCGCGAGCGCCCGCGGCCTGGCGGTGCAGTTCGCCTCCCGGATCGACCCGGTGGACCTCACGATCAAAGGGGACCCCGCACGCCTCATGCAGGTGCTCGTCAACGTGCTGGACAACGCGGCCCGCCACACGCCCGCGGGCACGACCGTGCACGTGGTCGTCGAGCGGGTGCGCGCCACCGTGCGCATCGAGATCTCCGACGAGGGCCCGGGCATCGACCCCGCGGACCGCGACCGCGTGTTCGACCGGTTCCAGCGCGCCACTCCCCCCGACGCCCCCTCCACCGGTGGCACGGGGATCGGCCTGGCGATCGCGCGTTGGGCGGTCTCCATCCACGGCGGCACGATCGAGGTGATCGATTCCGACGTCGGCGCCACCTTCCGCATCACCCTCCCCCTCACCGGGCCCGGGCGGCGGCCCCGCCACCCGGGACGCACGGCTGACGGACGATGACCGTGTCCGGGGACGAGCACGAGCGGTGCTTGACCACCCGTTGGCGAAGGGTCCGGCGGCTCCCGCCTGACAGCGCTCCCACCCCTGTTCCGCGGCCTTCCGGAAAGCGACCCGGGTCACTTGTGTCCTAGGGTTGAGGGATCACCATCGAGCCCACCCGAAAGAGGGATCTGAGTGTCAGTGGACGAGCACGCCGGCGACATCTCCGCGGATTTCGGCGCCAACGAATGGCTCATCGAGGAGCTCTACGACAAGTACCTCGCCGACGCCTCCAGCGTGGACCCGCAGTGGCAGGCGTACTTCGCGAAGCTCGACGGCGGGGGCGGGGCGCCCGCCCCGTCCCCCTCGCCGGCCGCTCAGAAGGAGCCAAGGCCGGCCCCGCGACCCGAGCCGGAGGTTGCTCGCGCACCGGAGCCTGAGCCGGAGCCTGAGGCTGCGGCCGCCGCCCCCGAGCCGGAGCGCGTGCCCGCCCCCGAGCCCGAACCGTCACCCTCCCTCCACCTCGACCCACGCGGGACCGCGCCGGAGATCGCGAGCTTCCTGGGCGGGTCGATCCCCGACGCCGTGGCACAGCCGCCGTCGACGCCCTACGCCCATGTCGTCGACCGGCAGGGCTCGGAGGAGGACACCGCCGAGGACGAGGTGATCCGGCTCCGTGGCGTGGGCGCGCGCACCGTGAAGAACATGGAGGACTCCCTCACGATCCCGACCGCGACGTCGGTCCGCGAGATCCCCGCCAAGGTGCTCATCGAGAACCGCCTGCTCCTGAACGCCCACCTGAGCCGCACGCGGGGCGGGAAGGTCTCCTTCACCCACCTGATCGGCTACGCGCTCGTCGAGGCCCTGGGCCAGGTGCCCGACATGAACACCAGCTTCGCCCTCACCGAGGACGGCAAGCCCGCGATCACCAAGCCGGCCCACGTGAATCTGGGGCTCGCCATCGACCTCCCCAAGGAGGACGGCACCCGCCAGCTCCTCGTCCCGTCCATCAAGAAGGCCGAGACGATGGACTTCGCCCAGTTCTGGGCGGCGTACGACGAGGTGGTGCGCAGGGCCCGCCAGGGGAAGCTCACGGTCGAGGACTTCCAGCGGACCACCATCACGCTCACCAACCCGGGCACCATCGGCACGGTCCACTCGATCCCGCGCCTCATGACGGGGCAGGGCACCATCGTGGGCGTCGGCGCGATGGACTACCCCGCGGAGTACGCCGCGGCGTCCGTCAACACGGTCGCGCGCCTCGCGATCTCCAAGATGCTCACCCTCACCTCCACCTACGATCACCGGATCATCCAGGGTGCCGCATCCGGCGAGTTCCTGCGGGTTATCCACACCAAGCTGCTCGGTGAGGACGGGTTCTACGAGCGCGTCTTCTCCGCGCTCCGCGTGCCGACGGCGCCCGTCCGCTGGCAGCGCGACGTCGAGTTCGACCCCGAGACCGAGCTCGGCAAGTCCGCCCGGCTGGCGGAGATGATCCACGCGTTCCGCTCCCGGGGACACCTGCAGGCGGACACCGACCCGCTCGCCTACCGCACCCGGCGCTTCCACGACCTCGACTTCACCAACCACGGCCTGACCCTGTGGGACCTCGACCGCCGCTTCCCGACCGGGGGATTCGCCGGCAGCAGGTCCCTCCCGCTCCGCGAGATCCTCACCCAGCTGCGCGACGCCTACTGCCGCACCACCGGCATCGAGTACATGCACCTGCAGGACCCGGCCCAGCGCCGCTGGATGCAGGAGCGCCTCGAGACCCCGTTCGTCAAGCCCTCGAACGAGGAGCAGCTGCAGATCCTGCACAAGCTGAACGAGGCCGAGGCGTTCGAGACCTTCCTCCAGACCAAGTTCGTCGGCCAGAAGCGGTTCTCGCTCGAGGGTGGGGAGTCCCTCATCCCGCTGCTGGACGTCCTGCTCGCCGAGTCCTCCGAGGACGGCCTCGACGAGGTGACCATCGGGATGGCCCACCGCGGCCGGCTGAACGTGCTCGCCAACATCGCCGGCAAGTCGTTCGGGCAGATCTTCAACGAATTCGAGGGGGCGGCGGACCCCAACTCCGTCCAGGGCTCGGGTGACGTCAAGTACCACCTCGGCACCGAGGGCAAGTACACCTCCCCCACCGGTGAGGAGACCCGCGTGTACCTCGCGGCGAACCCCTCGCACCTCGACGCCGTCGACGGCGTGCTCGTCGGGGTCACCCGCGCCAAGCAGGACCGCATCGACCTCGGCGAGAAGGGCTTCACGGTCCTGCCCATCCTCATCCACGGGGACGCCGCGTTCGCCGGGCAGGGCGTGGTGGCGGAGACGCTCAACATGTCACAGCTCCGCGGCTACCGGGTGGGTGGCACCGTCCACGTGATCGTCAACAACCAGATCGGGTTCACCACCGGTCCCGCCTCCTCCCGCTCCTCCCAGTACTGCACCGACATCGTCAAGGGTCTCCAGATCCCGGTGTTCCACGTGAACGGTGACGACCCGGAGGCCGTGGCCCGCGTGGCCAAGATGGCGTTCGAGTACCGGCAGGAGTTCCGGAAGGACGTCGTCATCGACATGGTGTGCTACCGCCGCCGGGGTCACAACGAGGGCGACGACCCCTCGATGACCCAGCCGGTGATGTACTCCCTCATCGAGGGCAAGCGGACCGTCCGCCAGCTCTACACCGAGGCGCTGGTCGGCCGCGGGGACATCACGCCGGAGCAGGCGCAGGAGGCGCTCGACGACTTCCGGGCCCAGCTCGAGAACGTGTTCGCCGACGAGGGGCGCACCGCCCCGGCCAGCACCCAGGAGAACGTCAAGGGCCTCGAGGTGCCCGAGTCCCAGCAGGAGGACGCGGGCGTCATGATCGGCTGGCGCACCGCCGTCGACCGGGCGATCGTCGAGCGGATCGGCGAGGCGCACCTGCGCGCCCCCGAGGGTTTCAGCGTTCACCCGAAGCTGCAGCAGCTGCTCGAGCGGCGGGAGCGGATGAGCCGCGAGGGCGGGATCGACTGGGGCTTCGGCGAACTGCTGGCCTTCGGCTCGCTCCTGATCGAGGGCGTCCCCGTGCGCGTGGCCGGGCAGGACTCGCGCCGCGGCACGTTCGTCCAGCGCCACGCCACGTTCCACGACCACGTGACCGGGGCGGAGTGGACGCCCCTGCAGTACCTCACCGAGGACCAGGCGAAGTTCTGGATCTACGACTCGGCGCTCTCCGAGTACGCGGCGCTGGCGTTCGAGTACGGCTACTCCGTGGAGCGGCCCGACGCGCTCGTGGCCTGGGAGGCGCAGTTCGGGGACTTCGCGAACGGGGCCCAGACGGTCATCGACGAGTTCATCTCCTCCTCCGAGCAGAAGTGGGGCCAGCGCTCCTCGCTCGTGATGCTGCTGCCGCACGGCTACGAGGGCCAGGGCCCGGACCACAGCTCCGGGCGGATCGAGCGGTACCTCCAGCTGTGCGCCGAGGACAACATGGTGGTCGCCCAGCCCTCCACGCCCGCCAGCCAGTTCCACCTCCTGCGGCGTCAGGCGTACGCCCGGCCGCGGCGGCCCCTCATCGACTTCACGCCGAAGCAGCTGCTGCGGCTGCGTGCCGCCCAGTCGGCGGTGGAGGACTTCACGGAGGGCGAGTTCCAGACGGTGATCCCGGACACCACGGACCTCGGGACCGTCCGCCGGGTGCTGCTGTGCTCGGGCCGGATCTACTACGACCTCGCCGAACGCCGCGCGAAGCTGAGCGACGACACGGTCGCGATCGTCCGCCTCGAGCAGCTGTACCCCCTCGACGGCGAGGCGATGCGGGCCGCCCTCGAGCCGTTCGGGGACGCCGAGCTGGTGTGGGTGCAGGACGAGCCGGCGAACCAGGGCCCCTGGTCCTTCGTGTCCGACCACCTGCCACCCCTCCTCGGCGGCCGCACGATGCGCCGCGTCTCCCGCCCGGCCGCCGCCTCGCCCTCCACGGGCTCCGGCGTGCGTCACAAGCAGGAGAACGAGCAGCTCATGCGGGCCGCGTTCGAGCAGGGGTGACGGTGGCACAGACCCTCTGCGTCCTCGGTGACGGGCTCGTCTCCGGCTTCGGCGACGCCCGCCAGCTCGGCTGGGTGGGCCGCGTCCTCGCACGGACCCACACCACCGACCCGTTGTTCACCGCGACGCTCCCGGTGATCGGCGAGACGACGACGTCGCTCGCCGCGCGCTGGCAGGAGGAGACCTCCCGCCGCTGGATCCCGGACGCACCCCGCTTCCTCGCGCTCGCCCCGGGTGCGGCCGACGTGAACGCGGGGCTCTCGCTCGCGCGGTCACGGCTCAACCTGGCGAACGTCGTCGACCAGGCACGGGCGGAGGGGACGGCGGTCTTCGTGGTCGGCCCGGCGCCGTCGCGGGCGACGGAGGGCCGGGCCGCGGCCGCCCTGTCGAAGGCGTGGTCCGACGTCTGCGACCGCCGGGACATCCCCTTCGTCGAGTGCCATGAGCCCCTGGCCGCGAACAGCCAGTGGCTCGCCGACATCGACCTGACCGACGGCGTGCACCCCACCCAGGTGGGGTACGGCCTGGTCGCGTGGTTGGTGCTGCACCACCGCTGGCACGACTGGCTGGGAGCGACCGAGACCTGACACTGGGCCATTGGGCCCACGCGAGCCGCCACCCCCGGGCAGATCATTGGTGTGACCGCACGAGGGAGGCACCATGTCATCGACCGTCCAAGGGGCGACGGCGGGGATGCGCGCGAGCGCGGGCCTGCTGTCCGCACTGCTGGCCGGGCCCGTGGACGCCGACCTGCTGTGGCAGGTCCGGGACCCGTACTTCGCCAGCCAGTGGGGGCGCGCGACGCCCGAGGCGCGGCGTGGCCTGGCGCTCCTGCGCGAGTCGGCCGCCGCGGGCGAGCGGCCCGAGCGGCTGCTCGCGGACCATGAGCGGCTCTTCGGTGAGGAGGGCTGCGGCATCGAGGCGCGCGAGTCGGCGTACCGCCCCGGGGTCACGGCCCAGGAGATCGCGGCCATCTACGCCCGTGCGGAGGTGGACGTGCCGCCGGAGCTGCCGGCCGACCACCTCGCCAGCGAACTCCGGTTCGTGGCGCGCCTGCCCGAGTCCGCCCGGGCGACCCTCACGGGCTTCGTCCACGACCACCTGCGGCAGTGGGCGCCCGAGTGCCTCGGCGAGATCTCCCTGCGCGCCGGCAGCCTGTTCTACCAGGGCGTCGGGGCCCTGGCGATGGACTACGTGGAGTCGCTGCCCGCCCGCTGAACACGGACCGCACCGGAGACGGTGTTGACCGTCAGCCAGCAGGCGTCACTGCCGCTCCGTTCGTCCACCGCGACCACGGCGGGGCCGGACGAGGTCCGCCGGGACGCGCCGTCGACGTCGACGGCGCCGCTCACGGTGCGGGCCGTCAGCACGAGGCCCGTGGGCGGGAGGATGACGTCGACGGCGCCCGCGAGCGTGGACACGGACACCACGGAACTGGTGGAGGCGTTGCGCAGCTGCACGTCCCCCGACCCGGTGGAGACGCCGACATGGGTGGTGCTGCCCTGGATGCGGACGATCCCGGACGCCGACTGCACGGTGACGGGGCCCTCGTGGCGGTCGAGCGTGATGGCACCGGAGAAGGTCCGGGCGGTGACCTTGCCGCGGATGTCGGCGGCGTAGACGATGCCCGCGGCCGAGTAGAGGCTCACGTCAGCAGTGAGGCCGGTGGCGGTGACCGCTGCCGTGGCCGTCGCGATCGTGACGCCCGTGCCGCGGGGCACGGCGAGCCGGATCCCGGCGCGGTCGGAGGACCGGAAGGAGGTGAGGCGCTTCATCCACCCCTCCCACCCGAGGGACGGGTAGCCGATCGACAGGAGAGTGTCCTCCACGGTCACCTCGACCGGGTTGCCGGTCACGTCGAGGACCTCGAGCGCGACATCCTCGGCGTCGTGGGCGACCACCTCGACGGCGCCTCCCACCAGCTGGACCCGCAGGTGGGGGCGGGCGGGGAGGGTCTCGGAGCGGGGGGAGCTGATGAGCCAGGAGCGTGTCGCCATGCCCGCCAGTCTAGGTCCTGACCCGCACGATCTCCTTGCCCCGGGTGCGCCCCTCGGCGAGCGCACGGATCGCCTCGGGGAGTTCCTCGAACGGACGAACCGCGGCGATCACGGGGGTGACGTGCCGGTCGACCACGAAGCGTTGCAGCACCTCCAGTTCCGTGCGAGTGCCCATCGTGGACCCGATCACGCGCAGCGAGCGGAAGAAGATGCGGTTCAGCTCCGCCGGGGGCATCGCGCCACTGGTGGCCCCGGCGACGACGACGGTCCCGCCCGGGCGCAGCGCGGCGAGCGAGTGTGCCCAGGTGGATTCCCCCACCGTCTCGATCACGCCGTCGACGCGGCTCGGCAGGCGCGCGCCCGGGTGCAGCGGGTGGGCGCCGAGACCCTCGGCGAAGGCGCGCCCCTCCTCCGTCCGGGACGTGGCCCACACCTCGTGCCCGAGGGCGTGCCCCAGCACGATCGCCGCCGTGGCGACGCCCCCGGTGGCGCCCTGGACGAGTAAGCTGCCGGCGTCGCCCAGGTGGCGCGTCAGCATCCGCCAGGCGGTGAGCCAGGCCGTGGGCAGGCACGCCGCGTGTTCGGCGCTGAGGAGGGGGCTGCGCTCCACCAGGTTCCCGGCGGGCACCCAGACGTGCTCGGCGAAGGTGCCGTGGTGCCTCTCCGACAGGAGGGTCCGCCGGGGGTGCAGCGTCTCGTCCTCCACGCCGTCGCCGCCCTCGCCGGGGGTGAGGACCGCGTGGACGATGACGGGACGGCCGTGCTCGTCGGTGCCGGCGGCGTCGGTGCCGAGCACCATGGGGAGCCGGTCCGCCGGGAGCCCCACCCCGCGCAGCGACCAGACGTCGTGGTGGTTGACGGAGACCGCCTCCACGTCCACGCGCACCCATCCGGGTGGGGGTTCCACCTCGAGGTCCCCGAGCCGGAGACCCGCCAGCGGATCGGCGTCATGGAACTCCTCGACCCAGGCACAGCGCATCATGGGACGAGCCTAGGAGCGGGAAACGGAACGGGCCACCCCGAGGGGTGGCCCGTCATCGT
>ERZ1645187.1036-NODE-1036-length-26246-cov-29.702875_pt1 | contig 26246 bp, 22 predicted proteins | sample MGYA00575352_ERZ1645187 | MGnify/ENA primary metagenome ERZ1645187 (study PRJEB40837, sample SAMN11349314) | freshwater sediment metagenome | isolation source: river sediment | host: Sediment | place: India: Wazaribad , New Delhi | collected 2017-02-21 ...
GCGGCAACTTCACCATGGTGCGCAACGGCACCTGCCTGAAGTGCGACACCTGCGGCTCGACCAGCGGCTGTTCGTAACGGATGCAGCGAATCCATGGGGGGCCGGAGAGTGATCTCCGGCCCCTTTCGCATGTGCCAGAGGCCGCCTGCCAACCAAAAAGCTGTGGGAATCTTGCACGGCGAAGCGGCCTTCCCGCACCAGCGAATGCGCCCGGCCGGCAACAAAATTCATGGTGCGGGCGGGCGCACAGACTGGCTGGAGCCGTTCCCCCTGACACCACAAGCGGCCTTCATCCGTCCACGGATGATTAAAAAAAAGGCCGAAAACAGAGGCTATTTTGCCTATCCCGGTTTTTTTATCCGTGAACGGATGGTTTTTCCGGTGTCGCACTGTTTACCAGTTGTTAGGATGGTGCAAGCGATACACAAGATGTTGTCGGCGTATTGCCGAATCACACAAAGCGGTTCAGAAGACGTATCGATAACAATTGCACCTGCGTTTTTTGCAGAGTAGTTGTTAGCTGTCTGTGTAGAGCCTGCGTTGTGGGGCACCAACAAACCTACTAGGAGACAAGACTATGGCTGCTGCCAAGAAAGCTGCGAAGAAGCCCGCCAAGAAGGCCGCCAAGAAGGCCGCCAAGAAGCCGGCTAAGAAGGCTGCGAAGAAGGCTGCCAAGAAGTAATTCTGGCACTTCGTTTAGGACTGGACCCCGGACGGCAATCGCCTCCGGGGTCAGTTCTTTTCAGGCACCACGCAAACGAAAGGGCCGCCCCCGGGGGCGGCCCTTCGTTCATCCGGCAGGCGGTCACTGATAGACGTAGATGCGTGACCCGACCTTCACCCGGTTATAGAGATCGATGACATCGGCATTCATCATGCGGATGCAGCCCGAGGACACCGCCCCGCCGATGGAGGCTTCATTGTTGGTGCCGTGAACGCGATAGATGGTGCCGGCAATATACATGGCGCGGGCACCCAGCGGATTGTCGGGGCCGCCTTCCATCACTTCCGGCAGAATGTGGCCCTTGGCGGCTTCGCGCTCGATCATTTCCTGCGGCGGCCGCCATTCCGGCCATTCGCGCTTCATGGCAATGCGCGAGTTGCCGCTCCACTGAAAACCCTCGCGGCCCACGCCCACGGGGTAGCGCACGGCCTTGCCGTTGCCCAGCACATAGTAAAGGGCGCGTTCCGGCGTTTTCACAATGAGCGAGCCGGGCGCATATTTGCCCTCGCTGAAGGACACTTCGCGGCGCATGGAGCGGGAGGAGAGAACGCTGTGCTGGCCGCCATAGGAGGCAAAGGCAAAGGCCTGACCAGACCGCGCGGGGCGGCTGGCGCGCGGGCTGGCGCCAAACATGCAGTTGAAGAAACCGGTGCAGTGGGTGCCGCTGTTGTTCTTCAGCGAGCGCCTGGCCGCCTCGCGGGCGCGGGCGGCGGCAAGCTTGTCCTCGGCCTTGCGGGTCTGGGCCTTCAGCAGTGCCACGTCCTTCTTGCGTCTGGCGTCCTCGACCTTGCGGGCGGCGGCCTTGCGCGCCTCAAAATCCTTGCGCCTCGCCTCGGCCTCGGCCTTGCGCGCGGCTTCGGCCTTTTTCTTTTTCAGCAGCAGGGCCTGCTCGGCGTCGGGCTTGGCCGTGGCGGCCAGAGCCATGGGGGTGGCGGCAAGCAGGGTGACGGCGGCGGCCGCCGCCAGGAATTTTCGCATGGGTGCCTCGTTTATTGCCCGGAACGGGAGAGCCGCCCTTATAGGGGCGGCTCCGGTGATTCAGCAATCAAAAGCAGGTGAGATTTCCACGCGCCTCAGGCTTCCGGCAGGTTGAGCCGGATGTGCAGTTCGCGCAACTGCTTGGCCGTGGCCTCGGAGGGTGCGCCCATCAGCAGGTCCTGGGCCTGCTGGTTCATGGGGAACAGCACCACCTCGCGGATATTGGGTTCGTTGCACAGCAGCATGACAATGCGGTCCACGCCGGGGGCAATGCCGCCGTGGGGCGGTGCGCCATACTGAAAGGCGCGATACATGCCGCCGAACTTCTCCAGCAGCACCTCTTCCGGGTAACCGGCAATCTCGAAGGCCTTCTTCATGATGTCGGGGCGGTGGTTGCGGATGGCGCCGGAGGACAGCTCCACACCGTTGCACACGATGTCATACTGATAGGCCAGAATGTCGAGGGGGTCCTTGCTTTCCAAGGCCTCCAGCCCGCCCTGGGGCATGGAGAAGGGGTTGTGCGAGAAGTCCACCTTCTTGTCGTCCTCGTTCCACTCATACATGGGGAAGTCGACGATCCAGCAGAATTCGAAGCGGTCCTTGGCGGTGAGGGAAAGTTCCTCGCCGGCGCGGTTTCTGGCCTCGCCCGCGAATTTGTAGAACTTGCCGGGCTGGCCGGCCACGAAGAAGGCGGCATCACCGACACCAAGGTCCAGCTGCTTCCTGATGGCTTCGGCCCGCTCCGGCCCGATGTTCTTGGCGATGGGACCGGCGCCGCCCTCCTCGCCGTCGCGCCAGAAGATATAGCCGAGGCCGGGCTGGCCCTGCTGCTGGGCCCAGGAATTCATGCGGTCGCAGAAGGCGCGGCTGCCGCCCTTGGGGGCGGGAATGGCCCACACCTCGGCCTTGGCGTCGGCGGCGATCATGTTGGCAAAAACCTTGAAGCCCGAGCCGGCAAAATGTTCGGTGACATTCTGCATCTTGATGGGGTTGCGCAGGTCCGGCTTGTCGGAGCCATACCAGCGGATTGCATCGCGGAAGGCGATGTGGGGGAATTTCTGGGTGACCGGAAGGCCGCCGCCGAATTCCTCGAACACGCCGCGCAACACCGGCTCCACGGCGTTGAACACGTCGTCCTGGGTGACAAAGCTCATTTCAATGTCGAGCTGGTAGAATTCACCGGGGCTGCGGTCGGCGCGGGCGTCCTCGTCGCGGAAGCAGGCGGCGATCTGGAAATAGCGGTCGAAGCCCGACATCATGATGAGCTGCTTGAACTGCTGCGGCGCCTGCGGCAGGGCATAGAACTTGCCGGGGTGCACGCGGCTGGGCACCAGATAGTCGCGCGCGCCCTCGGGCGATGAGGCAGTGAGGATCGGCGTCTGGAACTCGAAGAAGCCCTGGTCCTTCATGCGGCGGCGGAGCGAGTCAATGATGGCGCCGCGCTTCATGATGTTCTGATGAATGCGGTCGCGGCGGAGGTCGAGGAAGCGGTATTTGAGGCGGATGTCCTCCGGGTATTCCACGTCACCAAACACCGGCAGCGGCAATTCGGCAGCCTGCGACAGCACCTCGACACGGGTGGCGAACACTTCCACCATGCCGGTGGGCAGGTCGGGGTTTTCGGTGCCCTGGGGGCGGGCGCGCACCTTGCCGTCCACCCGCACCACCCATTCCGAGCGCAGCGCCTCGGCCGCCTTGAAAGCGGGCGAATCCGGGTCGGCCACCACCTGGGTCAGCCCATAGTGGTCACGCAGGTCGATGAACAGCACGCCGCCATGGTCGCGCACCCGGTGCACCCAGCCGGAAAGGCGGGTTTCCCCTCCGATGTGGCTGTCGCGGAGCTGGCCGCAGGTGTGGCTGCGATAGGCATGGGTCATGGTGGGCATTCCTGTAATGATCGGGCCGGACAAGCGCATGGGGCCTTCGATTTGTCAACCCGGCTCGTCAGTCCGGCGGAAAATGGGCCAGTGCCGCGTCCAGGACCCGCCCTGCCCCTTCGAAGCTCAGGTGATCATCATCGGCATAAAGCGGAATGCCCCCTTCCTGCAGAAGGCAGCGCCGGGGGGCCGCCACCGGGCACAGAAGGTCGGCAGGCATGAGGGGAACCAGCCCGTCCCGCCAGGCATGACGGGCAAAATAGCCCAGAATGAACTGGTTGCGCGCAAGATAGCGGTCATATGAGGTGGTGATGCGGTCCTCCACCTGCCCTGAGCCGCGCCAGGTGCGGAAATTACGATGGGGAATGTGCCAGCCGCCTTCCGGCACCGGTCCCAGAACCACAACCGGCGCACCAATGCCGCCAAGGGCGGAGAAGAATTCATCCAGGGCCTTGATCTTGGCCTCGTCGGTGGCGGCAAACCGCTGGCCGTCCCAGGCCACATTGGTGCGCGGGCTTTCCACCTCCACGCCGCCTTCGCCATTGTCAAAGCCGGGGGTGTCCCCGGCGCCTGTGACCGGGAAAAGCCGCAGTGTCCAGCGGTTGGCAATGATGATGCCGCGCGGCTGCCGGTCAGCCATCCAGCGCACGGCTGCGCTGAGGCCGTTGCGGCACAGGTCCAGTCTGGTGACGCTGGCCTTGCGCGCGGTGAAAATCGTGGGCACGGCGGTGCAATCATCCAGCCGGATGACGAGGCCCCATTGCTGCCGCTGTTCCAGTCTGCTGCGCCATGCAGAGAGCAAGGCACCGGCGTGGGAATCCCCCCACAGGATGACCGGCGGGCTGGCATTGCGCTGTCCCACGGTACAGGTGAGCAGATGGCCGGGCACGCCTTTCTCAAGGGTCCAGGCACAGTCTTCGAGTTTCGACAGGGAGGGGGCAATGGCTTGCAGTTCTGCCGGGCTGAAGCGGCCAAGGTTGATGGCATCGGCCCTGACGGCAAAGCCCGCGGCAACCAAGACCAGTGCCCCGGCGGCAAGCCCCTTGACCAGTGCGCGAAGACCGGTCTCTCGGGTGTTCCGGCAGGGTTTTTCAACCATCCAGTAGGTGAGAGCCGCCAGCAGCAGGGACAGGACCAGCGCCAGAAGCATGACGGCAAGTGGCGGCTGGTCCAGCGCAGCCAGGCGGATGAAAGCCAGAAGCGGCTGATGCCAGAGATAGGCGCTGTAGGACATGAGGCCGATGGCGGTGAGGCCCGGCAGCGACAACAGCCGATGCGCCAGAGTGCCGGGGGCATTCCAGCCGAGAATGAGCGCGGTGCCCAAAACCGGCAGAAGGGTGGGCAGGCCAGGATGGTGGGTGGTGCCACCCAGGCTGACAAATGCCGCCAGAATCAGCGCCAGCCCCGCCATGCCCGGCCAGGGCGAGCGGCCGGCTGCAGCTTCCGGCGCGCTGTGCAGCCGAATGACGTGGAGCATGGCCGTGATGGCGCCGGTTCCCAGTTCCCAGGCGCGGCTGTGAATGAGGTAGAAATTGCCCTCGGCACCAAAGGGCACCGCAAACACGGAAAGGCCCAGGCTGAGGGTGCTGATGGCCGCCACCACCCCCAGTGCCGTGTTCCGGCTGCGCCGCCAGAGAGCCACGAACAACAGCGGGAAGAACAGATAAAACTGTTCCTCGACCGCGAGGCTCCAGGTGTGCAGAAGGGGCTTTTCCTCGGCGGCAAGGCCAAAATAATCGCTTTGATGGTAGAACAGGATGTTGGAGCAGAAGGCGAGCGTGGCCAAAACACTGTCGCCAAACTCGCGCAACTGATCGGGAGGCATCAGCCAGAAGGCCGCCGGAATGGTGGCCATCACCACCAGAAAGAGGGCCGGCAGAATGCGCCGGGCCCGGCGCTCATAGAAGCGGGCCAGGCTGTAGCTGCCATCATCGGCCGCGTGGATGAGGATGCTGGTAATCAGAAAGCCGCTGATGACGAAGAAAATGTCAACGCCGAGAAAGCCCGCGGAAAAGCCCGGCACCTTGGCGTGAAACAGCATGACCGGCAGCACCGCAACCGCCCGCAAACCTTCAATGTCCGTGCGATAACCGGTCTTCAAGTGGCCGCCCACTCCCCACAGTCAGGTGAACACAAGCGCACCCCCAGGCGCCCTCGTGGCCTGACGCCAGGAGAGACAGGCTGGCGAACCCCTGTTCGTTTCGGGGAAAAGCGCACGCCACCCGCAAAAAGTCAAGGCAGGGTGCTGGTGTTCAGACCGCGGTGGCGATGGGTCAGTTCAGCGCGCCGAAGATGGCCAGGAAGGGTTTCTTCTTCTTGTCCCTGGCGTTCGCCTTCTTCACCGGCTTGCCATCGGCCTTGGCCAGCTTGGCGTCCTTCTTCAGCGGCGGCTTGGAAGTGGCCGTCACCTTCTGCCCGCCCTTGACCACGGTGACGCCAGACCCATTACCGTCATTGCGCGAGGTGCCAAAATTGAAGAAGAAGGGGCGGCGGAAGCCGGAATCGCCGTTGCTCATGCCGCCGGATGAGGCAAAGCCGCCGTCAAACAGGCCGCCGGTGACCGACACGGTGGTGTTGCTCATGCCGTTCTTCTCAATGAGTGCAAAGAGCGTGGCGGCATTGGCCGGGGCCAGGCGCACACAGCCGTGCGAGGCGCGGCGGCCCAGGCTTTTCACATGGGTGGTGCCATGAATGGCGTGGCCCAACTGGGTGAAGAAAATGGAGTGCGGCATGGGTGCATTGTCCCACTCCTCGGAGAAGTGTTCGGCCTCCATGCGGAAGGGCTTGTAGGTGCCGGACGGGGTGTCATAGCCGGGGCCGCCGGTGGAGACGGGCCACTTGTATTCCGTATCGCCATCCACGGTGACCGTCATCTTCTGCGCCACCTTGTTGATGCTCACCACGATCTTGGCGGCTTCGGCTGCAGTCACCCCGAAGCCCATGACAACTGCCGCCAGCATCAATCCCGCAAGTTTGCGCACCGTGTCACCTCTGATTTGTCGAATGGCCAGGCAAACTAGTCCATCCCGCAGCACCATTCCAGCAAAAGCTGAAACCGCCGCCGTTCTGCTTTTGCCCCTATTCGGCGGCGCGCGGCACCGGCACCGGGTGGTCCCTGCGGGCAAGTGCTGCCTCGGCCTCGGCCATATAGCGGCGGGTGATCGGCAGGGCCTGTTGCCGGCGCAGGAACTGAAGCTGAAAGACATTGAGGTCGCCGAGGCGGAAGGCGGCCTCCGAAGCCGCCAGATAGAACTCCCACATGCGGGCAAAGCGTTCATCATAGAGGGCAACCGCCTCGGCGCGGCGGGCCAGAAACCGGCGCCGCCAATGGCGCAGGGTTTCGGCATAATGCAGGCGCAGGATTTCGGCGTCACTGAGGGTGAGGCCCGCCCGCTCCAAGGGCGGCAGAACCTCGGACAGGGCGGGTATGGAGCCGCCGGGGAAGATGTATTTCTGGATCCAGGGGCTGGTGGCGTCGGGGCCGGTGGGCCGGTTGATGGCGTGCAGCACGGCCACTCCGTCGGGCTTCAGCAGGGCGGCGCACTGGCGGAAAAATTCGCCATAGTGATTGAGGCCGACATGTTCGAACATGCCCACCGAAACGATGCGGTCAAACCGGCCGGTCATCTCGCGGTAGTCGCGCAGCAGAAAGCGGACGCGGTGTGACAGACCGGCTGTGCGGGCGCGGGCGGTGGCCGCCTCGTGCTGCCCGGTGGAGAGCGTCAGCCCCGTCACATCAACTTCGGCATATTTGGCGAGATAGAGGGCAAGGCCGCCCCAGCCAGAGCCGATGTCCAGCACCGTCTGGCCCGGCTGCAGCGCCAGCTTGGCGGCGATGTGGCGCATCTTGGCGGTCTGCGCCTCCTCCAGCGTGGCATCGGGGCTTGCAAAATAGGCGCAGGAATATTGCCGGTCGGCATCGAGGAACAGGTCATAAAGACGGCCATCGAGATCATAGTGATGGGCCACATTATTGCGGGCCACGGCCACCGGATTGAATTGATGAAGGCGGCGCGCCGCCACCCGGGCGCGGGCCAGCAGGCGGTGATGGGCCGGTGATCCGGCGGCGCGGAAATTGCCCATGAGCAGCAGCAGCAGATCGAACAGGCTGCCCTGGCGCAAGGTCAGGCTGCCATCCATATAGGCCTCGCCCAGTTGCAGTTCGGGATTGATGGCAATGCGCGTGGCGGCCGCACTGCTGCTCACGGCAAAAGCCACCGGCGCACCCGTGCCGTCGCCATAGCGGCGGCTGAGGCCGTGGGGATAATGCACCGTCAGCGATCCTGCACTGACGCCAAAACGCAGCACGCGGTCAAGCAGCATGGCAGCCTCCCCGTTCACTGGGAGCCGCCCCCGGATGCGGCCTATTCAAATAGCCGGCCATGACGCCAGCAAGGCGCGGGCCGGCTGATCAGGTCACAAGGTTGTGATGCTTGTCAGGCGCAGCGGGCGCGCAGCGACCAGCGCGCCCCGTCATAGCTCGGGGTGCCCACCAGCGCGCCCCTGGCCGAGGGGCAGGCGTAATAGCCAAGCGATGAGGTGGCCATCTGCACCGCGTCCTTCTGTTGTTTGGCGCTCATGCCGGCAACCGACATGGAAAAAATGCCGGGTTCGCCCGCCGGTGCGAAGTCGAGCTGATAGGTCTTGCCGTTGAAGAAGATGGGTTCGGAGCGCGGCTTGGCCTGCACCGCCGCCACCTTGGCCGACTGGTTGTGGGTTACATCCACAGCGGTGTTCTTTTTGGCGCAGGCGGAGAGCGCCAGGGCGGCGGCCAGAACAACAAGGGCAATGCGGGTCATGGAACCTCCAAATCAGGCGGCGGTTTTAGCGGCTTCGCGCCGTGGTGCAAAGCCTTTCCCCCTGCCCTCGACGGGTGGGCCTGAACGTGGCAAGAGGGCACGAGCGACAGAGGAGACGGTGATGTCCGGATTTGATTGCGCCCCCCTGCTTTCGGCGCGCGCGCAAAGTGCCGATGAGGGCATCATCATGCGCATGGCGCAGGCGGCGCGTGACCTCAAGGCCAGGGGCCGCGATGTGATTTCGCTCACCGTGGGCGAACCCGACTTTGCCACGCCAAAATATATCTGCGATGCCGCCACCGACGCCATGGCCAGGGGCTTTACCCATTATGCGCCAGCGCCCGGCATGGCCGATCTGCGCGCTGCCCTCGCAGCCAAGCTCAAGGACGAAAACGGCCTCACCTATCAGCCGGGCAACATCATCATTGCCAATGGCGCCAAGCAGGCCATCACCAATGCGATCCTGTCGCTCATCGGGCCGGGGGACGAGGTCATCATGCTGGCGCCCTTCTGGGTGTCCTATGAGATCACGGTGAAATTCGCGGGCGGCACACCGGTGGTGCTCAGCGCCGGGGTGGATGAGGGCTACAAGGTGCCGGTGGCGCGCATTGCCGCCGCCATCACGCCGAGAACCAAACTCATCATGCTGAACTCGCCGTGCAACCCCACCGGCGCGGTGTGGTCGCGGGCTGAAATGGCGGCGCTGGCTGCGGTGGTGCGCGGCCACGACCGGCTGATGGTGCTGGCCGACGAGATCTACGAATACATCCTGTTCGACGGCGAGATGGTGTCCTTCGGGTCGCTGCCGGACATGCTGGAGCGCACGGTGACGGTGAACGGCTTTTCCAAGGGCTTTGCCATGACCGGCTGGCGGCTTGGCTATGCGGCGGCCCCCCTGCCCGTGGCCCAGGCCATGGGGCGCATGCAGAGCATTGTCAGCGCCGGGGCCAACCAGTTTGTGCAGGTGGCCGCCCTGGCAGCACTGGCCGGCGGGCGCGACGAGGTGGTGAAGATGCGCGAGGCCTACCGGCGGCGGCGCGACCTGGTGCTGGGGGCGCTGCGGGCCATGCCGGGTGTGGCCATCGGGCAGATTCCCGGTACCTTCTATGCCTTCCCCGATGTCTCCAGTCTTCTCGGCAGGCGGGCGGGCAATCACGTCATGGATACGGTGGAGGCCCTGGCCGACTGGCTGCTGGAGGCGCATGGCATTGCCACCGTGCCGGGCACGGCCTTCGGCGCGGCAACCTCGATCCGCCTGTCCTTTGCGGCGTCTGACGATGACCTGAAGCGGGCGCTTGCACGCATGGCCGAGGCCTTTGCCGCACTGGAGGGGTGAGGCCCGCTAGCGCGCCAGCAGGGCAAAGACGCCCCAGCCCAGATAGTCGCGGGTGTAGGCGGCATGGCGCCGGGGTTCCGTGTTCAGAAGCTGGCGCACCTCGCCCGCGAAAGCGTCATCGGGATTGGCATCGAGCCAGCGCCGCATTGTGAGCCATTTGGCCGCTTCATAGCGGTCCCAGCTGTCCTGATCGGCCAGCACCATTTCCACCACGTCATAGCCCCGATCGCCAAAGACGGTGATGAGATCGGGCAGCGGCAGAAAGTCGGCAATCGCCCCGGCAAGGCAATGGCGGGCCACCTCGTCGCTGGGCGGAAGCTGGCGCCAGAAGGGTTCACCGATGAGGATCATGCCGCCGGGAACAAGGCTGCGGGCCAGCAGGGCCAGGGTGCCGGCCGCGCCGCCGCCGATCCAGGTGGCACCGATGCAGGCGGCAATGTCGACCTTTTCCGGGGCCACATGGCCCGTGGCATCGCCATGGATGAAGCTGACGCGCCGGGCCACCCCCAGTTCTTCGGCACGCGCCCTGGCCTGGGCGGTGAACAGCGGGCTTTTGTCAATGCCGGTGCCGGTGATGGCGTGGTCACGCGCCCATGTGCACAGCATTTCGCCCGAGCCGCTGCCGAGGTCGAGCAGGCGCATGTCCGGTTCCAGCCGCAGGACAGCACCCAGGGTGGCCAGTTTTTCAGCGCTGAAGGGATTGTGGATGCGATGGGCGCTTTCACTGATGGTGAAGATACGGGGAATGTCCATGGATCCTGGCCTTTCGAGCGGGGGTGAGACCGCTCTTCATGATGGTTGGCGAGCCGCCTTCTGACTGTGCTGCCATCCTCAAAAGTCAGGCGGCGCCAGACACCACCGATGCCCGCGCACCCCACGGTGATGGTGCATCAGTGGTGGAAGGTTTTCTCGCGTTCGGCGGCGTTCAGCCGATCCTCCTCGGCGGCGGCGGCCCGCTGGGCCTCGCGCATGGCCTGATGGTCACGCGCCAGGAAGGTGTAGATGGCGGGGGTGATGAACAGGGTGAAGAGCGTGCCCACCGTCATGCCCGCGGCGATGATGATGCCGATGTCAAAGCGGCTCTTGGCGCCCGCGCCATTGGCAAACAGCAGCGGCAGCACACCGATGACCATGGCCGCCGTGGTCATGAGGATGGGGCGGAGACGGATCTTGGCCGCTTCCTTGATGGCGGCGAATTTGTCCAGCCCGTCGCGCTCCTGCAACTTGTTGGCAAACTCGGTCATGAGAATGCCGTGCTTGGAGATGAGGCCGATCAGCGTCACCAGACCGATCTGGGTGTAGATGTTGATGGTGCCGGAGCCGATGTTGAAGGGGGTGATGTTCTGCATGGCGCCGTTCACTTCGCCCAGAATGAACAGCACGAAGAGTGCGCCGAACAGGGTGGCGGGCAAGCCGATCAGAATGATGAAGGGATCGCGGAAACTTTCAAACTGCGCCGCCAGCACCAGATAGATGAGCAGCAGCGCAAAACCGAAGGTGACGGCCAGGGTGTTGCCTTCCTTCATGAACTGGCGGCTTTCACCCTTGTAATCATAGGCCATGCCCTGGGGCATGATCTCATTGGCCTTGGCCTGCAGGAAGGCCAGGCCCTCACCCACCGTGTGGCCGGGGAAGGGCACGGCCTGGAAGGAGGCCGAGTTCAACTGCTGAAAGGTGTTGAGGCTGTTGGGCTGGACGCTCTCATCCTGCTTGATGAAGGATGACAGCGGCACCATGGAACCATCGGCGGCGCGCACCTGATATTTGAGAATGTCGGCGGCGGTGGCGCGGTCCTCGCGCGGCACCTGCGGGATCACCTCATAGGAGCGGCCCTGAATGGAAAAGCGGTTGACATTATTACCGCCGAGAAGGGTAGCCAGCGTGGCGCCGATGTCACGCATGGTGATGCCGAGCTGGTTGGCGCGGTCCTTGTCGATGACGAACTCCACCTGTGGCGTGGTGAAGCGCAGGTCGGTGTTGGTGAAGATGAACAGGCCGCTGGTCTTGGCCGCTTCCTGAAGCTTGGCCGTGACATCGGCCAGGGCCTGATAATCCGTCGGGTGGGTGAGCACGAATTCGACCGGCATTTCACCGGCACCGGCAGGAATGGCGGCGGGGGCCGTGGCGAAGATCTTCACACCCGCAATGTCATTGAAGCTTTTTTGCAGGCTGGCGAGAATGGCGGTGTCTGAGCGCGAGCGCTGGTCCCAGGGCTTGAGGATGAGGCCCTTGAAGGCCTGATGGCCGTTGGGGAAGCCATCGACGCTGAACAGGTTCTTGCGTTCCGGCACAGCCATGAGCACGTCGTCGAGCTTTTTGGAATAGAGGCGGACATAGTCGATGTTGGTGTGTTCCGGCGCATTGACGAAGTGGAACAGCACACCCTGATCCTCGGCCGGGGCCAACTGCGCCTTGGTGGCGGAATAGAGAACGCCGGAGAAGCCGACCAGCAGCAGCGCCACCCAGGCCACCACGGCGCGGTTGCGCAGGGTGCCGTCCAGCCGGCGGCCATAGAAATTCTGCAGGCCGGTGAAGGTGCGGTCCACCAGACGGCCGAAGCGCGTGTCGTGGCCGCCCTTGCGCAGGAGCTTTGAGGTCATCATGGGCGACAGGGTGAGCGCCACAAAGCCCGAGACGATGACGGCGCCCGCCAGCGTGAAGGCAAATTCGCGGAACAGCGCGCCGGTAATGCCGCCGAGAAAGCCGATGGGAGCATAGACGGCGGCCAGCGTGATGGTCATGGCGATGACCGGCCCGGTGATTTCACGCGCCCCCTGCAGGGCGGCGGAAAAGGGCGACATGCCGTCCTCGATGTGGCGGTAGATGTTTTCCACCACCACGATGGCGTCGTCCACCACCAGGCCGATGGCCAGCACCATGGAGAGCAGCGTCAGCAGGTTGAAGGAATAGCCCATGGCGAGCAGCAGCACGGCCACGCCGATGAGCGACAGCGGAATGGTGATGACCGGAATGATGGTCGAGCGGATGTCGCCGAGGAACAGGAAGATGATGACGATGACGATGAGGGTGGCTTCAACCAGGGTCTTCACCACCTCGGCAATGGAGGCGTTGATGAAGTCGGTGCCGTCGAAGGCGATCTTCACCTCCATGCCCTGGGGCAGCACGCGCTGCAGCTCCGGAATGGCCTGGCGCACGTTCTCGGCCACGGTCAGGGGATTGGCCTCAGGCGTGGCGGTGATGCCCATGAACACCGCCTGCACCTGATCGAAGGCCGAGTTCACGTCATAGTTCTCGGTGCCAAGTTCAACGCGGGCAATCTGACCCAGCCGGATCACCTGGCCGTCCTTCACCGTCACCACCAGATTGGCAAAATCCTCCGGGTTTTCCAGCGAGGTCTGGGCATTGATGTTCTTCAGCGTATAGGTGCCCTTCACCTGGCCGGCGGCGGTGGTGAAGTTGTTGGCGGCCAAGGCGCCGCGCACATCCAGCGGCGTGATGCCGAGGGCGGCCATGCGGTCGGGGTCGAGCCAGACGCGCATGGCGAAGGTGGCGCCGCCCAGGATTTCGGCCGAGGCCACGCCATTGACCGATTGCAGCTTCGGCTGGACCACGCGGTTGAGGTAATCGCTGATCTGCGGCGAAGTCATATCAGCGCTTTTGAAGCTGATATACATCATGGCGAAGCCCGCCCCGGTCTGGCGCTGCACGATGGGGTCCGAGGCATCCTCCGGCAGGTTGCTCTTGACCTCGTTCACCTTGGAGAGAACGTCGGAGAGCGCCCGGTCGGCATTGGCATCAAGCCGCAGCTTCAGGATGATCTGGGAAACGTTCTGGGCGGATGAGCTTTCAATGGTGTCCACACCCTCGGTGGAGGCCACGGCCTGCTGCAGCGGCGTGGTGATGAAGCCCTTGATCTGGTCGGCGTTGGCGCCGGCATAGACGGTGGTGACGGTGATCTTGGTGTCGGCCACCTCGGGAAACTGGCGGATCTGCAGCTTGAAGACCGATTGCAGGCCGGTCAGCAGCAACAGCAGGCTGACCACCGTGGCAAGGACCGGACGCTTGACGAAAATGTCGGTGAAATGCATGGCGCGCAGTCTCGGTTCACTCGGCGGGGGTGGCAGGCGGGGTCAACGGGATGGTGTTGTTGATGACCACGTGGCTGCCCTGATCAACCTTGTTCTGGCCGGCAATGACCACCTGGTCGCCGGCGGCAAGTCCTTCGGTCACCTCAACCTTGCCATCCTTCACCGCGCCGGTCTTGACGATGGCGCGGACCACGGCAAGCTGATCGGCCTGGGCGTCCTTTTCCAGCGTGCTGGCGGGCACCACCTTCAGCACCGTATTGCCGTAGAGCGAATAGGTGACAGCGGTCTGCGGCACGGTGAGAACGGCGCGGGCGGCACCGGTGGCGACGCGCACATTGGCATACATGCCGGGCAGCAGCCGGTGGTCGGGGTTGGCCAGTTGGCCGCGCACGGTGATCATGCGGCTGGCGGCGGAAATCCTGGCGTCGGTGGCGGTCAGCGTGCCGGCGAAGGTCTGGCCGGGCATGGCGTCAAAGGCTGCGCTGAAATTCTGGCCGGTCTTAACCTGGCCAAAGTCGGCCTCGGTGACGGTGAAGTCGACAAAGATGGGATCAACCTGCTGGATCCAGACAATGGGATTGCCCGGCGCGGCATAACTGCCCAGAGACATCTGGCGCAGGCCAAGCGCCCCGGCAAAGGGCGCGGTGATGGTCTTCTTGTCGATGATGGCGGTGGTCTGATCGACATTGGCCTTGAGCGCGTCACGCGCAGTGGTCAGCTTGTCAATGTCGGCCTTGGCCACGAAGCCCTTGGCTTGCAGGGTCTTGCCGCGGTCGAGGTCGCGCTGGGCATTGGCCAGCTGCACGGTGAGGTTCTTGAGCTGAGCCTCTTCGGCGGTGGCATCCAGAACCGCCAGCACCGTGCCCTTCTCAACATACTGGCCCGAGTCGAAGCCGAGCTTCACCACCACGCCGGTCACTTCCGGCATGATGTTGACGCCCTGGGGTGCCACGGTGGTGCCGATGGCCTTGACCTCGCCCTGCCAGTTGTCCTGGGTCACGGCGGCAGCGGATATGGTTTCCACCGGCTTCGGCGCGCTGGAGATGGCGGTGGTGATCATCTTCGGCTTGAAGTTGAAGGCATAGAAGGCGATGCCTCCGGCCATACCGCCGAGAACAAGCGTCACCAGAATGAAATACACTACGCGGCGCATGGGGGTCTCCGAAATCAGGCGGCGGCTTCGGCCGGGGCGGCATCGCCCAGGCGGGCGCGGTGAGCTTCAACATAGGCCAGAGCGGCAGCAATGATCGCCTCGCCATAGCCCGAAACAAAACTGCTGGCCGGGGTGGCGGGAAAATCCGCCCGGCAGCAATGGATGCTGGCCAGATCCTCCTTCAGGCGCGCAATCTGAATCTCCATGGCAGCCAGACGGCGGGCGGGGTCAAGGTGTTCCTGCATCAGCATCATGAACAGAAATTCCGATTTGTATTTGTCGGGCGCCGGTTCGACCGCCAGCCAGCGCGGCAATTGCCGGCGGCCAGCCTCGGTGATGGCATAGACCTTCTTGTCGGGGCGGCCCGCCTTTTCCTCGGCCCGCACGCTCACCAGCCCGTCCTTCAGCAACTGGGTGAGGGCGGGATAGATGGAGCCAAAGCTCGCCTCGATGAAATAGCTGAAGCGCCCGGCCTCAATCTCCTTCTTTATTTCATAGCCGGAGGCTTCGCGGATGGAGAGGATGCCGAGGCAGAGGGTTCTGATGTTCATGGTATGCCGGATTGATATATGACAGTTCGATACTGGGCTTTACGCCCCCCTCCCCAGCCTGTCAATCCCGCCACCCGCCACTTTGGCCGGAAGGCGCCCTACCAATTGCAACATCCCACCGTGTGAGCGCCGATGATTTAGCGAATTTTCTCGCCATCACCCGCGCGCGCAGTGATTTCACTCTGTCAGGCATAAAAATTCTGGCGACATCCATTTGTGACTTGCCTTGTCATATGGGCCATCCTTCTCTAAAGGACAGGAAACCCCGGCCACCAAGAGCCGGGGGTTTTATGACAGGCAACAGGGATCAAGGGGGGGCCAATGGAGTATTTTCTCCAGCAGCTCATCAACGGCATTACACTGGGGTCCATCTATGGCCTCATCGCCATCGGCTATACGATGGTTTACGGCATCATCGGCATGATCAATTTCGCCCATGGTGATGTGTTCATGGTGGGCGGTTTCGTTTCGGTCATCGCTCTCATCATGTTCGGCATCACCGGCGGTGGCGGCGTGTTCATCACGCTGCTGGCGCTCATTCTGGTGGTGCTCATCGCCATGATCATCGCGGCGGCCTTCAACTGGACCATCGAGCGCCTGGCCTACCGGCCCCTGCGCGGCTCGTTCCGGCTGGCACCGCTGATTTCCGCCATCGGCATGTCCATTGTGCTGCAGGAGTTCGTGCGCGTGGCCCAGGGCGGCCGGCCCAAGCCGCTGCAGCCCATTGTCACCGGCGGCATGGAAATCATGAAGCGCACCAGCGAGAACGGCGAGTTCGTGGTGCGGCTGTCCAACATGCAGATCATCATTGTCATCACCACCCTGATCCTGATGGCGATCTTCACCGCCATCATCACCCGCACCTCGCTGGGCCGGGCCCAGCGGGCCTGCGAGCAGGACATGAAAATGGCCTCACTGCTCGGCATCGACGTGGACAAGACGATTTCCATCACCTTCATCATCGGCGCCGCACTTGCCGCCGTGGCCGGGCTGATGTTCTTCCTTTATTACGGCGTCACTGATTTCTATGTCGGCTTCCTGGCCGGCATCAAGGCATTCACCGCCGCGGTGCTGGGCGGCATTGGCTCATTGCCGGGGGCCATGCTGGGCGGCATCATCATCGGCCTCATCGAAACCTTCTGGTCGGCCTATTTCACTGTGGAATACAAGGACGTGGCGGCCTTCGCCATGCTGGCGGCGGTGCTGATCTTCATGCCGCAGGGCATTCTCGGCCGTCCTGAAGTGGAAAAGGTGTAATCATGGCCGGACCTGCCAAGGACACAAAAATCACTCAGGAGCAGGTGGCGCTGACACCCGCCGAAATGGCCAAGGACCTGCTGGTCACCTTCCTTCTGGCGCTGGCCATTCTCGGGCCGCTGGTGGGTCTGCGCACCACCTCCGGTTCGGGCACGCTCATTCTGGAATACCGGCCGCTGTGGGCCTTCGGCATGGTGGCCGCCGTGGTGGCGGTGCGCCTGCTGTCGCTGCTTTACGGCATGGGCAAAATGGCCGCCCAGGGGCGGGCGGCACCGCAGACGGCGGCCCTTGCCACCGCCAAGGCCAAGACGGCCATCGACTGGGGCAAGTTCCTTGCCCCCACACTGCTTGTCCTGGCCGTGGCGCTGCCTTTCATCGCCATGCTGTTTCCACAGATGGAACGGCGCATCGTCGATCTCGGCATTCTGGTTCTCACCTATGTCATGCTCGGCTGGGGGCTCAACGTGGTGGTGGGTCTCGCCGGACTGCTCGACCTTGGCTATGTCGCCTTCTATGCGGTGGGCGCCTATTCCTACGGGCTGCTGGCCACGCGCTATTTCCCCGCCTGGTTCGGCGAGGGCATTCTGCCCTGGGCCTTCTTCGTCACCCTGCCCATCGCCGGCATTCTGGCGGCCCTGTGGGGCATGATCCTGGGCTTTCCGGTGCTGCGCCTGCGCGGCGACTATCTGGCCATCGTGACGCTGGCCTTCGGTGAGATCATCCGCATTGTGCTGATCAACTGGATGGACTTCACCGGCGGACCGAACGGCGTGTCGGGCATTCCGCGGCCCTCCTTCTTCGGCCTGCCCTTTGATGACAGTCCGGGCGGCTTTGCCGCCACCTTCGGGCTCAGTCCCAAGCCGATCCAGCGCATCGTCTTTCTCTATTACGTCATTCTGGTGCTGGCGCTGATTACCAACTACGTCACCATGAAGCTCCGCAAGCTGCCCATCGGGCGGGCCTGGGAGGCGCTGCGCGAGGATGAGATTGCCTGCCGGTCGCTGGGCATCAACACCACCAACACCAAGCTTACCGCCTTTGCCATCGGCGCCATGTTCGCGGGCTTTGCGGGGTCGTTCTTCGCCACCCGCCAGGGCTTCATCAGCCCGGAGAGCTTCAACTTCCTCGAGTCGGCCACCATCCTCGCCATCGTGGTGCTGGGTGGCCTCGGCTCGCAGATCGGCGTTGTTGCCGCCGCCGTGGTCATTGTCGGGTTCTTCGAGGTGTTCCGCGAAATGAACTTCCTCAAGGCCATCCTGCCGGAGGGCTTTGATCCGGTGCAGCTGCGCATGCTGGCGGTGGGTCTGGCCATGGTGCTGATCATGCGCTGGAAACCGCGCGGTCTTGTCACCAGCCGCGATCCTACCGTTTATCTCAAGGAGAAGAAGGCCGTGTCGGCTGATCTCGTAGGCGAGGGGCACGGCTGATGAGCACGTTTCCCCTGAACCCCCTGCTCCGCGTCGAGCATCTGACCATGCGTTTCGGCGGCCTCGTGGCCATCAACGACCTGTCGTTCCAGGCCGGACGCAATGACATCACCGCCCTGATCGGCCCCAATGGCGCCGGCAAGACCACGGTGTTCAACTGCATCACCGGCTTCTACAAGCCGACTGAAGGCATGATCACGCTCAGCCATGATGACGGCGGCGACTTCATGCTCGAGCGGATGGATGACTTCCGCATCGCGCGCACCGCCAAGGTGGCGCGCACCTTCCAGAACATCCGCCTGTTTTCCGGCATGACGGTTCTGGAAAACCTGATGGTGGCGCAGCACAACACCCTGATGAAGGCGTCGGGCTTCACGCTGGGCGGCATTTTCAATGCCCCCGGCTACAAGGCTGCTCACCGCGACGCGGTGGACAAGGCGCGCCACTGGCTGGAGACCATCAGCCTCATCGACCGGGCCGACGATCCGGCGGGCGAATTGCCCTATGGCGACCAGCGCCGTCTGGAAATCGCCCGGGCCATGTGCACCAACCCGCGCCTGCTTTGTCTTGATGAACCGGCGGCGGGTCTGAACCCGCGCGAGTCCGACCTGCTCAACCGGCTGCTTCTGTCCATCAAGAACGACCACAAGATCGCCATTCTGCTGATCGAGCACGACATGAGCGTGGTCATGGGCATTTCCGACCATATTGTGGTGCTGGATTATGGCCAGAAGATTGCTCAGGGCACGCCGGATGAGGTGCGCAACAACCACGCGGTGATCCGCGCCTATCTGGGCGTGGAGGAAAGCGAGGAAGACACGGTCGCCGAGGTGGAGGCGATTGTCGAGGAGGCGGTGCACCAGCCCATCGAGCGCGAACAGGGGGCAGCCCCCCTGGGCAATGAAGACCTTCCGGTCATGACCACCGGGGCCGTCCGCAGCACCGCCAGGACCGCCGCCAAAACCGCCACGCCGGCGCGCAAGCCGGCGGCCAGGAAAACCAAGCCTGTGGCCAAGAAATCCGCCCGGCCCGTGGCCAGGAAGGCGGCCAGGAAGACGGCGAAGAAGGGAGGCCGGACATGAGCAAGACCCTTCTCTCGTGCCGTGGGGTGGAAACCTTCTACGGCAAGATCCAGGCTCTCAAGGGCATCGACATGGATGTGCCGGAGGGCAAGATCGTCACCCTCATCGGCTCCAACGGGGCCGGCAAGTCCACCCTGATGATGACCATTTCCGGTGCCCAGCGGGCGCGCAAGGGCAGCATCACCTTCGACGGCCAGGACATTACCAAAATGCCGGCCCATCACATTGCCCATCTCGGCATTTCGCAGTCACCGGAAGGGCGGCGCATCTTCCCGCGCATGACGGTACTGGAAAACCTGCAGATGGGGGCCACCGTCAGCGATCCGAAGTATTTCGACGAAGACACCAAAATGGTGTTTGAGATGTTCCCCATTCTGGGCAAGCGTTCCGGCCAGCGTGGCGGCACGCTGTCGGGCGGCGAGCAGCAGATGCTGGCCATCGGCCGGGCGCTGATGGCGCGGCCGCGGCTGCTGCTGCTGGACGAGCCGTCGCTGGGTCTGGCGCCGATCATCGTCAAGCAGATCTTCTCGGTCATCCGGGAACTTAACCAAAGGCAGGGCCTGACCGTGTTCCTGGTGGAGCAGAACGCCTTCCATGCGCTCAAGCTGGCCCATCAGGCCTATGTCATGGTGAACGGCAACATCACCATTTCCGGCACCGGCAAGGAGCTTCTGGCCAAGCCGGAAATCCGCGCCGCCTATCTGGAGGGGAGCCACTGACATGTCGTTCCTGATCGAAGACAAGCTGTCCGTCTTCCTCATCATGACGGTGCTGATCGGCGGCGGGGCCGCCTTCATGGCCGGCCGCAGCCTGGCGCTGAAGTGGCGGCCCATCTGGATGCCGGTGCTGTATATGATCCCCATGGGGCTTGGCCTGCGGTTCCTGCATTTCTCGCTGTTCAACGGCAATCTGGCCTCGCTGCACTACTGGCTGACCGATACGGCGGTGCTGATTGCCGGCGCGCTGGCCGGTTATCAGATGACCCGGGCCAGCCAGATGGTGACGCAATATCCCTGGCTTTATGATCGGGCCGGCCCGTTTGGCTGGAAACAGAAGGGCTGAGGCACCCCGGCCTGCCGTTTTGTCCGGGCATTGGCCCCGAGACCTGGCATGAGCCCGTTCAAAGGGCCATTAAGTCTTTGCTGCGGGGGCGGAAAAGCCCCTTTCCAAATCCTTCCGGTTGCGCAATAGTCGGCGCTCCGGGGCGACACTGCCCAACGGACTATAACGAGATTTTTCAAGGGAGAACTCGAATGAAGAAACTTGCTCTGTCTGGCATCGCGCTGGGCTTTGCTGCCGCCCTGTCGGCCTCCACGGCCCTGGCGGATGTGACCATCGGCGTGCAGGGCCCGATCACCGGCCAGTATGCTTCCTTCGGCGAGCAGCTGAAGCGCGGCGCCGAAATGGCGGTCAAGGACATCAACGCGGCTGGCGGTGTGAACGGCGAGAAGGTCGTTCTGGAAATCGGCGATGACGCCTGCGATCCGAAGCAGGCCGTGGCTGCGGCCAACCAGCTCTCCTCCAAGGGCGTGAAGTTCGTGGCCGGCGCCTTCTGCTCCGGTTCGTCGATCCCGGCCTCGCAGGTTTATGCCGAGGAAGGCATCCTGCAGATCACGCCTGCTTCCACCAACCCGAAGTTCACCGACGAAGGCCCGTGGAACGTGGCCCGCGTTTGCGGCCGTGACGACGATCAGGGCAAGGTTGCCGGCAACTTCCTGTACAACAAGTACAAGGACAAGAAGGTTGCCTTCATCGACGACAAGTCGGCCTATGGCAAGGGTCTGGCCGACGAAACCCGCAAGGCCTTCAATGGCCTCGGCGGCAAGGAAGTGCTGGTTGAGTCCTACACCGCCGGTGAAAAGGACTACACCGCCCTCGTCTCCAAGATGAAGGAAGCGGGCGTGGACGTGGTCTATGTCGGTGGCTACCACACCGAAGGCGGCCTCATCCTGCGTCAGATGCGTGAGCAGGGCCTGAACGCCCTCATGGTGTCGGGCGACGCCTTCAACACCGCCGAGTTCTGGACCATTGCCGGTCCGGCTGGCGAAGGCATGCTGTTCACCTTCGCGCCCGATCCGCGCAACAACCCGGCTTCGGCCAAGGTGATCGAGGAGTTCAAGGCCGACAAGTATGACCCGGAGGGCTATACGCTCTACACCTATGCCGCCATCCAGATGTGGGCTGCGGCTGCGGCGGCGGGCAAGACGCTCGACTCCAAGGAACTGGCCAAGTGGCTGCGTGCCGGCAACACGGTTCCGACCGTGGTGGGCGACATCAAGCTGAACGAAAAGGGTGACATCACCGCCAACAGCTACGTGATGTACAAGTGGTCCGACGGCAAGTATGCCGAAGATCCGAGCCTGCTGAAGTAATTCGGCACATCCGGCTTTTCAGCCGCGCGGGAGCACCCCTCCCGCGCGGTTTTTCGTGCGTAATATCAGCGCGGCTGGCGTTTTTGCAGCGCAGCCATGCCAAGGCCGCAGTCCTGCCCGTCTCCGGGGCTTGCTAACATTGTGTCGTCAGGCCGCTGGCCGTGGCGAATAATCTTTCGTGGAGACTTCAAATGAAGAAATTTTTGTTGGCGGGCGCTGCCTTCGGCCTTGCCATGGCGATGGGCGGTCAGGCCTCCTTCGCTGACATCCTGATGGGTGTGGCAGGTCCGGTTTCCGGCCAGGTGGCGGTCATCGGCGAACAGATGAAGCGCGGCGTGGAAATGGCGGTGAAGGACATCAACGCCGCCGGCGGCGTCAACGGCGAAAAGCTGGTGGCCGAGATTGGCGATGATGCCTGCGACCCGAAGCAGGCGGTGGCGGTGGCCAACCAGCTGGCGGGCAAGGGCGTCAAGGGCGTCATTGGCCACTATTGCTCAAGTTCGTCCATTCCGGCCTCCAAGGTCTATGAGGAGGAAGGGATTGTGATGATCTCGCCGGCCTCGACCAATCCGGTGCTGACCGATGAGGGCGGCTGGAACGTGACCCGCGCCTGCGGCCGCGACGACGCCCAGGGCACGGTGGCGGGCAAATACATCGCCGCCACCTACAAGGGCAAGAATGTTGCCATCATTGACGACAAGTCGGCCTATGGCAAAGGCCTGGCCGATGAAACCCGCAAGGCGATGAATGCCGACGGGCTGAAGGAAGTGATGAACGAGTCGATCACCGCCGGTGAAAAGGACTTTTCGGCGCTGGTGTCGAAGATGAAGGCGGCGGGCATCGATGTGGTCTATTTCGGCGCCTATCACACCGACATCGGCCTCATCCTGCGCCAGATGCGTGACCAGGGGCTGATGGCCCAGGGCATTTCGGGTGACGCCAACAACACCGAGGAACTGGCCCAGATTGCGGGCAAGGCGTCGGACGGCTTCATCTTCACCTTCGCGCCTGACGCGCGCAACCTGCCCTCGGCGGCGCAGGCGGTGAAGAGCTTCAAGGACGCGGGCTTCGAACCGGAGGGCTTCACCCTTGTCACCTATGCCTCGGTGCAGGCCTATGTGGCGGCCATCAAGGGCGCTGCTTCGACGGATGGCAAGAAGGTGTCGGAATGGCTGCGCGCCGGCAATCCGGTGGAGACCATCATCGGCACGCTTGCCTTCAACGAGAAGGGCGACCTGAAGGACCCGAAATACGTGTTCTACCGCTTCCAGGACGGAAAATTCGCCGAAGATCCGGCCATCAAGTAGACCACTCTTGAAACTGGCGAACCCGCGCGGCAATCTCCCGCGCGGGTTTTGCTTTGGAGCCGTGATGCGCGCGCATCTTGCTGTCCTGCTGGTCATTGCCGCTGCCGTCAGCCCGGCCCGGGCCGAAATCCGGGTGGCGGCCCAGGGGCCCATGAAGGGCGCCTATGGCGCCTTGGGCACGGGCCTGGCCAAGGGGGCGGAGGCCGGGGTGGCCGCCATCAATGCGGCGGGCGGCATCAACGGCGAACTGCTGGTTTTCGAGGCCGCCGATGACAATTGCGACGGCGACCGCGCCGCCGCGGTGGCGCGCGATCTCATTGCGCGGGATGTGCGGCTGGTGGTCGGCCCCGCCTGCATGGCAGCCGCCCAGGCGGCTGCCCCGCTCTATGACGAGGCCGGGGTGGTGATGATTTCACCTGTCATCACCGATCCTGCCTTCACCAGCCTCAGCGCACTGGCGCTGCGCATCACCGGGCGCGACGACGCCCAGGGCGAACTGGCGGCGGCGCGGATTGGCGGGGAAATCCCTGCGGGCCGGATTGCCGTGGTGGGTGATGGCAGCCCGGCGGCCAAGGCGCTGGCCGAAACTTTCACCCGCGCGCCTGGAACCCGCGCGCTGGCCTTTGCGGTGAAGGCGGGCGAGGCGGATTACGGCGGTCTGGTGAAGGACATGGGCGCGGTTGCGGCCGTCTATTTCGCCCATATGGACCCCGGCGATGCCGGGCTGGTGGCGCGGCAGGTGAAGGAAACGGGACAGACGGTGGCGCTGTTCGGTTCGGACAGCCTGCTGGACGGCGCATACCTGAAGGCGGCTGGCGAAGCGGCCATCGGCACGCGCGTCACCTTCCCGGCTGATCCGCTGGCAAGCCCAGCCGCCAGGCCGGTGGCCGATGCCCTCAAGGCCGGTGGAGTGGTGGCGGAGGGTGCGGTGCTGCCGGCCTATGCGGCGGTTGAGGCCTATGGCGCGGCGGCGCGGGCCGGCAAGGTCAATGACGGGCCGGGGCTGACGCGCTGGCTGAAGGGGGCACGCGATCTCAATACGGTGCTGGGCGCCATCAGCTTTGACGGTCATGGCGACCTGACGCCACCGCCCTTTGTGTGGTACAAGGTGGAATCCGGCGGCTTTGTCCGCGACAGTCAATGACGGGGTGAGCAATGCGGGCCTTCTTCGTGCAGATCAAATGCGAGCTGGGCAAGACCTATGAGGTGGCCACCGCCCTTGCCGATGCCGAAATCGCCTCGGAAATCTATTCCACCTCCGGCGCCTTCGACCTGCTGGTGAAATTCTACCTTGAGGAGGGCGAGGACATCGGCCGCTTCATCGCCGATAAGGTTCACATCGTGCCGCACATCAAGGACACCTACACCATTCTCACCTTCCGGGCCTTCTGATGTGGCGGGCGCTGGCGGTGCTCGTGATGCTGGCGGGGGCGGCCCAGGCGGGGGATTCGGCCCGGCTCAACCCGCTTGGCTTCACGCCCGATGGCGCCGTTTTTGCCTTTGAGCAGTTTGGCGTGCAGGACGGTTCCGGCTTTCCCTATGCCGAGATTTTCGCCGTGGACATGACGCGTGACCAATGGCTGCCGCCGTCACCCTTCCGGGTGCGGCTGGACACGGAACAGGCGGATGTGACCGCCGCCCGGGCGCAGGCCTTTGCTTTGGCGCGGCCGCTGCTGCAGCGGCTGCGGCTGGGCGGCAACATGCAGGTGCTGGCGCACAATCCTGAAAGTGAAGTGGTGGCAGACCGCCGCCACATGCGCTTTGACACCACCCCCTGGGCCGGGTCGGAAGACGGCCACTATGATGTGGCGCTGGAGGACATCACCTTTCCGGGCCGGCCCGACTGCCCCACCGAGGACGGCAAGCTGCACGGCTTCCGCCTGACCCTGTCGGAGGCGCGCACGGGCAAGGTGCTTGCCGCCCATGCCGATTCCTCGGTGCCGGCCTCTCGCGGCTGCACGCTGGGCTATGAACTGGAAATGGTGGTGCGGCCCGACCAGGGCGAGGCCCGCTATGCCGTGCTGGTGGCGGTGAGGACGGTGGGGTTTGAGGGCCCGGACCGGCGCTTCGTGGCCGTGCCGATGACAATTTCCGGCGGGGCAAATTGACCCTCGCCCCCCTGCCCCCGATTTGATAGACCGCAACCGACACTGTTTGCGAGGTCGCCGATGATCCCCCGTTATACGCGCAAGGAAATGGCCCAGATCTGGGAGCCGCAGACCCGGTTCAAGATCTGGTTCGAGATCGAGGCCCATGCCGCGGACGCCCAGGCCAGGCTGGGCATTGTGCCGATGGATGCCGCGAAGGTGATCTGGGACAAGGGCCGCAACGCCATGTTTGATGTGGCGCGCATTGACCAGATCGAGGCCGAGGTGAAGCATGATGTCATCGCCTTCCTCACCCATCTTTCTGAAATCGTCGGGCCGGAGGCGCGCTTCGTCCATCAGGGCATGACCTCGTCGGACGTGCTCGACACCACCTTCAACATCCAGCTGGTGCGCGCCGCCGACCTGCTGATCGAGGATGTGGACCTGCTGCTGGCGGCGCTGAAGAAGCGCGCCTTCGAGCACAAGGACACGGTGTGCATCGGGCGCAGCCATGGCATCCATGCCGAGCCGGTGACCTTCGGTCTGAAGATGGCCGAGGCCTATGCCGAGTTCAGCCGCGCCCGCGCCCGGCTGGTGGCGGCCCGGGCCGAGGTGGCAACCTGCGCCATTTCCGGCGCGGTGGGCACCTTTGCCAACATCGATCCGTCGGTGGAGGCGCATGTGGCCGAACGCATGGGCCTCACGGTGGAACCGGTCTCCACCCAGGTCATCCCGCGGGACCGCCATGCCATGTATTTTTCCGTGCTGGGCGTGGTTGCCTCGTCCATCGAGCGGCTGGCCACGGAAATCCGCCACCTGCAGCGCACCGAGGTGCTGGAGGCCGAGGAATATTTCTCGCCCGGCCAGAAGGGATCCTCGGCCATGCCGCACAAGCGCAATCCGGTGCTGACGGAAAACCTGACGGGCCTGGCCCGGCTGGTGCGCTCTGCCGCCCTGCCCGCCATGGAGAATGTGGCGCTGTGGCACGAGCGCGACATTTCCCATTCCTCGGTGGAGCGCGGCATCGGGCCGGACGCCACGGTGCATCTCGACTTTGCCCTGCGCCGCCTGGCGGGGGTCATCGACAAGCTTGTGGTCTATCCGGAAAACATGACAAAGAACCTGAACCGGCTGGGCGGCCTCATCCACTCGCAGCGCGTCATGCTGGCGCTGACCCAGAAGGGCATGAGCCGCGAAGCCTCCTATGCCGCCGTGCAGCGCAACGCCATGCCGGTGTGGCGCGGCGA
>ERZ1645187.1038-NODE-1038-length-26219-cov-179.465946_pt1 | contig 26219 bp, 26 predicted proteins | sample MGYA00575352_ERZ1645187 | MGnify/ENA primary metagenome ERZ1645187 (study PRJEB40837, sample SAMN11349314) | freshwater sediment metagenome | isolation source: river sediment | host: Sediment | place: India: Wazaribad , New Delhi | collected 2017-02-21 ...
GCCTCGATCATCGGCGGCGGGCCGGCGAAGTAGAACTCGCAGGCCTCGAACCGATCGGCGAGCACCCGGTCGACCTCGGCGTGGACGAAGCCGCGCGCGCCCGCCCAGTCGCTCCCCTCCGGCTCGGCGGAGAGCACCGGCAGGTAGGTGATGGCGTCGGAGAAGTCGTCACCGAGGAGGGTGCGGAACGACAGGTCGGCCCGCGTCCGCGCTCCCTCGAAGACGGTGATCCGTCGCGCCGGATCGGCGGCGAGCGCCCCCCGCGCGATCGAGACGATCGGGCCGATGCCCGACCCGCCGGCGATCAACACCACGTCGCGGTCGATCTCGGCCCGGAAGTGAGCGTGACCGTAGGGGCCGTCGAGGGTCACCACGGTGCCGATCTGCAGCGCGTCGAACATGGCGTTGCTCCCCGCCCCGCCCGGCACGCGGCGGACGACGAAGCGCCACTCGCCCGCCGCGTTGGGCAGGTTCGACATCGAATAGGCCCGCACCCCGGGGACGCCCGGCGGCTGGAACAGTCCGTATTGCCCGGCGACGAAGTCGGCCGGCTCCAGCGTCGAGAAGACGAATTCGGCCATGTCGGCGGTCACCGGCGTCCGCCGCAACAACACCGCCTCGCGCCGACGCGGCGGCACCGCCGGACGGTATTCGTCGGCCGGGCGGACGCGGATGGTGCAGTCGCCGCGCGGCCGCGATTGACAGGCGAGCCGCTTACCGCGCCGCCGGTCGCGTTCGGAGAGGCCGGGAGCCTCGGGCCACAGCGTCTCCATCTCGCCGGAGACGAGATCGAAGCGGCAACTGCCGCAGCCGCCGACGCTGCAGTCGTGGGGAAACCCCACACCGGCGCGCAGCGCGCCCCGGAGCAGGGTGTCCTCGTCGGCGGAGACGTCGAAGACGCCTCCGCCTTCCATTTCGATGCGATGGGTCATCGGATCGCCACCCGCCGGATCACAGGCCGAGGCCGAGGCGCCAGGCGGCGACCGCCTCGCGCGCCGCGGCACCGACGTCGCGGGCGTCGGGCAGACGACCGCAATAGGCGTTGATCGCGGCGTCCCCGAGCGGCGCCCATTTCGCCACCCAATCGGCGAGCACCGCGCGGTTGCCCTCGGTCTCGAGCGCCATCTTGACCAGCGCCGCCGTCCAGCGGCGGTGGCGATCGGCGTCGAGGAGCTGGGCGTCGCAGATCAGGCCGAGCAGCGTGTCGCCGTTGTGGCGCGCCGTCTGGCCGAGGCCGCGCAGCACCGCCTCCTCGACCGCCGGACGGGCGACGAGGTTCATGGCGACGAAATGCTCGGCCCAGTCGTAGGTGGTGAGACCCGTCTCGACCAGCTCGCGGAAGCCCTGCCAGGCGCTGTCGTTCTCCCAGATCTCGCGCTCGCCGGTGCCGAACCCGAAGCCCTCGAAGGTCTTCGACAGCTCCTTGGTGCGATAGGCGGTGTGGGTCAGCCAGCGGAGGCTGTCCGCCGTCTGGTAGGTGGCGCAGTTGGAGATCGTCGAGGACGGCGCGATCTGGCAGAGATAGGCCGAGCCCATCTGCAGCGTGTGGAAGAGATAGCGCGCCGGAGTGTAGAGCCGCGCCAGATGGCGGGCCCACGAAGCCTCGAGCATGGCGTCGTGACCGCGCTCGGAGAACTGGTCGAGGAGACCGAAGACGTAGTTCTCCTGGCCGTCCTGGAGCATGTTGTAGGTGCGGTAGACCATCTCGTCGGGATCGCGGAAGGCGTTCCAGTCGGCGTGGCGCAGCGGCGAGGCGTTGCGGTTGGTCTTGAACCACATCGCGGTCGGGAAGTTCGGATCGAGCTCGAACGGCGCATCCGGCCGGTCGGTGGTGTAATGCAGGTTGGTGGAGACGATCTCGTATTCGCTCGGCTTGCGGCGGCGGGTGGCGAGATGGCTCCAGGTCTTGAGCGGCTGAAGGACAGCGGGCTGGTTCATCGTTTCCCCCGAAATCACAGAGTCTTTTCGTAGTAGAAGCGGACGTGGTCGTCCGTCGTCTCGATCCGGCCGGCGAAGGAGCCGAGGTTGACCTCGAGCTCCGACATGCGGAACGGCCGGCCGAGGGTGCGCTCCAGCGTCTCGCGACGCAGGATCAGTTCGCCCTCGGTGTCGATGCGCACGTAGGCGACCTTGTCGTCGACGCGGATGGTCTTGCCCGGATTGTCTTCCTGGGCGGCTTCGATGACGCCCTCGGTCAGCGGGCCGGCGCGCAGCACCGGGCCGACCCGGTTGTTGCGATAGGCATTGGCGACGTCGTTGGACACTTGGTGTTCCTCCCGAATCTTATCGTTCACGTATGGGCGAAGAGCGGGGTGACGCCGTCGGTGGAGACCAGGATGGTCTCGCCGTCGAGCTTCACCGGGTATTCCGCCAGTCGGCAGTCCTTGGGATTGACCCCCTCGCCGGTCTTCGCGTCGAAGGTCCACTGATGGGCGCGACACATGACGACGCGGCCGTCGAACTTGCCTTCGGCGAGCGGGATGTCCTGGTGGGGACAGATCCCCTGGAAGGCGCGGATCTCACCGCCTTCGGGCCAGACGAGCAGGATCACCTGCCCGTCGACCTCGACCTCGGTCATGTCGCCTTCCCACAGATCGTCCAGGGTGCATGCGGGTTTGAAGGTCATGGGTCTCACGCGTCGCAGAAGATGAACTCGAGCGTCTCCATCGGCCGGATGTCGGTCTCGGCGAGACGCGCGTTGCGCGGGAAGAACTCCGCCGCACCCTGGCGGCGCACCCGGATGACCTTGTCGGGCTGCGGGGCGACGCGGGTGCCGACCGAGTGATGGGCGGCGGTGGCGGCCACCTCGTCCATGGTGTTCTCGGTGTCGACGGGAACGAGCAGCAGGACGAAGTCGTGCTGGAAGTTGGAGATCACGGGAAACAGGGCCATCTGAGGCTCCTTCGGATGTCTTCGTCGGTGGAAGAAGCACGCACCCTCCCCGCCACGACCGGGCGCGAGCCGCGACGGACGTGGACGAGGGACTGCGGCGATGGGATCACTCGGCGGCGCGGCGCATCTGGCGATAGGCGTCGACCCAGGCGTAGCCGTGGGCGTCGTCGCCCATCTCGCCCGGCGCCAGTCCCATGTAGGCGAGCGCCCCCATGAGGTCCGGCGGCTGGATCTGGCCGGCGAGGAAGCGATCGACCAGCGACATGTGATCGCGGTAGCGGGTCGGCTCCTGCTCGAACACCCAGCGATCGATCTCCGAGTTGAAGTGATAGAGACGCCCCTCGTAGTCGAGCGGGTAGTCCTTCACGTTCCACCCGTTGCCGGGGATGGCGCAGATCGGCAGCTGGCTCATGTTGCAGACGATCGGCAGGGTCTCCGGCGCGGTGCGCTCCGGGCGGCCCTTGACCAGATTGTCGATGATCACGTCCCAGGCCTTGCCGAACGTGTCGTTCCAGCCGGGATACTTCTCCTCGAGCCAGTCACGGCAGTCCGGGGTGACGCCCGCCGCCGGGTTCCACCACAGGGTCGGCCGCCAGAACCACAGGCCCATCTGATAGGCGTGGTGCTGGTAGTCGAACTCGTTGATCATCTTCTCCCAGTACCACGGCAGATCGAGGCCGAGGTCGATCAGGGCGCGCTCGAACTGGCCGACGATCCACTCCTGCATGAACTCCTTGAAGGACTGCTTCCGGTGTTCGAGCGGGGTGTTGTAGTCCATCGCCGGGCCGGTGAGGACGCCGAAGATGCGCCAGGCGCGGGCGATGGCGATGTCGACGAGCTTCTGCGCCTCGGCCTTCTTGCCGTTGGCGATCATCACCTGCAGCGCCGGGCCGCCGATCTGGGCATGGCGGCTCTCGTCGGTCTGGATCGACGAGATCAGGCTGGAGAAGGTGTAGTCGCCGGTCTCGGCGGCGTCCGCCGCGAGCCCGAGGAACTGCATGTTGGTGAAGCCGGTCTCGAAGGCGAAGGTCAGCATCACCGCGATCTCGGTGGCCGAACGCGCCATGAACAGGTCGTCGAAGGTGTGGCGCGCCGCGATGCCGGCCCACTCGTTCGAGTGATAGGCCTTGTGGGCCCAGTCGAACTGGCGGTCCTTCGGGCAGTATTCGTGCGGGAAGAACAGCTGCAGCTGGGCGTGACGGTTCTCGTCCATCATGCCGAAGGTCGCCATGTTGCGCATGCCCGGCGCCCGGCCGAAGCGGGTCATGCGGGCCTCGGCGCTCATCGCGGCGTATTCACCGAGCGCGATCGCCCCGTAGTGCGACTTGAGGATCGAGCGCCAACCCGGATCGGCGTCCTCGAAGATGCGGCTGCGCTGCAGCGCCGCCTTCACCGAATAGGCGCCGGCGTCCTTCTCGCGCTGGATCGAGACGTACTCCGGAAAGGAGGTCTTGTAGGGCTCGTCGTAGGCTTCCCACTTCTCCGCAGGAACGCCGTGCGCACCGGTCATGACGTCGGGAAAGAGTTCGGCGTCGGTCACGAACTTCGGTGTCCAGTTCGTGGCACGAGCGATGTCGTACCATTCGGAGCGATCGAGCAATGCCATGGCGTTTCCCTTGGTTGCGTTCGGATTTTCTCGGATGCCCGGGTGGATCTCCACCACGGCCGCCGACTCCTCGAGCAAGAGGGGTGCCAGATCGCCGCCCGCACGGTGCATCTTGCGCTGCGGTATTCTCCACATTTTCGCATCACTTTGCGGAAATTGGATATTCTCGAAATTTTTCGGAGCGACTTTTTTTATGGCGAGGGTGATTCCGCACCGCAAACGGCCGAGGTCGGCAAATCTCCTTCTGATCAATATCTCTGTTGATCAAATTCGATTTGATCATCGAATTTCGATTTGATCATTTGATCAAACGATCCTATTCGCCCGAACGACCCATAGGCGTTCTCACTCCGTGGTTGCAATCGATGCTGAGGCGCGGCGGCGCTATATGTCCTCTCCACATGGTCGCATGGCGAACACGGGGAGCGTAGACGTATATCGAGGGCCTGATATCGGCACTTCTGCTGATCTACGACTTCATTCATCCAAAAAATATAAAAAAAAATACGAGCGTCGCCGATCGCTCGGCGCACGCTCGCGGAGGCATGTCTCGGGATCGGAACACCCTCGCCGTCGATCCGTCGGCGAGCGTGCGACGATGTCAGAAGCGGTAGGCGACGCCGCCGAAGACCACGGTCGGATCGAGGCGGACCTTGGCCGTCACCGGCGTCGGCCCGATGTTGCCGGAGGCGTCGACCGACAGGAGCAACTGCTTGACGTCGACGAAGACCGCCCAGTTGCGGTCGATGGCATAGTCGACGCCGGCCTGCATCACGAAGGCCGGGGCCCCCTTGACCGACAGGTTGGTGACGGAGCCGTCCTTCGCGTCGAAGATGATGGCATAGGCACCACCGAGGCCGACGTAGGGCTTGATGGCGCCGAAGTCCTTGAAGTGATAGGTCGCGGTCAGCGTCGCCGGTCCGTAGGTGACCTTGCCGAGGGTGCCGAGTGGCGCCGCCGTGCCGCGCCCGGCGAGCGTCGTCGTCGGCGGGACGCCGGCGCCGAGTTCGAGGGCGATGTTGTCGGAGACGAAGTAGCCGACACCGAAGAGAGCCGCCAAGTTGTTCGACGCCCGCGCCGAAGCGCCGGGCACCAGGGTGCCCGCGGCATAGAGCTTGGCGCTGGAATTGAACATCACCCCGCCGGGCCCGATCTTGAAGAACCACCGCGGGTCCTCGACCTTGGCCTTGGTGCCGGCATCGGCGGCGAAGCCCGGCCCGGCCGCCGTGACGACCAGAGCGGTAGCGGCCAGCAGCGTGCGGATCATGGATTTCTCGTCGAGTCGCATGTCGTCCCCCTTGGATCGATACTTCCGTGCGGCACCTCCGGCCGGCCCCCGAGGACCGGCCCCACCGGCGATGTCGCCCCCCATCACCCCGGACATCCCAAGCTTCGGCGCCCGCCATCCCGGGTTCGCCAGAAGATTCGTGATTCCGATTCGGCTTTCCTCGCCGCCGTTGCCGAGTCCGTCGACGTCGAGGCGCTCAGATCTTCTCGATACCGGCGATGCCGGAGCGTCGCAGCGGTGATCATCGCCGAGATACTAGCGGCTGCGACCTCGTATTCTCGGAGATAATTGGGCATCCATACCCAAGTTGGGCATGAATGACCTATTTTCCTTGCTGTCTCAATTCTGCAACGCGGGTGCGGGGCGTCGATCCGGCCGCGCTCTTCGGCTCATCCTCGGACGTCGCGAAGAACGCCGCGGCCTGCCGCACCCAGACGTCGACGTCGCGGACGACGATCCCGGTCGAACCGCTGCGGGTGAAGCCGCGATCGCAGAGCCGCCCGACCTTGCGACGCACGGTCTCGCGCGGCACGGCGAGGAATTCGGCGATCTGGAGGTAGGTACACGGGGTCATCCGCGGGATCTCGCCGGTGGCGTCGATGCCGAGATGGCCGACCGCCAGGAAGATCAACAGGTCTTCGGCGCCGAGACCGGCGCGGGCGCGGGCCTCGGCCGCGGCGCGCAACAGTCGACCGGTGCCACGTGACGCCGCGACGACGGCGTCGCGATCGAACAGATCTCCTGCCGTATTCCCTCGGTCGCCGGCCATGGCCCCACCATCGCTCAGATGCCGCGGAAGACGGGGCTTCGCTTCTCCGCCCCGTCGGAGGCAGTGAGGAAACGTTCGGTGAAGATGTGTTTCTCGAAGAGCCGCCCCTTCATCAGCGCCCCGATCGAGGCTTCGATCATCGGCGGCGGACCGCAGAGATAGGCGGTCATCCCCTCGAACTGCCCGTCGAACAGCCGCACCGCCACATCGTGGACGAAGCCGCGCTCGCCGCTCCAGTCGCTCCCCTCCGGCTCGGCCGACAAGGCCGGCACATAGCGGAAGTTCGGGTGCTTCGCCACCAGACCCTCGAACAGGTCGCGGTCGTAGAGATCGGCCGCCGTCCGCACCCCGTGGATCAGCGTCATCGGCTCGCCGTAGCCCTCGGCCAGGAGATCGAGCACCATCGACCGCGGGCTCGACACGCCGGTGCCGCCGGCGAGGAAGAGCAGCGGACCACCGCGTGATCTGCGCACGAAGAAGCGGCCGTAGGGGCCGGAGAACGTCACCCGATCCCCGACCTTCAGGCTCTCGTGGACCCAGCCCGTTCCCCGGCCGCCCGGAACCCGCCGGACCTGCAGATCGACGTGACCGCTCTCCGCCGGGGGATTGGCGATCGAGAAGGCGCGCGTGCCTGCGACGGCGGGAATGTCGAGGTTGACGTATTGGCCGGCCTGGAAGTCGATCGGCGCGCCATCGATCCGCAGTCGCAGGCCCCTGACGTCGTGCGTGAGGTCGGTGATCGCCGCGACGGTGGCGGCGAAATCGGCGACCGCGATGCGGCGTTGATCCGGATCCTCGTCGATCTCCGCCTCGATGGTGACGTCGTCGAGCAGCCGCGCCGTACAGGCGAGCGTCTTGCCGTCGGAGCGTTCGAAATCCATCAGCGCGAAGGGCGAGGCGTCGGCATGATCGACGTCCCCGTCGACCACGTCGACCTTGCAGGTGCCGCACAGCCCGTGACCACAGGCATGGGGCAGCCAGATGCCATGCCTGAGGCAGGCATCGAGGATGGTCTGCCCGTCTTCGACACGGATCGTCTCGCCGAGCGGTTCGATCGTCAGGTCGTGCCCCATGATGCCCGTCCCGTCCTCAGCTCGCCGAGCCCTTGAAGCCGGCGAGGCCCGGCGTCCAGAAGCGGACGAGGGACTTGTGCTTCATGCCGTTGGCCTCCAGCGAAGCGCCCATGTCCGGCGTCACCGACTTGCCGTCGATCATCCAGGTCACCTTCGACCAGTCGATCCTGGCGGCGTCGGGATGAGCGGCGTAGTGGGGCGCGATCACCTCCGACACCAGCGCCCCGAAGGGCATCGCCGGCGGCAGCGGGAAGGCCAGCGCCGCACAGAAGGAGAGATGCTCCTCCCAGTGGACGTAGACCAGCATGTTGCCGTGGAAGTTCTTCATGGGATCGCGGTATTCGATGTTCTTCGCGTAGTTCGCGTTGTCGAGGGCCTGCACCGACATGTTTCTCTCCCCGAGAGATCGTGACGGCACGAACCGTCACGATGCTCCCTCTCGTTCTTGATGATCAGACGGCGTCGCGGACCTTCCCGGCGTGCCACTCGTTCCACAGCTTCTCGTCGGGCGAGCCGACGTAGTCCATGTTGTCGGCGCCGACGTTCATCCGGTAGTAGTTCAGCACGTCCGGAATGGTGGCGCCGCCACAGTTGCCCTGGAAGATCTGATGCACCGGCAGCCACGACTGGGCGTACTTCTCCGGCTCGCCGTCGAAGATGTCCTTACAGCCATCCGAACAGAAGTGATAAGTCTCGCCGTCGACCTCCGAGCAACGGAAGGCGATGGTGGTCGGATCACCGGGCTCGGTGTAGCCCATCGGGATCTGGCAGGTCTGGCAGAGCTGGGGCAGCGCATTGTTGTAGAAGCGCTTGCCCTGCTTCTCCATCTCGGCCCACATTTCCCAACGCGGACGATAGTACTTGTCGAAGGTGTTGGGATATTTCTCGCTCAGCCAGTCGAGGTGGGCCTTGTCCGGCATCCAGGTGTGGAAGCCGGCGGCGTGGGTGTACTGATAGAAGATCGCCCAGTTCTGGTGCGAGATGTGCTCGGCCTCGGCGGTCGCCACGTCGGCGTACTTCGGCACCTTCAGGCCGTAGCGCGCGAGGTCGGTGAACAGCGAGCCGCCGGCCTCGGTGAAGTAGATCTCCCAGGCCTCCTTCCAGCTCATCACCGGCTTGGGCAGCATGTAGTCCATCATCATGGCGACGAGGCCGAGGACGCGGTGACCGCGCCAGAACCACTTGTCGACCCACTTCTGGACGATCGGCAGGTTGTCCGGATGCTGCTCCAGCAGGAACTTGATCACCTCGATGCCGAGGGTCATGTGACGGCTCTCGTCGGACTGCGCCGAGAAGCCGAAGGTGACGGTCGACATGTCGCCGTTGTAGGCCGCGCCCGACATGAAGGGCACGAACAGCAGGTTGGTCAGCACGTACTCGAAGGCGAAGCCGATCGCGATCATGTACTCGAACGGACCGGCCGACCGGGCATCGTCGAAGAACGACTTCGGCACCGAGAGGTACCAGACGCGGTCGTGCATGTGACGGAATTCGGAGATGCCGTCGAAGTACTTGTTGTAGTGCGAGATGGTGTGGATCTGCGTCTGGACGTGACGCAGTTCGTCGAGCGACTGCATCTGGCAGGCGACGCGCGGGCCGACGCCGCGCAGGTGGCGGCCGGCGAAGGCGAAGCCGCGATGCGCCTGATACTCGAGCGGCGAGACGCCGGTGAGGAACAGCTTCAGCACGTTGGCGTAGCGCGCATCGGAGATGCCGGTCTGGCCGTTGTTCTGGGCGAAGGCGTCGAGGACGGCGTAGAGCTTGCGCTCCTTCTCACCCTGGAACTTCCAATAGGCGTCCATGGTGAGGCGGAAGGGGTCTTCCCAGGCCGACCAGTCCTTGATCTTGATCCCCTCGAAGCTGTCGTAGGGGAACACCTCGTCCATCGGCTGATAGGTGGTCTCCCAGTCGAGACCGCGGGTCATGTGGGCGTAGCGCTGCTTCAGCCCGAGCTTCTTCGGTGCCATGTCGGTTTCCTCCCGGGTCTCTTCAGTGCTTCCAGCTGAGCTTGAACCAGTCGTCGTCCTCGTCGAGGTTGCCGGCCATCGAGATCAGCACCAGCTGGATCTCCTGGGGGCTCCACTCGCGGCCGAGGCGGGCCTCGACCGAGGCGCGGTTGACGACCAGTTCGTCGTCGCGGTCGAGCTTGACCGCGCCGGGCATGTTGAGGACGCGGACGCCCGGATTGTCGGCGAGGATCGCCTCGATGATCGGGCGAGCGTCGTCGTTGTGAAGGAGGGTGATCGAGGCGATCTGGGCCATGGGTCGGGTCCTTGTCAGAGCGAGAGGCCGAGCGAGCGGGCGCGGGTGCGGGCGGCATCGGCGGCGGCCGTCGCAGCGGCGGCATCGCCGAGCAGGGCCGTGGCGAGCGGCCTCGCCGCCGCTTCGGCACGATCGATCCAGGTCTTCGCCCAGCCCGAGATCAGCGCCTTGTTGGCCTCGCTCTCCGCCGCGACGGTCTTGACCACGGCGTCGGACCACTTGCCCTCTTCGGCGCGCCAGTCGGCCATGAACTCGGTCAGCATGGCGACCGGAACCGCGGCGGGGCCCCAGGCGGCGTCGGCGTGCTTGTAGACGAGGTCGAGGAGGACGGCGTTCACGCCGAGGGTCTGGGCGACGTAGAGGTGGAACCAGTCGCGCTCGACGAAGGTGTCCTCGATCAACCTGCGCACGCCCTGCCAGGCCGGGTCGTTCATCCAGGCGTCCTTGGCGGTGTCGAGCGCCGCGCCGGTCTGTTCGTCGAGGAGGAGACCGATACGGGAGACGATCTGCGCCATGCCGAGATGGTCGCCGGCGGAGAAGATGCACGGCGCGGTGACGGCGGTGCCGTAGCCGCGCTGGCAGGCTTCCGCCATGTTCATGTTGGAACCCCAGTGCAGGTGCCGGATCGGCAGCAGGCCGGAGATCAGCTTCGCCTTCAGCGCCGCATCGAGTTTGCCGAGGAGGTCACGCTCCTCGACGAAGGTGAAGTTGCGTTCGACCGCCTGGTTGGCGTTGGCGCGGGAGATGTTGTAGGTGGCGTAATAGAACTGGCGCGGATCGAGCGGCTTGTACCAGTCCTCCATCACCACCGCGGTCTTGCGGGTGTCGTAGTGCCAGTACTCGGGCTCCCACAGCGGCTTGTAGTGGAAGTTGTCGGTCGCCTGGAGGTCGAGGGTCGCCTCCTGATAGCGCGTCGCCGGCTTGTCGCCGCCGAGCCGCCGGGCGATGTGGCCGAACGTGTGCCGCTTCGGCTCGAGGTCGATGGTCTTGATCTGAACGGTCACCGTTTTCCTCCTGTGGAGCCGTTCGACGGCTCCCGTTCGCGTTCGGGTCGGCCCGACGCTCAGTTCGATTCGTCACGCGCCGTGCGTTGCAGCAGTCCGGGGTGACCGGCTCGCCAGGCAAGCTGCTCGATCGCCTCGGCGGTCTCGGTGTCGGGGGTGGTCACCACCGCCGAACGCGCCTTGCAGAATTCTTCGAAAGCCTTGGTCGGCAGGATCAGCTCGACCGCCAGGTCACCGTCGCCGAGCGCGTACTCGAACTCGACGAACCGCCCCAGCCGGGTGCCGAGAATGCGGACCCGCGCCTGCATGGGGTCGTCGCTCGCCGTGGCGACGTCGTTCTCGCGGACGGACCCGGCCACCGCTTTGCCTCCCTCGGATGACGGAGGGTCGGCCGATCCGGTCGCCCTCTTCTTGCCCTCGGTTATCGACGGGGAGCAATTCGATGTCAATAAAAATTTCGAGATAACGGCAAAATACCGAAACTACGATGTCATGCTGCAATTTGTCGCTCCACCGATATCTCGCGGCTCTGCCGAGGTTTCGAATCCGAGGCCGGACCGTGGAATTCCGCCGGTCACCACGTCGACGGATCCGTTCACGGCGCCAACCGGCACCCTGCCGGTGCGGTGGTGGCGCGGCGTCCGCCCGCCCGGCGGCGATCGACAATTCCGGCTTTTCATGAAATATCGAAAATATGCGGCCGATGGGCGTCTCGGGTCGAGACGGTCGACGGCATTCGAGCCGAGGAGCGAGATCATGATCGAAACGACCACCGCGACCGCCCTGCGCAAAGCGCAGTGGCGGCTGATTCCCTTCATGAGCCTGCTCTTCCTGCTCTCCTTCATCGACCGGTCGAACGTGTCCTTCGCGGCGTTGCAGATGAACCGCGACCTGGGCTTCACGCCGACGACCTATGCTTGGGGCGTGGGCTTCTTCTTCTTCGGCTACGTCGCCTTCGAGGTGCCGTCGAACATGATCCTGGAACGCATCGGGGCGCGGGCCTGGATCGCCCCGATCGTCATCGCCTGGGGTCTGGCCTCGATGGCCCTGGCCTGGGCGAACGATGCCGAACGGTTCTTCGCCCTGCGCTTCGTACTGGGGTTGGCCGAGGCCGGCATCCTGCCCGGCCTGCTCCTCTACATGACCTACTGGTTTCCCAAGGATCGGCGCGGCCGTCTGACCGCCGCGATCATGTTGGCCATCCCGCTGTCGATCGTCGTCGGCGGTCCGCTTTCCGGTCTGATCCTCAGCATCCCGGGGCTCGACGGCGCCCTCGGGCTGCGGGCCTGGCAGTGGTTGTTCATTCTCGAGGGTCTGCCGGCGGTCGGCGCCGGCTTCGCCGCCTATTCCCTCCTGCCGAACCGGCCGAAGGATGCGGCCTGGCTCTCCGCCGAGGAGGCGATTGCCCTCCAGGAGGTGCTCGACCAGGAGGAGCGGGCACCCGCGGCCCACGGGCTCGGCTCGAGCCTGATCGAGGGGTTGATCTCGGCGCCGGTCCTGCTGCTCGCCTTCGCCTATTTCGGCGCTCTGCTCGGCGGGTTCGGTATCATCTTCTGGGTGCCCCAGATCGTGAAGTCCTTCGGTCTCTCCGATTGGCAGACCGGCCTCGTCACGGCGATCCCCTATGCCTGCTCGGTGGTGGCGATGGTGGTGCTCGGGCGCCTCGGCGACCGCACCGGCCGGCGCGCCGCGCTGGTGATCGGTCCGATCCTCGCCGGGGCCGCGGGACTGGTGGTCGCCGGCCTGACCACGAGCCCGGTGGTGTCGATCGCCGCTCTCAGCGTCGCCGCCTGCGGTATCTACGGCATGTTGCCGTCGTTCTGGACGCTGCCGCCGACCCATCTCAAGGGTTCGGCGGTGGCCGGCGGTTTCGCCATGATCAATTCGATCGGAGCACTCGGCGGGTTCGTCGGCCCCTACATCATCGCCTGGGTCAAGGAGACGACCGGCACCTTCGGACCGGGTCTGGTGGTGCTCGGCGCCGGCGCCGCGACGACTGCTCTCTTCGTCTTCGTCCTGACGCGTCTACATCCACGTCCGGAACACTGATCGATCCCGACGGCGCAGCGAAACCGCACCGTCGGTCCCCGCCCCTTCAACCGGCCTCGGCGAGGAAATCGCCGACCAGCCGGTTGAATCGGGCGGCGTGCTCGATCTGGGTCCAGTGGCCGCAACGGCCGAAGACGTGCAGCTGAGAACGGTCGATCAGCGCGGCGAGGCGCAACGAGGCCTCGAGCGGGATGACCCGATCGTCACGGCCGTGGATCACCAGAGTCTCGTGAGGAAGGGCACGGATGTCGGCCTCGTCGCTGGCGAGGGCGTCGACCCACCGTTGGCGCGGCGCCGGGAACATCGCCGAGAAGCTCTCCTGGAAGCCGGGTCGGATCGACGCGCGATACCGGAGTTCGGCCAATTCGTCGGTCACGAGGCCGCGGTCGAAGGCGAAGATGTCGAGCATCGCCCGCATCTCGGCGAACGACGGCTCATAGCCCCAGACCCGGTCGAGGCCCTCGGTGATCGGGAAGGAGACGCCGACGCTGCCCATCAGCACCAGGCGGCGCACCCGTGTCGGGTGGGCGATGGCCAGTGCCAGGGCGATCGCGCCGCCGAAGGAATTACCGACGATGTCGACGGCTTCGAGTCCGAGGGCGTCGAGGAGGTCGATCGCCTGCCGTACCCACACCTCGCGGGCATAGACGAAACCCGCCGGCCGATCGGTGAACCCGAAGCCGACCATGTCGGGGGCGATCACCCGGAAGCGCTCCGACAGCACCGGCAGCGTGCCGCGCCAATTCGCCCAGGCGGAGACGCCCGGTCCCGACCCGTGGATGAACAGCACCGGAGACCCGTCGCCACGATCGTGGAGGTTGGTGGTGAAGTCACCGGTCCGTACCCGGCGGCCGATTTCGGGATCGCTCTGGTTCATCGGTCTTCTCCCGGAAGCGGGTTCGAGACGGAATCGCCTCGAACGATTTCGATGTTGTGAAAAATCTCGAACATTACGCCGGCCACACCGAGGCAGCCGGCGGGCGGGCGCCGACGCGGCGACGGAATCAGGCCTTGGGGGCGAAACGTCGGCTGAGCAGTTGCAGCGTCTTGTCGATGTGCTCGGCCTCGAGCCGGCAGGCGAGATCGACGTCGCGCGCCAGCGCGGCATCGAGCACCGCCTTGTGCTCGGCATGGACGTCACGCGACTCGTCCTTGGCGGCGAGGGAGATGCGACGGTAGCGTTCGGACTGCTGGAACAGGATGCCGTGCATGTGCTTCAGCCAACGCGACGGGCAGGCGGCGATCAGCGTGTAATGGAAATCGCGGTTGCGCTCTTCGAATTCGTCGCGCAGCTCCGGCGACCCGGACCCGAGCTTCTCCTCGACCTTGCTCAGGCGGTGAAAGGCACCGACCAACGCCCCTTCCCAGGAGTCGTCGCCGAAGATGATCGACTGGCGCAGCGCTTCGACCTCGATAAGCTTCCGCGCCCGGGTGAGATCGGCGAAATCGTCGAGCGACACCTCGGCGACGCGGAAGCCGCGTTGCTCCTCCGAGGTGACCAGCGCCTCGCCGACCAGGCGGGTCAGCGCTTCGCGCAGCGTCGAGGCGCCGACGCCGTAGCGTTCACGCAGCATCTCGAAGCGCAGCTTCAACCCCGGCGCCAGCGTCCCGTCGAGGATGTCGTGGCGGATGGTCGCATAAGCCGCCTCCACCAGGCTCCGCGCACCGACCACCTTGGGCTGGCGCCCGGCGGCGACGGCCGAGTTCTTCTCCATGAGGTGATGTCCTTCGCGCGGGTTGTCGGGGGAGCCGATCAGAGCGGAGCGAGCCTAGCAAACGCCGACAATCACCACAAGAACGCGCCCACTCCATATTACCGATTATCTTGAACAATCCGGCAATACAAAAAATCTCGAAAATTTATTGACAGGGTCGACGGCCTGTCGCATAAATCGGCCGACGGCGCCGCTAGCTCGATCGACGGCGCTCGATGACGACGAGAGAGCGGTGATGAGTGACACGACCGCGGCCCCCGCACCGGGCCGGGCGGCGACGCCCGTTGCATCCGGTGCCGTCGGTCCGAGCGATCCCGACCAGCCCGTCCGGCCACGCCGCGTGACCATCACCGTCGAGGGGTGCGGGTCGGCAACCGCGACCACCGAGGAACGGGTGCTGGTCGCGCTGGAGCGGGCCCAGGGCTTCGGACAGCTCAGGGGTCTGCCGCGGAAACTGCCGGTCGGATGTCGACGGGGCGGCTGCGGCATCTGCCGCGCCCGCGTCCTCGACGGGGAATACCGCATCACGCCGATGAGCCGCGCCCACGTCAGTGCGGCGGACGAGGCCGAAGGAGTGGTGCTCGCCTGCGCGATCTACGCGCAGTCGGATCTGACGCTGCGGCTCGAAACTCCGAGCCTCGGCAAAGCGAAAGGCCCGTCGGCCAATTAAAACTCAGGAGGAGACGACCATGGCCCTCACAGGCGTTCTGCGACCCGGTTTCATCCAGCTGCGCGTGCTCGACATGCCGGCGTCGGTGGAGCACTACACCAAGCGAATCGGCTTTCATCAGGTCTGCGAAGGCCGCGACGGGCGCGTCTATCTCAAGGCGGCCGACGAGTTCGATCATCACTCGATCGTCCTGCGCCGCGCCGACAGCGCCGGCTTCGACCTGATGGCCTTCAAGGTGCGTGAGGATGCCGATCTCGACCGCTTCGAGAAGCGCATCGTCGACTACGGCTACGCGGTCGATCACGTGCCGGCCGGCGAGCAGCCCGGCATCGGCCGGCGCATCGGCTGGACGCTCAGCTCCGGTCATCGCATCGAACTCTTCGCCCAGGCCGACCAGTCGGATCCCAAGCCGCGCGTCCACAATCCGGACGTCTGGGAGCTCGAGCCGCACGGCATGTGCGCCCGTCGCTTCGACCATGCCCTGCTCTACGGCCCGGACATCGAGAAGACCCTCGACTTCTTCGTGAAGGTGCTCGACTTCGAATGCGCCGAGCGCGTCGACATGCCCGACGGCCTCCTCGCCATCTGGCTGACCGCCGGCATGAAGGCCCACGACATCGCCTTCGTGAAGTATCCCGAGCCGAACAAGTTCCACCACGTCGCCTTCGAGCTCGAGAACTGGAACGACGTCGGCCACGCCGCCGACATCCTCACCCGTTACGACATCTCGGTCGACATCGGCCCGACCCGCCACGGCATCACCCGCGGCCAGACGATCTACTTCTTCGATCCGTCGGGCAATCGCAACGAAGTGTTCGCCGGCGGTTACACCTACTATCCCGACAATCCGACCCGCACCTGGGACGAGACCCAGGTCGGCAAGGGCATCTTCTACTACGAGCGGGCGATGAACGACGCCTTCCTCACGGTCGTGACCTGAGGTCGACGTCGCCCATGCCGATCGCCCGGACGATCTCGACCCTCACCTCCTCGGCGGCGCGCCGTGCCGCCGAGGCGGCGATCGCCTGCGGTGCGAGCCGCGGGGTGGCTATCGTCGCCGCGGTGGTCGACGCCGGCGGTCATCTGCTGGCGATGATCCGCGCCGACGGCGCCTTCGTCGCCTCGATCGACATCGCCCACGACAAGGCCTGGACGGCGGCGACCTTCGGCCTCTCGACCGATCGTCTCGCCGAGGCGATCTCCTCTCGCGAGGTGTTGCGCGAGGGGATCGCTCTGCGTCCCGGCGTGGTGCTGTTCGGCGGCGGTCTGCCGATCGTCGCCGATGGCATGACCGTCGGTGCCGTCGGCGTCTCAGGTGGGTCGGAGGACGACGACCGCGCCTGTGCCGCCGCCGCCCTCTCCGTACTCACCGGGTGACCCACCCGCCAACGCCTTCCGGGCGGGGGTCCGACCACCGCCGTGTCCGTCAGGAGACCGTCGTATGACCGTTCACTCGCTCCACGAACGCCGTCCGCTCGCCGAATCGAGCGCCCGGCGGGATGCCGTTCACTTCATCGACGGTGAGTTCACCCGCGGCACGACGGGCAAGAGCTGGCAGAACTTCTGCCCGACCGACGGCAGTCTGATCGGCAGCGTCCCCGAGGGTGGCCGGTCCGAGATCGACCGGGCGGTCCGTGCTGCCCGCGCCGCTCTCGACGGCCCGTGGGGGCGGATGAGCGTGGTCGAACGCACCGACATGCTCGGCGCCGTCGCCGACGAGATCAACCGGCGCTTCGACGACTTCCTCGAGGCCGAGTGTCTCGACACCGGCAAGCCGATGTCGCTCGCCTCCCACATCGACATCCCGCGCGGCGCGGCGAACTTCAAGATGTTCACCGACGTCGCCAAGACGGTGTCGACCGAGTGCTTCCCGATGGGGACGCCCGACGGCACCGGCGCGCTCAACTACGGCCTGCGCCGGCCGCGCGGCGTCATCGCCGTCATCTCGCCGTGGAACTTGCCGCTGCTGCTCATGACCTGGAAGGTCGGCCCGGCGCTGGCGCTGGGCAACACCGTGGTGGTCAAGCCGTCGGAAGAGACGCCGCTCACCGCGACGCTCCTCGGCGAGGTGATGACCACCGTCGGCGTGCCGAAGGGCGTCTACAACGTCGTCCACGGTCTCGGCCCGAACTCGGCCGGCGAATTCCTCACCCAGCACCCCCTCGTCAACGGCATCACCTTCACCGGTGAGACCCGCACCGGCGAGGCGATCATGCGCCAGGCCGCCCACGGCATCCGCCCGGTCTCCTTCGAACTCGGCGGCAAGAACCCGGCGCTGGTCTTCGCCGACTGCGACATCGACAAGGCGATCGAGGGCACCATGCGCTCGGTCTTCTCCAACTGCGGTCAGGTCTGCCTCGGCACCGAGCGCGTCTACGTCGAGCGGCCGATCTTCGACGAGTTCGTCGCCCGCCTGAAGAAGGGTGCCGAGAACCTGCGTCTCGGCCGGCCGGAGGACCCGACCACCGGTATCGGTCCGCTGATCTCCAAGGAGCATCAGCAGAAGGTGTTGTCCTACTACGCCAAGGCGGTCTCGGAAGGGGCGACCGTGGTCACCGGCGGCGGCGTGCCTACCATGCCGGCCGACCTCGCCGGCGGCTCTTGGGTCGAGCCGACCATCTGGACCGGGCTCTCCGACGACGCGGCCTGCGTCAACGAGGAGATCTTCGGCCCCTGCTGCCACATCCGCCCCTTCGACAGCGAAGAGGAGGCCGTGCGGCTGGCGAACTCCACCCCCTACGGCCTCGCCGCCGCGGTGTGGACGGAAAACCTCTCGCGCGCTCACCGGGTCGCCGCCAAGATGGACGTCGGCATCTGCTGGGTGAACTCGTGGTTCCTGCGCGACCTGCGCACCGCCTTCGGCGGCGCCAAGGCCTCCGGCATCGGCCGCGAGGGTGGCGTGCATTCCCTCGAGTTCTACACCGAGATCACCAACGTCTGCGTCAAGCTCTGAGACCGGAACCGCCCCATGACCACCTCTTCCGAAGCGATCCGCGAAGCCGCCGATCGTCTCCATGCCGCTGCGAAGTCGGGTACGCCGACCGCCCCGATCCGCGACCTCCTCGAAGCCGGTGATGCCGCCGCGGCCTACGCGGTGCAGCAGATCAACACCGAGCGGGCGTTGGCCGCCGGCCGTCGTCTCGTCGGTCGCAAGATCGGGCTCACATCGCTCGCCGTGCAGAAGCAGCTCGGCGTCGACCAGCCCGACTACGGCATGCTCTTCGCCGACATGGCCCGACCCGAGGCGCTCGACATCCCGCTCGCCGACGTCATGCAGCCGAAGGTCGAGGCGGAAATCGCCTTCGTCCTCGGTCGCGATCTCGACGGCGACCAGCTCACCGTCGCCGATCTCTTCCGGGCGATCGATTACGCCGTCCCGGCGATCGAGATCGTCGGATCGCGCGTCGCCAACTGGGACATCCGTCTCACCGACACCATCGCCGACAACGCCTCCTCCGGCCTCTACGTGCTGGGCTCGCGCCCCGTCCGCATCACCGATTTCGACATGCGCATGTGCGGCATGGTGATGGAGAAGGCCGGCGAGCCGGTCTCGGTCGGCGCCGGTGCGGCCTGCATGGGCTCGCCGCTCAACGCCACCCTGTGGCTCGCCAAGGTGATGGCCCGGGTCGGTCGGCCGATGCGCGCCGGCGACACCATCCTCTCAGGCGCTCTCGGCCCGATGGTGCCGGTCGCCCCCGGCGACGTCTTCGACGTTCGGATCGACGGCCTCGGCTCGGTCCGCGCCGCCTTCGCCTGAAGAACAGCACTCGGGGCGATCCCCCGAGCCCCTTCGTTTCGTACTTCGTACTTCGTGCTTCGTCCGCCGATCGGCGGGTCACGGGAGCGCCACCCGCCGCCCGGCGGGTCACAGGAGAAAGAGCATGCCCAAGGTGAAATGCGCGATCATCGGGTCGGGCAACATCGGTACCGATCTGATGATCAAGGTGATGCGCACCTCCGAGAACCTGGAGATGGGGGCGATGGTCGGTATCGACCCGGCCTCCGACGGCCTCGCCCGCGCGGCGCGGTTGAAGGTGCCGACGACCCACGAGGGCATCGAGGGCTTACGCCGCATGCCGGAGTACCGCGACATCCAGGTGGTGTTCGACGCCACCTCGGCCAAGGCGCATCTCGTGAACGACGCGCTGCTCAGGGCCGACGGCAAGAAGGTCATCGACCTCACCCCGGCGGCGATCGGCCCCTTCACCATTCCGGCGATCAACGGTGACGCCAACATCGACCAGCCCAACGTCAACATGGTCACCTGCGGCGGCCAGGCGACGATCCCGATGGTCTACGCGGTGAAGCGCGCCTCGAAGCGCGTCGTCTACGGCGAGATCGTCGCCTCGATCTCGTCGAAGTCCGCCGGCCCCGGCACCCGCGCCAACATCGACGAGTTCACCGAGACCACCTCCAAGGCCATCGAGGTCCTCGGCGGCGCCGAGCGCGGCAAGGCGATCATCATCCTCAACCCGGCCGAACCGCCGCTGATCATGCGCGACACGGTGTTCACGCTCTCTCAAGGCGGCGACCGCGAGGCGATCGAGGCGTCGATCCTGGAGATGGTCGCGAGCGTGCAGAAGTACGTGCCCGGCTACCGGCTGAAGCAGAAGGTGCAGTTCGAGGTGATCGGCGACAACGCCCCGGTCCGCATCCCCGGCATCGGCCTCTCCTCGGGGCTGAAGACCACGATCATGCTCGAGGTCGAGGGCGCCGCCCACTACCTCCCGGCCTATGCCGGCAATCTCGACATCATGACCTCGGCCGCGCTGGTCACCGCCGATCACTGGGCCGCCAAGGTCCGCTCGCAGGAGGCCGCGTGATGGCTCGCCCCAACCCGAACAAGCTCTACGTCCAGGACGTCACGCTGCGTGACGGGATGCACTCGATCCGCCACGCCTATACGCTCGAGGCGGTGCAGGCGATCGCCCGCGCTCTCGATGCGGCGGAGGTCGACGCCATCGAGATCACCCATGGCGACGGCCTCACCGGCTCGACCTTCAACTACGGCTTCGGCGTCCACGACGACGTCGACTGGATCGGCGCCGTCGCCGAGGTCTGCACCCATGCCGTGCCGACCATCCTCCTGATCCCCGGCATCGGCACCGTTCACGATCTCAAGGCGGCCTATGCAGCCGGCGCCCGCTCGGTGCGTATCGCCACCCACTGCACCGAGGCGGACGTCTCCAAGCAGCACATCGAGGCGGCGCGGGCGTTGGGCATGGACACCATCGGCTTCCTGATGATGGCCCACATGGTCGACGCCTCGAAGCTGGTCGAACAGGCCAAGCTGATGGAGAGCTACGGGGCGGAGTGCGTCTACGTCACCGACTCGGCCGGTGCCCTCCTCCCCGAGGACTATTCCGAGCGGGTCGCGGCGGTGCGCGCGGCGCTGAAGCCGGAGACCGAGATCGGCGTCCACACCCACCACAACCTGACGCTGGGCGTCGCCAATGCGGTCGCCGGCATCGAGGCCGGCGCGGTGCGCGTCGACGCCTCGCTCGCCGGCATGGGTGCCGGCGCCGGCAATGCGCCGCTCGAGGCGCTGATCGCGGTGTTGAACCGCAAGGGCATCGAGACGGGGTGCGATCTCTTCACGCTGATGGATGCCGCCGACGACCTCGTCCGTCCGCTGCAGGATCGCCCGGTGCGGGTCGATCGCGAGTCGCTGTCGCTCGGCTATGCCGGCGTCTACTCGTCGTTCCTGCGCCATGCCGAGAACGCCTCGAAACTCTACGGCGTCGACACCCGCGAGATCCTCTCCGAACTCGGCCGCCGCCGCATGGTCGGCGGTCAGGAGGACATGATCATCGACGTCGCCCTCGACATCCTCAAGGCACGCGGAGAAGCCGCATGACCAGTCTCGCAGGACTCGCCCAGATCGTCGACGAGGCGGCCCGTACCGCCACGGCGATCCCGCAACTGACGGACACGCTGCCGACCCTGACCGTCGAGGACGCCTACGCGATCCAGGCACTGTCGGTCGCCCGCCGCCGTGCCCGCGGCGAGCGTCGCGCCGGCTACAAGATGGGCCTGACCTCGCGCGCCAAGATGCAACAGGTCGGCGTCTCGGAGGTGGTGTGGGGCCGGCTCACCGATGCCATGCGGCTCGCCGAAGGTGGTGACCTCTTCCGCTCGCGTTACGTTCACCCCCGCGTCGAGCCGGAGGTCGCCTACATTCTGGCCAAGCCGCTCGAAGGCGAGGTCTCGGCGGCCGAGGCGCTCGCCGCCGTCGAGGCGATCGCTCCGGCGTTGGAGATCATCGACAGCCGCTACCAGAACTTCAAGTTCGCGCTGCCCGACGTGGTCGCCGACAACTCGTCCTCGTCCGGCTTCTACGTCGGTTCCTGGGCGCCACGTACGACCGACGTGTCGAACCTCGGCATCGTCATGGAGGTGAACGGCCGGCCGGTGCAGATCGGCTCGACCGCCGCCATCCTCGGCGACCCGATCCGCAGTCTGGTCGCCGCCGCCCGCCTCGTCGGGCGCGCCGGTGAGCGGCTGGAGCCGGGCGACATCGTGCTCGCCGGCGGCGCCACCGCGGCTCACCCGCTGACGCCGGGTCTGCACGTCCGCACCGCCTTCCAGGGTCTCGGGGCGGTTTCCTTCCACGTCGTCGACTGAGGTGAAGCGATGCCCATCGTCCACATGACCATGATCGAGGGCCGATCCTTCGAGAAGAAGAAGAAGATGGTCGAAGCGGTGACCGACGCCCTCGTCGCCACCCTCGATGCGCCGCGCGAGTCGGTCCGCATCATCATCAACGAAGTGCCCGCCTGGCACTTCGCCGCCGCCGGCGTGCTCAAGGGCGAGCCGAAGTGATCCCGGTGACCGAAGTGCCGTCGGCGTCTTCGGTCATCGGGAGCCTCGATCTTCGCCGGCGCGTAGTGGCGTCGCCACGAATGTCGCGATCGGGCAGACGTTCAGTCGGCTCGGAGGTGTGACGTCGGACGGGTTCTCCGCACGTCGCACGGCGCGGAAAAGCACGCATCCGAACAGGTGAAGCAAATCCGCACGACGAAAAACCGGGCGCGTCGGGCGCCGCCGGTCGATTTCGTGCGCTCCGTTCGATCGGGGAGAGCAATGTCGTCGAAGCAGGACCTCACCAACATCTTCACCCGCGAGGAAGGCCGGATCCACCTCGGTGGTATCGACGCACTCGTCCGCCTCACCCTCGATCAGGTGCGCAGCGACGCTCGTGACGGTCTCACCACCGGCATGTTCGTCTCCGGTTATCGCGGCTCGCCGGTCGGTATGCTCGACGCCGCCTTCCTCAAGCAGCAGAAGCTGTTGATCGAGAAGAACATCCACTTCGTCGACGGCCTCAACGAGGATCTGGCGGCGACCGCGGTGTGGGGCACGCAGATGCTCCACACCGTCGGCAAGCAGCGGCTCGATGGCGTCACCGGCCTGTGGTACGGCAAGGCGCCCGGCGTCGACCGTTCCGGCGACGCGCTGAAACACGCCAACTACACCGGCATCGGCAGACACGGCGGCGTTCTCGCCATCGCCGGCGACGACCCGTCGTGCAAGAGCTCGTCCCTGTGCTCGCAGTCCGAGCCGATGCTGTTCCACGTCGGTATCCCGTCGCTCTACCCCTCGAACGTCCAGGAGATCCTCGACTTCGGCCTGCACGGCTACCGGATGTCCCGGCTCTCCGGCGTCTGGGTCGGCATGAAGATCGTCACCAACGTCGCCGACGGCACCGGCACCGCCGAGGTCTCGCCCGATCGCCTGCGCTTCGTCACGCCGGACCTCACCTTCGACGGCGTCCCCTTCGTGCCGAACATGAACCTCGGCATGAACGTCCGCGCCGAGGCGCTGGAGATGGAGCGTTCGCTCTACACCCGCCGGCTCGAGGTGGTGAAGCGCTACGCCGCGGCGAACGGGCTGAACCGCGTGGTGGTCGACACCCCCGATGCCTGGCTCGGCATCGTCACCGCCGGCAAGACCTACAACGACCTGCGTCAGGCCTTCTTCGAGATGGGCCTCGACGACGCCGGCCTCAGGCGCGCCGGCATCCGCATCCTCAAGATGGGCCTGCTCTTCCCGATGGAGCCGGGGATCGTCCGCGACTTCGCCCGCGGACTCGAGGAGATCTTCGTCGTCGAAGAAAAGCGCCCTTTCCTCGAGATGTTCGCCAAGAACGTGCTCTACGGCATGGCGAACGCCCCGCGCATCGTCGGCAAGTTCGACGAGGAGGAGAAGGAGCTGCTGCCGCACTACGGCGAGTTCGAATCCGACGTCCTGGTCCGCGCCCTGATGCGACGCCTCGCGCGCCGCGTCCGGCTGGAGACGGCCGAGGCCCGCCTCGCCCGTCTCGACGAGATCGCGGCGCGCGAGGCGACGCCGACGGCGGTGCGCACCGCCTGGTTCTGCTCCGGCTGCCCGCACAATTCCTCGACCCGGGCTCCCGAGGGCTGCGTCGTCTCCGCCGGCATCGGCTGCCACACCATGGCGATGTGGATGGGCCGCAACGTGGTGATGGGCACCCACATGGGCGCCGAGGGCGCCCAGTGGATCGGCATGGCGCCCTTCACCGACGAGAATCACATCTTCCAGAACATGGGCGACGGCACCTATGCCCATTCCGGCAGCCTCGCCATCCGCTACTGCGCCTCGGTCGGCGCCAACATCACCTTCAAAGTGCTGGTCAATTCCCACACCTCGATGACCGGCGGTCAGGCGATCCAGGGCTCGCACCCGGTCGTCGACATGGTCGCCGATCTCCTCGCCAACGGTGTCAGGAAGGTCATCGTCACCACCGACGATCCCGAGCGCTATCGCGCCGTCGGGCTCGCCGGCGGGACGCAGGTGATGCACCGCGACCGCCTCGACGAGGCCCAGCGCCTGCTCGCCGCCACCCCCGGTACCACCGTGCTGATCCACGACCAGGAATGCGCCGCCGAACTGCGCCGCGCCCGCTCGCGGGGCAAGGCTGAGGAGCCGGCCGAGGTGGTGGTGATCAACGAACGCGTCTGCGAGGGCTGCGGCGATTGCGGCACGGTGTCGAACTGCATGAGCGTCGAGCCGGTCGAGACCGAGTTCGGCCGCAAGACCCGCATCCATCAGTCGTCCTGCAACAAGGACTTCTCCTGTGTGAAGGGCTTCTGCCCGTCCTTCGTCACCATCACGCCCAAGGCCCCCCCGGCCGACGGGGCGGCGCCGAAGAAACGTAGGAAGGGCCGCATCCCGGCGCTCGACCGCGACCTCCCCGAGCCGACCGTCAAGGTCGACGCGAGCTTCGGCTTCGGCATCCATGTGATGGGTATCGGCGGTACCGGCTCGGTGACCGTGGTGGCGACGCTCGCCGACGCCGCCCGCTCCGAGGGCAAGCACGTCATCGGCCTCGATCAGACCGGCCTCGCCCAGAAGGGCGGCGCGGTGATCTCCGACATCAAGATCTCCAACACCCCCTTCGACGGCGCCAACAAGATCGCCGACGGCCGCACCGACCTCTACCTCGGCTTCGACATCCTCAACGCCACCGACGTCAAGAACCTCGACAAGTGCAGCCCGGATCGCACCATCGCCGTGGTCTCGACCACCGCGACCCCGACCGGCCGCATGATCACCGATCGCCACCAGATCTTCCCGGCGATCGCGCCCCTGACCGCCGCCATCGACCGCGTCACCCGCAGGGAAGAGAACGTCTACGTCGATGGCCAGGCGCTGGCCGAGGGCCTCTTCGCCGACAGCATGGCGACCAATCTGTTGATGGTCGGCGTCGCCTTCCAGGCCGGGTGCATCCCCCTCGCCGCCGCTTCGATCGAGCAGGCGATCCGCCGCGCCGGCGTCGGCGTCGACCAGGGCGTCGCCGCTTTCCGCTGGGGCCGCATGGCGGTCGTCGATCCGGCCTTCGTCGCCGACGAGATCGCCCGCCACGCCGCCCCGGTGGCCCTGCCCGTCGCATCGGCGCAGGTGAAGGCGATCGTCGAGACGACCGGCGCCTTCGGCGAATTGCGTCGCCTGCTCGAGATCCGCGTCGCCGATCTCGTCGGGTATCAGGACGCGGCCTATGCTCGACGCTACGCCGAAGCGGTGACCCGCGTCGCGGCGGCGGAAGCGAAGGTCACGCCCGGTTCGACCGTCCTCGCCGAGACCGTCGCCCGCAATCTCCACAAGTTGATGGCCTACAAGGACGAATACGAGGTCGCCCGACTGCACGCCGATCCCGCCTTCGCCGCACGTCTCGATGCGCTCTTCCAGCACGGCTGGACGGCCACCTGGCACCTCGCCCCGCCGTTCCTCGCCAAACCCGATCCCACGACCGGAAGGATCGAGAAGCGGCGCTACGGCGCTTGGATGCCGGCGGCCTTCGGCCTGCTCGCCAAGCTCAAGCCGTTGCGCGGCGGCGCGTTCGATCTCTTCGGCAGGACCGAGGAACGCCGGCGCGAACGCCGACTGATCGAGCTTTACGTGGACGAGATCACGGACATCGGACGCACACTCACGGCCGAGAACCACTCGGCGGCGATCGCTCTGGCGCGTTGGCCCGAGGAGATCCGCGGTTTCGGTCGGGTCAAGGAGGCGGCGGTCGACGCGGCCGAAGCGACCTCTACCCACCTGCGTGCCGCCTATCGATCGCTCGGTGGTGCGAACGTCGCGACAGATCGGTGATGCGAGCGATCCGACGCGCACTCGGAGCGCGACTCGCCGGACCACGTACGGAGGAGGCGTGCGACGCCGAGCCCGATCGAAGGTGCGGCGGGCCGGTCGCGGATCACCCGCATTCGATGTCGAAACACACGGTGGCGGAAGCGGCGGACGATCTCGGCGGGCGCTTCCGGCACTTCGGAAATGACGTCGAGATTCGCCGCCCGCTGGTGCTCGCTCCGCCCTCCTCAGTTGCGCACGGCGGCGACGGGGAAATCGGCGATGGTCGGTGGGC
>ERZ1645187.1039-NODE-1039-length-26214-cov-19.207386_pt1 | contig 26214 bp, 22 predicted proteins | sample MGYA00575352_ERZ1645187 | MGnify/ENA primary metagenome ERZ1645187 (study PRJEB40837, sample SAMN11349314) | freshwater sediment metagenome | isolation source: river sediment | host: Sediment | place: India: Wazaribad , New Delhi | collected 2017-02-21 ...
GCTTGATGATGGCACTGACATACTTCATCGCTCTTCCTCCTTTTCGTGTTCCGCGAAACCCGTTCGCGCGGAACCTTTTTTGGTCACGCCCTGGCCCCATTCGCCAGTGCATTGGTCGCTTCGATCCGGCGCGCTGTTTGCCGCGCCCTCTTGCCTCCCGCCAGGACCTCGCCCCTTTCCGCTCCGACCGTCTCCCGCGTTGTCTGCTCCTCTCGGCCAGGGCCGGCCCCCGGGCACCAAACATGAAACATGTTGGCGCCTGCCCTCTTTAAAGCAAAAGTCGGGCCAAATCTTCAGCGTGACTTTTATTTCATTATTATCAATGAGTTAATCCGATTACCCGGGCAACCTTCCCGCGCTACCAGAATTTTATGATTCAAAATTGTGCAATTTTATATTTTTTATGGTTCAAAAATGTAAAATACTGCTCACAACCCATCCCGCTCATCCGCTCCACCGAAGAAAAAGCAGCGGGGGCGACGGCTCCATCGAAAACAGGAGGGTGGACTGGCCGGGCGCCGGAGGCTCAACGACTGAAACGGGCGGGGAGAAAAAGGGGTGTTCGGGGAACGCGATTCAACCGGTTCTGCCGCTCTTTGCCTGGTCCCGTGACGGTTGACCACGCGGCGAGGAGATCGGCACGGTCGTGCAGAAAAGAGTGGCCAAACGCGGCGGCCAAAACAGGTGGGGCTTGCCGGACGGGTTGTGCGAAACCGTGCGCGCCCGGGCCGGGTATCCCGGGCCCGGGGGTGGGGGAAGAACAAGAGGCCGGGCGTTCATGGGGCCACCCGGGCTCGGACCAGCCACCCGCCGGTGCGGCGGGTGGCGTGCAGGCCGGTCGGAAGTTCAGCTCACCTCGTCCACCAGGAAACCGTGCGACTCGGTCGCCTGCCGGCAGGATCCGTCGCGAAGCCGGTCCCGGTCCGGGGTGCCGTCCCGGTCACCGCTGCGCGAGCGTTTGCCGGCGGTGAGCAGCACATCGACCTGCTCCTCGACGCCCTGGCAGGAGCGGTCCCTGAGCCGCTGCTGCACGCCCTTGCCCGAACTTCCGCCCTGCCGGTAGGCCTTGCCCTTGCCGTTGCCCGCCATTGCCGGCAGCGCCAGCAGGACAACCGCCCCGGCCACCATCAGAATACCACAAAGTGTCTTTCCCGTACGCATTGTTGATCTCCCTGCGTTGTCCCGGAGAGGGCGGACGGTTGTTCCGTCCGCGGTGCGCCTGTCCGGGTGTTTCCCTCTACAACGTGCCGGCGTCGAAAAGGTTGCAGGAAAAAAAATCGCGGGAATGAGGCCGTGCTGGCGCCCGGGGCAGGCCGGTCAGGCCGCGGCGTCCAGGGCAGGGTCCGGGACCAGGGGCAGGGTCACCCGCAGGCAGGTGGGGCCGGTGGGCGCGCTGTCGATTTCAATGCGGCCGCCGTGCAGTTCGACGATGCGGTGGGCGATGGTCAGGCCGAGCCCCGCGCCCCCGTGCTCGCTGGCGCGCGATTGCTCGCAGCGAAAGAACTGGTCGAAGATCCGCGCCTGGTCGGCCGCGGCGATGCCGGGGCCGGTGTTGGTGATCGTCACCCGGACCTGGACGCTGTCGCGAAAGGTGCGGCAGGTCACGGTCCCCCCGGGGACGTTGTAGCGGATGGCATTGTCCACCAGGTTGATCAGCACCCGCTGGATCTTCTCCCGGTCGGCCAGGATGGGACACGCCCCCTGGAGATGCACCTGCAGGGTGAGCTGCCGCTCGGCCAGCAGCACCTGGAATTCGTCGAGCACCTGGCGCAGCAGCGCGTGCAGGCAGAAGGTCGTCCGCTCCAGTCGCTCGGTCAGCTCCAGCCGGGAGAGATCGAGCAGGTTCTTGACCAGCCGATGCATGCGCGAGAGGGCGCGTTCCTGGGCGAGCAGCCGTTCCTGGACATCGGCGGGCAGCCGTTCGTCCTGCAGGGTTTCCTCCAGGGAGAGGCGCAGCAGGGTGATCGGCGTTTTCAGTTCGTGGGAGGCGTTGGCCACGAACTCCTTCTGGCGGCGGAACGAGGTGTGCAGGCGATCGAACATCTGGTTGAGCGAGGCGGCCAACTCGTCGATTTCATCACCGTTGGCGGCGAGCTGAATGCGCCTGGCCAGGGTATTCTCGTTGATTTCGCGGGCCAGCCGGTTGATCTCCCGGACCGGCCCGAGAATCCGGCCGGCGACCAGGTAGCTGACCACGACCAGCAGCAGGACGGAAGCGAGCAGGGCCGAGCCGATCACGGTTGCCGCCTCCACCGATTCCCACACCAGGCTTTCCACCGGCCGGGCCACGTGCACCAGGTAGGCGGTGCCGGCCACCGGCACCCGGAACGTCCGGTGCCAGAAGGAGGTCGCCTCGTCCGTCCCTTCCTCGTCGTAAAACCGGTTCAGGGCGAGGTCGGTGGGAACCAGGTGGCCCCTGCCCTCCGCCGGCAGCGGCAGGTCAATCTCCTCGGCCAGCGCCGAGGCGAAGACCAGCTGCCGCCGCTGGTTGTAGATCCGCACCCAGTAGAGGCGGGTGAACCGTTCCAGGTCCGCTCCCTGCACCCCGCCGCCTGCCGCCAGCTCCCGCGCCAGTTCCACGCCGACGTTGCGGGCGCGGATCTCCAGTTCCTGGTCGAGGAACTCGTAGGGCGTCTCCAGTCCCCAGAAAAAGACGATCAGGGAGAGCACCACGGTCGCCGCCAGCCCGGCCAGGCTGACCCACAGGGTGGTGCGGGTGCGGATCTTCACGGCTGCACGTCCCTGACCATGTAGCCGATGCCGCGCACGGTGACGATCACCTCGCCGGCCTGGTCATCCACTTTCCGCCGCAGGTTGCGGATGTGCACATCGATGGTGTTGGACATGGTGAACGGGTCGAAGGCGTCGCCCCAGACATGCTCGGCCAGGTTGAACCGCGAGATGGCCCGGTTGCGGTTGTAGAGCAGGAACTCGAGCAGGGCGAACTCCTTGGGCGTGAGGCTGACCGGCCGACCGCTGCGGGTGACCTCCCGCGTGCCGGTATCCAGGTGGATGTCGCCCACGGTCAGCAGCGGGCTGGCCTGGGTGTGGCTGCGCCGCAGCAGGGCCCGGATGCGGGCGAGCAGTTCGGCCATGGAAAAGGGCTTGAGCAGGTAATCGTCGGCGCCCAGGTCCAGCCCCCTGACCCGGTCCTCGACCTCGACCCGGGCGGTGAGCATGAGCACCGGCGTGGCCACCTGCTCCGCGCGCATCTCGCGGAGCACGGCAAAGCCGTCCTGCACCGGCAGCATGATATCGAGGATGAGCAGGTCGTAGGGCTCGGTGCAGGCCCTTTCCAGGCCGGTGACCCCGTCGCCGGCCGTGTCCACGGTGTAGTTCTGCTGCCGGAGGGTGTCGGCGATCTGCGCGCGCAACTCCGGCTCGTCCTCGATGATCAGTACCCGCATGGCCAGTCCTCCCGGAAGTGCGGCCGGTCCCGGCACGGCCGCCTGCATGACTGTATCCGGCCAACATGAAAAAATGATGAATTTTCGTCGCCGGGCGGACATTCTCCTTCATCATTTCTTCATCGCCCCAGTGCTACAAGGCAGGCTCACCACCTATCCGCACCATCGGGGTCTGCCGCCATGCACGTGAAAACGCAGGCAGCGCTCACCGGCCTGATTCTTGTCGCCGCGACCGCGCTCATTACTCTCACTGATCTCGACCGGGAAACGGCCCGGCTCTTCTACCTGCAGGGCAACGGCTTTGTTGCCGGCGACCGCCTGCCGTGGCGAGCGCTGTACCGGTACGGCGAGTGGCCCGCCCTGCTCCTTGCCGCCGGCGCTCTCTTCTGTCTGACCACAGGATTTGTCTGGACCCGACTGCGGAGCTACCGCCGGGCCTCCCTCTTCCTCCTCCTGGTCTATCTGCTCGGCCCCGGCCTGCTCGTCAACGGCATTCTGAAAACCCACTGGGACCGTCCCCGGCCGGTGGACGTGGTCGATTTCGGCGGCGCCCGGCCCTTTGTGTCGCTCTCCACTCCATCGTTCAACGGCCCGGAAGGACGATCTTTCCCCAGCGGCCACGCCTCGGTGGCGTTTTATCTTGCCTCGCCCTGGTTTCTGCTGCGCTCGACCAGGCGCCGGGCGGCACGCCTCTGGCTGGGCGCGGGGCTGGCCTACGGCGGCCTGGTGAGCCTCACCAGGATGGTGCAGGGCGCCCATTTTCTCAGTGACGTCCTGTGGAGCTGGGGCATTGTCCACCTGCTCGGCCTGCTGCTGGCCCACTGGCTGCGTCTCGACCAGCCGGAGGTGCCCCTGCCCTTCCCGGCCCGGCCCGCACCGGCCGCCAGCCGACCGACCCTTGCCGGCTGGGCCCGGGCAGGGTCCGCCGCCCTCAGCACCCTCCGCATCCGGGGGGCAGCCGCGGCCGTCTCCCGGCTCCGCGCCGCCGGCTGGCGCGACCGCGAACCGCAGAACGACCCGGCGACCTTGCCGAGCCGGCGCCACCTTGTCAAAGCGGCCGTATCCCTCAGCCTGCTCGCCCTTATCGGCCGCCAGGTCGATCTGCAGGGCATGGCCACGGCGCTCGCGGCCATCCCGCCGGCGGCCCTGGTCGCGGCCCTGATCCTGCAGCTGGCCAGCAACTGCGTCGCTGCCGGGCGGTGGCATCTGATCATGCGCCGCCTCGGCGTGCCCGGATCGTTCACCTTTTACCTGCAGAGCTTTTTCAAGGGGGCCCTGTTCAACCAGGGGCTGCCCAGTTCCATCGGCGGCGATGGCCTGCGCATCCTCGATGTGGCGCGCCTGGCCGGACACCGGGAAGACGCGGTGTTCGGCGTGTTCATCGACCGGTTCGTCGGCCTGGCCGGTCTCGTGCTGCTCAACCTCGCTGCCCTGCTGGTCAACCGCAGCCTGCTGCCGGACCGGGTCGCCCTACCCCTGTTGGCCCTGCTGACCCTGCTCACCGTCACCCTGGCGGCCCTCTTTTTTCTCGCCCGTATCGATCTGTTTCGGCAGGGCCGCCTGCTCGGTTTCCTCGGGCGGCTCTCCGCACGCTACCGCCAGGTGTATGCCACGGCGCCGGCCATGACCCTGCAGACCGGCCTGTCCCTCCTCACCCATCTGCTCGCCATGGCTGCCTTCGCCGTGCTCGGCAACGCCGCCGGGCTCCACTACCCGCTGCAGGTCTACCTGGCGCTGGTCCCGCCGGCGGTGCTGCTCACCATCCTGCCCGTGTCCCTGGCCGGCTGGGGCCTCCGCGAAGGGGCCATGGTCGGCCTCTTCCTCCTCGTCGGGGCGGACAAGTCGATGGTACTCACCTTTTCCATCGTCTACGGCCTGGTCAACCTCATCGCCTCACTGCCCGGGCTCGCCGTCTACCTCGGCCAACGGCACCAGCTCTGAGCGCGATCCCGCCCGCTGACGCCTCTTCCGACCCGGAGCATCCCATGCACATCGACACCATGCGCCGCATCGACCGCTGGGCAGGCATCCCCCTGACCTTTCTCCTGACCCGGCTCATCACCCTGCGCGACCGGGTCCGGCGGCCGGCAACGCGAGCCCCGCGCAACGTGCTCTGTATCGAACTCTCGGAAATGGGCGCGACCATCCTCGCCGAGCCGGCGATGCGCAAACTCCGCGACCGGCTGGGCTGCGAACTCCATTTTGTCATCTTCGCGAAGAACCGCCCCAGCCTGGACATCCTCGCCAGCGTGCCGGCGGACCACATCTTCACCCTGCGTGAACACGGCCTGCTGCCGCTCTTAACCGATACCCTGCGCTTCCTCCGCTGGACCCGCCGACGGCACATCGACACGGTCATCGACCTGGAGCTGTTTTCCCGCTGCACCGCCCTGCTCGCCGGGGCCAGCGGCGCCGCCATCAGGGTGGGCTTCGACAATTTCCACGGCGAAGGCCTCTACCGGGGCGGACTGCTCACCCACCGCGTGCTCTACAACCCGCACCTGCACATCGCCAAGAATTTCGTCAGCCTGGTCAACGCCCTGCTCCCCGGTGAGAACACCCTGCCCGCGGCCAAAATGGAGGTCAACGACGAGGAGATCCGGCTGCCGCTGGTCGCCAGCGCCCCGGAGGAACGGGCCCTGGTGCGGCAGTCAATCCATGCCCGGGCGCCCTTCTACGACCCGAACCGCCACCGGCTGGTGCTGATCAACCCCAATGCCAGCGAACTGCTGCCGCAGCGCCGCTGGATGCCGGAGCGGTATGTGGAACTGATCAGGAGGATCGTCGCCGAGGACGACGACCTGCTCGTCCTCGTCACCGGTGCGCCCGCCGAGCGCGAGGAGGCCGAGGCGATGTGCGCCCGCACCGGCAGCGACCGCTGCGTCAATTTCGCCGGCGCCCTGACCCTGCAGCAGCTGCCGGCGCTCTACACCCTGGCGCGGCTGATGGTGACCAACGATTCAGGTCCGGGCCATTTCGCCGCGGTCACCCGCATGCCCACCTTTGTCCTCTTCGGGCCGGAAACACCGGCCCTGTACGGGCCGCTGGGCAACACCACGCCGATCTTTGCCGGCCTGGCCTGCTCGCCCTGCGTCAGCGCCGCCAACCACCGCAAGACACCCTGCGTCGACAACCGGTGCCTGCAGGCCATCACCGTCGACCAGGTGTTCGCCCTGGTACGGCCGCTGCTCAGCGCCTCGCCGGCCTGAACCGTCCCATGCCCATCCGACACCTCAGCCACCGAACCCTGACCTGGCTCCTGCTGCTCCTGGCCCTGGCCCTGCGACTGGCGGTGAGCGGCCACTTCCTGCTCGCCCCGGACGAGGCCAACTACTGGCAGTGGAGCCGTCACCTGGACCTCGGCTATCACGACCATCCGCCGATGATCGCCTGGACCATCGGACTGGCGACCTCCCTGTTCGGCCACACCGAGTGGGCGGTCCGCCTGCCGACCATTCTCGGTCTGACCCTGGCCTCCGCTTTCCTCTGCCTGCTCGCGGCCCGCTGGTTTTCCTGGCGGGTCGCCTTGCACACCGGCCTGGTCAGTCAGCTGCTCCTGCTCACCAACGGCTCGGCGCTCATCGCCACCCCGGACGGTCTGCTCCTGCCCTGCTGGGCCGCGGCCTGCTACCATGCGGCGGTGGCGGTCGAAACCGACCGACGCGGTCACTGGCTCGCCACCGGCCTGTGGTTCGGGCTCGGCCTGCTGTGCAAATACACCATGCTGCTCTTTCCGGCCTCGCTCGGCCTCACCCTGCTGGTCAGCGCCGACCGTCGCCGGCGACTCCTCGGGCCCTGGCCCTGGCTGGGCCTGCTCCTCGGCCTGCTGCTGTTCACCCCGGTGCTGGTGTGGAACGCGCAGCACGACTGGGCCACCTTCCGGCACGTGCTCTACCAGGGCGGCGCCGACAGCCGGACCTCGTTCACCCTGCGCTTCGTCGGCGACTACTTCGCCTCCCAGGCGGCCCTGCTCACCCCGCTGGTCTTCCTGCTGGTCCTCGCGGCCTGGTTCCGCCCCGGCCTGTGGTCCCGGCTCCCGGCCGGCCGCGCGGCCCTGCTGGTCGGCCTGTCGCTCCCCGGTTTTCTCGTCTTCCTGCTCCTCTCCCTGCACGTCCGCATCTACGGCAACTGGCCCGCGCCGGTGTATCTGTCGGCCCTGGTGCTCATCGCCGCCCTGTTCAGCCGCCGTGCCGGGGACGACGTGCGCCTGGCGGGCGTGTGGAGGGCGGCCCTGGTCACCGCCGCGGCGATCACCCTGCCGGTCATTGTCCAGGTGGTGTACCCGGTGCTGCCCCTGCCGCTGCGGCTCGACCGGACCGCCAGGGAATGCGCCGGCTGGGACCAGTTGGGCGCCCGGGTCGGCGCCGCGGCCACGGCCATGGAGCGGCCGGACCGCACCTTCCTCTTCGGCCTGCGCTACCAGTATGCCAGCGAACTGGCCTTCTACACCCCCGGCCGGCCGCCAACGTTCTCCATCAACCGCTGGACCCGGCCGAACGTCTACGATTACTGGGCCGAGGACCGCCAGCTCGCCGGTTGGGACGGGGTGGGCATCCTCGAGGACCCGGCCACAGCCGCCGCGGTCAGCACCCTGTTCACCCGCTCGCAGCCGGTCGAACCCATTGTCCTGTACCGCGACTCGCCCTGGTTCGGCCGGCAGGCCGTGCAGACCCTGTACCTCTTTCGCGGCTACGGCTTCCGGGGCGGCCTGCGCTGGCAGCCGCAGGACGAAGGCGACATCCGCGCCGGCCGGGACCGCACCGACGGTGCTCGCCCCCGATTTGGCCGATGATCGACCGACCCGGGCCTGGCGGCTCACTGCCCCGCACCACTATGACCCTCGTGAACGGCGTGTAGTGCGACACTCCATGAACACAGGTGTTCCCTGTTTTCTCCTGGAAAAAATACACTCTTAACTGACAGAGAAATAGATCATGGAAAAACGGCGCGTTGCACTCACCCTTGGGGCGATGATACTTTTGACGTATTCCCCGTTAACCATCGGCTCGCAAGGGTTGTCCGGGGATCATTCGGTGGCCGTTGAGCAGAAGATTCTGACCACCACCCAGGCGGTGGTGCTCGGCCTTGTCGAAGGGTTGACGGAATACCTGCCGGTCAGCTCCACCGGCCATCTGCTGCTGGCGGAAAAGATCCTGGGCATCGGTGAGGATCCCGATCAATCTCCAGCCCAGCGGGAACAGACAAAAGAAGCCGCTGACGCGTACACCATCTGCATCCAGGCCGGAGCCATCCTGGCCGTGCTTTGGCTCTATTTCGGGCGGGTCAAGCAGATTCTACGAGGGGTTGCGGGCAGGGATCTCGCAGGCCGCCGTCTGCTGTTCAACGTCCTGGCCGGATTTCTCCCCGCGGTGTTTTTAGGATTGCTCTTCAATAAGGTTATCAAGACCTACCTCTTCGGCCCCTGGCCGGTTGTCGTCGCCTGGCTGGTCGGGGGACTGGCCATATTGGCCGTGAGTCGGCGAAATCGAACGCAAAGTCCGGGAAAACGCCCCGGCCACCAGCTCGACGACATGACCTGGCGGATGGCCTTGATCATCGGTGTCGCCCAATGCATCGCCATGTGGCCCGGGGTCAGCCGCAGCCTGGTCACTATTGTCGGCGGCCTGCTGGTGGGGCTGACCATGGAGGCGGCGGTCGAATTCAGCTTTTTGCTGGGGGTCGTGACGCTCGGTGCGGCCACCGCCTATGACACCCTGAAGCATGGCCACCTGATGCTGCAAACCTTTGACCATGTTTCGCTGATCGTCGGCGTGGTGGTGGCGTTCCTGGCCGCCGTCCTCTCCATCAAATGGATGGTGAGGTATCTGTCCCGCCATGGATTGGCGATCTTTGGCTACTACCGGGTGCTGATTGCAGCGGCGACGACCATCCTGCTGGCGACGCAGCTGATATGACCGGGCCTGACCACCTGTTGGTCTCGAAGTCGTTGGCCCTGGACGCAGAGGCTGAGGCTCCGCTTAACAATCACGCGTTGCGCTCCAGGCAGGTTGGGGGCACCTCGCTTAAAAATTGCAGAATCCTCCCGGCAAGCACCTCTTCCCGGTTGCGAAAGAAGTGGTCCGCGCCGTCGATGCGTATCAGGGTGATCCGCGGCTGGGCCGGGCAGGACCCGGGTGCGGCCAGCAGGGCTTCCTGGCCCGCGGTGATCAGGCAGACCGGGAGCGACAGGGTCGGGAGTGCGGAAAAATCCTCCTCGGCCAGCGGCGGGGCGATGGCGGTGTAGGACAGGGCCGCGGCGGTCAGGGCGGCCAGGGCCATGCAGGCGCCAAAGGAGTAGCCGATCAGGTGGTGGCGGTCAAAATAGCGGCCGCTCCAACCGATCACCCGGCGCACCTCCGCGATGATCGAGGTGTAGTCCCGGCCCTGGTCGAGATCGTTCCAGACCTCGAACAGCGGCAGGTCCGGCCGGGGGCTGGCGCTCCTGCCCACGGCCGGGTAGTTGAACAGCAGCATCGGCATGGTCTCGGCCACGGCCCTGGCCACCGCCTGGACCACGTTGTTGTCCATGTTGCCGGCCAGGAGCGGATGCGGCGGGCAGAGGATGGCCCCTGTTCCGGCCAGGGTTTCCTCGCGAAAGAGCAGTCGCCCTTCCAGCTGGCCGCACTCGCCGGGAATGCACAGTTCGACCGCGTGCAGACCCTCGCCCATCAGTAGACCCCCTGACGGTCCCTGGGCGTGGCAAAGGCCAGGGGTTCGACAGCGGCCAGCCCCACCTCCCCGTCCGGGCAGACCACGGCGACGGCCGTATCCCGCTCCGGCAGATTGACGATCAGGAAGCTGGGGTCCAGCCGGTGGACGATCACCCGGCCGCGCTCCCCCGGGGCGACCCTGCCGGCCAGGTCCTGGTCCGCCTGTTCATGCGCCGGGATCGGCGCCAGCTGCAGCCACAGGGCCGGATCCCCCACCTGGAAGACATCCTCCCGCTCCAGGCCGGGCGGCGGCGACAAGGGCGCCCCTGCCGGTTGCGACTGGTCCCAGCGCACCGGGAAGGTGACCCCGAACAGGCTGTTGCCGTATCCGGGCAGGATCACCGCCCGGGGAAACCGGGCGCGCAGTTCGCTCGCGGTGGGCGCGTCCAGGCGCATGCCGCCGGTGTGGATGCCGCGAATCCGCTGCCGCTGTGCCGGCTGCATCCGCTCCGCCAGGGCCTGCAGCAGCGGCGGGGTGGTGAACAGGGTGTCGATCGGCTGCTGGTTGATGATGTTCATCGCCTGGGCGAGCACATGCTCCATGTAGAGGGTGAAGCCGATGGAACCCCTGGCCTGCCGCTTGATCCAGCGCACGTCGCAGTCGACCGTGAAGGGCTCCAAGCTGCCCAGGGACCGGGCCATGAAGCGGGCCGAGCGGTCGATGATGTGCGGTCCGCCCGGGCCGACGAACAGCCAGCACCCCTGGCGGGGGAACCCGTGTTCGGCCACCGCCTTGAGCCAGGGGGCGATGAAGGCACTGTCAAATTCCCGGGGCGAGAACACCCGGCGGCAGGGGTCGCCGGTGGTGCCGCCGGTCTCGGACAGCAGCATGGTGGCCAGCTCCCGGTGCAGGGCGCGGGGAATGAAATCAGTCAGCGGCCGGGTGCGCAGGGCGCTGACGTCCATGGGACCGAGGCGATGGAAATCCGCATGGCCGCGGATTTCCCGGCGGACGTCGAACCCCAGCTGCTGCTGCCGCTGCAGCCAGTAGGGACTGCCCTGGTCCGGGTCGAAATGGAGGGCGAGGACAGTGGCGATGTGGCGATCATTCATGAGCGTTTCCAGGAAAGCAGCAGCAGGGGCAGCAGCACCATGTCGCAGAAGATGGCGAGCCACAGGGCGCCGCTGATCAACAGGCCGAAATGGCGCAGGGGCATGAACGGCGAGGCGAGAAAACCGAGGAAACCGGTTCCCGAAATCACCGCCGCGGTGAGCATGGCCGGACCGGCATAGTGGATGGTGTCATGGAGGTGCGCAGCCGCGGAAGCGGACGCCCTGGTGGCCGCCTGCAGCCGGTGGAGGAAGTGGATGGTGTCATCCACGACGATGCCGAAGACGATGCTGGCCACCGTGACCGTGGCCACGCTCAAGGGGATGGCGAGCCAGCCCATGAGGGCGAGGATGAAGAAGACCGGCAGGATGTTGGGGATGATGGCCAAAAGAGCGAACGACCACGAGCGCAGGGCCAGGCCCATGATCAGGGAAATGGGCACGAAGGCATTGGCAAAACTGGTGAGCAGCGAGGTGAACAGCTGCCGCTGCCCCCGGCAGTAGAGGGGCACCGAGCCGGTGACATAGGGCTGGGGCCGCGGGCCGAGCCGCTGCTGCAGCAGGGTTTCCAGGTCTTCGGCCAGGGCCAGGGTCGGTTCCGAGGCCACGGTGCGGAGCAGGACCGTGGCCCGCTCCGGGCGCTGGTCCATGGTGTCGAGCGTGAGCAGGGCGGGAAACCGGGCCCCGTGCCCGGTGGCCTCGGCGATCACCGTGCCGTCGGCAAAGGTGTAGAGCACCTGGGTGACCTCCGGGTGGCTGCGCCCATAGTCGGCAAGCACGCCACGGAGCTGGCCGTTGGCGAGGTGATTGCCCGCCAGGTCGATCTCAAACGGGGTCAGGCCGAGACCGCCGTTTTCGATCTGCTGGTAGTGCCCGCGGACCTGGGCGTTCTCCTGAAAAAAATCGAGGATGAGCGAGCCGGTCTGCAGCCGGCTGATGCCGACCCCGGAGAGCACGATCAGCACCGCGAACAGCCCGGCGAACCCCAGCCGGTGGCGGGCCATGCAGCCGACATAGCCCTGCGGCAGGGGGATGGCGCGGCAGGGCGCGGGTGCAAAGAAGAGCCCAAGCAGGATGAGCGAGGTGAGCAGCGACAGTCCCCCGGCCACCGCGCCCCACAGGCCAAGCTGGCGGATGGGCAGGTAGCTGCTGAACACCAGCGAGAAAAAGCCGATCATGATGGTCAGCCCGGAGAGCAGGCTCGGCGGCGCCACCGCGGCAAAGAGGCTGAGACCGTCCGGATGGTCCGGGTCCGGCTGTTTGCTCACCAGGTGGATGGCATGGGCGATGCCCAGGATCATGGTGCAGGGCGGCAGGGCGAGCAGGATCATGTTCAGCCTGACCCCGCCCAGGGCCATCACCCCGGTGATCTGCAGCGCGGGCAAACAGCCGCACAGGAGCACCAGCACGATATTGCGCCAACTCCGCACCAGCAGGACGACCCCAACGGTCAGGATCGCCAGCACCACCGGAAACAGGGTTTGCGTGGACTTGGCCGAAAGCTGGTCGAGCAGGGTGGTCAGGTACCAGACCCCGCCCAGGTGATACCTCACCTGGTGCCGGTCGAGCACGTGCTCGACCTCGGCGAGCAGGGCGGCCAGCGCGGCCGGATCGCTGTCCGCCCTGGGGACCACGAAGAACAACCCCACCTCCTGACCGCTCAGGGAGCGGATGGCCAGTGGGTTGAGACGATCGGCGCTGGTCTCTGCCTGCAGGGCGTCGGCGATTTCTTCCTGGGAGAGCAGGTCCAGGTCGGGCAGGTAGACGATCAGCGGGTCGATGATGCGGTGGCGGGCAACGAACTGCCGGTACTGCTGCCAGTGGGGATCATCGGCCGATTGCCACACCGCCAGCGAATTGTCCACCCGGCTGTGCAGGGCTGCAACGCCGCAAACCAGCGTCAACCCGACAAAAAGGACCAGGGTGAGGGTCCGGTGCCTGCGCAGGGCAGCCCCGAAATGCAGGAACAAGCGCTGCATGACCGGCTCTCAGTGTTTCCTGAGAAAGGCGCCGGTCCACGGGGTGATGCATTTCATGCCGGCCGAGGCGATGGCATGGTTGACCCGGTTGGCGACCAGGTTCCTGGGCCCCTGGGTGAGGATGGCGTCGAGCGAGCTGAGAAAATAGTCGATCTGCTCCGCGGTGATCACCAGCGGCGGGTAGACCCGCAGCACCGCCCGGTTGTTGAGCATGAGCGTGCCGAGGATGCCGAACTGCTTGAGCAGGGCCGCGGCCACCATGCCGGGCAGGTGCTCCTTGAGCACGTTGCGCAGCCCCGGGATCTTGGCCGGCAGGTACCTGGCCTGATCGACGATGCCCTCGTCGAACTCGATGCCCACCATGAGCCCGCGGCCGCGGACCTCGCGGATCCAGTGCGGATGTTTGGCCTGGATCGCCCGCAGCCCCTGCATGAGCCGCTCGCCCAGGGTGGCGGCCCGCTGGCTCAGCTGTTCCTCCTCGCAGACCTCGAGCGCGGCCATGGCGGCGGCGCAGCAGGTGGTGCGGCCGCCAAAGGTGGAGGTCTGCACCAGGCAGTCGTGGGGGTTGTCGTAGGCGGTCTCAAAGACCCTGGTGGTGGCGACGGTGGCGCCGATGGAGGCCAGGCCGCCGCCCAGCGACTTGGCCAGGGCCATCAGGTCCGGCACCACCTGCTCGTGCTCGCAGGCGAACAGGGTGCCGGTGCGGCAGAAGCCGGTCTGGATCTCGTCGAGGATGAGCAGCACGCCGTAGCGGCTGCACAGGTCGCGGACCTGGCGCAGGTAGCCGGGCGGCGGCACGATCACCCCGGCCTCGCCCTGGATCGGCTCCAGGATCACCGCGGCCACCGCCTCCTCGCCCTCCGGCGGGTTGCTCTTGAGCAGGGCCTCCAGGGCCGCGGCGTCGCCATACGGCACGGTCTTGCCCGGCAGCAGGGGGAAGAATTCGCGCAGCCGCCGGCCGCCGGTCACTGACAGCGCGCCCAGGGTCTTGCCGTGCAGGGAATTTTCGGCGTGGATGAAACGGGGGCGTTTGCCCTTGAAATAGCGGGCTGCCAGCTTGAGCGCCCCCTCCACCGCCTCGGTGCCGGAGTTGCAGAAAAAGAACCGGTCCAGGGTGCCCGGGGTGAGCAGGCTCAGGTTGTGGGCCAGGCAGGCGGCATAGGGCGAGAGCAGCTCCTTGGACAGGTCCACCCGGTTGTGTTCCAGGATGTCGAGCAGCGCCGCCTTGACCCGGGGATGGTTGTGGCCCAGGTTGAGCGCCCCGTAAGAGGAGACGAAATCGAGGATGGCGCGGCCCTGGCCGTCGATGATGGTCGCGCCCTGGGCCGACTGCGGCTCTATGGCGGTGTATTCGCCCATCTCCAGCAGATCGACCAGGCCGGGATTGATGTACTGCCGGAACAGGGCCACGGCCTCGGCATAGGGTGTGCTGCTGACCTCTTCCAGGGCGATCCGGTTTGTTTTCATGATGTTCTCGTGTTCAGGCCGCCCCCTGGGCGGTGTAGGGGTAGGTCTGGAAGAACGGTTCCAGGGCGGTGGCGGTGCGCAGCGCCTCCAGGGTGTTGCCTTCCAGGCTGATGTCGCCCTGGAAAAAACCCTGCTGGGGCGGCAGCCGACCGGCCACCACCGCCAGGAAGGTCGCGGGCTGCACCCGGTAGCCAAAGGCGCCGCCGTGTCCCGGGGCGATCTTGACCAGGCGGCCCCGGTCGATTTCCAGGGTCCGGCTGAGGTGCGGGGCAATCTCCAGCCAGAAGCGGCAGGACAGGGAAACCAGCCCGGCAAGGAGCTGCCGGCCCAAGAAATCGGGGAGAAAGCTGTCGAAGTAGGCCTCGATGCGCCCCGCCTCCGGAGGCGGCAGCACCAGCGCCCGATCCTCCTCCTTTTTGCCGGCCAGGTAGCGGCTGAAGGCGGTGAGCAGTTCGTCGGCGGTGATGGCCGGCCGCCAGTCGCGGCCGAGGATGGACTCGAGCCGGCCGCGGTCGAAACGGAGGTGCAGATCCATGTAGGCCGCATAGATGGCGGTCTTGCGGGCCAGGATCCGTTCCGCCGCGGTGGGCGGCGGGTCGGCGCAGGCCGCGGCATCGGCCAGGCAGGCGGCCCTGCGGCCAAAGGCGGCGTTGAACACCTCTTCGAGCATCCGGTTGGGACAGGGCTCGGCGCTGAGCAGGTGGAAGGTCTGGCCGTGGCTGTCGGGGCTCTCGGCGATCCGCAGGATGGCCTCGACCACGTCGTCGTCGAAGATGAACGGCAGCGAGCCGGTGACGCTGCCTCGCACCCGCAGGGTGTCGCTGTGTTCCTGCCGGCGATGGGCGGCGAGCAGGACGCGAAAGACGCCGTCAAGAAAGATGAAGGGGCCGAAGGTGTTGGCCGAGGCCTGCGAAGGCTGGCGCTCGAGGATGATGCCGGGCCGGTGGACGGTCACCCGGGGGCCCGTGCCCGGCGTTCGGCGGGCGAGTTGTTCGCGCAGGAACTGCTCGCCCCGGAACTTGCTCGCCTCGTAGCTGTTGCGAAACCCCTGGCCGCAGTCGAGTTCGTGCTCGTGGAACAGGCCCTCGCCGGTGCCGCGGACAAAGGCGGTGGAGACGTGGTGCAGGTGGGCGGTCGATTGCTCGGCCAGCGCATAGACATGGCGCACCCCGTCGATGTTGATCGGCTGGTACTCCGCCACGGTGGCGCCCTTGAAATCGGTGCGCGCCGCCAGATGAAAGATGGTGGTCAGCGAATCGGCCAGGCCGCGGTAGGTCTCCGGGGCAAGACCGAGTTCGGGCAGGGAGACGTCGCCCGGCAGGTGGGTGCAGCCGGGGTGGGCCAGGAAGTCGCCGTTTTTTGGCGCCTTGCGGCTGAGCACCACCACCTCCCGGCCCATGGCGAGCAGCGCCGCCACCAGCGGCCGGCCGACCACGCCGGTGCCGCCGGTGACAAGAACCCGCGGGCCGATCATGTGATCACCTGGCGGCCGGCCTGACGCTGCCACCGGGCAAAGGCGGCCGCGGTCTGCTCGGTCGTGGGCACGTCCTCGACCAGGTGACGCAGGCTGCGTTCCATGTTGGCGACGTAGCCGGCTCGCAGCCCCTCGTCGCTGCAGCGCAGGGCCTTGCGGCTCCAGGCCTGGCAGTGGCCGCAGCGCTGGCAGCCGAGACGGCACTGGGGCGTGGCGCGGGCAAAGAAGTCGAGAAAGCCGTCCAGGGCCCTGTTGTCGAGCAGGATTTCCAGCGGCGGCAGACGGGTGCCGTCGTCGTTGTCGCGAAAGGCCAGCCAGTGCGGCCAGCCCAGCAGGTCGAGCAGGTTGCCGTCAAAGGACCGGGCCAGGTAGCTGCGGCACAGGCGCAGGATCTGGTCGCCCGGCAGGCCGCGCCCGGCGATCTTGAAATAGTGGATCCCGGTTTCCTCCCACAGGTGCAGGTCTTCCGGCCGCACCCAGGGGCTCTTGAGAAACTCGCTCGTTGAGCGGAGTTTGCGCAGGAAGCACCAGTTGAGATAGTACTGGTTGTAAGGCAGGCCCGCGCCGCCGCGGAGCAGGCTCTGCGACCCGAGGGCGGCCACGCAGTTGTGGTTGTACTTGAAATGGCATTGGCAGAGGCAGACCGGGTTGACGATGATTTCCAGCGGCACCGGGCTTTGCCCGCAGGCTGCCCGCAGGAACTGAAAATCCCGGTTGACCTCGACATCGAGCACGATCCGCGCCGCGCCGGCCTCATGGTACTGGTCGATGCCGGCCAGTCCGCCCACGTAGCCGATGGTCGACACCACCACCTCCAGCCGGGGCGCGGTGGCATGGATGATCTCCACCAGGTAGGGCACGGCCACGGTGACCGAGGTGACCCCGCTGTCCACGAGCAGGGCGAGCAGTTCGGCCAGCTCGGCGCGGCCCTGGTGGGTGTACTCGTGGTTGCTGTAGCTCGGGGCGTTGAGCAGGTAATTGAAGGCGATGCCCTGGTCCCTGGCCCGGGCCACGTGGCGCTGGAACTGCTCCCGGCTGACCGCGGGCAGGTATTTGGCCGGCCGGGCCGAGTTGAACGAGCCCTGCTGGAAGGAGCCGTAGAGTTCGAGCACCCGGCCGCCGCTCGCGGCGAATTCGCTGTTGAGGGCCGCGAGCTGGTCAAGAAATTCCGGGGTGAACGGGGTGGGGACGGTGAAGTGACGCATCAGGGCCGGGCCTCGGCGGTGGATTCAAGGGCAAGGGTTGCCAGGACAATGGGGTTGCGATCGGGAAAACTTTCGCCCTGCCGTTCCAGGTCGAGACGCAGGGGCGCATCCTCGAGATCCACACCGGCCAGGGAGATCCGCACCGTTTTCTCCTCGCCAGGGGCCAGGGGGTGCTCGTCCGTGCCGATCACGCAACTCCGCTCGCTCAGTCGTCGCGCCTCCCTGCCGGCCACCGGGACCAGGCGGATCTCCTTGCTGCCATAGGTGCCGGTGGGCAGGTCATGGGGCAGGTTGTTGCGCACCGTCACCTCGAACAGGCCGGCCCCCGGTGGTTTGGTCGAAACCGTCAGGGTTATGCCTCCGGGGAACCGGGCCATGCGTTCCAGGTTGATGTCGTGACTGCGGGTTGTGGCCTTTTTTTCAAAGGCGACCAGCAGGTTGGAAAAGAGACCGGTCCCCTGGGTGACCGTGCGCCGCACGCTGGCCTGATGACATTCCTGGCAGGTCGGGGCGCCCTGGCGCGCGGTCGCCTGCCGCCACTGGGCATGGGTTTCGTCGTGGCAGGGGGCGCACAGCGCGGGACTGGCGTAGGCGGCGCGATCCTCCCGGATCGGGTGCGGCGACACCAGCGCGGTCGAACCATGGGGGCCGTGCATGACACCGTCAACGAGATGGCAGCTGATACAGGTGACCCCTTCCTCCCGGGCGAAGGTGCGGCTCAGCGGTTGTCCATTCCGCACGCCCAGCGGACTGTGGCAGCGCAGACACTCCTCCCCGGGCGGATCACCCGCCGCCTCCAGGAAGGTTCTGCCGATGGCGGCCTGCGCATGCACACTGCGCTGCCATTCCAGGTGCTGCTGCCCATGACAGGAACCGCAGGCCTGGGCAGTCGGGCCGGCCTCGCCCGCGGTGGGGATGTGCGTCAGGTGGTCAAAGGAGGCGCACCCGCCGAACAACGCGGTTGTGCACAGGAAAAGAACACCGAACCGCTTGACCGAAAAAAAGCCGGAAGGGTGCCCAGGGTTCTCTTCCCTTGACATGTGCGCTCCTGTGTTGCTGGAAACCTCTGGTCAGTCGCACCAGCCGCGGTGTGTTCCTGACCCTGGCGCACCTGGCTGATGCACTGCCCCTGGCGCCATCCATTGCATCGGCAGCGAGGCGCGTTGGTCATGGACCCTGATGAAGACAGAAACCGCCCGCCTTGGTCCCGGCCGGGACTGGAGGGGGCGGCATCAGCGGGGAAAGGGCAAGGCGCCTGCTGTTGTCCTGTACCTGCTCCCTTCTACCACAAGGCAGATGAAGAAATGATGAACGGAGCGGGTCAGGACAGATGCGCGCTGCCTGATCGGACAGCATGGTGCGGTTTGTGGGGAAGCTCCCCCTGCAAAAGAGCGCGTCCAGGTGGTTGACGCGCCAAGCCCGGGGCAACGTCTCCGTTTGTTGCGCCCAGCCGAGATCTCACGAGTCGTTGTGCCTCCTCTCCGTCCCCCGTGTCGTGCGCCGCGGCCACGGGTCAAGCCGTGGCGGCACCCAGCCCCTCAGGCCTTGCCGAAGCTGCACACCGGGTATTGGCAGCGGGCGCAGTTGCGGCACAGCCCGCCATGGCCGAGCGCGACCAGTTCCGCCCGGCCGATGGTCTCACCGGTGAGGAGGCGCGGCAGCACCGGCGTGCCGTAGACCATGTCCTCGGCCCCGGTCCGGGCGATGCCCAGCCGGGTGACATCGTCCGGGTCCACCGACATGTTGCCGGAGGTGACCACCAGCTCGGCCCCGTCCGCCAGACACGCACCGATGGCCGCGGCGATCAGGCCCGGGGCGTCCGGCGCCAACCGCACCGGGGACACGGTGGAATCGAGGCCGGTCAGCTTGTCGCGCAGCACCTGCTCGAACCGTCCCTCGATGCGGCCGGAAAACACCTCTGTGCCGGTGATCAGTCACCCTGTTGCATGGAAAGAGGGATGGGCAGGGACTCCCCGCGCAGGTTGACGGCCGCCACCTCCAGCCCCTGCGGGCCGGCGCAGAGGACGTTCACCGCCGCGTAGGCCTGGGGGATGTCCAGGAGAAGCGCCAGGGGCCGGCCCAGCAGGCGGGAGAGCACCACCCGGTTGACGCCCATGTGGGCCACCACGAGCAGCGGCCCGGACCTGTCCCGGGCCAGGTCAGCCAGCGCCGGGCAGGCCCGGTCCGCCACCTCGCTGAAGCTCTCGCCGGCCGGCGTCCGGTAGGCGGCCAGGTTCCGGCCGCGCTGTTCGTACTCCCCGGGAAAACGGGTTTGCACCTCGGCCAGGGAGAGCCCCTCCCAGGCGCCAAGGTCGATCTCGACGAGGGCGTCGATCGGCTCGATGGCCGCTCTTGGCCGGTTGCTGACCAGGGCCGCGGTCTCCATGGCGCGGCTCAGCGGCGAGGCGCAGACCCGGCGAAAGGGGATGGCGCCCAGCCACCGGCCGAGGTCACGGGCCTGGCGGACGCCGTCAGCGTTGAGCGGCAGGTCGGTGCGGCCGAGGAAGCGGCGCGGCAACGGGTTGTCGATGGCGCCGTGGCGCAGCAGGAAGATCAGGTGGTCCATGGTCCCTCCGCGGTGGCCAGCAGGTCGTCGAGCGGCCGGCCGAGCGCGCTCTCGACCGCGGCCGCCAGCTGTTCGGCCACCCGGCGGCGGTGCTCGATGGCGGCCACGGCCTGGGTATCGTGCTCGTACAGGGCCAGCTTTTCCGCGAACCGGGCCTGCACCGGGACGATCCGGCTGCCGCGCACCAGCTTGTCGGCCAGGTGGACGATTTCCCGCTCCGTGAGGCCCGTCTCCGGCTGCCAGTCCAGGTCCCGGTGCGCGGCGACGATGGCCGCGGCCCGGGGAAAACCGAGTTCGTGGAGCCAGCGGGCCCCTGCCCTCTCGTGTTCGGGCTGCCCCTTGGCCAGGTCGTGGAGCAGGCCCGCGACCCGGCAGAGTTCCACGGAAAGCGGCCGGCCGGCGGCGCGGACCAGCTGCGCGGCGAGGAGGGCCGCCACCTCGCCCACGCATCGGCCGTGGGCCAGCCCCCTGGCCGGCATGGGATGCAGGTGGGCGAGGATGGCCTCGGCCTCGGCCAGGCTCGGCCAGTCCCGGTGGGTCAACCGCTCCACGCAGGCCGCGTGGTCGGCCGGCGTGTCCATGTCCCGAAGGATGAACCGGTCCGCCACCTGCACCTCGCGCACCCGCTCCGGCTGCTCCGCCTCGACCAGGTCGAGCAGGGTGCGCAGTCCGCCCGCGGGCTCGGCCGAATCCTGGATGCGGCCGATCAGTTCCCTGCCCAGGAGCGGCGGATGGCCGCGCCGGCCGGCGAACACCGGCAGGAGGACGCTGGCCGGCTTCCCGGCAAAGGCCCGGGCCAGGAGCCGAACCGTGCCCGTGCGCACCAGCGGGATGTCCACCGGCAGCAGGAAAAAACCGTCCGTGGCCGCGTCCAGCCCGGCCACGCCGGCGCGGACCGAACCGTACATGCCCCGGGCGTAGTCCGGGTTGTGCACCACCCGCGCCCCGGCCGCCCGTGCCGCGCTCCCGACCTCGTCGTCCCGGTGACCGGTGACCACCACCACCTCGTCGATCCCGGCCGCGCGGAACAGGCCGACGCACAGATCAAGCGGGGTCTGCGCCCCTTGCGGGTCGAGCGGCAAGAGCGGCTTGAGCCGGCCCATGCGCGAACTCAGGCCGGCCGCCAGCACCAGCGCGCTCAGGCGAGGTGCCATGCCTTGCGGCCGGTGGCCCGCTGGTAGATGAGTTCGCCGACAATGGACACCGCGATCTCTTCCGGGGTGTCGGCCTCGATGGCCATGCCGATGGGGCAGCGCACCTGCTCGAGCTGGGCCTCGGTCACACCCCGGTCGAGCAGCCGGGTGTAGATGCTGTTGCGTTTTTTGCGCGAGCCGATCATGCCGATGTAGCCGGCAGGGGTGCGCAGGGCCTGCTCCAGCACCTCCAGGTCGTGCAGGTGGCCGCGGGTGACGATCACCAGGTAGCTGTCGCTGTCGATCTCCGCGGCGGGCAGGCAATCGGCAAAGGAGGCCAGCACCCGGACCTCGTCGGCCAGGGGGAACCGCTGGCGGCTGGCGAACTCGGCCCGGTCGTCCAGGACCACCACCCGGAAGCCGACCCGGGCCGCGGCCTCGGCCGTGCACGCGGCCACGTGGCCGGCGCCGACCAGGTAGAGGGTGCCGCCCACCGCGAACGACGATGCCAGGTAGTCCCGCCCTGCGGCAACGAGGATGGTTGCCGCCGAAGTGGAGGGCCGCAACTCGCGCACCGCGGCGAGCAGGGGTTCGGGCGCCACGGTCCCGTTGGCGCGCCCCTTGTGGTCAAGCACGAACCGTGCCTCGCCGCTCTCCCCGGAAAGGGGGCTGACCAGCATGGCCCGCCGGCCCGACTGCAGCGCGCGCAGCAGTTCGCCGAACACCGCGCGGTTGTGCTGGTCCGCCGGGACGTACTCCAGGCAGCAGTCCATGCGGCCGCCGCAGATCATGTCCGTGACCGCGGCATCGTTGTTGGCCAGGTCAAAGCTGTGGCAGCGGGAGCGGTGGCTGTGAAAACAGTCGGCCGCCTCGCGGATGGCCGTGGCTTCCACCAGGCCGCCGCCGATGGTGCCGTGGATGCGGCCGTCGCGCAGGACGATCATCCGCGCGCCCGCCACCCGCGGGGTGGAGCCGGACTGGCTGCACACCGTGGCCAGAACCAGGTCCTCGCCGTGGTCCAGGGTCGCGCACAGCTGCTCGATGAGTTTCTTCATGATCTCTGGTTCTCCCGATGGTCTTCGAGTGTTCGTTTGCCAGGTTGGAGCGGTGGTCGCGGAAAATTGGACAAGCCGTTCAGTGGAAAAGCTGCTCCCCGCAACGTCCTGTGAAAGGCACAACAAGGAGCAGAACATGGCAAAAGGAACGAGACGGAACCATTCAGCGGCCTTCAAAGCGAGGGTGGCTCTGGAAGCCATTGTCGGTGAGAAGACTCTCGGCGAATTGGCAGCACTGCGAGGTCCATCCGACCCGGATCACGACCTGGAAGCGGCAGCGCACCGAGAGTGCCGCTGGCGTTTTCGGCAAATCGTCGTCCCGTGACCAGGGCGCGGTGGTGAAAGCGCTGCACGCCAGGATCGGGCAACTGACGATGGAAAACGATTGTTTTGAAAGTTCGCTCACCAAAGCGGGAAGGCTGAGCGCAAAACGTTGATTGACCGCAGGCATACAGTTCATCCGGGCTGTGCAGGGCCAGGGCTGCAGGCTCAGCCTGGACGGCCGCGGGGCTTGGCGGGACAAGATTTTTGTCGAACGGTTGTGGCGAACCGTGAAGTATGAAGAGGTCTATCTGCATGCCTATGACCCGGTCTGGGAGGCACGGACCTCGATCATGCGCTGCCTGGACTGGTAGAACCGGTCCAGACCGCACGCCAGATTTGTAACAGACAGAAGCCGGACGAGGCGTACGCTACCATACCGCCGGCAGTGCCATCGGGCAGCCTGACCAGGGACAGAGGCTCCACGTATCATGCACAGAATGCTGTCCAAACAGTGGAGCCACCTCTGCGCCTGTGAGGCGGCGCCGCTGGCCCATGGTCCACGGGTACTCAGCGGCCGGTCGCCGATTCTATTTTTTCCGCCACACCCCGTTCGACTGGATATATTGCCCTGCCGGGGTTTTTTCCATGGCCTTTTGTCCGGCAAGCTGTTCGACCGCCTGCAGTGGTGTGTTGTTGCGCTTGGCAATGGCCTCATACTGCTTTTTGCGCTGGGCATTGATCGATTGGGCCAGGGTTTGCGCCTCGGCGTGGGTCGCCTGCACCGGGGCCAGGTAACCGGTGGGCGTTTCCCCCACCAGCCCCCGGGCTTTCGCTGTTTGCAGATCCAGACAAAAACCGTTGCCGCTCAGCACCAGCAGGGCGGCGAAAAACAACAGCACTCGTTTCATGGGTTTTCTCCTTCCCTTAGAATAATCCGCTTTCCTGGTTGATGACCGAATCCAGCTCTTTTTCCACTTTCACGCGGATTTCGTGCTCAATCTTGACGTTGAGATTGATGGTGATCGGCTCGTCCGGCGGGGCCACCTTGACCGTCGGTGTACAGGCCGCCACCAGCAAAAGAACGGCTGCCCCTGTCAGTACTGTTCGCAACATGTTTTTCTCCTTACGGTTTCAATCGGGGTGCGACCGCGGGGTGTGCCGGCGCATGTCCTGCTCCAGCTCCGAGGGTATACCCTGGCTGTATCGGATGCTTTGCAGCAGGGAAAGCAGGTTTTGTTCGGCGCGGATATTCAGATGCACCGGCCGGTCCGTCTCGAGGCGGGGGCTCCGGCCCTCGAGCCGGAGCTGGGCGATCAGGGTGCCCTCCGGCTGATACCTGATGCGGGCCGAGAACTGCTCATACCGAAATTCCTCCAGGGCCTTGAGCGCATAGGCGGTGAGCCCGGACCCGGCCAAGGTGCCGCCCGGCGGTTGGTAGCGGATGATACCCCCCCGGTCGATGCTGTGCAACTCGCCTTCGTCGATACTGATCCCTTCGCGGCCGAGTTGGACAGGCAGTTGCCCCGCCACCGCGCCGGTGGCCTCCAGCCCTTTGGTGTTTTGCAGGGCAACGATTTTCGCCAGGTCAACGTCGGCGATCTGCAGCCGGCAGAAATGGAGGGGGCGGTTGAGGTCAAAGACGCATTGCTCCGCGCTGATCCGGCCGCCGAACAGCTCGCCGCCGGCGCGCGCCAGCACAAGGCTCGGCAGCGGGCCGGAGTCGGCGCGACGCACAGCCGTATCCAGGCGCAGATGCTCGAGGGCGACAGGGCCGCCCAGGCGCCCGATCTCCACCGTGCCCGGTTCCGTCGACTCCAGCACGGGCAGGAACCGGAGGTGCTGGCGGAGGGCAATCCCGGTCAGCGGTGCGTTGCCCAGCATGGCCTCGCCGTTGTCCAGGCTGAGCGAACCGCGCAGGTCAGTGTTGCCCTGTTTGCTCCAGCGCAACCGCAGATCCAGCCCGACCGCACCGCTTTTCAGGATGACCGGGCTGTTCCTTGCCGGGGGCAGCAGAAGCAGCAGGTTGCTCGATGCAGTCATGACCAGCGGGCCGATGGTTTTCAGCGTTGCCGTGCCGCCACCCGCGCTGCCGGGCCGATGCTCCAGGTCGGCCTGCAGGATGCCTGCCCCCTGCGGGGAATGGAAACGGCAGCTCCCCTTGAGGACCTCGTCCGCCCCCTGCTCCACCGTGGCCTGCACGACCTTCAGGCGCAGCGGGTCGAGCGGCAAACCGTTCACCACCAGTCCTGCCGCTGTCCACGGGCCGGCCGGCTGGATCTGCACCTGCCAGCCGTCCGGTTTGAACCGGACCTGTCCGGCGAGATCGGCCTGCACCGCCGCAACGGCAAGACCCTCCCGCCGGGCGCTATCCACCGCAAGCTGCGACGAGGGCGCCAACTGCAGCACCTGCGTGGCCGGGGTCCAGGTTCCGTCCACCTGCAGCTGGATGGTCTTGGCCGATACCCGTTCCTGCTCGAGGTCGGACAGGCCCAGCAGCAGGTGCAGCGCGTGCGCCTCCGGCCGCTGCCAGTCAAAACGGAACCGGGCGGTGAGCCGGCCCCGGGAGGGCAGCGACCCGCTCCCGGACCCTGCCGTCAACGCCTTGAACAGATCGGCCTCTGCCTGGAGGGTGCCGCTGAGCTGATGGTGATCGAGCCTCACCTCGGCGCCCAGGGGCGCGGGCGTGTCCGGGGGCGAATCCGCCAGGCCCAGGGACAGGGTTGTGCCGGTGGCGGCAGCGCTCAGGTCTACGACCAGCGGCGGGGAGGATCGGCTCTCGGCACCGGTTCGGACAATCAGCAGCCTGCGGATCTGCAGCTGCTCCAGGGGCAGGCGCGCTGCGGCGATGCGTTGGAGTGCGCCGGCACCAACGGGCGGCAGGTTTTGTGAATTCGGTGCCGGTGCGGCGGGCAGGGTGATCCTGGCCGTGCCCAGGCGCAGGGAGACAACAGACCCCCTGACCAGATCAGGAAGCCGGTACCGGCACAGGACATCGTCCAGATCGATACGGACCGGGCCTGCCTCCAGGTCAAGGGTTGCCGTGAACTGAGCGATGTGCAGCGCATCGGGGGTCAGGGTGATCCGACTCCAGCTGGCATCGTGCAGGCCCGCGCGCGCCAGCAGCAACGGCAGCACCCGATGGCCCCAGAGATGCCAGGCGCCGGCAAGCGCCATGACGACGAAGAGCGGCAGCAGGAGGAAGCGGGCAAGGCGCATGGCAGCTCAGGCGCAGCGCCCGCAGGGAGGATGACCGGGGCGGTTTGGAGCGGCCGCCGGCCCGTCGGGCAGATCCCGAACAGCAACGGTGATGGTCAGCAGGGACAACTCCATGGCAGGCTCCTGGGGGCAAACGAGGGACGGCGCAAGATCCGGCCCGGGTGGGTTGGATATCCCTGTTGGTAGCGACAGCCGGGTCGTTTGTCAACCGCTGCCGGGCGGGATGAGCGGCGCGAAACCAAGGGGCATGTTTGCTCTTCCGGGGCGGCTTGCTGTTGTTGGCCCTTGTCCGGGCCGCCCAGCTGCAACTCCCCGGCTGCGCTGCCGGCCTCCGAGCGCTGCCGGCGCACCCTCGCCACGGCCGGGAAGCCGTGCCGCCGGCGGACCTGGAAACAGCGGACAAAATGGTTATATTCCAAGATATTGACACACACGAGGTCGCCCGGGTCACCTTGACTCGCATCCTTCACCGTGGTAGACAATCGGTCAGCTCCAGCCGGGCCGACCGTGCACCGCCCGGGCCGATGCGGACCAGGGCAGCGGCGCGGACGGCAGGCAGGACCACGCCTCTTTTCCTGAACAGGCCCGGCCAGGAACCCTGAGGCTGATCATTGCCAGGCGAACCGAAACCATCTGCACCAGGAGGTCACCATGCTCCCCACACCCATTGAAACAGCCACCATCGGCG